>Ga0070726_10000514_pt1 | contig 47097 bp, 39 predicted proteins | sample tdAd471_FD_67275 | JGI IMG/M metagenome (GOLD analysis project Ga0070726, IMG submission 67275) | Marine sediment microbial communities from the Atlantic coast under amendment with organic carbon and nitrate - tdAd47.1 | ecosystem: Environmental > Aquatic > Marine > Coastal > Sediment | place...
AGCTCCAGGGCTACATCGACAACGTGGCACCTCCCGAACTCCCGGTGGAAGGTCGCCTGGTACAGATGAAGGGACTGACCCTGGTGGCCGCCGGCTGTCAGGCCACCATCGGCAGTCGCTGCAAGGTAATACTTGCCAATCGCCAGGAAATCGAAGCGGAGGTTGTCGGGTTTTCAGAAGAGAACCTGTTCCTCATGCCAATCGGCCGCATCCACGGCCTGATGCCCGGGGCCCGGGTTGTGCCCCTGCCTCACTATCCCGAGGTCGGCGTCGGTGACTGCCTGCTGGGGCGCATAATCGACAGTCAGGGCCGGGCCATCGATTCGCTCCAGGAGCTTAAATACGAAAAGAGCATCCACCTGCTCGGTCCGCCGATCAATCCCTTCGACCGCCTGCCTATCGATCAGCCACTGGACGTGGGGGTCCGGGCCATCAACGCCCTGTTCAGCGTCGGTCGCGGTCAGCGCATGGGCCTGTTCGCCGGCAGCGGTGTCGGCAAGAGCGTGCTGCTTGGTCAGATGACAAAGAACACCGAGGCCGACGTGGTGGTGGTTGGCCTCATCGGTGAACGAGGCCGGGAAGTCCGCGAGTTTGTCGACAATATTCTGGGACGTGACAGCCTCGGCAATGCCGTGGTGGTGGCCACCCCCGCTGACGATCCACCGCTGATGCGCCTTCACGGTGCCTGGCGTGCCACTGCCATCGCTGAGCATTTCCGGGATCAGGGCCGACATGTGCTGCTGTTAATGGACTCCCTGACCCGCTTTGCCCAGGCGCAGCGCGAACTGTCCCTGGCCATTGGCGAACCACCGGTAACCCGGGGCTACTCGCCCTCGGTGTTCGCCCAGTTGCCACAACTCGTGGAACGCGCCGGCAACGGGGTGCAGCAGACCGGTGGTTCCATCACCGCTTTCTACACCGTGCTGGCGGAAGCCGATGATCAGAACGACCCGATCGTGGATGCCACCAGGGCCATACTGGATGGCCACATCGTGCTGACCCGGGAGCTGGCGGAGGCCGGGATCTTTCCCGCTATCAACGTGGAGTCATCCATCAGCCGGGTAATGAACAGCATTATCGATCCGCAACATCAGCAGGCAGCCACCCGATTCAAAAAACTCTACAGCATCTACGAGAAAAATCGTGACCTTATCAATGTCGGCGCCTACCGGTCCGGTACCGACCCGGAGATAGATCTGGCCATCGACTACTTTCCGCGACTGCAGGCCTTTATCCAGCAGGGGCAGCACGATAAAGCCGACTACCAGGCCAGCCTGACGGCGCTTAACGCGTTGTTCAGTGGGGGCGGAACAACGTGAAACGCTCCCAGCGCATGGCACGACTGCACCGCATCAACCAGCTCCAGGAAAAGCTGGCAGCGAGTAATTTCGCCAGCGTCAGGGAACGCCACGAACAACTTGAGCAGCAACTGGACCGATTGCGGGACTACTGGAACGAGTACAGCACCAGGCTTGAAGAACTGAAGAAGACCACCAGCAGTGCCAGGGAACTGCGTGAGCATCTACAGTTCCTGGGCAAACTGGACGAAGCGATCCGGCAACAGCAGGAGACGCTGGCAAAAAGCGCGGCGCAGCTGCACAACGCGGAAGCGGAGTTCCTCGAAAGACGTGTCGATACCCGCAAGATCGAGAAAGCCACCGCCAGCATGCGGCGCCAGGAACTGGTCAGTGAACAACAACAGATCCAGAAGGAAATGGACGATATCTACGCCGCGTTCTTCCCCTGATTCCAGCCTTCTCATTGTCCTTCACCGACTTCGGAAAATTCACCGACCCTGGACCTCGGCTGGCCGTATTTTCCGACGCTGAATATTCCTCGCGGCCCCCTCCTTCCGGCGACTTTAGCCCCTTGCCACCGGAGCGTGAACTGCATCACGTTTCCTTGTCGGTCATGCCCCTAAACTATCGCGAATCAATCACGCTGGGAGACCACGATATGAACCAAAAAAAAGAACCAACCAAACGCCTGGCCGGCAGACTTTTTGCAGACGATGGCTTTCTTTGCATGGTGGTGAATACCGATCCGGACAAAAACATTGCCACGGTAAGCACAAGGGGACAACTGGTTGACATGCCGTTGGAAGACGTGTCGAACAAGCTGCTCGCCTATACCAACCTGACTCTGGACAGTCTGAATTCGGAAAGGACGGTGCACCGCCTGGTCAGCACCGATGCGGGCTGGTTTTTCAAGACCCGGGAACACGGACTGGCCGGACCTTTTGCCACCAAAGAACAGGCCAGGGACGCCATGAACCAGTACATCATCAGCGCCCAGGAAGGCCGCGTCCCCGAACAACGCTGAAAGGTAACGAACGCGTCAGGGAGCTATGCCGAACCTGCGATAATATCCAGTCACGGAATTTACCGTTCCGTGACTTCAACCGGAATAGGGCCGACTGCTGAAAACCAGTGGAACATCCCCACTGACACCAGAGTGTTACGCGCCATCGGACAGCAATATTTTTTTTCTGTCACGATCCATTATCAATTAGATAGTAGCAATCGAGTTCAATTGCCCGCAGTTGATACCAACCATCATCACTTGACGATGGTTACCGGGCATTTTGCCTGATTTGCCACTGCCTGGCTGACACTCCCGAGAAAAGCACGCTTGATTCCGGTCCGCCCGTGGGATCCCAGAACAATGAGATCAACCTCGTTATCTTCCGCGTACTTCCTGATCGCATCGGCCGGGTGACCCCAGACGGTAACCGATTCTGGTTTAACGTCCAGGTCGCCAAGAGCCTCCTGTGTCTTCGGCAGCTCGTCTTCTTGCGCTCGCTGTTCAAGCGCGCTACGTACTTGTTCAACGGTCATCGTACCCTGAGGCCCACCGCCAGGACCCGGTCGGACTCCCCAGGCACCTGGCATGACGCTTTCTTCGGCAATAACGACCAGCAAGGTAATGCGAGCCTTGAACGCCCGCGCCAGCTCACCGGCGAATGCAGCGGCTTTACTGGCGTTATCGGACCCGTCGGTAGGCACGAGTATATGTCTTATAGAGCTCATTTCGATTCTCCAGTCTCCAGATTCAGGGTTACGCGGAGTGTATAGGACGTAATGCGATAAGCAAGAATAAAAATATAAAAGCTCACGATAGATTATTTCTATTAGCCAGCAACGTTCTGTCGGATGGTGGCCAGCGATTGTCGGCAATATCTGCACCACTTGCTGCGAAAAAATAAGCTGAATTTCCGGCGTAAAAACTCCTCATGTACCACCCTTCCGAAGTGGCCCGATACTTGCATTTAAAGACTGCAGACTGGAACTGTCTCAGGCGGGAGCACACCGCGTCGAGACAGTGGAAGCCCGGCACAGCCGGTTCCGTTTCAAATGCCGAACGACCTGATGAATTGACACTCTGAAGCCATGACCGCAATTATCAACTTTGCCCCGCCAAGGCTGGAGGTTACGTCCCGCGCTCCGGGCCTGGCCATGGCCAGTGATTCACCGGGCAGGGCCGGGGAAACGTCGAAACGAGGCAGCAGCGCAGAATTTGCCGGGCTGATGAATCCGCCACCCGTCAAAAAAGAGACAGGCAACAACGGGAATTTTGACAGGTCCGTAGCCGGTGCAGGCAATACCGGCGAGGTCGGTACGACAGAGACCGACACAGGCCAGGGAACCGGGTCAGCCCGGCCGGACAGCGTCGATGCGGAAGAGGGCGGACCGGGCACCGGGATGGCATCGGTTACCGGCCTGATGCCTCCGGTTGCCGCAGCAACGGAACCAGCCGGCCGGGTTGAACTTCCGGCAATTCAACAGCTTACCGGGCATGATGCCGTGACTGGCAAGTTGTCCACGGGTATCGCCAGCGGCAACACCACACGCGGAACAGGAACGCCCGGCGAACCGTCCCTGGCGGCACAACAGGGTGGCCTGAACCAGTCAGCAGTACCAGTGGCGACAACGGATGCCCGGGGCATTTCATTGCCCACCGGACCGGCGATACCGGGCCAGCCAGGCGGCATCCCTGGGATCCCGGGTACTCCAGATACGCCTGCAGGAAACGGTGACAGACCGGCACTGTCACCAGCAGGGTCCCTTAATACTCCAACTCTCGATTCCGCCCAATCCGCCGCCGGGGAGACCCGCCGCGCAGCCCTCGAAAGCAGTGGCAGACCCGGCTCAGGTGTCGTTGACGCGGGCTTCAGAGCTGTCACCGCTTCGCCGGCTACCTCCGGGGAGAGAAACACGGGGCCAGCCCCTGACCTCGACAGTGCTGCAGTCAGCACAACGGCCGGCGGCAAGGAATTGCCCGGCGGCGGCAAACCCTTGCCGGCGGTACTCACCCAGACACCGGCAGTCACCACACCTGGCCTCAGCGACAGGATCGACCAGATGATCAGGTCCGTGGGCAATGACCGGCGAAGACTGCCGGGGAGGCAGGTGGACACCGATAACATGGGCAGGATCGGTGAGTCCCCCGGTGACAGTCCCGGACTCGACAAGTCCCCGGTTGCCACCATCAGGACTCCCGGTGCCGAACTGTTCAGCAGGATTGTCGCCCAGGCCCCGGTCACCGGCGCCAGCGTCGATCCGGCAACTGCCGGGACATCGACCAACGTCGATTCCCCGCCGGCCAGTCTCCTGGGACAGTCACTGGCCGGGGCAGACAAATCCCTTTCGGGAAAAGCGTCGATCACGGCAGGACTGGATGGCAATGGCAGCCTGACCCTGGACCTGCAGCAGCCTGCCCGGGAACTGGGCAGCCAGTTGTCCAACCGCATCAGGTGGATGGGTAACCTGAATCTATCCTCGGCGGAACTGAAGCTGCATCCCGCCGAACTGGGCACGCTGGAAATACTGATTTCCGCCGAAGATGACCAGACCCGGGTCAGCTTTATCACCAGCACCGCGGCGGCCAAGGAACAGATCGAAGCATCGCTGCCACGACTGAGAGAACTCCTGGGCCAGAGTGGATTACTGCTGGAACAGGGTGACGTCAGTCACCGGGACCTGAGACGGGAAAGCGCCGGTGAGCAGCCGGCAGGCCCTGGTGCGCGGCTGGGCGATTCCCTGGAACCCGAGGTAATGGAACAGCTGCCTCCTTTCTACCGACGGGCAGCAGGTGATCATCAGATAGACCACTTCGCCTGAAAATTGAACTGAACAGGATATTGCCATGAGCGACGAAACCAATACGCCCGATGACCAGGGCGAGGCCCAGAACGACGAAGTCCGCGCAGCCCCGCAAGGCGATCAGGACGAGCCCGGGGAAAACGAGGCAGGTAGCAGTAAAAGCAGCGAGACAGGCGGCAAGGATGGCAGCGCCCAGGACAGCGCGGCCAGGCCGGCGGATCCGGTTGGCCGCAGTGATGTCAATCTGGATGCCCTGCTGAATGTTCCGGTATCGCTGTCTATCGAAGTGGGTCGCAAGAAAATGCGGCTGGACGACCTGCTTGAGACCCAGGAGGGCTCGGTGGTGGAACTGGACAAGTTACTCAATGAGCCGCTGGATATCCTGGTGAACGGCGCCCTGATCGCTCATGGCGTAATAGTCCTGGCAGAAGAGCGGTTCGGCATTCAGATTACCGATATCCTCAGCCCGGAAGAGCGGGCAAGAAGCCTCTGATCACTGACGCCACCGGTCCCCGCCCGATAGCTGATAGCTGATAGTCAGGTACCCCGCGTCACTCACGGCAGCAAGGCAAACCACGGCAGGACGAATCACTTTTACAGCCAATGCCTTGCGTGCGTCGTCAGTCTTCCAGCCGGGAATAGATCTGCGACGTCCAGGTAATGGAATCCACGTAGCCTTCGACCAGATCCTGACTGTTCAATCCGTCCATCGCCAGCTCGTCCCATTGTCCCTTCTCGTAACGGATAACGGTGCCCAGCAGTTCCCCGTACCCACCCTCCCCCTGGGTCAGCGCCTGCACGATGTAGTCGGCCAGCGGCAGCTGCCTGAGAATGGTGTCCATGGGCTGGTCCATGATGGCATCAATCGCCGAAAACAGACCGGTGATGAAGGCGACCTCCCTGTTCAGGCCAAGATTGGCGGAAAGTGTCTGCATCATCCGCGCCCGTCGCAGACTTTGTGACAGCAACTCCTGAGGCTTGTCGTCGATATCGGTCATCACGATGACACACATCCAGTCCCGGATGGTCTTCAGTCCCAGGGCAACGATTGCTTCCCGCACGGACTTGATCTCTCTCCGAAAATTATAGAACGCTGAGTTGATAATTCTGAGTATCTTGTAGCTGATCCCGACGTCTTTGCTGATAAAATCTTCCAGCTCATTGATATCGCAATTCGGGTCCTGGAGCTTGGCAAGAATCTGCAGTACGGCCAGGCGATTGGGCTTGACTGACTGACCACTGAGAATCATGGGTTTGCAGAAATAGAAGCCCTGAAAATAGTCGAAGCCCATCTGCTTACACAGCTCGAACTCCTCGTGGGTTTCCACCTTTTCTGCCAGCAGCTTGATTCCCCGTGCCTTCAGTGCTTTCACCTCCTCTTTCAGGCTGGTGATATCACAGCCCAGGAGATCGATCTTGATGATATCGACGGTATCGAACATCGGTTCCTTGTCGTCGGTGAAAATAAAGTCATCCAGGGCCAGCGTGTAGCCATTCTTTTTCAGCGCCCGCAGTCCGTCGACTACTTGACTGTCGATTTCCACGTCTTCCAGCACTTCCACCACGAGTGAGTTCGACGATAATGGCAGGGGAATGTCGCCGACCAGGAATTCCCGGGTGAAGTTGACGAACACCTGGCGGTTTTCTGCGATTTCCTGAATGCACATATCCACGAACGCGTTGAGTATCACCTGGCTGCTCGCCACGCTGCCGTTATCGATCTGTGCGGTTTGCTGTCCGGCATTACGAAACAGCAGTTCGTAGGCATACACGTTGGAACTGGTATCGAAGATGGGCTGTCGCGCAATGAAGATATCGTGACGCGCGGAGAACTGGTTTACCTGCGATGAGTCGTCCGTGGAGATCGCCCTGGGTGAAGATGCAACTTGTGACATGTGCTGGTTCCTTGTTATTCGTCGGGATAGCCTGGCCTGTGACGCAAACTGCCGGGCCGGGCCATGGTGCTCCGGTCAATTAAACGACATGGCACGGGATCTTCTGTAGTGGCACGCACCTGTTTGGTGAAGCGAGTCGCACAAAGGGCCGATTCTCCCGTCAATCTCCGGGTAAATATCCGGGTAAATCACTCCCTGGCGCGACCCTCACCCCCGGATTGCAGGCAGTGAACCGATGTGCAACACGGTTTCCGCAACAGGCTTCCGGTGCGCTCCGGGGATTGCCGTTTACCCCTGGCAGCATCCCGTGGAAATCGGCTGCCGCCATGGCATCTGACACCGGCTGCAGACTAAGGAAGATTCATTTTACAGGCCGGTAGTGGATCGGCCCCTGCACCCTGGCAGACCCGCTGCCGGCGGCACTAGTGAAACCGGCGCAGACAGTTGCTATGCTCTGATCAATAACCGGACCGCGGCATCTGCGCTGGCGGGTCGACGCGAAGGAAAATCAATTCAACCGGCCGACGGAATTTACGTCATGAAAACAGTCATCGCCTTAACACTCCTGGTTTCAGTTCTCAGTTTCAGCGGACCCCTGACCGGGCAGACCGATATCGACGTCACCGAAGCGGGAATTCCCGAACTGCAGGATGCCCTGGATTCGGGTCGGGTCACCTCCGTGCAGCTGGTAGACGCCTATCTGGCAAGGATTGCCGCGTACGATCGTCAGGGTCCCCGCCTCAACAGCCTTGTCCGGGTCAACCCCGAAGCCCGGGCCATTGCCGCAGCGCTGGACCGGGAACGTCAGCAATCCGGGTCCCGTGGCCCACTTCACGGCATCCCCGTTATCGTCAAGGACAATTACAATACGATCGATCTGCCCACCACCGCGTCATCGGTGGCGTTGGCCGGGTTCAGACCGTCGGCCAATGCCACCCAGGTCGACCGGCTGATTGCAGCCGGGGCCATTATCCTGGCCAAGTCGAATCTTCACGAGTTCGCCTATGGCATCACCAGTATCAGCTCACTGGGCGGGCAGACCCGCAATCCCTACGACCCAAGGCGGGCTCCCGGTGGCTCCAGTGGTGGTACCGGTGCCGCTGTTGCCGCCAGCCTGGGCACCGTAGGCATGGGCTCCGACACCTGCGGGTCAATTCGTATTCCCTCGGCGTTCAACAACCTGACAGGATTGCGGCCCAGTAAAGGGCTGAGCAGCATATACGGCATCATTCCACTTTCCCACACCCAGGACGTGGCCGGTCCCCTGGCACGCTCGGTAACGGATCTTGCCCTGGTGCTGGACGCCGTGGCCGGCTATGACCCGCTGGACGAGGCTACCCGTATCATGCAGAACCGGACAGCACCGGATTTTTTCGGGCAGCTGGAAAGCGTGGAGCTGGAGGGATTGCGCCTGGGCAGGTTGACGGAGTATTTCGACAGGGCCGACAGCACCGTGGCAGCGGCGCTGGACGAAACCCTGGAACAACTGCAACGAGCCGGTGTGGAGATAGTCGATGTGGATATCTCCGGCCTGGAACCGCTCATTGCTGATTCTGGATTGATAGGTTTTGAATTCAAACCGGATCTGAATGCCTACCTGTCGGAGTTCGGCAGTGACGACATCGTCAGCCTCGCCGATATTGTCGAGCAAGGCCTGTACCACCGTGCTGTTGGTGGCGCACTGGGCAGGAGCCAGGATCGCGAGCTGGACCGGCAGGCTTACCGGAAAGCCCAGGCTACCCGGTCGCAATTACGTCAACTGGTGGAAACCCAGCTGGTCTATCAACAGCTCGATGCCCTGGTTTACCCCACTATCGGCATGACGCAGGTTTTTACCGGCGAGTCCCAGCCGGGCAGCAACTGCAGCCTGAGTGCCAATTCGGGGTTACCGGCCATCAGTGTACCCGCCGGATTTACCTCCAGCGGGTTACCGACAGGCCTGGAGCTGCTTGGACCGTTCCTGTCAGACACCAGACTGGTGGCCACGGCCTACCGCATCGAACAGCTCACCAGTCCCCGCCAGACTCCCATCGCCACGCCGCCACTGGTGAACGGAGTGGCACCGGCTCCCCGACAGGCTGCCTGGTATTTCAATCACTTCGGCCTCACCGTCTCCGGTACATTGACCTATGACCGGACAACCAGGGAGCTTGGCTATACGTTGCATGCCGTCAGCGCCGATTCCAGGCGATTGCATGCGGTCACACTGCACGCGGACAATGCGCCATTCGGGGATTTTCTCGACCCCGCGGCAGCCAACCTGCTGCCGCCGGACAGCCTGGCCAGCGAGGACACCGTGTTCATTGACGCAGACCTGCACCAGGCAATCCAGGAGGGGCGGATCTACCTGCGTGTGTTTGCGGAAAACCTGCCACCGGCCGGCCTGGCGGTACCGGTGAATTTCTGAGGCACCTTAATCCGTGATTCACGTCCCCGACTTACCGTCCCGGCTGGTGCTATCACTGATGTGGCGTTTCATTTCGGCATCCGAATGCAGTGAGGATTTCACCAGGGTCCCGGCTCTCGCCCCGGTTGCTGGCGGCATTCTTTCCGGTCTGCTGATTTGCCTGCCGGCACTGGCGGATTCGCGTGAAACATTCAACCCCGGCCCTGACGACGCCCGTTTCGACAATCGAATTGCCATGACCCTGGACAGCCCCGCTGACAGCAAAACCGGTATGCAGAAGTCGACGCAGTCCGGAGAAGCACCATCCTGCCCGGCAACCTCCCCTGATTGCAGTGCCGATCGATTTGCAGTGGATGAACCCGACTGGGCAGGACTTAAACGTGATACCTGGTACTTTATGGGTGCACAGGTCGCTTCCCTGGGAATACTTTATGCACTTCCACAGGATGTAAGCAACTGGAGTGTAGACCAGAAGGACAATTTCAGCCTGAAAAAATGGCGCGAAAATGTATCCCGCCCCCACCTCGACGAAGACAAGTTCTACCTGAACTATATTCTGCATCCGTACTGGGGTGCCAGCTACTACGTGCGAGCCCGGGAACGTGGTTACGGCAGACTGGACGCATTCTGGTATTCGACATTGCTATCGACGTTCTACGAGGCGGGGCCGGAAGCCCTGTTTGAACAGCCCTCCATACAGGACCTGGTCGTCACCCCGTTGGCCGGTGCCTGGTTGGGTAATTATTTCATGGCACTGCGTGACGACATCAGGAGCCGGGCATCCAGCCGGGGATACCGCACGCGGGGTGAGACCTGGCTCTGGTACCTGACCGACCCCCTGGCGTTGCTCAACCGCAGCATCGATAGCCTCCTCGGGCGGGATGCCCGGTTGGATGTCGCACTGGTCAACGGGAATTCTGCGGTGCAACAACGACTTCTACCCGGCCTGACTGGTGGTCGGCAACTGTCTGTATTGCTGGACAGGCCTGCCCGGGCCCCATCGTCGGGCTTCACTGCGGCACCAGCTGATGCGCTATCGTCGCTAGCGAGTTGGCAAGGACAGATCCGGAGCCTTTTCGGTGCCCCCGGTATATCGCAGCCGACAAGCGGTACTGCTGCTGCAGGCCTGTCCGGAATCCGCATTACCCTGTCCTGGTAGGAAAATGCCCCGGAATCGAACCGGGAATGCGGCGGGCTGGTTAACGCCTGAACCCGGAAACTGAAGCCGACTGGTAACTTTTTATTGCCGGCGCCAGGTCAGCGTAGCGGTAACCCGGCCACTGGCATCCCTGAGGGAAAGCATCAGCAGGTCGCCGTCGAACTCGTAGTAGCGGATGTTGTCCTGGCCCACCCATTGAGCCGCGCCAGGTGACCCTTCTACATGGTGGATGACCCGCTGATTGGCCAGGTCCCAGGACACGCTGCCCCAGTAGGCGAATCCCCCGGTTACCTGTTCCGTCGTACCGGCAGCCTGCAGAGGCAGGTCCCTGGGCATGCCCAACCCCATCATGTAACCGTTCTCGTCGTACCGCAACCGGCCAGTGTAGTCCATTTCCACCTCACCGCCCTGTTCCGGAAAGCGCACGAAGCTGATCAGTTCCCAGTCCCCGACAAAACGCTGCCGCACCTGGCTTTCGCTTTCGGCCCCATGGGCATTTGCCATGAAAGGAACAGTGTCGGGGAAGACGATCGTCACCAGCGTCAGCACTGCAAGCAGCGATACTGCCGCTGGCACCGTGGATAGCCATCGCCGGATGGCATGAACACTCGTTGACTGCGCAGATTCTTTCATGGGGAGTCCTCCGAATTCAGCATGGTTTTCAGTGATACTGGCTTGCCTCGCTCAGACAGTGAACCCGCAATAAAGCCAGAATAATTCCAAAATCAGTCAGAAATTCTCTAAAGCCAACGCCTTACTTTTGTCTTGTAGCGACGATACTCTTCCCCGAATTTTTTCTCCAGGTATTTCTCCTCCCTGACGATTGCCGTGTGGAAGACGACAAACAACGCGGGAATAAAGCTGATAACGATCCACAGACTGTTCAGGGCAAGACCGATACCGGCAACAAGAAAACAGAAACCGACGTAGATGGGATTGCGCGAATAGGCATAGGGACCATGGGACAGTACCCGGGTGGTGGGCTTCCAGGGTTCGATACGGGTCTTGTGGCGATGAAACATCAGTCCTATGCCCAGCAGTGCAAGTATCGCCAGAAAGCAGAGCGTCACGCCCAGGTAGCGAACCACCACGGACTCCGCCAACGCCACCGGCCAGATGGCATGCAGTATGCCGCCGCCTGCCAGGCAGAGGATGAACACCAGCGGTGGCGGTACCCTGACACCGGGGCCCCGCATGTCCTGTTCCTGTGTCGGCGTAGAATCCGCTGCATCAACGGAAGTCACATTACTGGTCCTGTCTGCGCTGGAAGACTTTCCTGCGCCACTGTCAGGCTGCTCGGGGTCTGTCATTTTCTTCTTCTCCTGTCTTGTTGAATACCGGGTCGATGCTTTGCGTGGCTGTCAGACCCTGGTCACCAGCCTCCGCCTCCGCCGCCACCGCCGCCGCCCCCGGAGAATCCACCGCCGCCGGCGCCGGAGCTGCTGCCGGGCGCACTGGACGCCGCGGCAACTGCCGAGGTAAATCCCTTACCCAGTTCCCTGCCGAACGCGGCGGGCTGGGCAGCATTGAAGCGACCCTGGTACCAGGCCGGCTGGTAGGCCTTCGACGGCTCCGCTGCCAGCCTGGCGAAAACCTCGGTGAAACGATCGGCCCAGGGCTGCTCCACCCCCAGTGCGATGGCAAAAGGCAGGTAGCGTTCAAACAGCGCCGGAGTCAGCTCCGGAGGATGCTGCAGTGCCAGGTCATCCTTCTCGGCCACCTCGAGATAGAGCTTGAACCCTTCAAGCTTGTCCAGTAACAGCCTGCCTCGGGGCGTCGGCGCTTGCAGCAGCCAGGCAAACGCGCCACAGAACAGTGCCGAAAACACCGCCAGCACAATAACAACCGGCGTAATCCGGTCAAACGCCGCTACCGCCAACAGCATGACCACCAGCAGGACGGCGCAGGGCCACAACAGGGCGGTATTCTTCCTGAAGTAACTATCCAGGTAGTCCCGACGCAGCGCGCCGGCGTGTGCCTTCCTGGCCCTGGAAATCAATTTGTGATTACTGTTTTTCAGTACCACCTCGTTTCCCTTGGCAAACAGTTTACGCAGCAGCTGTTTTTCACCGGCAGCCAGGGCCTGGGACGACTCCTGTTTCACCAGCCGGTATTGGTCACCAGGCCTGGAGATGCGGACATGTCCCTTGACCGCCAGGTTGACAATCGCCGCCGTCATGACCCGCGTGTCGTAAGCCATGCGGGATATATAACGGGCCGACGCAGGGGAATACCCGGCAGGCGGCTGGTAGTGAGGAAAAATCACACCAGGCTCGGGATCACGCCCGTATTTCGACCACATGATCAGCAGGTAGATGACAGTAGCCAGCAGCGTCAGTATGCCAAGCAGCATCCCCAGGTTGTCGACCAGCAGGTAACCGAAGCGCTGCAGGGCAGATGGCTGTTGCACGATACCCTTTGGCCAGGTCATTACCAGCGTCAGGCCTTCCCCGGGAGCCAGGTTTCGAGTGGTACGGATAGTGGCGCCGCCATCGAACACAGCGGCCACATGGTCCTGGCCGGTAGCGCCTGCCGGTCCCGTGTAACCTTCCATGGTCAGTGAACCTGACGGAACTGCCGAGGGCAGTCGCACGCGGGCAGCAGCGAGGTCGATAGCGAACCCCCAGCCATTGCCGGTCACGTTCCAGTAAAGCTCGTCATGTTCCTGGAAATAACCAAGCTGACGATTTGTTCTATATCGAATGGTATAACTGTATTCCCCGGTTTCCAGCAGTACGTCTTCGTCACCGATATAGAGACGCACACCATTGCTCAACCGCTCGGTGAACCAGGGCTCCGGCTGACCATTGCGCCGGACTTCCAGCACATCGAAGGCCACGACGATGCGGTTGCCGAAGCGATCCCGATAGCGGGTGGGGAAATCGCGGAAGATTCCGCGACGTATAGCCGCACCTTCCGCGCGGACCCGGATCGACTCTGTTACCGTCATTGAGCCGTCGGTGGCTATATCAATAATACTTTCAAAGGATAAGACACGCTCCTGGGCGTCGACCGATTCCCAGGCCAGCAACAGACCGGTCACCAGGACCAGGGATCGAAGAAATGAGCTGGACACAGTCATCCAGAGAAGCGCGGTGCAATTCGCTCCGCATCACTGTCAACTTCAAAGAATTCGGCAGGTTCGAAGCCCAGCGGTCGAGCCAGCAGCATATGAGGAAAGGTCTGGACCCGGGTATTCAGAATGCGCACCGATCCGTTATAGAACCGTCGCGCATACTGAATATGGTCCTCCACCTCGGTAAGCTCGGTCTGCAATTGCCGGAAATTCCGGTCGGCTTTCAGTTCCGGGTAGTCTTCCGCCACTACCAGCAGCCTGTGCAGGGCGGACTCCATGGCCTCTTCAATTGCCGCCTTTTCCGACAGGCGCCGGGCTGATTCACTGCGGCTGCGCAATTCGTTCACTGCAGTCATGGTGGCTTTCTCGTAATCGGCATAGGCTTTCACCGCGGTGACCAGCTGTGGTACCAGGTCATGTCGCCGTTTCAGCTGCACGTCGATGTCACTCCAGGCGGCAAGTACCTGGTTGCGATCCCGAACCAGGCGGTTGTAGATCCAGATCCCGACAGCGACCAGCGCAACACTGATAATGACAGATAGCAGCATCAAGTGAGTATAGGACGTCGAAGGTCAGTTGAGAACCGGCAACCTCGCGAGCCGAGCTCAGGAAACTGGAAGACGCAGCCGGAAATCGGTAGCCTGATGGTACATTGGCCCCTCATCGTCACAGGAGCGAATTCATGTCGAAACGAAATCTGAGCCAGCCGCTCGCCCTGACCATCACGCTGCTGGTCGCCCTGTCCACCGCAGTGCAGGCAGTCGCCCAGCCTGTTGCCGTCCGCAATGACATTCCCCGGGTCGGGCAACAGGAAGTCCTGATGTTGAGGCACGCCTTCCTGGAGAAGGGTCAGTACCAGGCCTGGTATGAGGCCAGCCGCGACGGGGTCTGGCCGTGGTTCGAGAAACTCGGCGCCCGCATCGTCGGCGACTGGCAGGTTGTCCACCCGGATGGCGACAGTGAGAATCCGGACCTTGATGAAGCCTATCGCCTGGCCCGGTACGCCAGCTACGAACACTGGCAGGCGACGCGGCCCAGCGCATCGGCGGGGGCTGGCAACACCGGCGGTTCCGACCTGCTGGGCGGGAACGGTCCTGACCAGCAGAAATCCAATGACTCCCTGGCAACCCGTCGAGTCCACATGCGCGGCTCCCGGGGCGGCATCTTCCTGCAGGGATACATGGCACCGGACCGACCGATATTTCTGCCGGGCACCGGTGAAACCTTCAGGCCGACGGACGAACCCCGGGTTGCTGATATCGCCGTGCGTCACGACACCGCCCGTCCCAACGAAGACTTCCTGGCGCTGATGTACTGGAAAATCCGCAAGGGCAGCTTCGAGGAATTTCATGTCCTTACCCGGGACGGGATTTATCCGTTCATGGAAAAAATCGGAGTCAGGCCCCTGGGGCAATGGCGGGTTGTGTATCACGCGGAAGGCACACCGGTGGAAAGCCCGGACTATGACGAGGTCTATCTCATTGCCCGCTATGCCAGCCACGCGCACTACCTGGCAACACTTGCGCCGGATCAGCTGGGCGGCAATGGACCGGACTTTGCCGCATTTCAACAGGCCCTGCGACGCCGCGCGCCACTTACCCTGGAATTTTCCACCAGCTTCATGCAGGGTCCGCTTTACGGCAGCCCGCCCCTGTATATGCCAGCCCTGGACGAAAACTACAGAAAGATTGATTGATCGCCAGGGATACGCGATAGTTAGCGTCATAAAACCAAAAACGGAAGGAGCATGTCATGTGTGACGAAATTACTCAGAAAGATGCCGACAAGTACCTGAAACGCAACGGTGTAAGCCGTCGCAAATTCAACAAGCTGTCTGCCACCGCGGCGCTGGCAGCCATGTTACCACCGGTAGCCAATGCCCAGCCCGTGTCGGAGCGGGACGTGGAGATCACCACCCCGGACGGCGTGGCAGACAGCTACTTTGTCTATCCCTCCATGGGTGCCCATGCCGCGGTGCTGGTATGGCCGGACATCCTGGGCCTGCGTCCCGCCTTTCGGGAAATGGGTAAGCGACTGGCCCGCTCCGGCTACGCCGTGCTGGTGGTCAACCCGTTTTACCGTGACGCCCGATCACCGGTAGTCAAAATGGGGGCCAGTTTCGGCGATACGGAAACCCGGAATATTGTGCTGCCCATGGCCCGCAATCTGAACGCCGATACCCACTTCACCGATGCCCGCGCTTTCGTCGCCTGGCTGGATCAGCAGAATGAAGTGGATACCAGCCGCGGAATCGGCACCACCGGTTACTGCATGGGCGGTCCCATGGTCATGCGTACGGCTGCAGCCGTGCCGGATCGAATTAAGGCAGGTGGCACCTTTCACGGCGGCGGCCTGGCCACCGACTCCCCTGACAGCCCGCATCGGCTGATCCCCCAGACTACGGCTGCCATGTTGCACGCCGTGGCTGAAAACGACGACGAGAACGATCCCGATGCCAAGTTCAAGTTGCGGGAAGCCTATGCCGCCGCCCGCCTGCCGGCGGAAGTGGAAGTCTACGAGGGTACGCTGCACGGCTGGTGCGCCATCGATTCCCAGGTATACCACCATGAACAGGCAGAACGGGCCTGGAGCCGCATGCTGGCACTGTTCGAGGACGCCCTGGCGTAAACTGCCGCTGTCCACTGGACCGGTCAGAACCACCATGGCCGGGAGCAACCGTCTCCCGGCCAGCGTCCGGGTCAGAACTGAGGAACCTCTGTCTTTCCTGCATCCGTCACAGCGGGCGGATTTCGACTTTCCGGAACCGCATTACGCCAAGCCCCCACTGCAGGGCAAAAGGTCCCTCGCTGAACCGATCGTCTTGCGCATCGGCCGTGATTTCACCGTTAAAATCTACTGTCAGCCGTGGTCCGCGCAAGGTGATTCTGAAAAAATTCCACTTGTCCCCCGCCTTGGGGAACGGCTCGGCAAGCGAAGCGACCCCAACGATTCCCCCGGTACCGAAACTGGGATCTCCCCGCTGGTCGTAGATATTCACTTCATAGCAGTTTGCGGCCGTGATGTTGTCCGGGTCCTGGCATCTCACGAAGATACCGCTGTTGGCATCATGACTTGCCCAGAACTCCACCCTCAATTCGAAATCCCCATAACTGTCGGGCGTTACCAGGAAACCGGGACCGCCCTCACTGGCATCGGCCATAATAGTCCCGCCGACGCGGCGCCAGTTGGCGGTGCCGACCTGGTTGAAGTTTTCCATTCCCTCCGCCCCGTCGAGCAGGGAAATCCAGCCCTCTTCGGCAGCCCGGCTTACGGTACTGAGCAGGGTCAGTGTGAGTAAAATCAGTAGCGGATACGTTTTAGCTGGCGTTGTCATAATGGGCTTCCCTTCTTGTTGTCAGTTCCCGGAATTTTCCAGTTGCGCGAATCTCTGCTCAAGCGTTTCGCCGCGTTGCAGGCTGAAATCGAGGTATGTAAACGGTGTCGCCGGCTGACTGATCTGATTCAACGTGGCAAGCTCGTCATCGTCGAGCGTGATATTCACCGACTGAATATTGTCTTCAAACTGTTCGATGCGGCGTGCCCCGATAATTACGCTGGTGATACCCGCCTGGTGGAGCAGCCAGGCCAGCGCAATCTGCGCCGGCGTGGCATCATGGGCCGCTGCTATTTTCCTCAGCACTTCAACAATTGCATCGCCCCGCTGAGTGTCAACCGGTGGGAAGGAAAAGTTGGTCCGCCGACCGGATGCACCGTCCTTTCCCGTGTACTTCCCGCTCAGGAACCCGCTGGCGAGCGGACCCCATACCATGACACCCATCTGCAGATCGCGAACAGCAGGAAGCACCTCGTATTCGAGCTCTCTTCCCACCAGGGAGTAATAGGACTGGGCCGAAACAAACTTATTAAAGCCACGGGCTTCGGAGATGCCAAAAGCTCTGGCAATCTGCCATCCAGTAAAATTGGATAGACCAATGTAGCGAACCTTGCCGCTTCTGACCAGATCATCAAGTGCTGAAAGCGTTTCCTCCAGCGGGGTTGTCGGGTCCCAGGAGTGCACCTGGTACAGATCGATATAATCCGTTCCCAGTCTATTGAGGCTCGACTCCACCTCACGCATGATCGCCTTGCGACTGGTACCAAGAGAGTTCATATCGTTGGTAAAAGGGTTATAAACTTTTGTTGCAATCACCGCATCCTCGCGGCGTTTGCCAATTGCCTTGCCAAGTAGAACCTCCGACTCACCCATGGTGTACAGGTTGGCAGTATCAAAAAAATTGATCCCGACATCGAATGCGCGGTCAACCAGTTCCTGCACCTGCTTTTCTTCCAGGCTGCCAATACCCCTGTCCATGGGTCCGTGACCAAAATTCATTGTACCCAGACATAATCGGGAAACGTACAAGCCCGTGTTTCCAAGTGATGAATATTCCATATGCTCCCCCTTAATTCGCCTGTTCAGTGTCGTAAGTTCAATTTCCGAGTGAACTTTTTGACAGACCGATCGAAAACCTCGGAGGCATAGACGTTGCCGTAATCATCCACCGCCACACCCTCCGCGTTGATACCTTCTCTGATCTCGCCGAGAATCGAGCCGTCCTTCGCGTTCACAATCATGATACTGTTACTGCCTGTAGTGAACATGATGTCGTCCGGCGTAATCGCGATGCCCGATCTCCCGCCGAGGTGTCGCCATTCTTCCAGGAAGCGCCCGTCCTGATCGAAGATCTGAATACGCCCATTGCCCCGATCCGCTACGAACAATCGCCCCTGGGAATCCAGGTCAATTGCATGTGGCGTATTGAATTGACCCGGCGCCCAACCCAATCCACCCCATTCCTTCAGGAATTTCCCGTCCTTGGAGAACTTTACGATGCGCGCATTGGTGTTCACATTGTGACCATCAGACACGAAGATATCGCCGCTTTCAGGATCGACAACAATATCTGTTGGTGCATTGAAGTGCGTTCCGCCTTTGCCCGGTACCCCCTTCGTACCCAGCGACATCAAGACTTCTCCATCGGGAGAAAGCTTGTGCACCTGGTGGCCACGCCCAGCCTTCACGGCGAGAGGGATAGGGCCCATCAAACCAAGTCTGGGTGGGTCGCCGACAGTGGCATCGGCCACCCAGATGTAACCCTCATCATCGACATGGATACCGTGTGGCCAGGCCAGAAGACCCGATCCGAATTCGCGAAGGATTTCTCCCGTCTTCGCATCCATCTCGATTATGGGTGGATCAAACCGACGAGTCGCGAAGACGCTCCTGCCTTCCGGACTTACCGCGGTGCCATTCATCTCCCAGTACGGCGGAGATACTGCCGGGATCGGCAGAAAGGACTCGTCCCTCTCGTATTGAAGTGTCTGGCTGCTCAAGTGTGCCGGAAACGCGGCGAAGATGGTGGTAAGTAAAGCGGTAAGCGCGACTGCAGGCACATGGAAAAATCGCATTGTCTACCCTCCCGGATATGAAGTGATGAGTGATTGAGCGACGAACAGGCCTTTGATTCTTCTTATATCGAATTCCATCACACGCAGATATTTATGGCGGCTGAGCCGGAAATTTCACTAAATTCCGGGTCAGGGAATCTCTGATTAATTAGGGAAGTGCTCTGGTAATCAGAGGTTCCTTGGAAACTGCTATCCATAAAGATGGATATTCATTTCCCTCTTTCGGTCGGTTGTTCAGAGTTTCATCTGCTTTACCGGCGCCCTGGGCACAGATCCTTCATTCTGTAGGCTTCGGGCAACTGACCTGATGCGGACAGCGGTGTCAGTAGGACCTGCTACCTGAACGAGCGTCTCAGTTACCGTAATCCAGGTCGAATTGCACCTGGCGAACGCCGGGCACCGAGCGCACTATTGCCCCCAGTGTCTGTTGAATGGATCCGATATTGGCCGGTGTGCGCATACCACCACAGTCCTCGCAGGCCAGAGTACCGCCAATGGACACCAGGCCGCCGTCGACGGTAACGCTGAATCCATCAGGCAGATCGGCCGCACCGACAATAGCGGACTCCACCTGGGACTTTATCCGGACATCGTCAATGGGACGTTCAGTCGATGCGGCCCCGGGCTCCACTGAACCGGAAGCTGTCGAGCTTCCTGCGCCATCACAGCCCACCAGCAGCGCCATGGTACTGATAGAAAGAATCGATAGATACTTCAGTGCCTTGGTCATCATAGCTCCTGTCTGCCTCGTGTAAGTCAACGACTTGTTATCGGGTTATTGGTTTTTTTCTTTTCTTTTTATTGATTGCTTTGCTGCGTACTGGCTGCAGCGTTTGCGTCGTCGCCTGTCGTGCTTTGCGCATAGCGAATGTCGCCTCCCCGTTCCTCGAACGCGGCCAGCAGGGCCTCCACCCGGCTTCTGAAATCACTACGCTGTCCCAGCCATTCCAGGTCCCGTACGGTAAGCTTCTCGACATCGCCCAGTTCCGTGAGGATACTCAGGAAGAACTGTTCAGGATCCGCGCGGGTGATGGCCAACGGGGGCTCGTCGGCCCACCAGTCTGCATCGTCTGCATTGCCTGCCGCCACTGCCGACTGCTGAAACCCGGCAGTCAAATCCTGGTAATGCATGAACAGTTTCTCACAGGACAGCTCGGCGACCTGATTGCCGCCCTCGGTGCCGAACAGTAGAAATTCTCGCCGATTCATGATTTCCTGGATATTCAGCCCGCCGCCAGGCTTAACACCGCTCTCTCGATCGCCGCACTGGTCATTGGTAGCTTGTGCCGGTTCTTGGCCAGGGGCCGCGCGTCCTGGATGGCCAGTTCACCAGCCTCGCGGGCAATCGATTCACTGATTTGCTTGCCAGAAAGAAAATCCTCCACCGCTTGTACCCGCCAGGGTATTGGCGCTACGCCACTCAGTACGATGCTGGCATTCCGAACTTGATTTCCACTCCGCTGAATGACCGTGGCCACTCCCACTTCAGCATGGGTCCAGGCTTCCCGATCCATGATTTTGTGATAGGTGCTGTAGGTATCGTCACCGCCCAGGGGAATCCTGACACCGGTAAGCAGCTCTCCCTCTGCCAGGGAATTCTCTCGCTCCGGGTTGGAGATCGGCAGCACGAAGAACTCCTGCGCAGAGATTTCCCGGTCGCCGTCCGGCCCTGATACCTGAAAAACCGCATCAAACGCGACCAGGGCAGGTGCCGTATCCGAGGGATGGACGATGTAGCTGGGTCCGCCACCATAGATAGCGTGCTGGCCGTTCTCGCCGTTGACCGAAAAGCACTCGTTTCCACCGGCCTTGAAGCAGTTGAAACCATTGCGGTAATACCAGCACCAGGGGCGCTGGGTAACATTGCCCGCCAGCGTCCCCACGTTGCGAATCTGTGGCGTGCCGACGCTGCCGGCCGCCTGGGCGATTGCCGTCAGAGAGCTGATGACCAGGGGGTTGCGGCTGAGTTCGGTCAGTGTGACCAGGCCGCCAATAGACACCTCGTTGTTGTCGAAGACGATGGATCGGTTCCCTTCCACGTTACGCAGATTGATGATTACCTCGGCGTGGTCGGTGCCGTCCTTGATCTGTTGTAGAAGATCGGTACCTCCACCAGAGAAGGCGAATTGCTGTCCGGCTGCCCGCGCCTGTTGCGCGGCATCAACCGCCTCTTGAATACTGCGGGCATGGATATTGGTCAGTGCTTTCATGCCATTGCTCCCAGAATCTTGTCTCGTGTTATCGGCAGTGAAGTCATGCGCCGACCCGTTGCATTGGCGATGGCATTGGCCACCGCGGCCGGGGCCAGAATGATCCCGGACTCGCCTGCCGTCTTGGCACCGAAGGGACCGTAGCCGTCATCCACCTCGATGAAGGTTACTTCGATGTCGGGCACATCCAGGTGAGTCAGATGCCTGGCCCGGTAGTAGCCTGGCGTCAGCGGCTGACCATTGCGCTGGTCATAGAGCAGGTTTTCATGAAGTGCCTGGCCTATGCCCTGGATAGTGGCGCCACGAATCTGATCCCGTGCCGTGGTGGGATTGATGATGCGTCCTGACTCATGCACCGTGGTGTACTTGAGGATACGCGTGGTGCCGATACGGGTATCCACTTCCACCTCGACGAAATGCGCACCGAAACACTGCCGGGTCTTGCCATCGGTGTCCGGTGCCGGGGTGGCGGAACCGACCAGCACATCGGTACCGGTGGGCATGCCGTTGTCGGCGATCTTCTGTTTCAGGTCTGCGACCGCCTGCACCACCGCGTAGCCGGTCATGATCGTGGTGCGACTGCCGGATTCCCCTACGGAGTAGGGACACCGGTCGGTATCGCCCCACACCACCTCCACCTGGGACAACGGCACTGCCAAAGCCTCCGCGGCAATCATGCCCATGGTGGTCTTGGCACCCGGACCGATATCCGTCACCCCGACATAGAGCGTATAGCGCTGGCTGGCATCCACGCGCACGATGGCGCTGCTGGTGCCCAGACCGGCTCGGAACATCATGAAGGAAAAACCGGCACCACGCTTGATCGGCCCCTCGTCGGAACCCGGCGTGACGCGACGGCGGGCACTCCAGTTGAATTGCTCGGCGCCGGTCTCGATACACTGGTCCAGGCTATAGCTGGTGAACTCCTCGTCCTCGGTGGGCCTGCGCATGTTTTTAAGCGTGAATTCCACCGGGTCCATGTCCAGCTGATAGGCTATTTCATCCATATGACTCTGGATACCGAAGTAGCCATGAGGATTGGACGGTGCCCGGAAGTTTCCTGAGGTGGTGCGGTTGGTGTAAACCGGCGAAATAACGCGCATGGTGTTGGGACAGGCGTAGCATTCCAGGCCGCTGATGCCGCCGGAGTTTTTGCGGTACGGGCCCATGCCGCTGTAAGCACGCATTTCCACGGCGGTGACGGTTCCGTCTTCCTTCACGCCCACCCGGTAATTCTGCACGGTGGGCCAGCGGCCATGTACGCCGAGCCAGTCCTCCCGCCGGGAGAATTCCAGCATGACCGGCGCGCCGGCGCGTCTGGACAGGGTCGCCGCAACCAGGTCGGCATCCTGATTCTGATTCTTGTTACCGAATCCACCGCCCATGTACTGGGTAATCACCCGCACCTGGTGATCTTCCAGGCCGAGGTCGCGGGCGGTGTCGTGACGACAATTGGAGATACCCTGCGACGGCGTGTACAGCGTCAGCTTGTCCCCCTCCCAGCTGGCCAGGGAGCACCGGGGTTCCATCTGGGCATTATGAATAAAGCCGGTGTCGTAACGCTGTTCGAAAACCTGGTCAGCATCGGCGAATCCCGACTCGACATCGCCGCGTCTGGAAACCATGGGCTCGATATTGCCGCGAAAATCCGGTGCCAGGTTGCCCTCGGGCCAGATCTGCGGAGCCCCGTCTGCCAGCGCCTCCTCCGGCTCCAGTACGAACGGCAGCTCCTCGTAGTCCACCCGGATCAGGGACAGCGCCTGTTCAGCAATGTGACGGTCGGTGGCGGCTACCGCGGCCACGGAATCGCCGACGAACCGCACCGGGTTGTTGAATATATAGCGCCGATGCAGGGTCGCTTCCTTGGTGGCGTCGTTGTACTGGCGTCCACCGTTGACGGAGCCGGCGCCCCAGACCACCCGGGCGTTCTCATAGGTGATGACCGCCTGCACGCCGGGCAGTGCCTCTGCCGCGCTGGTGTCGATGCGGACAATGCGGGCATGAGGATGGGGGCTGCGCAAGACCTTGCCATACAGCATGCCGGGGAGTTTCCAGTCCCGTGTATACCTGGCCTGGCCGGTTACACGCTCCACCGCATCGATGCGCGCCGTGTCGTTACCGACGATACTGAGAGGATCGAGACCTCGGCGGGTTGCCTGACTCATGCGACACCTCCCTGCTCACTGGCGGCCACCACGGCTTCCACGATCGCATTGTAATTGGAACAGCGGCAGAGATTGCCGACCATCGCGGCTTTGATCTCGTCCACCGTCGGGTTGGGATTGCTGTTCAACAGGGCGGTACCGCTCATCAACTGCCCCGGTGTGCAGAAACCGCACTGGGGACCGTTGTTGTCCACAAAGGCCTGTTGCAGCGGCGACAGCCTGCCGTTCTGTGCCAGTCCTTCCACGGTCTGCACTTCGGCGCCGTCGGCCCATACGGCCAGCTGACTGCAGGAGTAGACCGGCTGACCGTTCATCAGCACCGTACAGGCTCCGCACTCGCTGCGGTTGCAACCGATCTTGGTACCGGTCAGATTCAACTGGTCCCGCAATAATTCGGCCAGGGTCCAGCGATCCTCCACCTCGACGGTGTGGGACGTGCCATTCACACTGAGCGTGACGGTGCTCCGGGCTACCGGGTTTGCCTCCTGCGCCCTGGCGCCACGCAGGCCCACCGCCGAAACGGCAGCGCCGGCTACGACAGCAGTTCCGCTACCCTGCAGGAAGTCACGACGGGATTGCGCCCTGGGATCCAGGTACTTGACGACCGGATCCCGGTAGCAGTCGCTCGGTTTTTCTTTATCACGCATGGGATTACTCCTTATTCGCCCGTATCAACATTCGCCCGTATCAACCCTCGAGCGGAACTTTTTGATCAGTCGAATTGTAACCTGATCTGGTGTTTCTTTCTGCTTTTCAGCTCTTAATCCTCGCCCGGCAGACTGTATGCGACAAGCTGACCCGGAACCTGCAACACAATTCGCTGTTTTCCGTCATGCAGGTAACTCATCATCCCGTACATTCCCAGTCCCGGTGTCTCAATGCCGGCCAGCCGCTCACCGGTGGCCTTGTCAATTGCAAACAGAAAAGGAGTCTCGCCATTGTCACCAATAGCGGTGTGCAGCAGCATGTCCGGGGTTACCATCAGGGCCGAGTGATTGATGTTGCCCGTGGGTGGTATGTCAACTCCCTGCAGTGCAGGGTGATTCTGGATAAACCTGGGCGTTCCACCATTGGGTATCCACCACAGGTGCTCGCCGGTGTTGAGGTCGATGGCGGTAATGCGGCTGTAAGGTGGTTTTTCCAGCGGCAGACCCCGCGGTCCCCGCACCCCCTGTGGCGTGCCCATCCCCACGGCGTATCTCGAAATGGTGGTACCGGTGGGCTGCTCCAGCTGGACGTCACGCTCCTCCCCTGGCACAACGGTGCGCCAGCCACAGTTGGTGCGGGAGATCGTGTAGATGATGCCGGTGGCCGGATCGGCAGCGGGAGGCCCGGAAATATTGGTACCGCCCAGCTCTCCCGGGCACCAGATCGATCCTGTCTTGCCTTCGGCATTGCCCCGGTGTATGGGCGGATTGAAAATACCACCCAGTTTGTAGTCGGCAACGATATCGAGAGCCTCCTGCCTCAGTTCCGGGGTGAAATCGATCAGGCCGTCTTCCGTCAGCTCCTGAATATCGTACGGGGCCGGTTTGGTTGGAAAAGGCTGGGTTGGCGACAGTTTTTCCCCGGGCACGTTTGAAGCGGGCACCGGCCGCTCCACGATGGGCCAGATCGGTTCGCCGGTTGCCCGGTTGAAGGAGTACAGGAATGCCTGCTTGGTGGCTTGAAAGACACCTGGCACACTTCGGCCGTTGACATTGACATCCATCAGCACTGGCGCTGTGGGCGTATCGTTATTCCAGACATCGTGATGCACCATCTGAAAATGCCAGCGCCGCTCACCGGTTGCCGCGTCCAGGGCGATCAGGCTGGCACTGAACAGGTTGTCACCGGGCTGGAAACCGCCGTAGAAATCGATAGTGGCCGCGTTGGTCGGAATATACACCAGGCCCAGTTCCGGGTCTGCCGACAGCGGTGCCCAGGAAGACACGTCGCCGGTATAGGACCAGGCATCGTTTTCCCAGGTCTCGTGTCCCACTTCTCCGGGCCGGGGGATCACGTGGAATTTCCACTTGAAGCGCCCGGTTCGTACATCGTAGCCGAGGATGTCGCCGGGCACGTTTTCCCGGCGGGTCTGGTTGTAACCCTGTTCCGCCGAATTACCCACGACGATGGTATCGTTCACTACGATGGGTGGGGAGGAACTGGTGATGTAGCCGAGCTCGATGGGAACTCCCACATCGGGATCATAGGCCTGACCCGAATTTATCCACGGCCCCCAATCGGAGATCAGGTCGGGTATCAGATCCACCACGCCGGTCTTCGCGAATCCTTCCAGGGGTACGGGCTGACCCCAGTTTTCCAGGGGATGGCCGGTTTCCGCATCCAGGGCGTAAAGGAAAAAGGCCGGCGTAACGATAAACACCACCCCCCGCCCATCGATCTCCGTATAGGCAACTCCCTTGCCCGCGGCTGCGCGCATGGAGTATTCCCAGCGAAAGGTATTGGGTTCCCGAAAGCTCCACAAGGTTTCGCCGGTGACAGCGTCGATAGCCACCACGTGGCGCCGGGTGCCGGCCACGGTAAACAGCCTGCCATCGGCATAGACCGGGGTTGAGCGGGGCCCGGCAGAGCCGAAGCTGGCATCGCTCCAGCTCCATTCGATTGCCAAAGACTCGAGGTTATCCGGCGTGACCTGACCCAGGGGCGTGGAGCGGGTGTGACCTGCATCGCCACCGATGTAACGCCATTCCTCCGTCGGCAACCTTTCATTGGGATGTTGAGCCGATACGTTGCCGTGCACCAGCATGGCAACAAGGATAAAAGCCAGCACTGCCGGTGTGGCGCGATGGCCGACACCAGGTGCTACGATGGATTGGCCAGGCATACCAGATTCTCCTCAGGTCTGTCACACATCGAATCGTTTTACCAAACCGACATGCGTCACGTTGCCACGCATGTCGGTTTCCACTGTCATGGCGGTTAGCCAGCAGCCTGCTAGTTTGCGGACCGGCTCATCGGGCGCACACGCACGCCGTGATACTGCTCATCGGTTACCGGATCAAGCCACTCCACGGTGCCTTCGTAGATAGTCAGCTGATGGGCGTCCACTTCGGGATGAGCACCATGCCAGTGTTCCACATCGGCGGGTGTCCAGAACGGCTCACCTGGATAGAATTCCTCGATGGCCCTGCCGCGAATCTGATGCAGGCCGACACCTTCCTCGATCATCAGCAACTGCCCCCAGCTGTGTGTGTGCCAGGATGAGCGCACGCCGGCCGGGAACAGAATGCGGATGTTGGCCATGTCTGGTGTCTGGCTGACCTGGGGAGACCCACCCTGGAAATTGCTAGACTGGGCTGAGATTTCCCTGGTCTGGGTGGTGAAGACAATCGCTGCCAGCGCCACCACCACGGTCAGGGAAACAGCAAGTTCCAGCAGTGAATTTTTCCTGCCATTGTTGTCTTTGTTCTTTAATTTCATTCTGTATACCTCTTTCCGTTTAAGATGTAAGTCAGGATCCTATTTGAATGTTCGGTCCCGTAATCCGATTAAAACTGGTAATTGAAGCGACCGTAAATCACCCGGCCGATCGGGTCCTGCATGTCGTTGACAACGCCACTGGTCATGCCGACCTTCTGCGCCTCCCGATCGAACACGTTACGCGACCCCAGGGTAAACGAGAAATCGCCATCCAGGCCGGGTACGCGCAGGCCCCGATAGGTGTAGTACAGATCCATCTGGGTCCACGCATGGATCTCGGTGGTGGATCGAAAAATACTGTAAGGCAGGAATTGCTGAAAGGCAAACTCGTTGGCGTCAAAGATGACCGAGTCGGTGTAACGCACGGTTGCATTCACGTTATGCTGCCCCCTGGTCCAGCCCAGATCCAGATTGCCGCGCCACTCGGGAATGGGCGGCACGGCACCGAAATCGTTGTTCTGCCTGCCGGTTGCCGAGCGCTCAGGGTCAATATCCGAAAGCTGAAAGTCGTAAGCATCCACGAAGGTACTCTGCAGGTTTAAGCGGAAAGTTCCCCAGTTCCTGAATTCAAAGGAATAACCCACCTGCAGATCTATGGCCTGTACCAGCATGCTGGATGCGTTCGAGTCGCTCTGGAAGAGCTTCGATATAGTCTCCAGGTTGCCCGGGGCACGCACGATACGTTTGTCCGATCGGGGATCCTCGACCCACTGCCGGAGCAGATCCAGCGGGGGAAAATCCACCGCCGATGCGGGCGTGAAACCCGTTGCAGTTTGGAACGCCGCGAAATCCTGGCGCACGATATCCTGTGTGGTGGTGCTGACAATCCGGTCGAGGAAATCCGTCTCACTCCAGGTCAGGGAGATATTCAGGTTATCGATCGGATTCAAATCGAATCCGATGGCAATACTGTCCGAGGTTTCCGGCATGAGATTCGGATTGCCCGTTCGACAGGATGTCACGAAGCCCTGGAAACTGGTGAACGGGTCGTCCACGTTGCTCAATCCGCACACTTCCGGGGAATTGAGCTGATCAAGAGTCGGCACGATGAAGGCCTCACCCCAGGTGGCGCGCAGGGCCAACCAGTTGGACGGTTCATAGACCACGCCGTACTTCTGAATAAATTCATCCTGACCGCTACTGAATTCCTCGTTGCGGAAGGCGGCACTGACATTGACATTACTTAAAACGGGGAACAGGAATTCAGCGAATACCGAGTCGATGTGGCGGCTGTGGCTGAACGGCGCTATCTGGTTGCCGGCAAACACATCACCGGATATTTCTTCTGCCGGCGGTACCCTGATGAGTTGCTCGTCGCGACGCTGGTAGCCTACCGCGGCACCGATCTCGCCGCCCGGCAGTTCAAAGCCACCCGGTGCGACGGGACCGGTCAGAATAATATCAGCAGTCTGCAGAATGTCTTCATCATCCGCGCGATTGTTGCTGTAGATGGAGTCTGCTACGGCCTGTGTGTTAAGAAAGCGGGAATCGGTGGCACCGAACGGATTGAAACAGGCTTCCCGATCATTGATGACGTCACAGTTCAGTCCCTGCTGCAGTGCCGACAGGGAGAAATTATGCGGGTGGGAATCCCGGTCGTTACGCAACGCATAGGAATAGACCGCCATACCTTCCCATTCCGGTACGTAAGGCACGGTAAAATCGGCGGTGAACGCCGCGCGATAGGATCTCTCATCGAGCTTGAAAGGGCTTGAGCCATCGGAGTTGAAATTCGACGGTTGTGTATTGGCGCCCTTGTTGCCAAAGGCGATCCAGGCATCGATCATGACGTCTTCGTAGAAGGGTACGCCGCCCAGCGGGTCCATAGCCATCGAACTGAACTGATTCTGAGCGAGGACCACCTGGCCGTTGGCATTTCGCAGAGGCAGCGGTCGTCCGAGGGCATCCATGACAATGGCGCCGTCGGTACCCCGGCGGGGCTGGGCGTACAATTCGACACCATCGGCGCTGACGGCGCGAAAGGGGTTGCCCGGCAGTTCACCCCTCACCACCGGCAGTTCCTCGACACGGCCACCGGGGAATGCCGGGAATGTACGGCCCACTGTCATCCAGCGAGCGTAATTGAACTGTGCCGACAGGGTCAGGTCGTCGCTGGCCTGCCAGCTGAAATTGCTGTAGAGGCTTGTCTGGTTGGCGTTGTTTCTGAAATTCCAGGGGATGGTGGTAAAGCAGGTATTGGCGAAAAGGACGCCAAATGCCGGATCTCTGATGGCGGGGTTGACGTCATCCAGCCCACAAGAGGGATCGGGCCGAACCCGACTCTCGCCGGTCAATTGGCCATTGGCATCGCGCAGCGGGACCACGTGGTTGCCCGGGAACGAGCCACCGTTGATGGTGAGCCCGGCATTGTAGTGCTTGGGGCGGTCCCGCCATCTCAATTCTCCCTGGTCCCTGAACGAGCCAGCGATAACCACATCGATATCGTCGCTGATGGTACCACCCCATAGCAGTGAAATCTCCTGGTCATCGTAATCGCCCTTGCCGGTATCCTGCTCATAGAAATAGTCCATCCTGAAACCGTCGTATTCCTTGTAAGGGATCATGTTGACCACACCGGCCACGGCGTCTGTGCCCTACATGGTGGCCGCACCATCGGTAACAATGTCCATCCGTTCCAGCGCGATCATGGGCACCATGATCTGCACATTGTCCGTGGCGACACGCTTGCTGTCCACCAGCGTCAGCGTCGCGGCCGGACCCAAGCCCCGCAGGTTGAAACTTGCGGTCCAGTCGCCGGTACCCTGGATGCCGGCAGTAACGCCGGTGCCGTAATTGAACGTCAGGTTCTGAACTACCTGTGAGATGTTGATCGTGCCCTCGCCCTCGAGATCCTCGGCCGACAACTGGGTAAGGGGAGAGGCAGCGGTGAAGCCTTCACTCCGCCTGATCAGGGACCCGGTGACGAGAATCTCTTCGACATCATCCTGTCCAGAGACGGGTTGCGCCAGCGACGGGGTGTGCATGGCGAATAAGGCCAGACTTATAGCGGTGGTTAAGGTAGTGGATTTGAATAGGCAGGCTTCGGTTTTGCTTTTTAGTTTCATTATTTTATGTACCTGTCGCGTTGTTATGAATTTTATTGCCCAGGCAATACCCGTATACCGTCTGAGACGTTACCGGTTGCTGTTATCCTGACAACCTGGAATCAGTCCCATCGAAAACTGGTATCAAGCATTTACTGTACAGAATCGACTCGAGACAAGTAAAGCAGTTTCATTGCAGTCCGCCACTTCAACCGGCTTAACCCGGATACTCGCAATGACCCTGACAGGCTCGCGCAAACATTCTGTGTCACCCTTGTTAGGGAAGCTCTGACTGTCGGTCTAAAACCAGACTTCTAAAGACCTTTCCTCCTGTTTCTGCCCAAAGTTTCTTGTTCACGATCGGGCAAGTGTATTTGCTTTGTTATTGTCTTACGTTTACCGTTATGTAGGCATCATCATACAGGCCACCATCGTCAGCGCGCCCCCACAGCACGTAGGTTCCCGGCGTGTCAAACGTCACTGTTGAATGATAAGCTCCGTCCTCTGGCACTTCCGGGGCAAGAAACAGGGCACCCCAGGGCGAGTTGGCGCTGGTACGGGTGTCTTCCCAGACCTTCACCTGGGGCTTGTCGAACTTGACCTGACCCGGGCCCCGGTACTTGTTCCAGGAAAAATACAGGCCATTGACTTTGCCTACGGTAGCCCTTATCGGCGGCCGTAGCTGGCGTTGCGTCAAGATGAGTTCATCAGTCAGGTTGGCCAGGGCCTCCGCGCCACCGGTGAATTCCGCAAAGCGCCGGGCTTCCTGCACGGGATCGGTGGGCTCAGGGATCCCGTCATCAGTCACCACGGTAGTCAACGACAGGGGCTGGCCCACTCGAACCGTACGTACCGTATCGCCCTGAACGTTGGCTGTCGGCGGCCTGTTGGCGCGGGACTCCGGGCTGCTGGTACCCGCACCCAGTGAACCGGTTTCCGAAGCGATAACCATATTGTCGACAAGATAATCCTGACGCAGCGTGGCATAGGCTTTCTTTTCCACGCCGTTTACGTTCAGGGTCCAGACGAGTTCTTCGTCTTCGCCCCAATCGGCGGGTACAGTCACCTCGAAGGTAAAACGATTGCGCCGCGGCAGGAAGTGCGTGGGCTGTCCCCGGTCAGCCTCCCCTGGCGAGAAAAAATTGTTGGGACCAACCGCCACGTCGGGCGTTTCCTCCCAGTTTTCATTCATGTAGCCAAACATGAAATTGTAGGTACCATCTTCGTTCTGTCGCCAGCCCTCATACGCAGGCTCGACATGTTGGCCCTTGGTATAGGATTGCGCCGTCAGGGCTGGTGCGCAAAGCAATCCCAACATCACGATGACAAGTGAAGTCCAGGTATGACTGGTGGTTGTGTATGAATGTTGCGTCATGGTCGATAATCCTTCAGTCATTTGCTGCTATTTCGTCGCCTTCACCGGCGCTGTCGTCCGGAATTGGCGCAACCAGTGGTGCGCCACACAGTGGACAGCCGATGACATGATCGTTGGGACCAAGGTCCAGCACCTGCCGACGCTCCTCCATCTCCGCGAAAAACTGCTCGTCGCTCATGCTCACCTTGATTCCCAGGTCGAGAAACATGTTCGTAACCGAACGGTTTCCGGAACCCTGCCAGTTGCGTGGGTCGGGCACGTTTGGATTGGTTTCGGAGTTATTCATGTAGCCGACGATGCGCAGGATGGTGCCCTTGGGCAACAGCGGTGCTGCATGTTCGGCGAATGGATACCCGCGCACCCAGTTGTGGTCGTAACCGACGCAGGACAGGGTTTCCACGGTATAGCCCCAGATCGCCTCCAGACACATGCGTTCACCGGGAGCATGCAGGTGAGGTTCGAAGGTGGTGATCTTGGTATGTTCCTGCAGTACCGCGTAGGCGTGCAGTTCCTGATTGGTCTCATTGCCGGCAATGGAGATATCGACGCCATTGCCGAGGCCAACGAGCGCCAGATCATATTTCGGCTCGTAGCCCCTGGGATGGAAGCGGAATCCGATCTCCAGGTGACCGGTAGTGTCCCGGCCATTGGAGTGCAGGTGAACCGAGTCCGAGACAATCCAGGAATCGGCCCGTAGCAGACGACCGCCGTCCTCGTCAAAAATATCTGCGTTACGACCGACTTCGTGCACCGGCCAGGGTACGGCTGCTCCCGGGATGCGCTGACCGTCCTCGTCCATCTGCGCCGTGCTCCAGATCATGTGATGAAAAATATAGCGGCCCCCGACGGTTTCACGGCCGGTACCAGCCTGAAAGTCCACATCGTTGACTTCGACAATCTCGACGGATTTAACATAGCGGTCTTCGGTCAGGCCGGTGGGAACTGACTCGATCTCGCCCCACCAGTCCGGTGTACCCGCCAGCTTGGTGACTGGCTGAGTCCTGACGATGAGGTCCGGCTCCCCGGCGCCCCACTTGACGCTGTCATCGAATGTCCGGGGCTCCGGACCGTTCGCCGGGTCACCTTTGAGCGCTCCACTGCGTGCCCAGGTGGAGATGGCGGCAATTTCGGCATCGCTCAGGGAAGGATCGTCCTTGAAATCCTGGATACCAATATCCTTTTCCACATACCAGGGCGGCATGGCGCCGGCCCGGTCCCGCAGTCCTGTCTTGAATTCGATCAGGCCGGCGAACGGCGCCACCTGTTCATAGGTCACCAGCGGCATGGGGGCTACACCGCCTTCGCGGTGACAGCTCTGACAGCTGCGCTGCAAAATCGGCTCGATATCCTTATGGAAAGTGACTTCCTGGGCAGAAACGGCGACAGAAAACAGGGATAACAGTGTCGAAACCCCTGCAAATGTCGTGAAAGCTGTTAGTGATCGCATTATTGATTGCCTCTGGTATTTTGACGAATTACTCCCGCCATCGATTTTCGATGACCGGTGCGAATAACGACGAATCACAGTGAATCACAGCGGCGCGATACGGTCTGCCGAATTACTTACACCCTTGACTGATTTCGAGCAAACTCCAGGAATTACCTGACAGGAAAGTGCGCCCGGCACCGGACAGATCAAAAAGCCGGAGCGGAATCCATGGTAATTTCCGGCGCCGGTGACGGCAGCCGGGTCCGGAATGAATGCTGCCTGACTATGACTTGCATGCGGGACCGTGCCGACGACTGCTCACCACGCATCGCGACAGTGCCAGAGACAGTGCCAGAAGAGCCATCGTCAGGTGCTGGTACCGCCGGATTGGATCTCAGGATTTTCGGGACGCTCGGTGCCGATCCGGCCTTCGTTGTTCCTGAAATTGGAGGGAGTCACGCCGGTGATCTCCTTGAACGCCTTGTTGAACGATGAAAGCGAGGCATAGCCTACGTCCATGGCGATGGTACTGATCGGGGTCTGCGGCGCGGTCAATAACAGTTTCTGGGCATCCCGAACACGGTATTGATTCAGAAACTGATTGAAATTGCGGTAGCCCATCTCCTTGTTGATGAACTTACGCAGTCGGTGTTCACCAACGAATACCCTGCTGGCCAATTCGCCGATTGTGAGATCGGAGCGACGGTAGAGCATTTCCTCGTTCATCAGTGCTGTAATTCTGTTCAGGACCCGCGGACTGGTGCATTCATGGGTCTTGTCCGCATCAGGTCCAGCTGTTTCCAATGCGCTGGATTCATCTGGCATGGATGATTGCGGTGAACTGGATTCATCTAGCGCGGCCATCAGCTGATCAAAAATGCTCCAGGTGGCCAGATTAACTGACAGTACGAACAGGAACAGCATGGTCAGGCTGGCCAGTACGCTCAGTTCCCAATACACCGCCGACTGTTCGGACGGTAGTAACGAGACAATCAAGGCAAGTACCAGGATGATCGCCAGTATGACGCTCAGACCAACGGAAACCGGGACGCGTAACTGTCGCCTCGGCTCAACAAGGTCGACTGACCTGCCGCGCAGCGCGATGACAATTACATGAACGATCAGGCCCAGCATGATGGGGTATGATAATTGCGCCACCAGGCCGAACGCCTCGCTTTGCTCCGGAAAGAGAAAGGGGCTGATGGCACGAGCGATCTGATAGGACAACAGAATCACCCACATCCATACCGGTATCCTGCGGGAGTCGTCGAAGAAATGGCGAGCCGTCAACCAGAGTACCGCAGGCGTTGCCAGGGTAAACCGATTTAACAGGTACTCGAAGGAGGTCCCGGTGGTAAAGGGTGCAGCCATTGAGATTACCGCCGCAATCAGGCACAGACACAAAAGTGACATCAAGAACCTGATGGCCCGGTCACGGGAGAAGACCAGGTTATACAGCCCGGTGAGCAGAAGCTGGGAAATCGTGAGAAAACTGAGTGCGTAAATGGTCAGGTTCATTGAGGATCTTCAAGCGAAAATTCAGGATTCTCTCTAATTCCAGCGCGGCAATAACACCAGGAGATGAAGTTTCTGGCGCGAAATCCATGTAAGCGCCATCCAGCTGAACGGGCGTGCCAGCAGTCCCGGGTTCAGGGGCTGCTGGTTCGTCATCCTTGCCCCTTCCTGATAATGCGTGAAATTACTCAGGTTTGTCACCTATTCGGAAGTTTTTCCCTGGTAATCATGGTCTACTTCAACGGTGAAAGACGGGCTTCCGCTGAGATGCCATTGCTCGTTCATTTTCAGCGAATTGTGTTACCACACTACCCGGCACCGGAACACGAAGGCACTGCGATGAAGCGTTTATCGCTCTCCGGTCATTTGTAACAACGCGTCGCACACATATCGCAACACATTTATTATCGTTCCGATTCGAATCAGAACACAACACAGGCTAACTCAGGGAGAGTCTGAAATGCGCACCAAATTCCTTATTGCAATTACTGCTCTGTTCCTGCCGCTGGCGGTATTGGGCCAGGCCCACAATGCCGTGCTGGCAGACCATGAGCCCCATTACTATGATATTGCCGACTGGGGCATTGATCCCGCTACCGTGACGTTTGCCGATCACATCGCGCCGATTCTGCAGCGCAGTTGTGAGAACTGTCATCGTCCCGGTGGCGGTGGTCCCATGTCACTGCGTACCTACGAGGAGGTCAGGCCCTGGGCACCGGTGATCATGTACAAGACCGCGATCCGGGACCGCATGGGCGCCATGCCGCCATTCTACGTGGAAAAAAACATCGGCATCGACGGTTTCAAGGACGATTACTCGCTGTCCGACCTGGAACTGGCCATGATCCAGGCCTGGGCCAGCAACGGCGCGCCCCAGGGTGATCCGGCCAATGCCCCGGAGCCACTGGTGTGGGCCGAGGGCAATGAATGGACCCTGGGTCAACCGGATCTGGTACTGCGCAGCCGGGACATGACCCGGCCTGCCGTGGGGCCTGACTGGTGGGGCGACATCGGCCTGGTACCCACCGGACTCACCGAGGACCGCTACGTCAAGTCCGTGGAAGTGCGCGAAGTCAACGACATTCCCGCCGACCTGGGCACCAGCACCGTCGGTGGGCGCTATATTTTCCACCACATGACCTACTCCAGTGGCGTGCTCAACGAGGAAGGCTCAGCCATCGATCAGGACACTCGGGTCAGCTGGCCGATTCACGAGGTAGGCCGCAACGCGGATATCTTTTCTGAAAAGGCAGGCCGCCTGCTGGCGGCCAACTCCGCGCTGCACCTTGGCGCCGCTCACCTGCACTCCAACGGCCGTGAAACCACCGGTTACCTGGAGTTCGGGTTTACCTTCTTTCCCCGCGGCTATGAACCCGCGTACACCCGGCGCGGACCCCGCACCGGGAATGGCATCGACCTGGATATCGTCCCCAACCGGGCCGGGCAGGAAGTGCACAACTACGTGGTGCTTGAAGAGCACACCAAGATCATGGCCTTCGAACCGCACCTGCACGCGCCCGGCGTACGCATGTGCATGGAGGCAATCTGGGGCCACAATATCTTCACCCTCAACTGTGTCGGCTACGATCACAACTGGGTGAAGCAGTACGTCTATGAAGACGACAAGGCACCGCTGCTGCCCAAGGGCACCATCCTGCACACCATCGCCTACATGGACACCACCGCCAACAACCCCAACCTGGCGGATCCGCGCAACTGGTCCGGGGCGGGACGCCGTTCGGTAACCAACATGTTTATCGACCTGGGCTACTCGGTGAGTCTCACCGAGGAGCAGTTTCAGGCGGAAATGGCCGAGCGCCGTGCCCTGCTGAAGGACAAGAATGACTACGACGTCGGCTGTCCGTTGTGCTGGGCACCGGAGACCGTGCCCAACACGGTGGCCAGTGGTAACGACTAACGGGCCGTACAGGCTGAGCTGGATTGAGAGAGAGGATGGCAGTAACGATGAAATGCAGTAGCAGTACAAGGGGTGTCGCACTCCGGTCAACCCTGGTGGCTCTGACGCTGGCCCTGGTCAGCGTCGGCGCCAACGCACAACCGAGGATGATGGTGCTCAGTGGCGAAATCACTTCACCGGCCTACGAAGGCTGGTGGCCCAACGAGGAGGAAGGGGGCTACACGCTGTTCTTCGGTTACCAGAACTCCAACTGGGAAGAACACTTCAATGTGCCGGTGGGGCCGGACAACTATTTCAACATCGTGGATGCCGGCGAGCTGGATGACCTCAGCATCGACGCCTATGACTTCGCCAACGCGGACATGGGCCAGCCCACGCACTTCTATCCCCGGCGCAATCCGTTCCTGTTTACCGTCGACGTGCCCGAGGACTTCGGTGATCGGGAAGTGGTCTGGACCCTGCGCACCCATGACCACACGGCCCGGGCCTACGGGACGCTGAAACCGGACTACCGCATTGATCCCCAGGTGATTTCCACCGAGGTAGGCGGCTGGTTCGGTTCGCTGGACGATCGGCTGCGTACCAACATGGCCCCGGACCTGCGGGTGGAGGGCGAGGCCTATCGCACCGTAGGGGTCGGACAGCCCCTGGACCTGGCGGCCATCGCCGAGGATCCCGACAATTTTCCGCCCCGCTCCAATCGGCCGGTGCCCCGTACGCCGGAACAGCTTTATTCACCGCCAAGCTCGATTGTCGCCATATCGGGACCGGGCCTGCGCTTCTCCTGGACGGTGTACCGCGGACCGGCGCAGTTCGTGGAATTCGATCCGGTGCAGTTCAAGACCTACACGGATACCCGGGTGTGGGCCAATTCACCCTGGTCCCCGCCATTCGTTATCCCGGAAGTTCCCGACGACAATCGCTGGGTAACGGAAGCGACCTTCAGTCAGCCGGGGGAATACGTGTTGCGCGGTATCGCCAGTGACGGCTCCATGTTCACCTACCGGAATATTTACGTTACGGTGACAAACTGACAGGACTCACAGACCGGGGTTCGAGCAAGGCCAGGAATTCTTCGCGGATGCTGGCCTTGTTTGTCCTGGTCGCGGTCACAGGTCGTGACAGCTCGTACACCATCAAATCCATCGGAGAGAAGTAGTGCACCAACCCTTTATCAGAGTTACCGGAATTTTCCTCTTGCTGGGCCTTACGTTGACGGCCGTATCGGTCCGTGCCCAGGAGAGCGGTATTCCCGGCCCCACCGGTCCTTCACCCTACCGCTTTACCACGGAGTCCTGGATGCAGCCGTTCGCCGGGGAGGGCTTCACCTGGGGTGGCACCTCGGGCATTGTCGTCCAGTCTCCCGACAGGATTTTTGTCCTGCAGCGGGGTGAAACAGAACTGCCTGAGCAGCTGCCGCCGGAATACACCAACTTCGCCGGCTCCCTGGGATGGAACGTCCTGCGTGGCCGCGGTCGGGTGTGGCAGAACAATATTTACGTGATCGACAGTGAAGGTAACGTCCTGGAAGTGTGGGACCAGTGGGACCACCTTTTCGTCGGCACCGACGGCCCCGGACCTCACCGGATCCGCATGAGCCCCTACGATCCGGAGAACCGGCTGTGGCTGGTTGACGAGACCGGCCACATCATCTACGTGTTTTCCAATGACGGCAGCCAGCTGCTGATGACGCTGGGCGAAAAAAACATCCCGGGCGATGACGAAACACATTACAACCAGCCCCAGGACGTGGTTTTCCTGCCGGACGGCAAGTTTCTTATTGCCGACGGCCTGGGCAACAAGCGGGTGGTGATCCGCGCTGCCGACGGCAGCTACCTGGGAGAATTCGGCGAAGCCGGCGATCAGGCGCACCAGTTCGGCAGCGTTCACTCCATGGCCCTGGGCCCCGACGATCGGCTCTACGTGCTGGATCGTGACAACCTCGACATCAAGGTCTTTCAGCAGACCGCAGCGCGCGGCTCGGCTGACTACCCGAATTACGAGTACGAAACCACCTGGGGCGGCCTCGGCATGCCGCTGGACATCACCGTCAGCGAGGACTACGCCTGGGTGACCGACCTGAACCCGGTCAAGATCGTGCAATTCAACCTGGACGGCAGTCGCAAGTACACCTGGAACCTGCCGTCGGAAGGACCGGACCGCTGGATCGAGATGCACTCCTTTGCCGTGGACGAGGACGGTAATCTGTATGGCACGGACAACCAGCTGGGCAGGCCGCAGAAACTGGTACCTCGAACCGGTGCTGATCCGGAGCATATTGTTCAGCCCCAGTATGTACCACGCTAGCCGGTATTAACGAGACCCGCTCTGCCCGGCGCTGGACCGGCCGGCACGCGGCAAGCCCCATAGCGGGAGTAGTAGAGTCCCTAAAATAAGAGTCCCTAAAATAATCAAAGGCACAGTAAGTTGTGCGGTGGAGAGAAAACTTATGCAACTAAAATCGTTATCCCTGGGGCTCCTGCTGGCAGGAAGCCTGGTCGGCAGCCAGCTGTCAGCCCAGCCCGGCAATGCCCGGGAACCCATCGGCCCCAGTCCCTACGAAGTCCTGTCGCTGTGGCACAAGCCGTTTGCCGAGGAAGGTTTTGCCTTTGGCGGCGCGTCCGGCGTGTGGGCCGAATCGCCGAATCGCATAATTCTTGCCCAGCGAGGCGAGACGATTCTGCCCTACCCCATACCGGATGATTTCCTCGGTTTTGCCGGCGATCTGGGTATCAACGTCCTCACCGATACCAACCGGCGGGTCTGGAACAACTGTCTTTACACGCTGAATGGCGACGGGGAAGTCCGTGAACTGTGGGACCATCTTGACTACCTGTGTGAAGGCTCCCCGGGTCCCGGCCCCCACCGGCTTCGCATCAGTCCCTACGATCCTGAAAGCAGGATCTGGCTGGTGAACGAGACGTTCCACCAGATCTACGTTATTGCCAATGATGGCAGTGAAGTGCTGGCCACCTACGGCGAAAAAGGCGTATCCGGCGACGACGAAACCCATTTCGGCAGGCCCCAGGACGTGGCATTTGTTCCCGACGGCCGGATTCTGGTGGCGGATGGTCTGGACAACAACCGGATCATCGTTTTCGATAACGACATGAATTACCTCACCGAGTTTGGCAGCTTCGGCACCGGGCCGGGTGGCACCAATACCATTCACGCCGTGGCAATAGGTCCCGACAACCGTATTTTAGTCCTCGATCGGGCAGGTGGTGGCATCAATATCTGGCGCTACACCGACGACCCCATGGAGTACAATTTCGAGCGACGTATTGACGGGCTGACCCTGCCACTGGATATCATCGTCAACGAGAACGACTTCTGGATAACCGACCTGGGGCCGTTGCGGTTCGTCAACTACGATTTCGAGGGCAATCTCAAGTACACCTGGCTGGTTCCCCGCGAACTGCCGGATGGCTACATCGAGGTGCATACCTTCAGTATCGATTCCGCGGGCAATCTGTATGGTGGTGACAACCAGTACGGGCGGCTGCAGAAATGGGTACCGAAACCCGATTCCGGACCGGAACTGCTGATCGAGCCTCCCTGGCGTGCCCGTTAGGGGACTGCCGGCAGTCCCACGGAAAAGTCGACAACCGGCCAATCCGCCAGGCAGGGCAGGGAATAATGGCAGGCGGAAAAATATTGCAGGAGTGCCTGCCCTGGCGTTGCCGGCGTGGCTGTCAATGTGGCCAGGTGAAGACCTGGCATACTGCAGCTGAAGCACGGAAACAGAGAAAAAGCCGTGAAACCGAATGTTAGTGAAACAGATAAACAGTGGAATAGAAAGGAGTGGTTATGCAACATCCATTGATTGAGAGATGCCTGCTGGCGTTGCTGCTGTTGCCCCTGGCGACCACCGCTGCTGCCCAGGACAGCATCGAATGGTTCACCCTGGGCAGTGACTACGCGCATACCCGCTACAGTCCGGCAGACCAGGTTACCGCAGACAACTTCGAGGATCTTGAAGTTGCCTGGCAGTGGGATGGTGCCAGTTTCGGTGCTGCCAGCGGTCGCTCGACGCCTTCTTATATCGACGGCATGCTCTATACCGTGGCCGGTCCGCTGCGGCATGTCATCGCCATAGACCCCAAGACCGGTGAAACTGTCTGGTCCTATCGGGAACCGCGAACCGGCCGTGCCAACTATTCCATGCGGGCCGATTACGGCAAAGGCGTGGGTTTTGGCTACGTTGACGGTCGTGGCGTCGTCTATATCATCTCGCCGGGATTCTTCCTGACCGCCCTGGACGCGAAGACCGGTGCGCCACTGGAGGGCTTTGGTCGACCGGTGCCCATCGACGGCTTTCCGGACACCGGCGTCGTGGATCTGCTGGCTGACCTGGGGCATCCCTACGATCCCTACGAGGGGATTCCGCTGGAAGTCGGCTACATCACTTCCTCTTCACCGCCCATCGTGGTCAATGACACCGTCGTCGTAGGTAACTCCGCAGAGCAGGGCTATCACCAGTCACGTATTGAAAATGTCCCCGGGGACATCCTGGCCTACGATGCCCGGACCGGAGCCTTCAAGTGGAAGTTCAACGTCATTCCACGGCCGGGTGAATACGGTCATGAGACCTGGGAAAACGATGCCTGGCAGTGGACCGGCGACGTGTCCTCCTGGGCACCGTTGTCCGCGGATCCGGAGAATGGCCTGGTTTATATCCCCACCAATGGTGCCACCATCGACTACTATGGTGGTTTCCGACCGGGTGACAACCTGTTCAGCACCAGTCTTATCGCGCTGGACGTGGACAGTGGCGAACGTGCCTGGCACTACCAGCTGGTTCACCACGATATCTGGAATTACGACACCCCGACGGCGCCGATCCTGCTGGATCTGAACCTGCCGGGTCGCGGTCCGGTGCCGGCAGTGGCCCAGGCCACCAAGCAGGGCTTTGTCTATGCCTTCAACCGGGTGACCGGCGAGCCGTTGTGGCCCATCGAAGAGCGACCGGTGCCGCAGTCCATCGTTCCCGGTGAGCAGCTGTCACCCACCCAGCCTTTTCCCACCAGGCCGGCCCCGTTCGAAATGCAGGGCATCGGTGAAGACGATCTGATTGACTTCACCCCGGAGTTACGGGCGCAGGCACTGGAGGCCATGGAAGACTACCTCATGGGACCCCTGTTCACGCCGCCGATTCACGACACCAATGAACTGGGCAAGTTCGCCACCATGAACTGTCCCGGTGGCGCCGGCGGTGCCAACATCAACGGGCCACCTGTCGCCGATCCCACCACCGGTGTCATGTTCGTTTCCACCCATAATTCCTGTTTCGCCCTGCGGGTGATTCCAGGCGAGGAATCCGATCTGCTGTTTCCGGAAACCACCGGCGTAACCTTTTCCCGCTATGCCAACTCGGCGCGGGGAGCTACCGCCAGGCCGCCGCGTCACCCCAGCGGCCTGCCTATCATGAAGCCGCCATACAGCAAGATTGTTGCCATCGACATGAATACCGGTGAGCATCTCTGGGCGACACCCACCGGCGAGACGCCGGATCGTTACAAGAACGCAATGCGGCAGGCAGGAGTCGATCCGGACGAAGTCGGCAATACCGGCACGGGTGCACTGGTTCCCATGGTGACCACCGCCAACATGCTGATCTATTCCGATGTCGCCAGTGATGGCACACCCATGCTCTGGGCAATCGACAAGAGTTCCGGTGAAATCATCGGCGAGATCGAAGCGCCTTCCCGCAGTGGTTACGGCATGAGTTCCTGGGTGCACGACGGCAAACAGTACGTCATCCTGCAAACCGGCTCGAGCCTGACAGCCATGGCCCTGCCGGACGAGATGTAGCAACAGGCTGCATACCGCCGCTTCGGCGGCAACCCGAAAAAACCGCGGTCATCGCCGGCCGCGGTTTTTTTGTGTCACCGGTTTTGTCGTATCCTCGTGGGCGAACCTTGCTGCCGACAGGATAGTCAAGCTCCCGCAGGGCTGGCCCACGGGAATTTCGAGAACGCCGCGTCTTGATCCAGATCAAGATTGGTCCACTTAATCCGTTAAACCCTCCCGCCTGCGACAACATGTCACAGGGCAAGCGAGTTCAATCACTATACACTGGCGCCGCTTTCTGATTTACAAGTGAACTTATCTGGTTCGAGGCACAGTTATGAAGAAATTGACCACAGCCTGCCTGCCGGTGGGCATAGTGATATGCAACGTGGCGCTGGCGCAGGATACACCGACGCTCCAGGAAATCACCGTGGTAGGCGTACGCGATACCCATACCGTTATAACCGAAGACACGCTGGTAGCGCCGCCGGACACCGCCCAGCTGTTGCGCAAGATGCCAGGTGCCAATATCAATAAGAACGGTGAGCTCACCGGTATCGCCCAATACCGCGGCATGTACGGTGACAGAATCAAGGTATCGGTGAATGGCGCCCAGATCAATGGCGCCGGTCCCAATGCGATGGATTCTCCCCTGCACTACGCCCCGGTGGCTATTCTGGAATCCCTTACCATCAATCGCGGTATCGCCCCGGTGAGTACCGGCCAGGAGACCATTGGCGGCTATGTGCAGGCCCAGACCTATACCGGGGAGTACGGTAATTCCAGCGATTTCCAATTCAATGGTCGCACCTATTTCGGCGCCCAGTCAGTCAACGAAGGGTCCGTGGCCAGCGGATTTTTCTCCCTGGCCAATCGAGACCACCTGTTTCGTACCTTCGTCATGCAGGAGCAGGCCGATGATGCCGACTTTCCGGGGGGCAGAATAACCCCGTCCGAATACGAACGGGAACGTTACGACCTGGGCTACAGTTTCCGCACGGGCGATCACGAGCTGTCAGTGGATTTCTCCCGCAACAACACCAAGGATGCGGGTACTGCGGCATTGCCCATGGACATATTGTCCGTGGACAGTGATCTGTTCCGGTCACGCTATACCTGGGAAGGTCGGGATACGATTATCAATGCGCGACTTTCCTATAGCGACAATGAACACTGGATGACCAATTATCACCTGCGTCGTCCACCCCAGGACAACATGATGACCGCCGGGGCCATGCGTTATCGTCGAAACTGGGCTGTCAGTGAAAACTTCGGTTTCGTTTTCGATATGGAACGGTTTGTTGATAATGGCAGTTGGCTTTATGGCATCGACGGCAATATGACCGAACACCGGTCCACCATCACCAATCCCAATGCCGGGGCATTCTATATTTCCAATTTCAATGACGTAACCCGCGATGTCATTGGCCTGTTTGCCGAGCGCAGTATCTCGTTGTCAGAATCCATGGGTTTGGATGCCGGCGTACGGGTTAATCGCGTCGAAATGGATTCAGAACCGGTGTCCGCCAACCTTAATCCCATGAATATGCCCATGGGAATGCCGGTGATGATGAACAACATGGCAGGCATACTGTCCACCCAGTTCAATACTGGAGACCTGGATCAGACTGACAACAACCTTGACTGGTTTGGTCGCTTCAGTCTTGAAACCGGAGTCAGTACCACCTGGTACCTGGGAGCAGCGCGCAAAACCCGTTCACCTTCTTACCAGGAGCGTTATCTGTGGCTGCCGCTGGAAGCCACGGGCGGACTGGCCGACGGCAAAACCTATGTGGGTAATCCACGGCTGGACCCTGAAATAGCGCATGAAGTTGAGATCGGCTTCGATTACGAATCCGGTGATATCAATATTTATCCACGGGCGTTCTATCGCGATGTCTCCGATTACATCCAGGGAACGCCGGCTACCAGCATGGTGGTGCGTAACTTTTCCCAGATGATGGCCAACATGGGCATGGGACTGTCAGACCCGCTGCAGTTCAGTAACGTGGATGCGAGCTTCTACGGCTTTGACATAGAGTCCGATTTCGCCCTGGGCAACCAGTTGACCCTCCGGGCGATAGCCAGCATCGTCAGGGGCGAACGTGACGACATCGACGATAACCTCTACCGGATCTCGCCGGACAACCTGATCCTGGCGCTGGACTACCAGGGCAGTAACTGGGTCGGATCCATCGAATCGGTGATCTACGCGGATCAGGAGCGGATTTCCGAGACCAACATTGAGCAGGAAACCGACGGCTACACGGTTTTCAACCTCACTGCGCGAATCAACGTGTCCGCGGATATTGAAATCGGGATCGGTATCGAAAACCTGCTGGACGAGGAATTCCAGGACCATCTCGCCGGCTATAACCGGGCGTTCAATCCGGACATTGCCATGCGCGAGCGCATGCCGGGCCTGGGGAGAAATTTCTACGGCCGCCTGATGTGGTATTTTTAGGCGGACACCGGAATCCTGCTTGCGCATGAATCTCCGATGAGGTTGATGGGACAGCTATGGACGGGTGTAAATGACCAAACCAATCAGCTGTTGAACGCCGCTTGCAGTTGCGCTGCACAGGAACGAATGGCGTCGCCCGCTGCGTCAATATAACCCGGCTGGGTGATGAAGCCGTGCATCATATTGTCGTAGTGGCGAAAGCTGACACTCACCCCGGCGGCGCCGAGCTTGTCAGCATAGGCTTTGCCTTCGTCCTGTAATGGATCATAACCGGCGGTAATGATGTGGGCCGGTGGCAGGTTCTCATGGTTGTCGGCATGCAGGGGTGATGCCTGCCAGTAAGCCGGATCCGCGGCATGGTGTTCACTGCCTGAAGTCTCCCGCGGTAAACTTGTCGCGCCAGGTGTTCCAGTTATCCCTGGTTGTGTTTTCGTACCGTTGACAGGAATCTGGCCGGACTTGTTGCCCGGATTATCGCCACCGTGATTGCCACGGTCGCGAAGGCCGCGAAGGTCGCCAAATTCGCCAAAGTCGCCTAGATAGTTGCCATGAAACCAGTCTATCAGACTGCCTGTCAGCAGGTAGCCCTCGCCGAAGGCCTGGTGGGAGGGCATGGACTCAGTGAGATCCGTACCCGGGTAGATCAGCACCTGGCAGCACAGGTCGGGAAATCCGTTCTCTCTGGCCAGCAGGCAGGTAACGGCAGCCAGGTTGCCGCCGGCACTGTCTCCCGCCACGGCCAGCCGTTGCGGGTCGCCGCCAAGTTCCTCGCCGTGCTCTGCCACCCAGCAGGAGGCGGCGTAGGCATCCTCCAGCGCGGCTGGAAAACGGTGTTCCGGTGCCAGCCGGTAGGCCACCGATACCACCAGGCAATCTGCATCCACGCACAGCTGACGACACACGGCATCGTGGCTGTCCAGTGATCCAATGGTGAAGCCGCCACCATGGAAAAATATTACCAGGGGAAGATTGCCGGCGTCCGTGGAGTGATAGCAGCGAACCTGCAAGCGTCCCGCCGGACCGGGAATTTCACGATTGCGCACGGCAAAGGGTTCCGGCGGATCACCCTTTGCCGAGTCGCAGGCTTTATCGTAAAGCCTGCGCGCTGCCTCAGGAGTCAGCGTTTCGTAGGGTGGGATACCGGACTGCTCCACCAACTCCAGCAGCTTTTGGGCCTGAGGGTCCAGTGTCATTCTTATCTACCGAGGTTCAGCGCGGATCCAGTCTGAGGAAATAACGTGGCGGAAAGCCGGTGCGAAACCTGAACTGGAAATCCACGCTGTAGATTTCCCTTACCCGCTGTTCTTCCGCTCCCTCTAATGGAACCGCGGTGTAGGGTTCGAATTCGTCGTCCATCATCACTTCGACCCGGGGATTTTCCAGGGCCTGATGATACCAGGCGCGAGGCCAGTGATTGGCTGCTACATACGCATTGCCATCAATCTCGACCAGGCGCAACACCCGTTCATGGCGTGACTGGTTTTCGTTGAAGGTGGCGATCACTATGGAGGACTGGTTCTGTGGCTGGTTGTAGCCAAGCCGTGCCTCGAAGGCCACAACCTGCAGCACATAAACCAGAAACAGTGTTGCTACAACGATAAGAGTCCATTTCCCCGCCCTGTTGATCTTCATTGGTCTCCCTTCATGGTGTCCATGTTTAAAAAAAAAAAAAGAATTCAGCCGGCGAGAAGAACTATACCAGCAATGATCAGGAGGATCAGTACGGCCCGCTGCGCTGAAAATTTTTCCTTGATCAGGAAGGCTGAAATCAGCGCAGCAAAGGCAACGCTGGTTTCCCGGAGAACGGCCACTGGTGCTATCCGCTCCTGGCTGAAAGCCCAGATCACTATCCAGTAGGCCAGGGCGGAGATCAGCGCGACGGCAATCCCCGGTTTCCACACCGCACCGGCAGTGGCCATGAATCTTCCCCTACGCCGGAATACCGCGATAAGCGGAAACAGCGTACCGTGGAGGAGGAACATCCAGGCGGTATAGGAGTGGCTGTTTGCAGCCAGCCGCGCACCCTGTCCATCCACCAGGGAATAGGCGGTGATGCACAGCCCGGTGAGCAGCGAGTAGGCCAGGGCTGCCTGGCTGAGTTGACGGATGCCGCCGACACGTTCTGCGGCAAAACCCAGAATGCTGGCAATGATCAGGCCGACTCCGGCAATTTCCCTGGCCGTCAGGGACTCGCCCAGCAACAGAAACCCGAGGAACGCCGTGAGCAATGGTGCAGAACCCCGGGCCAGGGGATAGATCTGCACAAATTCACCGTGCCCGTATGCTCGCACCAGCATCAGCATGTAGGTGGTGTGGATGCACAGGGAAAGTACCAGCAATGGCCAGCTTTCCCTCGCCGGCGCCGGCAACAGCAAAACGAAGGGCAGGGCCAGCAGGGAAGTGGCAAACGCGGTGACGGCCATGATGACCAGCCGGTCACCGCTGACCTTGATCATGGCATTCCAGACGGCGTGCAGGAATGCCGCCAGCAGCACGGCACCGAGAATAGTCGGTGCCATCAGGGCATCCAGTGGTTACTGGCAGACATGTCTCGGCACGGCCTTTCCGGAGTTCAGGCCGACATGCCCCGGGCGGCTATCTGCCAGACAGCTTCGACACGGCCGTCCCGGACTGCATACATCTGGCTGTAAAGGTTTACCACCGGGTCACAATGGGACACGATCAGTTCCAGCTTGTCCCCCACCGAATA
>Ga0070726_10000517_pt1 | contig 46944 bp, 34 predicted proteins | sample tdAd471_FD_67275 | JGI IMG/M metagenome (GOLD analysis project Ga0070726, IMG submission 67275) | Marine sediment microbial communities from the Atlantic coast under amendment with organic carbon and nitrate - tdAd47.1 | ecosystem: Environmental > Aquatic > Marine > Coastal > Sediment | place...
AAGCAGGTGATGGAAGACCATTTTGATCACGCCTATGAGCTTGAAAATATCCTGCAGGAAAAAGGCAAGGGAGCCGCGTTCGATGTTGCGCGCTCCATGCTTCAGGAAGAAGGCCGCATCGTATACGTGCGCCAGATGCGCCCGCTGGGGCTTGGGCACGCCATCTGGTGCGCCCGCCACCTGGTGAACGGTGATCCGTTCGCTGTGGCCCTGCCGGATGACCTGATCAAGGGCAAACCCGGCGCGCTCAAGCAAATGGTCAACTCATACAATGAGCTTGGCGGCAACATGGTTGCTACCATGGATGTCGCGCGCGAAGACACGTCCAAATATGGTGTGATCACTCCGGGCTCCAGAGACGGCAAGCGCATTGAGGTCAAAGGCCTTGTGGAAAAGCCGCACCCGGCTGACGCCCCTTCCACGTCTGCTGTGGTGGGCCGCTATATCCTGCAGCCTGAGGTAATGGATATCCTCAGCGACACCAAAGCCGGGGCAGGCGGCGAGATCCAGCTCACGGACGCCATGGCGAAACTGATCGGCAAACAGCCGTTCCACGCATTGGAGTTCGAAGGTCGGCGCTTTGATTGCGGCAGTAAGCTTGGCTGGCTTCAGGCAAACCTGGCGATGGCCGCGGAAGACCCGCACATGGCCGCAGGCGTCAAGGACATGATCAGCGAGTTTAAATAAAGCGCTAAAACAACGGAGCCGACCAATTAGGCCGGCTCCTTTTCATTCTATTTCTCGCCTTCTCTGTGGAAATCGTCCTCAAGCCGGACGATGTCGTCCTCACCCAGATATGAGCCCGACTGAACCTCAATCAGTCGGAGCGGGATCTTGCCCGGGTTCTCCAGCCGGTGCACGGCGCCAAGCGGCAGGTAGATCGACTGGTTTTCGCTCAGTTGGTGGGTCTCATCATCGCGGGTGACAATCGCTGTCCCCTCCACGATCACCCAATGCTCCGCCCGGTGATGGTGTTTCTGCAGGCTCAAGCGCTTGCCCGGATAGACCTCGATCTCCTTGACCTGATAGCGGTCCCCCATAGCCAGCGTCTTATAGTTCCCCCAAGGGCGGTAGACTATGGAATGAAAATGCGCTTCCGCGCGGCCTGCGGCCTTCAGCCTGTCGACAATCTTCTTCACATCCTGGTCGCGGCTTTTGTCCGCCACCAGCACGGCGTCGTCAGAGGTCACGACGATCAGGTCCTTCACGCCAAGGGTGGCCACAAGCATGCCGTCGCCCTGGTGGATAAAGCTATTTGATGTATCTGCCATCATAACGTCGCCGTGCGCTACGTTGCCTGCGGCGTCCTTTTCCTGGACATCCGCGAGGGCCGTGAAGCTGCCCACATCCGACCAACCAAACTCCGCAGGCACAACGGCCGCCTTGTCGGTGGGTTCCATGATAGCATAGTCGATTGATTCTGCAGGCACTGCGGCAAAGTCCGCTTCCTCCATGCGCAGGAAATTCAAATCCTCGCGGGCACCACTTAAGGCCTTTTCCGTGGCGGCGAGCATATCAGCTTGGTGGCGCTTGAATTCGCCCAGAATAACGTCAGCGCGAAACAGGAACATGCCGCTATTCCAGCTGTATGTTCCGGCGTCCAGATAGCCCTGTGCCGTTTCCGCGTCCGGTTTTTCCTTGAAGGCATCGATATGGAAGGCCCCGTCGACGCCCTTCAGCGCTGCACCAGCTGCGATATAGCCATAGCCTGTTTCAGGCCGGTTGGGTGTCATGCCAAAACAGCACAAGTACCCGGCAGCCGCGGCCTCCGCCGCCTTCTTGACCGCCTTGTGGAAACCCGGCGTATCCATAATCACATGGTCAGACGGCAGGAACAGAAGAAGCGCCTCAGGATCATCCTTCGCTGCCAGCAGCGCGGCTGCGGCGATCGCGGGCGCCGTGTTGCGACCAAGGGGCTCCAGCAAAACCTGGGGGGCGCTCACGCCCACTTTTTCGGCCTGCTCGTTCACAATGAAGCGGTGATGTTCGTTCGCGACAACGAGCGGCGCATCAAAGCCATAATCCGCCCCTACCCGCTCCAGCGTCTGGGCGAACAGGCTCTTGCTTCCCAGAAGCGGTAGAAACTGCTTCGGGTATTTTGACCGCGACAGAGGCCAAAGGCGGGAGCCGGAACCACCGGAAAGGATGACAGGTTTAATCTTATTCACGAAACCACCAATATTTTTTCTTTTAATTCATATACTTAATAAATTGCCTATGGCGCAATGCAGGATTGTACGACCTGACCGCCTGGAGTTTCAAGGAAACTCGCGCCGGTGTCGAAAACAAGCCAGTCCCCAAGCCTTTGGGGAGCGACCCGGAAGGCCTCCCAATCCAGCTCCACCGTCAATTCTGGCGTCTGGCGCTTCACCATCGCGGCGACCAGAAGTCGGCCAAGCTGTTGATCTCCAAGTGGAATTTGCACGGCACCATAGTCGCCAGTACGCAGGTCTCGCGCCAGGCAGCGCGCTTCGCGCCTGAGCGCTTTCCCTAAAGGCAATACCCTTAGGTTTTCGGCCAACCGAGACTGGCGATAAAAATACACATTCTGCCCCAAGGGCACTCCAGGGGCACTGTCATTAGGCCCAAAAGCCAGGATGCGTTCTGCGTCATCGAGAGACTGCAGGCTTCTGGTGAAGGCGGGATCGTGGCTTAAGAAACACATGCGCGCCAGAAGCGCACGAGCGCGGCCGCGGTCCTGCGCTCCAACCAAATCCTCCAGCAGGTGATGCATGGCTAACAGATCCCTGGACGCGGCGACCTCATCAAACGCGTCAAGGCCTGGGCGGGCTTGGGCACGCCCAAGTTTCAGCCGACCATCAAGGGCAATCTGCTGGCCCCGCACCGCGCGCGAAAACGACACTTCCGCAAACATGGCGCGCTTGGGTGGATCAAGCCACAGGCGCTGCACGCCCGCTTGGTCTACCGGGTCTGCAAACAAGCGGTGCACCACCGGTTGCCTGAGCGCCACGCCCCGCATCCCGCGGTAGCGGATGATAACATCAACAGCACCGCGCGCCATTTCCTGCGCGTCGGTAACAAAACTGATATCCAGATAGCGCGGCCCATTTTGCGGCAGGGCAAACAGGCGCCTCACCGGCCGCTTCTTCAGCTTGATCTTCTGGTGCCCCAGCATGCCGAAGGCGGCAACCCGCGACGCGGCAAAATCACGCCGCCCCAGGTCGCGATATTCCTCAAGCACGGTCATGACAGCTCCTGCAAACGAGGCAAAAGAGCATCAAAGAAACGATCTGAGACTTTTTCCGGGCTGTTTTCTGATGCCCAAGCATTCAGCTTGCCTGCTACTCGCCCGTCTGCCGCCTTTTCAAGCGCCTGCAGGCAGGCAGCGTTGCAGCTATCCATGTTTCCGGGCTTGAACGCGAACACACAATCTTCCAAACCCGGCAGCGACCGCGCCATCATATCCGGCACAACAGACGGCCTGCCGAAGGTGGCTGCCGTAGCCATAACGCCTGAATTCAGCCCAATAGGGTATGGGCACACAATAACGTCCGCCGCCTTGAAAAATGTCTGAACAGACTGGTCGTCCACATGCGCTCTCAGGAGCCGCATATCCGCGCGCCCTGACGTCAGCGCCAGTAGTTCTTCCATGAAGTCCGGCGCCCCCGGCGATCCGGCAACCAGCACCCTACCCCTGCCTTCCAGCTGCCCCTGAAGCCGGTCAAACGCTGCCAGGAACTGGCGCGTGCCCTTGTGCGGCCCCAGCGATCCGAACAGCAGGAACACCTTGTCATCCGGATTCAGATCCAGGACAAAGCGCGCCTGACGGGCGCAGATATAGTCGCCGTATACACCTTGGTAGGAAGGGTGCGGCACGGTAATCGTCTTGGCCTCATCAATGGTGTAATGCGGCTTGCACAGCTCACGTGTGTGCGGGTTCATCACGTGAATCACATCAGTGATTTCTGCCATGCCTGCGCGAAGCGCCTTTTCTTCATCAGGAAAACGCGCCGCATGAGACAGGATGTTATGGACGGTCCAAAGCAATGTATGCCCACCGTCTTTCTGGCGCTTCAGCCCGTCCAGGAAATGGTCCGCCGCCTTTTTCGCCTGACGGCTAGAATCGCTTTTATCGAACACTCGGTGCAGCCAGTGGTAATGCATCACCAGCTTCAGGTCGCTGGGCAGGCTCTTAACTTCGTCCATATCAGCCACAGGAAAACAGGCGAAACCGTGGGCAAAACCGCGCGCATAGAGCATGCTTTGGTAAGGATTTCGGCTGGCGTGCGGGAAGAATGCGAGCAGCCTGGCCGCATTACCACTGAAAGCAGCCGCCACGAGCGCATCCATGCCGTCCGTGCATTCCTCGTAAAGAGACCGCTCCAATCCATGCTGCCTGATACCGCGCATATATGCCGCATTTCCCGATTATCAAAACTCTGCCTTTGCAAGGCCTTATCCTTTTAATATAAAGGCGGCCATATTGATACCACATCTATTTTTGCCATTCGCAATTTGGCAAGGGGGCCCGATGAAAGTTGAAGAATTCCCGATCAAGGGGCTGTATGCCTTCACGCCGAAACAATTTGGCGATGACCGAGGCTTCTTTTCCGAGACTTTCAATGCACGGGCCTTCGAAGAATTGGTGCCCGGCATCACCTTTGTGCAGGACAATCATTCCCTTTCGCGCGACCCAGGCGTGATCCGTGGCCTGCATTTCCAGACACCGCCCCATGCGCAGGGCAAGCTGGTGCGTGTCACCCGCGGGCGCGTGCTTGATGTGGCTGTGGACATCCGCAAGGGCTCGCCCACGTATGGGAGCCATGTGGCCGTGGAACTGAGCGCCGAAAACTGGAAACAATTCTGGGTGCCCGCAGGTTTCGCGCACGGTTTCTGCACGCTGGAGCCGGACACAGAGTTCCTTTATAAAGTGACCGACTATTACGCACCTGAGTGCGACAGCGGCATTGCGTTTGACGATCCGGATTTGGGCATAGACTGGCCCTTTGACCGCACGTCCGCCACACTTTCCGGCAAGGATGCCGGTCTTCAGGCATTCCGCGATTTCGACTCGCCCTTTACATATGACAACAAGGCATAAGGCAGCATTCCCATGAAAGTTTTGGTAACAGGCGGCGCAGGTTTTATCGGTTCGGCGGTTTGCCGCTATCTGGTGGGCGAACTGGGACACACCGCGATCAATGTGGACAAGCTGACCTATGCGGGCAACCTTTCCACGCTCAAGGAAATCGAAGACAGCCCAAACTATCATTTCGAGAAAGTGGACATCTGTGATCGCGCGGCTTTGGATGACGTATTCAAACGCCACAGGCCAGACGCCGTGATGCACCTGGCGGCGGAAAGCCATGTAGACCGGTCCATCACCGGCGCGGCAGACTTTATCCAGACCAATATCGTTGGCACCTTCCAGATGCTGGAGGCTGCGCGCGACCACTATGCGTCGCTGGATGACGCGGGCAAGAAAGCCTTCCGTTTCCTGCATGTCTCAACTGATGAAGTGTATGGCTCGCTCGGCGCTGATGGCCTGTTTGAGGAAACCACACCTTATGACCCGTCTTCGCCTTATTCGGCATCGAAGGCGTCGGCAGACCACCTGGCGAACGCCTGGTTTGAGACCTACGGCCTGCCGGTTGTGATCTCGAATTGCTCCAACAACTATGGCCCATACCATCTGCCGGAGAAACTTATCCCGCTGATGATCCTGAATGCCTTGGACGGCAAGCCGCTGCCGGTCTATGGCGATGGCTCCAATGTGCGGGACTGGCTCTATGTGGATGACCACGCCAAGGCGCTATTCACCATCATGACAACAGGCCGTTTGGGCGAAAAATATAACGTGGGCGGCAGGAACGAGCGCACCAATCTCGAGGTTGTTGAGCGCATCTGCGATATTCTTGAAGAGCTCCGCCCCAAGAATACGCCGTACCGCGAACAGATCACCTTTGTGACAGACCGCCCGGGCCATGATGCGCGTTATGCCATTGACGCCACCAAACTTGAGGACGAGCTGGGCTGGAAAGCAGAAGAGAACTTCGAAAGCGGCATCAAGAAAACAATTGAGTGGTACCTGGATAACGAATGGTGGTGGGGCCCGCTTCGCGAGCACGCAGGCGAACGCAAAGGCGTCCTGAAAGGCAAGTGATGCGAATTTTTGTTGCCGGATCGTCAGGACAGGTCGCGCTTTCACTTAAGGAAGCGGCGGAGCGCAAGGGCATTGACCTTGTCTGTGCCGGACGGCCAAGCTTTGACCTGAAAGACGCTGACGGCATGCGCGCTGCCGTTAATTCCTATGGCCCCACAGCCATCATCAACGCCGCCGCATATACCGCTGTGGACAAGGCGGAAGAGGAAGAGGCCCTGGCCACCGCTATCAATGCCGAGGGTGCAGCCGCGCTGGCGCTCATCGCCGCTGAGCTTGACATTCCCTTCATACATATATCCACCGACTATGTATTCGCGGGCGGCAAGGAAGCCCCCTACACTGAAGACGACCCCACAGGCCCCACTGGCGCCTATGGCCGATCGAAACTGAAGGGCGAAAAGGCTGTCATGGCAGCCAACCCTAACGCCATGATCTTCCGCACTGCGTGGGTCTATAGCCCGTTCGGGAAAAACTTCCTGAAGACTATGCTGATGCTGGCCAGAACGCGCGATGAACTGGGCGTGGTGGCAGACCAGGTGGGCAACCCAACCTACGCACCAGACATTGCCGAAGCCCTTCTGGCGGTTCTTGAACGCATCGAAACCGCAGGATGGCAACCCAGCTATGCGGGAATATATCACCTGGCTGGAACTGGGGACACAAATTGGCACGCCTTTGCCGAAGCCATTTTCGAAGCGGGGAAGGCCCACGGACTGAAGCGCCCGCACGTGAAGGCGCTGACCACCGCAGACTATCCGACCCCGGCCAAACGGCCAGCCAACTCACGGCTTGATTGCAGCAAGCTGGGCGAGACATTTGACGTGCATCTGCCCTCGTGGGAGCAGAGCATGATCATGTGCGTTAACAGGCTTTCCGAAGCCGGTGAACTGGGCTAGGGTCATCCTGAAACACCCCATGCGGGGTAATGAGTGACAATACTTGGGGGAAACCATGAAGGGTATCATTCTGGCAGGTGGCTTGGGCACACGCCTTTATCCAATCACCAAAGCTATCAGCAAACAGCTATTGCCGGTTTATGACAAGCCGATGATCTATTATCCGCTGACGACGCTGATGCTGTCGGGTATCCGCGAAATCTTGATCATCTCAAGCCCGGAACACCTGCCGCTCTATAAAAGCCTGCTGGGCGACGGGTCGCAGTGGGGGATTGAGCTTCACTATGCCGAACAGCCGGACCCGGGCGGGCTGGCGCAGGCCTTCCTGATCGGCGAACAATTCGTAGGCGGGCAACCATCCGCGCTGGCACTGGGTGACAACATCTATTATGCCGCCGGTTTCTCCACTTACCTCAAGCAAGCAGGCAAAGTGGAAAAAGGCGCCTATGTGTTTGCCTACCCTGTGGGCAACCCGGAAGCCTTCGGCGTGGTGGAAATGAGCAAGGACGGCCGCGCGCTTTCAATTGAGGAAAAGCCCGAAAACCCCAAAAGCAACCTCGCCGTCACGGGCCTCTATTTCTACGACAAGGATGTGGTGGATATTGCCAAATCCATCAAGCCTTCCGCACGCGGCGAACTGGAGATCACCAGCGTCAATGACGTGTATCTGCAGCGCGGCGACCTGAATGTGATCAAGCTGCAGCGCGGCACCGCCTGGCTTGACACCGGCACGGTGGACAGCTTGCTTCAGGCTAGCCACTTCGTACAGACCATTGAAGCACGCCAGGGCCTGAAGATCGCCTGCCCGGAAGAAGTGGCATGGCGTGGCGGCTTCATTACCGACACTCAGCTTGAGGAAGTCGCCTCCGGCTACAAGAACAGCTACGGCACTTACCTCAAGGGTATCCTGAAATATGGTGCTGACGGCTATCTCTAGGCCTTGGCCTTGATGCAGCGCTGAAGCGACATCCCATCCAGGGATGAAAAAGAAAGAGTGGCAAGTGATAGGGCACTGGTTCAAACGCAAACCCACCAAATGCACGGCAGAGGATGTCCGCTTCCTTTACTTGCTGTGCCTGGGGCGCGCGCCACTGGACGGTGATGAGATATCTCCCCTTGTCGACACCGGCTTTTTCGCATCCTTGAAATTGCTGCTGGGCAAGCAGGAAACGCGGCATTCGGTGCTGGCGCGGCTGGAGCTTGGCAAACAGCCACCTCATGCCAGCCTGAACGAGCAGGAACTGGGCGACCTGACGGACGGACTGCAAGCCCACTTCCACCTGCCCCCAATTAGCCAGCCATTGAACTGGCTGGCTGTCATGAGCGCGGCCTCTGCCGCACCGCGATTTGAACGCGCCTTCCTTGCGCATCATAGCCCCCTGCGGCTGGCTGCATACAGGCGGGCATTGAAAGACCTGGCCTCCCGCCCCGAGGCGCGAATGGACGGCCGTATCACCCGCGTTGTGGGGCAGGAAGTGACCGGACTGGCCATCAACCACGCTGCGCCGGACAAACCAGTAACGCTGGATTTCTATTTGAACGGCCTTTATGCCGGATCAAGCCGCGCAGCCCTTCCCTGCGAGCAGTATGCCGCGGATTTTGAGGGCCTGACGCCATGGCAGTTCCGTCACGCGTTTGTGGTACCTGATGTGCTCAGACATCACGACCGGCTAACGCTTGCGATCTATGAGAAGGAAAGTGGCGCGCCCTTGATCGGTTCGCGGGAGGTGGTCATAAATCCTGCTGCGGCTGCAGACATGATGCAGCGCCTCGTGGCAGAGATGGAGGCGCTCAGACACCATTCGGCGGGGCAGGATGAGATACTAGCCCGGATTGACCGGATCGAACAGCAACTGCCTCGTCTGACGCAATATTCATCCTTTCCGCTATCGCAATATGCCCTGTTCAAGGAAACCTACCCGCTTGAACCGCCTCAATGGCTGGCACGCAGCGATGTGCGTTTTGACGTCCTGGTGTATGACACAGGTGACGCCGACGCGCTGCACGCCACCATCGCCAGCCTCAAGTGCCAATCATTCCCGGCCCTGTCCGTAGTGATGGCGGGAAAGGAAGGTACTCAAAACCCTGCTGCGGCATACAGTGAAGCGATGCGTGATCTTGAAGGCACCCATCTGTTGATGCTGGAGGCGGGCGATAAGCTTGCCCTGCATGCCCTGGCCTGGATCGCCCGCAGCGTGGAAGACCAGCCAGACGCCAAGATATTCTATGCAGACTATGATCATTACGAAGCGGGCAGCCAGCCACACCTTGAACCATGCTTCATGCATGCTTTCGACTATGACCTGATGTTGCAGCATAACGGGTTGGGGCGCGCCTTCGCAGCCGATCGGGAACAGCTCCTGAGCCTGGGAGCATTTGACGAAAACGCAGGACAGTCATTCCACCAGTATCTGTTGCTGCGGCACTATGAGGCGTTTGGCGATGCCGCCTTCCATCACATTCCGCAGATCCTCTGGCACCTGGAATTCCATCGTCCTGGCCCGGCACAATGGCAGGCTCGTGAACAGGACCAGCTTCGGGTCTGCGAAAGCCATTTCAAGCGGTGCGGGGTTGATGCTAAAGCAGCCTCCCTGGCCGACCCCTATGCCGGCCCTGTGCCCGGCGCGCTGAAGATTTCCTGGCCTGTGGACCCAAGCCTGCCGAAGCTGGGCATCATTATCCCGACGAAAAACCGCCTTGAGCTGATCAAGCCATGTGTGGAAAGCCTGCTGGCGACCCTTGACCACGCGGACCGGACGGAGATTGTCATCATCGACAATGGGTCCGACGACCGTGCCGTCCTGGACTGGTTCAAGGAAGCCCAGGAAAAAGAAGGCGTGAAGCTGGTCAGCTCCGATACCGAATTCAACTGGTCAGCCCTCAATAATCAGGGTGTTGCTGCAACCGATGCGCCATACCTTTTATTCCTCAATGACGACACGCTGGCGCTGGACAAGGGCTGGGACACAGTACTCCGCGGGCAGCTGGCACGGCAAGACGTTGGGGCCGTTGGCGCCCGCCTTCTATACAGGAACGGTACGCTGCAGCATGGCGGCATGATCCTGTATGCTCTGGATGATGTGCGCCACGAGGGCATGGAGGACGCATGCGATGCCCCGCACCCCATGAACCGGACACGGCTGGCGCATGCGTGTGTGGCGGTCACCGGCGCGTTCCTTGCCTGCAGGCGCGCTGACTTCGACTCCATCGGCGGTTTTGATGAGACCCTTAAGGTCACTTACAATGATGTGGATTTCTGCTTCAGGATGCGACAGCAAGGACTGCGGGTGATTTACGAGCCGCAAATCACGTTCCAGCATTTCCAATCTGAAAGCCGCGGCAACGACACCCATGACGATGCCAAAAAAGCACGCGCGCGCAAGGAAGCCGAAATGATCGTGGAACGCTGGCAAGCAAATATGATGGCAGACCCTTACTACCCCAAGGCATTCGCCCGAGTCGGCGCTCCGTATACACGCCTCGCGCCACCTGTCATAAGCACACATCTCCCTTAGTGTATAATAGTGTAAAATAAACCCGATATACGGCTTGTATTTCGCCACAGAATCCGCTACGTCGCGTAGCTTAGGTTGTCCTTGAAGAATAAATGGCGAACAGATGTCATCAGCATTGAAAACACGTGTTAAATCCCTGCTCCGTACAGTCAAAGGGGACATCAAGGCGCTTGAGGAAACAGGGCTATTTCAGGCGGACTGGTATATCGCCACATATCCGGATGCCCAGAAATCACGTTATTCGCCGATAGAACATTTCGTCAGGATCGGTGAAAAGAAGGGCTATAACCCAAACCCCTATTTTGATCAGAAATGGTACACGGGCCGCTCTCCTGCCGCTAGGCGTTTCCCGGCACCGGCAGCCGTTCATTATGCCCGCAATGGATGGCGCAAGGGCCGCAGCCCATCGATGGATTTCTCTGTACCACTCTATCTCAAGTTCAACCCGGACGTGGCCGAGGCAAAGCGTGACCCGCTTCGGGATTTTCTTGAAGAGGGCCTGCAAAAAGGCCGCGTCGCCATGCCTATTATGTTCGAGCAGGAAAAGTTCGCCTCTATTGCGGCAGACATGGACCTGATTGCAAAATCAGGCCTGTTTTTCGGCGATTGGTACATGAATTACTATACTGACCTGTGGAAGACACGTCAGGACGCCCTTATGCACTTTATCCGCAAGGGTGCCAAACAAAGAAGAAACCCAAACCCGGGTTTCCACACAGGCTGGTATTTGGACACCTACGGCGATCAGGTTGGCAAGGAAAACCCTCTAGCCTTTTATATTCGTAAGGGTGCCAAGATGGGCCACTGGCCAGCACCGGACTTTTCGCCTGAGGTCTATTTTGCAGAAAATGAAGATGTAAAACCCGGGAAAGTTGATGCTCTTGGGCACTACCTTCATTACGGCATCAAGGAAAACCGGCGCTATCCATCCCCGAATGAACTGACCTCCAAAACCGGTAAAGTCGATAAGTCGGCGAAACTCCCAGTTCCTGCCACGCTGCGCAATATGCTGGATTTCGACCGCCGCGCGCTGGCACCAGAAAGCCTGGAGTTTAATTCGCGGGCTATGAACATCCACTGGGTGATCCCGGATTTCTCAGCAGGCGCAGGCGGTCATATGACCATCTTCCGCATGGTACATTGCCTGGAATTCAAGGGGCACAAGCAAACCATCTGGATCAATGATCCCTCTAATCACAAGACAGCGGAAAGCGCTTATGACGACATCGTCAAGCATTTCCAGCACTTCTCTGGTGAGGTGCGCCTTCTGGATGACAGCTTCAAGGATGCCAGCGGTGATGCCATCATCGCGACTGATTGCTGGACAGTATGGCCAACGCTGACGCCAACAAACTTCAAGCGCCGGTTCTATTTCGTGCAGGACTATGAACCCAGCTTCCACCCCATGGGGTCGTCTTACTTGGCGGCGGAAGCAACCTACCGCGAAGACATGGACTGCATCTGCGCGGGCCCCTGGCTCTCTCGTCTGATGTCTGAAAAATACGGTCGCTGGGCCAACCATTTCTGGCTGGCGGCAGATCAGAACATCTACATGCCTCCGACCAAGCCTCGACAAAATGACGTGCCGCGTATCGCCTTTTATGCGCGCCATTTTACCGCCCGGCGTGCTGTTGAACTGGCAATGCTGGCGCTGGAAGAACTATCGAAGCGTGATGTCGCCTTCGAGGTGGACTTCTTTGGCGCACACCTGTCCTTCAAGGCGGCCCCATTTCCCTTTGTTGATCATGGTGTAGCCACCCCACATCAACTGGCTGGTATCTTTCAGAATGCTGATGTGGGGGTTGTCTTTTCGGCCACAAACTATTCTCTGGTACCGCAGGAAATGATGGCATGTGGCCTACCGATCGTAGAGCTTAAGGGCGACAACACAAGCTGCATCTTCCCAGATGATACAGTGTCTCTGGCAGACCCCAATCCGGTGAAGATCGCCGACAGCATCGAAGCCCTGCTGCGCGATGAGCACAAGCGCAAGGCGCAGGCTGAAGCGGCCCAGGAATGGGTGGCGCAATTCTCCTGGGCTGCCTCCGCTGACCTTGTTGAGCAATCCCTGGTGGACCGCCTTCGCGAATACGGCACAGATACAGCCGATACTGCCGCGAAACCTGCGGATACTGGGTTCAAGGCATCGGTGGTGATACCCACGCTTAACGCCGGGCCGATCCTGGACAGGGTGTTGGCTGCCGCATGTGGCCAACAGACGCCTTGGGCCTATGAAGTGCTGGTGATCGATAGCGGCTCGACCGATGAAACGCTTGATATCGTGAGCCGCTACCCCGATGTGAAGCTGCACCACATCGATAAGAAGGATTTCAACCACGGGGACACGCGCAATCTGGGTGTGGAACTGACTTCCGGCGAGTTTATCGCCTTCCTGACGCACGATGCCCTGCCCGCGAACGACCGCTGGCTGTTCAACCTTGTAACCTCGATCGAGCATTTCCCGAATGCGGCTGGTGCTTTTGGCAAACATTTGCCGTGGCCTGACGCCACCCCCTTCACGAAACGAGACCTGAACGCGCATTTCGACATGCTGGCTACCCAGCCCCTTTGCCTGTCGCGTGACAGCAACCGTGCCCGGTTCGATAAAAAGGACCCACAATGGATGCAGCTTCTGCATTTCTATAGCGACAACAACAGCTGCATGCGCCGCTCGATTTGGAAAGACATCCCATACAGACGTACCAAGTTTGGCGAAGATCAGCTGTGGGCCTACGACATTATCGAAGCAGGCTACGGCAAGGTATATGCAGCGCAGGCAATTGTTTACCACTCGCACGATTTCGGCGCCGAGGAAACCTTCGAGCGCAACATGACGGAAAGCGCCTTCTTTAACCATTTTTTCGGCTATGAGCTGATCAAGGATGAAAAGCAACTAGCGAATACGCTGACCGCCTTAAATGAAAACGACAGCCGCTGGGGCAAGGCCAACGGCGTATCCATTGAAGCCATTGAGGAACGTCAGGCCTTGAACGAAGCCAGGCTGAAAGGCTATCTGGCCGGTGTCGAGGCCGACACATCCACCATGTTTTAGCAACACGACCTGAAAGTACTGCCATGTCCCGTCAAGCGTATGTCGACCACAAGAAAAAGCTTATTCTGTTCTGGTCTCCAAAAGTGGCATGCACCAGCCTGGTGCACTGGTTTACACACGGCGCGCTGGGTCTTGAACCAGGCTACGTCAAAGAAAAAACACCCTATAAGGATGCCCGTGCCTGGTTGAAAGGTGAGGGCTATCATGTGGACCATGTTATCGCCAAAAATATGATCGAGCGCGGCGGTTACCAGTCGGTCGTGGTGTCCCGCCACCCGGCGACGCGGGCTCTGAGCGCCTACATCAACAAGTTCGTCCGATACCAGAACCGGCAGATCGACGTGCCCATGAAATTGGAGCATTTTTCCAAGCAGGCTTACAAAGCCTGGAAAGGCATCCCTCCTCGGGCGGTTATCAAGAATTATGAGGGCCTCAGCTTTATCGAATTCCTGACCCACATCCGCGACGATGTGGCTAAAGCCCGCGAAACGAAGGACGAACCGCAACTGAACAACCACTGGAACACCCAGGTTCCTTTCAGGTTCCTTGACTGGGATTTCAAGTATGACCATGCGTTCCAGCTTGAGAGCTTCGGCAAGGCCATTGACTGGCTGAACAAGGAATATGGCATGGCCGCCCCGGAGGCACGAACGAACGTAACCAAATATGGCACCGAGGCCAAGCCTGACGCGGCGCATCTGTCTTCTGTGGAACTGAGCCACCATGCAGAGTGGCTGACGCCGGAAAACTTCCTCACGGACGAAGCCCTCGACCTTATCGCCGAGGCCTATGCCATCGATTATGACTATTTCGGTTATGACCCAAAAGATGTGAAGGCAGCGCCAAAAGCCTGAGCCGACAGCAAGGTGCCTGAAGCCTAGTGCTTCAGGCGGCGGTCAGAGATTGCCTGCATTTTCTCAAGATCAAACGGTTCGCCCAGGAACTTAAAAAGGCCTTCAAACTGTTCAGGCTTTCCTGAATAGTCCTCATACCGCATCAGGTAGGACCGTTCCGGGTACGCTTCCGCGTAAGCCAGAAACTGACGGTCGTTCTTTTCCACCTCGCGCCGCACTTTCTCGGGTTCATAGTCTTTCCACCACCCTGACTGGGACACATCCTCCCAACGCCGCATGTTGAAAATGAACTTGGCGGGCTTGAAATGCTCAGCCATGAAATTCAGCAGGTCGACAAACTCAATGGGGCCGGTTTCGTTGAAGCGAATTTCCTTGAACCCTACAACGCGGGCATCCTTTGGTGGCTGGATGACTTCCTCGACAAATACCTGCAGAAGTTTCTGCGCATAGCGGTCTGGGTTGAACTGGTCGGCGCCAAACCAGGGGCCATGCTCCGGTATTTCGCGGTAGCCATGCTCCTCAAGGGCACCCTTCACACGCTTGAAACTGCGGAACAGGGGCAGGATGGCGTTGTTGTTTTCGCCGCGGAAAAAATAGCCGTCGATTGATTGAAGGACAGTTTGCAGTAGCGTTGAGCCCGAACGCCCGTAGGTCACTACAAACACATATCCGTCTTTTGGCTGCCAATCTGCCATGGTTTCATTCCCCAACACCTAAACTGGCGACCTTATCGCGTATTTTGGCATGCCTGCCAAGGGCCTAATGTGCCTGTGTGCCACATCAACTGACAAGCCTCGCAGCAAATCGATCAACCGCCGCGCGACAGTTGCACGGGGGGCCTTTCACTGCTAAGGAACCGGAAACAACAAGTCAGGTGAAGCCTTATGGCATACATATTTGTGGGTGGCTCACAGCGCTCCGGCACGTCTCTTTTGGCTGCATCCCTTTGTGCAGGCGAAGAGACCAACATGTATATGGGGGAAAGCGCCGGCTTCCGTTCCCTGATGCAAACCTATGCACAGATGGTGCAACGCTTCGATGATGAAACCGTGTTTCATTTCGGCTCCCGCCAAGCGCTGGACGATTATTATGCCGCCATGGTGCGAATGTACTTGAGCCATACATTGACCGCCCACAAGCCAGCCTCATCACTGGTTCTGAAGGAGCCGCACCTGACATTACAGTTTCCGCACCTTCACCGCCTGCTGCCGGAAGCCCGGTTTGTCATGATCAAACGGGACCCGCGCGATGTGGTGGTTTCCATGCTCAAGGTCGGTGAAAAACTGGCCAAACAGGGCACCAAGCACCTGTATAATTCGGGCGATATAGCCAAGATGGCAGAATCGGTTTCGCACTTCTATCGCCCGACCTTAGCGGCCATGCAAAAGAATGCCGCATTCCGAAAGAGAGTCTATTGGGTGGATTACCAGGAACTGGTTACTAACCCTGAGCCCGTCATGGACTCCCTGCGTAAATTTACGGGCCTGAAGCTCGAACTGTTTGACCCCGCAGACCCAACCAAACGAACACTGCCGGAAAAGGTGGAATCTCGGAAGTCCAGCAAACGTGCCCAGCCATGGAATTCGGACCTAATGAAAAACAAGGGTATTTCCGATGCCAGCGTTAGGGCCTTTGAGGGCAAGCTGGACCAGGAGCAGGTCGCCACAATCGAGAAAACTGTTGGCGGACTGATAAAGAAATTCGGCTATGATCTGGTAAGCGACCAGGCCTGATCGCCTGAAGCATGCACAGAAAGGCGGGGTATGGCAGACAACCAGCTAGATATGAACAAGGGCCGCACAGCCGAATTTGTGCGTAGCAATCGGCTTGAGGACCTGCTGGCTGAGGTAAACGGCGCCATCACCGATATCCTGCCCCCGCCTTATGAAGCACCACACCATCCTGTGGTTCTGATCATGGGAAATCCGCGAAGCGGCACTACGCTCACAAGCCAGTGGCTGTCAACACTGGGGCCCTTCGCCTACCCCAGCAACCTGGCCGCTCGCTTCTATGCCAACCCATATATGGGTGCCCGCATCCAGCAAATTCTGGCAGATGCGGATCAGGGCAACCAGATGGGCCTGAACCAGGAGCTTGAGTTTGCCTCCGCACTTGGCAAAACGGATGGTGCGCTGGCACCCAGCGAATTCTGGTACTTCTGGCGCCGCTTCTTCCATTTTGGGGAAATCCAGAAACTGCCTGACGATGCCCTGGCAGGCGCCGACGGCAAAGGCTTCCTTGAGGGCCTGGCCGGGCTGGAAGCCGCGTTCGGCAAGCCTGTTGTGCTCAAGGGCATGATCATGACCTGGCACATCCGCTATCTGGACCAGTTGCTGGACAAGGTGGTGTTCCTAAATGTGGAACGCGATGAGTTCCACAATGCCCAATCGCTCTACTTCGCGCGCCAGCGTTTCTTTGGTGACCTCGCCCGCTGGTACAGCTTCAAGCCACCAGAGTATGACTGGCTTAAGGATGAAGCTCCTCTGGCCCAACTGGCTGGACAGGTGGTCTATACCCGCAAGGCCACACAACAAGGCCTAAGCGGCGTGCCGGACGACCGGAAGCTCACCTTCCGCTATGAGGACTTCTGCAAGGACCCGGCGGCGATCTATGACGCGCTACGGGACCGCATGGCCGCACAGGGCTATGACTTGCCCGCACACTACACCGGCCCAAAAAGCTTTGATGCCACCAACAAGGTGAAGATTAGCGCGAAAGAAGAAGCTGAAATCCGCACCGCGCTGGATCGTTTCAATACCGAAACAAACTAGCCAAAGACTATGTTATAGCCCCGGATAGCGCCCTGAAGTGCGGCGCAGGCGGTTTTGCACCTTGTCATGGGGCCGCGCGATCGTGCTCTTGGGTGGGAAGGCCTTCTGTTCCTGCAGCGCCAATTTGTTGATCATCGGGTTATCCACCGCCTTGATCTGGGCAATGCTGCTTTCCGGCTTGTATCCAAAATACTGCAACACGTTCCAACAAAGGCGTTCGATGATGGCAATTTCCTTGGCATTCAGGGTTTTCTTGAACTTGCCGAAATTGTCGGAGATCACTTCCTTCGCCAGATTTTCCCACAACGGATTGCTTTCCGCATTCTGTTTTGTCAGGTCGCTTTCATGAAACTTAAGCATGTCGGCATGATACGGAATGCCAAGAAGCTCGCAGACCTTGGTCAGTTCCTTTTCAGAATTGCTCACCAGATCTTCATAGCGGATCAGCACACCTCGGCCCGAATTCACAAGTGTGCCAAAATTTGGAAGCGTCTGTGCTTGATCTGTCATCCATTGCTTGGCGCCAGCCACCAGGCCGCCAGGGTGGGTATCGTTCTTGCGCCATGAAAGCGCCATGTCGCGCGGGTCGCGCACCAGATAAACAAATTTCGCGCCAGGGAAACACCATTCCAAGAATGGCAGATAGCGGTAAGCCCACAGCTCCTTGATAAACACGGCTTTCTTGCCGTTGGCTTCCGCTTCCTTGGCGAATATGCCGCGTACCAGAGCAGGCATGTCACCCACTTCAGCCATGCCTTCCAGTTCTTCCCGCGTGAAGCTTGTGGCCCATTTGGCGAATTCGGATGACAGCAACACCATCATATCGTCCAGAAACTGGTTCCAGACCGCCATATCTTTCAGGTTACCGTACCGGTAATGGTCCATACCAAGGACCCTCAGGATATGCAGGGGCGATGGCCCGCAAACGTCAGGATGGGCGTCCAGCATTTTGGTGATCAGGTTGCTGCCGCTGCGTTCTGAAGCAATCAGAAAATGAAATTCCATCAGTCTATCCAGATTGTTTGATCTGCCGGAAGCCGGCCTTGGCACTAGAAATTCGCCGGGCATCTTAGGCGCAGGAGGCTCCGAAACCAAGGGTAGAATCACTCAAGGCACTGTTTTTTAACCCACCTCGCTATTGCGCTAACGCTTTATTTTTCATCGTAAATTGATTATGCCGGTGTATACCGTATCACCGCGCTGGGAACACCGATGAAACTCGCGATCATGCAGCCCTACTTCTTCCCTTACTTGGGCTATTTTCAGCTGATGCGGGAAGCGGAAACATTTGTGTTTTATGACGATGTCACCTTCATCAAGGGGGGCTGGATCAACCGCAACACCATTCTGTCCCTGAACGGCCCGATACGCATAACCCTGCAGGTCCAGGGAGCAAGTTCGAACAAGCTGATCAACGAGGTGGGCCTGGGGACCAACAGGCCTGCCCTCTTGAAGACCATCACCCAGGCCTACGCCAAAGCCCCATTCCGGGACGCCGTGATGCCGCTGGTGGAACGCTGCCTGGACTTTGAAGACGACAGGCTCGCGCCGTTCCTGCATCACACGCTCAAGGAAACCGCTCGTTTCATTGGCCTTGAGACCAGCTTTCTTGTTTCATCGGAACTGGAGCACACACCCGGGCTTGCGGCGCAGGAGCGGGTGCTGGACATGTGCCGGCGACTGAAAGCCACGCACTATATCAACCCAATTGGCGGCAAGGATCTTTATGACAAGGCGGCATTCAGGACCAACGGGCTGGACCTAAGCTTCCTTGAATGCACACCAAAGCCTTATGCACAGTTCAAGCGCACGCCTGAATTTGTGCCTTATCTTTCCATTCTGGATGCTTTGATGTTCCTTGGGCCAGACAATCTTGAAGACCATCTGGCTGCCTTCACCTTAAGCTGAGACAGTTTCCTCAACCATCGCGCACAGGCGGTCGTATGACCAAAGCTTATCGCCTTTTGCCTGGATGTCCTCATGGAACCGGTAGGCCGCTTCCATCACCGTGACAAAATCATGGGCGCCATCGGCATCCTGCGCAATCAGGCGCGTATCCGGGTCACAAGCCAGAATATCGTGTGAAATCTTGCACCGAAGGTCATCGTCTTCCACCAGCCTGACCACAGCATTAACATAGCCTTCGACACTGTCTGTCGTCAGCCATTCCGGCTGATCGAAGCGCTTGACGATATGACTGTCGTTCGCTGCATGCACCTCTGAGCCGGTCATGTTCACCACCGGCAGGCCCTGACGCATGCCGTCCACGATGCCGTTTGTGGCCCCAAACGGGAAGGTGCTCAGGAAAATGTCACATTCATTGAGCCAACCCAGGTATTTGTTATAGGCCGCGCGTGGGTACACCTTGGCGGGCAGCATCTCTTCGATCCGCCGGCCCACCGCCTGGTAAAGCGCACTGACTCCATTGGGGAAGAACCAGAACTCAACAGGTTTTTTCGCCTTCCGCTCAATCAGCCTGCAGGTTTCAAGGAAACGCGGCGTAACCTTGCGCGACCATGCTGGAACAGCGATACGAACGGTTTCGGGGTTTTCGCGGATTAGCGGCTGCGGGCGATCTGCATCAGCACGCATTTCAAAGCGGGGCTTTGAAGACCGGCAAAGAATCGTCTCATTCACCGTCTGCGGATCACCCACCTGCGCTTCATCCAGAATGGCATAATCGATATGCTTCGACAGGGTCGTCGCCGGGTGGCCGAACGTCATGGCCTGAATAGGAGCCATCCGTACATTCGACGCCAGAATAGACATCATGCGCATGCCGATGCTTGGGAAGTAGACCACATCCGGACGATAGCTTTTAACCTTGTTGATGAAGACATGCGGCTTCTGGATATCGAACTTGGTGTTATCGATCTTGTCAAACATCGGCAGCAGAGCTTCGTCGCACTTGCCGTCCAGCGTCATCAGCACTGTCTTGAAGCGGCTCTTCAGAGACTGGATAGACGGGCCATAACAGCGGTGCATCGCATGCTTGCTGTCATAAAGTTCAGCGAGAATCACAATCGTCGGGCGCCGCTTCACCGCACGGCGTGGCTCAGTCAGATCGATATCTGTTACATCAAACCCTTCAAGATACTTTCTCGAAAGATGGTTCATGATGTTTTTGATCTGGTGCTTGTGTGGCGCGTCTGCATAGCTGCAGCCCATATATGCAGGCCCCATATTGCGCACAACCGTCAAGGTGGGTGGCAAATCCTTCCACTGGTCGCCCCAAGTCAGCATCTCGGCGCGCGCGGCTTCAGCATGTTGGCTCCAAAGCAACTGCTCGGACAGGTAACCAATAACCAATGGCCAGGAAATTTCCGGGCTTTGTCGCTTCAAAAGTTGCAGCAAAACCGGGCTTAGAGCATTGATAGACAAACCGGCAAACAGCTTGGGCAGTTCGAAGCCCTTGAAGCTGAACTTGCCGTCCTTGTTCTTTGTACCAATGACCTCAAGCATATGGTCTGTGCCGCGATAGCCGCTCACTTCAAACACCTGCATGAGGGCCCGCTTGAACTGCGTGAACAGGCGGAAGGTCATATTGGTCATCTTGAAGTCTGTGTCCGCCAGAAGGGAGGTCACAGCAGAGGCCAGCATGGTTGCTTCGCGCTCCATCAGGGGGCCCCGTGCCACAAGATCGCCGCCAAAGCCTTCGGTGCCGCGCTCAAGAATCTGCAGGATTCCCTCAAGCGTCCTGTTGGCTTGGTCGAAATCCTTGTTTCGCACATTGCGGTCGAATAGCTTGATCCGGTCGATCAATTTCTGCTCAGGTTTGTTACTCACGCAGCTACCTCCGCGACAAGGTCGCAAATCTCTTTAATGTCTTCGTTACTCAAAAATGCATGGAACGGCAGGCCCACCAGGCCGCCCCGCAGTTCCTCGCTGACCGGGAACGGCGCAGCCGTTTCCTTGTCAGCAACAGGCAGATGGGCAAGCGCCGGATGGTCGTAAAGGGGCGGCAGATACCAGCGCCGGGTCTGGATGCCGGCCTCATCCATACGGGCGACAAGGGCTTCCGCCTTGCCCGGCAGATATATCGGGAAAACCGCGGGGATGAAGTTACCGGTCCCCTGCTGCAGCGTCACTGCATTGCCCGCCTTCTTCAGCCCTGCCAGATACAGATCCAGAACAGCTTGGCGGCGGCCTGCCACTTCCTGCCAGCGGGCAGCCTGCACAAGGCCGACGGCTGCGAAATATTCAGCGAATTTTGCATTAGTGCCAGCTTGCTGAACCACACCGGCAGGCCCCTGAAAGCCGAAGTTGGACAGGGATCGACTTAACGTGATCAGCGCCTCATCACCGCTGACAAGCAAGCCGCCCTCACCCACCCCAAACGGCTTGGTGGCATGCAGGCTGAAGCAATAGGTCATGTCTTTGTGGATATCCTGCTGGCCCAGTGCCGCCGCCACATCCAGAACAACAGGCACGCCAGTCTCCTTCTGGAAGGCAACCCAGGGCGCGGTGTCGACAGGGCGGCCAAAAGCCGCAACCGGGATAACAGCCGCATAGTCATCTTTTGCCAGTGCAGCGTTTGCGATTGCTGGCGACAGCTCCCAGGTTTCCCTGTCCACATCGGCCAGAACAGGCGTAAGGCCGGCGTTCATCACCACAAGCGCAGTCGCGGGAAAAGTTACCGCAGGAACCAAAATGTTAGCACCAGCCGGCAAATTCATGGCCTTCAGGGCAAGTTCAAGCGCAGTCGTAGCAGACGAAAAAGTCGCCACATGACAGCCTTCAGCACCATTTTCGCGTTCAAGGAAGGCTTTCAGTTCAGCCTCGAAGCGTTTTACAAGCGGCCCGAAGTTTGAATACCAGCGGTTTTCATGCATTTCCTGCAGATAGGGTAGAACCGTATCCGGGGCTGGAAGGTCAGGCACAAGGCAATTTATGCGATATGGTGTCGACAATGGAATACCCTAAAAAATGCCACGCGGGGCGTACAAGACCGATCCTCTATAAAAGCTATAGAGCGGCTTTTCAATATATGCCGGTTCTGCTGAAATGCCACGCGGAGATCACTGGCTTTCCAGCATGTCAAAGAATTCCTGTGGCGTGACAAACTTCGCAGGCGGAAAGCCCTGCGCCGCAAGTGCTACTGGCATTGCATCATTATCGCAGACAACCAGCTCTTCGGCGTGCTCAAACGCCAAAATTTTGGCGCTGTCTTCTGAAGAAAGTGGCCCGGCATCCGCGAAAATACTGTCAAAAAATACATAACCCTTAACACCGTGCTGTCGGGCGTCGCCCAAAACCTCAAGAAAAGCGGCACCACCGATGGTGATAACCTGATCGACGGTACGCGCCAGAATGGCCCCGTCTTCCTTCGATTTCAGAGTAAAGAGGCTATAGATACGGCGCCCCAAATAGATGCGGTATTCAAGGCCGCGTGGCACCCGCTCCAGCATGACCAAGTCTTCAATCAGCGACATCCAGATGTCTGGATGCAGGCTTTCCAAGTCCCGTTTGGTGCCACGCTCAATAACAAGAAGGATACTGTCTGTCATGCTACGAAGGCGCGTAAGCAGCTGGGTGAAATGACCACACTTCGCTTCATCCGCCAGGATCTCCTGATCCACAGCCACAAGCGTGCGGCGGCGGCTGGCTGTAATCGGAAACGGTTTTCGCCCCTCTTCAGCGCAGATATCATCCACAAGAGCGTTGCGGCAAGCCACTGCGCTCGGGCCGGCGAAACGACGGCCCGCATGGCGTACACAGGCGCGTTTCGGCATCGTTTCCTCAATCAGTCGTTTCAGGCAATCAAACAGGCTTGCATAGTCTTCTTTGCTGCAACCAGACACAAGCGCCTCAGGCGTCTGGAAAACAGCCGGAACAAATTCAGGAAACGCCAAATCCTCGCTCGCAGCAGCATCAAGCAATAGATCAGACAGTCCTTCAGCCGTGACATGCAGGATGCTGTTCACCATATCTGGCGTATCTGCAGGCAAGCCTTCGAAATAGGGCTGCGGCCGGCTTTCAAAAAGCCAGCGATGCACAGTGCCCGGCATTTCCTTCAGCGCCCAGAAAAGCCAGCGAATATATTGCGGCTGCGCCTGCAGTTGCTGCCATTGTTCTTGGGTCAGCACAACGGTGCTGGCTGGGAAGAAAAACTCTCTCCGGTCGTGATGCCAGCGGCGAACTAGTGCACAAAATTCTTCCCGGGTCAGGTAATGCCCCTCTTCCAGAGGGTCACTCGTCAGTATCACGCCATCAGCATCCGCGAATAGAAGCGCAAAATATGGGGCTTCCGAATGTTCCAGCGACATGACATGGCGCGGGTTGAAAAGAGCCGCATGTTTGCGGCGCATTTTAGAAATCAGTTCGTCTTCCTGACGGCGGGAGTCCGCTAGCATACTTTCCGGCCGACGACGATACAGGAACCCCGCATATTGCACACGGCGCCCCACATACCCAGCACCAAGCGCGTTCAACCAGAAATCCCAATCTTCAAAGCCAAACCGCATAGTTTCATCAAAGAAAACGCCCTGGCGGAACATGTCGGCGCGCACCAGCGATCCGGCCTCGGAGATATTGCCCAATAGGTGCTTCAGCTTGCTGTACTGAGGGGCTGTTTCTCGTGTATCGAAGCCCTCTTCGCCCCAAGTCAGCCCCATGAACGAAATGTCAGGGTAGGCCCAGCCAACCAGCGGGTCATCACCCAGCGCCTCACGGTATCGCCGCAGCGAATAAGGCGACAGGCGGTTGTCTGCATCAAGAAAGAAGATGGCATCCAGATCAGGCACTATAGACATCAGGAACCGGACACCAGCGTTTCTGGCCCCAGGCAGACGCGTGTTCTCCTGCCGCAGGTAATAGAGCACACCCGGGAAGCGTTCCATGAGGTTGGCAACTACCTTTCCCGTCTCGGGAAACCGGCAGCCATCATCCACAACAACAACCTGCAAGGGCTGTTTGATGTCTTGCGTACAAGCGCTGATAATTGCTTCCGACAGGAACTGGGGGTGGCCATACCCAGGGATCACAACACCGATGGTGCCGTGCCTGGCAGGCGCTTCCGCCATATGAGCTGCCGTGAAGTCAGCCATTGTCCGTTTTACCGGTCACGAGTTTCACCTCGGGGGCGGTGGTGATGTTCAGTGAATACCAACGGCACCAGCCGTAACTGACAGATTCCCCAACTGGCTGGACGGCAAACACTACATCGCCTGGCGCCTCAAGCTCCAGCGCCAGTTCCATCTCGAGTGTCGCCGCCTGGCGGGCATACAGCATCATCGCCTTCCACTGCACAGTCTTACGGCTGTTGATACCTTGCCAGGTTGATGAATCCTGCGCATCAATGCGGGACATGACATTGCGAATTGCCCGGGGTTTTTCGCTCACGGCCGGGGAGACAACAGCCAACACATACAGGAAGGCTGGAGCGGAATCGTGTGCGGTTTCAACCTCGCTTGCTATGCGGATTGTATTTGTGGGAACCCCACCTTCCAGAATTGCTGCCGAAAGCTGATCCTTAAGGGGATGAGTTTGCAGGCTCCCTGTCTCCTCGCTGACAAGCAGCGGTGAAAAGCCCAGGCTTTTCGTTAGCTCATCCAATTTCTTGGCACCGGAGACGAATTCGATCCTCCCTGCGAGAGTCGGAAACTTCAACGACCGCAGGCGCAAGGAAGTTTGGCCGCCCCCAAGAACCGGTGCCAGGCCGATCTCAAGACCAGACCAACGGCACCAGGCGAAGGATGGATTGCGTTCTGGAATTTCCACCACCAGATAAAGATCTGCCCGGCGCTCCAGCGGATGATCAAGACGGAGACTCAGCGTGAGTGCCTGCATAGGTGCAACAAGACGCTGCACAGCATGAACGCCTTCAAGATCACCAGCCCCCGAAAGATAGTCAAGAACCTTGCGACTGCGTGCCCGGGCATCTTCACCATCCAGGTGTTCCACTGCCAACACGAAATAAAGAGAGGTAGGCGCGCTTTCGTGCTCTGTTTGAACAAAGATGTTTACTTCCGCGACGCCGGGCAGCAAAGCCCCCTCAAACCTAGCGCCAGACGGTCCATTCTCGTGCGGATGGGTTTGAATCCATTCATTATCGATGCCCGTAGAAAGCAACGAGCCATCAGCAGGGACATCCTCAATCAGGTCATCGAAGGCCCAAGCCGCGTGGCGCTGCAATTCAACTGCTGATATGCTGTAACGCAACAGAGGCGACAGGCTGTAGCCGCCCTCGAATTCCGCGTCGACCACAGGATCTGCCAGACTTTTCATGAGCCTGAGGGCCAGGGTACGTCGATTATCGTCACCGAACCGGTCCGCATCGACGTCAGCCAGCGCCAAAAGCGGTGCTTCCCCCGCATTGCCCTTCCAAGACACTTCCAGAAAAGCATCGCCCATAGTCCTGCTGCAGGCACCGCTAAGATCGAACTGCAGCCAGCCTTCCATAATAGAGTAGGGTTTTGTATCGTGCGTCAGGCAAGCCCCGTCGCTCGCGCGTATGACACGCACCTCAAGGCTCCCCTCATTGGCACGAGTGTCTTCCGTCGGCGCCAAGGCATACAGCGACACAGCCCACAACCCCGCGGAATCTGCCGGCAGAAGCTGGGTGAAATGAGTGGTGTCGATGGTGCCGCCTGGACCGATCGTCTCGTTGCCAACCGGCAATTCAGCGGCAATGTGCTGCAGAGCAAAGCCCGCGCCACGGATCATGCGGCGGGCCTGTTCCATGTTGAGGAGTAAGTCTTCGTTCTTGCGCCGAAGGTAGGACATGCCTGCTTCCTTCTGGGCCATTTGGGCCTGAAGGTCGGCATTTTCCCTGGTCCTGCAATCCAGCATGAACCGCATAGCATCCAGCCTGATCCGCCCCTTCATGCCTGACAAGATCTTGACGGGGGCGAGTTCGAACATTTTCTGCTTGCGAGCATGTTCATCCCACGCCTTGGCCGCGGCAGTCGTTTCACGGCCTACCAGGATGCCACGCAAGCCTATGGCCATGCCCACGGGTTGCCGACGCGTATCGAGGCCGTCTGGATGCTCATTCGCATCATAGATGCAGCCATCGGCCCCAAGGACCGCATATCGGATATCCTTGCCCAGAACCTCGTCCAAGGCAGGAAGGACGTCTTCGCCGATCAGGAACAATGACGTCCCGGAATAGACAGTCTTGAACGCTGCGAGCGTCAGCTCAATCTTCACCTTGGTTCTCCCCAATGCCCGCGCCAGATTAGCCTTTGAACATGCGGAACGTAAAGCGCGTGAACGGCCGAGAGATATGCTCCAGGAATGTCTTGGGCTCAGTCTTTATATAGACTTCGGCGAAGTTGCCCGGAAGCAGGTCTGTCGTGTCTTCCCCTGGGTTGATTGTGATGTGAGCCACATAACTTCCCATCGGGTTCTGTTCAGACACAACGGCGTCAGCAGACAGATAGACCAGATGACCTGGGATTGGCGTCATGCTTTTTTCCCTATCAGAAGGAAAGACCACCTGTACTTCCTGGCCAACCTGAACCTGTTCAATATCCTTCAACTGCACCGCAGCTTCGATGGTTAGCGCATCATTGTGGGGGAAAACCTCAAGAATGGTCTCACCCGGACGCACCACAGCACCTAGCGTACGTGTGGCGATCCGGAAGATGGTTCCATCGACCGGAGACTTGATTTCGCTACGCGCGGCCATGTCACGCAGGCGCGTGATCTGGGATTCCGCTTGGTTGATACGCTGCTGTATCTGCACCAGAATCGAGTTTGCTTCCTTCAAGTAAGAAAGCCTGGTCTGGCGTTTTTCCCGCGTCAGATTATCGATGTTGTTTCGGGCGTTTTCAATATCAAGCTTGGCATTGGCAAGCTGCGCCTCAACCTCTGCGACCTTACGTTCGGTTGCAAAAACCTGGGTCCGCTTGATCAGGCCCTGCTCCAGCAGCTCACGAAAGTCCTTGAGTTCAAGGCGGTATGAAACCAACTGGCGCTCATACGCTTCAAGAACAGCCTGCGTGCCCTGAATATTGACATTCTGCCCGGCAATCTTGGTTTCCAGGATATCCATTTTCGCAAGATAGAACCGGCGCTGCGCGTCAAATTCCTGCCGTTCACTTTCGACCGTCTCCCGGTAACGCTCTGCCCTGCGGATATGCTCAGGTACGTCAGATGGGAAAGAAATCGTTTCGGCAAACTGCGTTTCGGCGCGCCGGCGTGCCAACTGGGCGTCAAAGACGGCCCGTTGCAGTTCTGCGGCGTCAAGCTGGGCCTTGATCTGGGTATCGTCCAGACGGGCAATCACGTCCCCAGCCTCAACACGGTCCCCTTCACGAACCAGCAGTTCATCCAGAATACCACCTTCCAGGTGTTGAACCACGCGGTTGCGATCTTTCGCGATCACACGACCGCTGGCAATGACTGCGCCGCCAATATCAACAGATACAGACCACAGACCACCAAAACCGAAAACAAGAATCAGGACCCACATTGCGCGCTTTAGAATAGGCGTTGGATCGGTGTCCACCTGATCGTGCCAAGTCTGCAACGCCTGACGCTCGAAGCGATCTTGAGCGAGTGCGGGAACTTGGGCCTCTTTTGTTGGCGTAAGCTCTTGCGACATTTACGCCTCCTTTTTCTTGGCGCTGTTAGGGTCAACCTTCAGGCCAACCTTGCGCGGTTTCGGAGGCTGTTCCTTGGTTTTTTCACTGTCTGCGGGCGTTGCTATGCCTGGCTTGGCAGCAGCCTTGGCACCTGCCTTGTTCGCCTGTGCAGGCCTGGCTTGCTGCCGAGAAGCCTCCTTGGCTGGCACCGCCTTCACGATGCCGCTTTTCATCACTTCTTCCTTCGGCCCAAATTCCTTGATAGCACCATCCTGCATGAGCATCACTTTGGATACATGCTGCAACACAGAAGGCCGCTGAGTTACGACAATGGTTGTAATGCCGCTTTTGGTCGCGGTGTGAAGCGCCCGGTGGAATACCTGTTCCCCTGCCGTATCGAGGGATGCGTTGGGTTCATCCAGCACAAGCACTGCCGGATTGCCGTAAAAGGCACGGGCTAGCGCAATAAGCTGAGCCTGCCCGCCGGAGGGATAAAAGCCGTTTTTCGAAATGATTGTGTCATAACCCTGGGGCAGCTTCATCAAAAGCTCATGAACGCCGCAGCGCTTGGCAGCTTCGATGGCAAGTTCTTCAGGGTCATTCTTGCGAAGTCGGGCGATATTTTCCCGAACTGTTGCCTCGAAGAAGGTGCTCGTCTGCGGCATATAGCCCATATGAAGGCCTTTTGCGACCGGATCCCATACCTTCAGATCCTGGCCGTCAAGTGCGACAACCCCGGCACTAGGCAGAAGATAGCCGACAATCAACCGCGCCAGCGTGGATTTACCGGCGCCGGATGGGCCGATAATCGCGATGCTGTCGCCTGCCTGAATGGTGCCGTTAATACCCTTGATGATCGGTGGCACTCCCGGCTGAGGAACATATACCACCCGTTCAAGCTGGATAGCGCCTTTTGGACGCGGCAGCAGGGTGCGGTTTTCCGGAAGGTCCATTTCTTCCAGCCGCGTCATGAGGCGATCGCGGGTGCTGTATGCTTGCTTCAGGACCCGCCATCCACCAACGATTTGTTCAACGGGCGCAAGCGCGCGTCCACCGATCATGGAGGTGGCGAAAATCACGCCTGCTGTCGCCTGATCTGCCAGCACCAAAAGGGCGCCGGATCCGATCATGATGACCTGGATCACCTGCCGCGTCGCCTTGGATGCAGAGCTGAAATTCGTCATCCGAAGCGTGGAATTGATATATTTGTCCAGCTGGTTGCCCTGGTGCTGGCCCCAATGGTCAACCACTTCGCGGTACATGCCCTGGGCACGAATGATTTCCTGCGAATTCATATGCATGTCCAGCACCTGGTGTGACTTCACAAGGGCCTGCATATGTTCCTGGTTCTGTGCGGCTGTAGCGCGATCGCCCCATACGCCCATGAAGGCGAGAATGCAGGCACCCAAAACGACGACCACACCAAGGACCGGGTGGATGAGGAAAATCAACAGCATGAAGACCGGCATGAACGGCAGGTCGAAGAGCGCACCAAACGCTGGCGACGCTACGGCCTGCCTTATGGCTGAAAGGTCTCGCAGACTCTGGGCACTAGCACCATGTTGTCGAGAAAGCTCGCCGGCGAGCAACAGTCCGGAGACCTTGGCCTCCAGCTCAACGCCTGCCTTCGCCAGAAGGCTGTTGCGAACGGAGTCAAATATCCCGTATGCGAGAAGCACGACTATGGCGAATATGGCCATCGCGATCAGCGTTTCGAAACTGCGTGACTGCAGCACACGGTCATATACCTGGAACAGAAACATCGGCACTGCAAGCATGGTGAAACTGGCAAGTACAGAATAGAGTCCGGCCTTCTTTAGCGACTTTTTCAGGGTCGCTTCTTCAGCCTTATAGTCTTCAATAAGTGACATTCAGCAAAAACCTTGCTCTGGTCAAAAACCCAATAAGGGAAAAATCCAAAATGGTCTAAATCTCGCCCCCGCGCAACAAGGGTTATCCCGCAAGACCCCCCTCAAGGGCGAAGTCGTAGCATATGGCCACGACTGTGTCGATATTTTGATCAAATTCCGTCTACTTGGAAAAACACCAGCAAGAGCGGGTTTCATTTGTTTACGTGTAACCCACAATAAACGATGCAATCCATGCGACCATTAGCCCCATGGGCCGAGCTGGTACCCAAAAGAAAAGGGAGGCCGAAGCCTCCCTTCCCACAAGTTCTTTTGTCGCAGTCGACTTAGACGTCAACGTCCGCTGCTGCCAGGTCACCGAGGGAAACACCCTGCAGGAACACTGACTGGCCACCGCCGAGGTCGATCAGCACACCGGCAACGCCACCTTGTGTCGTCTCGTCGGATACGTCGAACACGTTCGCGATACCGAAGGCTGTCAGGTCAAGCGTGTCAGCGTCGATGTCGAAGTCAGTGATCTTCGTGCTGGTGGCAGCTACGTCGGCCATGACGAAGGTGTCAGCACCTGCACCACCGGTCAGAACGTCGTTGCCAGTACCGGCGTTGATAACGTCATCGCCGTCGCCACCGTCTACGGTGTCGTTACCAGCGCTGTCGACTACCACGTCGTCACCTTCGTCACCGTTGATAACGTCTGCATCAGCACCGCCATCGATGGTGTCGTCGTTCATGCCGCCGGAGATAACGTCTTCGTTACCGCCACCGAAGATAACGTCAGCACCTTCACCACCGTCGATGGTGTCGTCGTTCATGCCGCCGTCGATGGTGTCGTCACCGTCTTGGCCGAAGAGTGCGTCGTTACCGAGGCCGCCGTCGACAGTGTCGTCGCCGTCGCCACCGCGAACAGTATCTTCGTTGTTACCGCCGTCGAGGTTGTCTGCACCGGTACCGCCGTAGATTTCGTCGTTACCGTCGTTGCCAACGATCGTATCGTCGTCAGCGCCGCCGAAGATCGCGTCGTTGCCAGTACCGCCAACGATGTCATCGTCGCAAGCACCGCCGAAGATCAGGTCATCGCCTGCACCACCGTCGATGGTTTCTTCACCGTTAGCACCGGAGTAGATAGTGTCGTCACCGCCGTTACCGTTGATGCTGTCGTCGTCAAGACCACCGCCGATAACGTCGTTGCCACCACCACCGAAGATAACGTCGTTGCCGGAGCCAGCCCAGATCTCGTCTGCACCGTCAGCCGTGTCATCGGAAGTAGAGCCACCAACGTAGGCGTCACCGTAGATAACGTCGTTGCCGGAACCACCGTAGATAACGTCGTCTTCGTTGGCATCGCCGCTTGTGTCGTTAGCTGCAGCAACCAGGCCGTTGAAGGCATCAGTACCGTCACCAACGAGCAGGTCATTGCCGTCACCACCAGCGATGGTGTCGTTACCTGCATCACCGGAAACGCTGTCAGCACCGTCGCCGCCAGCCCAGAGCGCATCGTCACCGAGGCCACCCTGAGATACATCGTCGCCGTTACCGCCGGTTACAGTGTCATCACCGTTGTTACCGAACAGAGTATCAGCACCGCCGTTACCGAGCAGACGGTCATTGCCGTCAGCGCCGTTGAGAGTTTCAGCGTCTCCGTCACCAGTCAGCTTGGCACCTTCGTCGCCAGCAGTCAGAACATTGTCTACTTCAGTAGTAGTCAGGTTCATGATGATGGTTTGCTGGTTGCCGGAGTCGTCTTCAACAACAACTTCGATCGCACCATCGCTACCACCATTGGCATCGTAGAAGAGCGAGCCATCAGGCGCATATTCGATGTGGTTTTCGTTCACACCAGCAGTGATGGAGATGTCGTTTACAGTCAGAACAGAACCGCTATCGAGCTCGATAGTGTCACCGTTCGCAGTAACAGCTTCGCCGTTCACAGACACGATTGTCCAGTCGTCGTTACCTGCAACGCCGGAGTCTACACCGTCCTGCAAGTAAACAGTATCACCATCGGTGTTGTAGCCGAGGATGTTACCGGAGAAATCTGCGTCCGCAGTACCAGCGTCAACCACGTTGACATTTTCGTCAGACGTGAAGACCTGGTCGTTGTTGTGCGTCATGTCGAGGGTTACGTTATCGAACTCGACGCTTTCGAAGTTTGTGAAAGTATCGGAACCATCAACATTGGCGTTGGCAGCAGTGCCGTCGCCATTGAACGTCGTTTCCAAATTATTGAGAGCGTCGGTTGTACCCAGCTCGCCATCAACACGGATCACGTCTGTACCAGTACCACCGTCGATCACGTCATCGCCGTTGGAAGCAATGATAATGTCATCGTCGTTACCAGCGTTGACAGTGATGCCAGTTGAACCGGAGCCGTCGATTGTGTCATCGCCGTCACCACCAATTGCAGTGGAAGCATCGCCAACACCGCCACCAGTCGTGATGTGGTCGTCGCCGGTACCGCCGTCGATAGTGTCATCGCCGTTGCCACCCTTCAGGATGTCATCGCCTGCGCCACCATTTACAACATCAGCACCTTCACCGCCATCGACGGTATCGTTGCCAGTACCACCGTTAACGAATGCATCGTCACCGGCGCCACCAGATACATCATCGTTACCAGCGCCGCCGTATACGGAGTCCGCACCAGCACCACCGATTACTGTATCATCACCAGCTTCACCGCCGAGGTTATCGGCACCGGTTCCGCCGTCAATCAGATCATTACCAGAGCCGCCTTTTGCGAAGTCATCGCCAGCGAAACCGAAGATGCTATCATCCCCGTCCGTACCGAACAGCTCAGTATTGTCTGCGTTGTTACCAAAAATTGTTGCCATAGCTTTCCTCCTGAAAAAGCAACGTGTCCTTATTTTCGAGGCACGAACGTAGGTCTTATAGCCCCCTGCACACTCTCTAGCGAGAGAATGCCAATGATGTCAACTGCATAATTGCCTTATGCATTTATATCGTCAATCTAATTCACAAAGTTTCGTTCGTGCTCTCACACAGCCGACAGAACACCATTACGGCGCATCCAATTCAACTGTGGTTTTCATGTCGCCGCAATAAAAGCGGCAAAGGGGCTAAATCTGTGACCCGTTTGCAACACTTTCGATCAGCTGCCAATACTGCGGCAAAAGATCTTTCACCGAATATTTGGCAACAATGTGGTCGCGGGCCGTTTTTTTGAGGTCGGCATAGTCCTGCCGGTTATCGAGAATCTGGTTCAAACGCTCTGCAATGACCTCGGGCTCCTTGAAGGGCACCAGCACACCATTTTCGCCATCGGTAATGAGTTCCCGCACTGGCTCCGTATCGGACCCCACAATCAGGGCACCCGTACTCATGGCCTCAAGCATCGACCAGGACAACACGAAGGGCACGGTAAGATATACATGAGCGGACGTGATCTGCATCAGCGAGCGGAAGGCCTTTAGCGGCTGCAGGCCAAGGAAATGAATCCGGTCCATGTCCGGCTTGAATTCCTCAAGCGCCCATTCCTTATATGACTTCCCGTCAGCGCGTTCAGCGCCGTACGCTACCCTGTCGTTTCCTAACACCACGGCATGGACGTTCGGGCGCATCTTCTGCAGGCGGGCGACCGTTTCTATAAACTGCGGGAAACCCCGATAGGGCTCCATACCGCGAGCCACATAGGTTATAACTTCGTCATCCGCCGTGAAAGTATGCTCACCAATGGTAACCTTGGCCTTCGGATTCGGCTGGAAATAATCCGTATCTACACCGTCGTGTAGAACACTGATCCGGTCCTTGAAGATGTCCGGGAACTTGCTGTGCTGGAAACGGGTTGGGCATTGCCCCCAGTCCATCGCCGCCAAATCCTGAAGGATCGGTGTATTCTTCATGCGGATGCGAAGCTGACCGTTGGCATCATATGGCTCACCGCGAAGGAAATCGCCGTCAGAAAAACGGCTGTGATAATACCATTCATAATAGGTCAGCAGTTTCGAATCCGGGAACAGGTCCTTGAGAAACATGTTAGAGCCCCAACCCGAATGCGACAGGATGACATCAGGGCGGTAGCCTTTCTGCTGCAGCGGCATCAATGCCTTGTAGGCAGCCTGTCCCAAGAGCACAGCCTTCTCGGTAGAATGAATCGCGGGGTGGATTTTTTCTGTCGGCTCGCGGTGCGGTTTGAAGTTCACCCGCTTAGGCCGGAACGTCTGCTGGTTTCCAGCCAGTGTCGCAGCCACCATCTCCAGGCCGGGCTTGTCCTTGATATGGTCGACAATCCGCCGGTACTGCCCGGGAAAGTTATTGTGCATAAAAAGGATACGCATGTGTATGACAAGTCCCCATAAAATAAGATGTCACTGCTGTTAGCTAAAAAAAGAGGCAGATGCAAGAAAGCGTTCGGGATACAAGGAAGCAAAGGGGGCAGGCCACCGTATGGCTTGACACTAGCCGAGAAGACTTTAACAGAATGCGGTAAGAGGCCGGGCCACTATAGGGGGCGGCACACTCAATCAAGCCTGACCAAAGGCAAGCGGGGGCAAGCATGACGAAAACAATCCTGGTACCGGGCGGCGCCGGCTTTATCGGCAGTCACACACTGTTGGCACTGCAAGCAGCGGGATATCAACCACTTGTGCTGGATAACCTTTCCAACGGGCACCGGGATGCTGTGCTGGATGCACCCTTTATCCAGGGCGACATTCGTGACGAGGCGCTTCTGGACCAACTGTTCCAGGACTATCCGGTCGATGCCGTGGTGCATTTCGCAGCCTTTATCGAAGCTGGCGAAAGCGTGCGTGACCCAATGAAGTTCTATGACAACAACGTCGCCGGCAGCCTGAACCTTATCCGGGCAATGGTCCGGCACGGTGTCCGCAAAATGGTTTTTTCATCCACAGCAGCAGTCTATGGCGATTCGACCGATGCGGCATTGACGGAAGATTTGCCCAAGGCCCCCATCAATCCCTATGGCCAGACCAAATGGGCTGTGGAATGCATGCTGAGAGACACTGCGGCAGCAGAAGGGCTTCAGGCCATTGCCCTCCGATATTTCAACGCAGCAGGCGCTGATGCTGAAGGCCGCCTGGGCGAGCGTCACGATCCTGAGACACACCTGATACCACTGGTACTGCAAGCTGCAAGCGGCAAGCGACCAGCGATCAGTATCTTCGGCACTGACTATGATACGCCAGACGGCACCTGTATCCGCGACTATATCCACGTCTCCGACCTTGCGGCCGCTCATGTGAAAGCGCTGCAGCATCTTTTTGACATGGATGATTCGAATGGGCTTTCCGAAGCAGGCTTCTATGATGCCTTCAACCTTGGGAACGGACAGGGATTTTCCGTCCGTGAAGTGGTGAACGCCGCGAAACAGGTGACGGGTATCGATTTTGCTGTAAAAGAAGAGGCAAGGCGCCCAGGCGATCCGGCTACGCTGGTGGCGGATGCAAGCAAGGCGCATGACACATTGGGTTGGATGCCGGAAACGCCGGCCCTTGATGATATGGTTGCGCATGCCTGGCGCTTCATGAACCGGTAAGGCAATACACTGCCGCCTATGGCCTACTGAAGAACAGAGACAGACTTATGAGCTTTCGGTATAAAAAGATTTTTGTCGGTGGTTACACGAAAAGTGGCACCACATTCGTGGGCCGCGCTTTCGATATTATCAACGGTGTCTACGCAAAGGGCGAAGAGGATTATTTCCGCCTGGTGTTCCATGGGGTCAATGATCTGGCGCGCAAATTCAATAACAACATCGAAATCGTGAACCGGGAAGTATATGACGGCTTCGGCAGCATTCCGCCGATGGGCCAGACGTCCCTGCGCCACCTTCAGCAAAAAATCTTCTATCACATTTTTTTTGGCGGTCAGCCCATGCCGAATGACTGCGTCGCTACGGTGGAGAAATCCCCCCACAATATCTTCCGCCTGAAGGAAATCGGCTTTACCTTCCCGGCGGCGATAAATGTTTGCGTCTACCGCCCCGCTGTCCCCGTCTTTGCCTCCCTCATCCGACATATGCGGGACCACCGCAATGCCGGGTACGGCGACGCGGAGAGCGAGCTGCGCATCAATATGCTGAAGGGATTCTGCAAACGGTGGCAGGAATATGTGCGGATCATCGAAGAGAATCGCGCCAAGCTGAAAATGGTCCAGTATCAGTCAGTGGCAGATGACACCGCAGGCTTCCTGGACTTCGCCCAGACGGACATCATCGGCCAGAAGCTCGGCCTTTCAGCGCCGGTCGAAACCCTGACCAAGGAACATTATCTGTCCACCTTGCCGCCCGAAGCGCGGGAAAAGAGCCTGGTTCAAACCAGCGCCAACAAGATCAAGCTGACGGACGCCGAGAAAAACATGATCGCCGATCATTGTGCCGACCCTGACATCACCTTTGATTTCTAGAAGGAAGCGATAGGCAGTCATGCATGCGCTTGTTACAGCCCCGATCCCCAGCCACCCTCAAAACCATGGCAACCGCGCCCGGGTTTATGGTGTGTGCCGGGAGATTCAAGCGCGGGGCTATCAGGTGCACTATGTCTATACCGGCCTTGAAGGCCTGAGCGAGGAACAAGAGCAAGCCATGCGCGATGCATGGGAGCATGTCTATATCCTGCCGCGCGAGAAGGTCATCAAGAAGCGGTCCCGGCGCCGCCACCATCTGATTGACGACTGGCATTCGCCCGATGTGACCAAAGTGACCAACCGTATTCTCGATATCTGGGATATCAGGCTGTGCGTTGCCAACTATGTCTGGCAAAGCGCATGGCTCGAGGCCGTACCAAAGGAGATCCCGCGTTATATCGATACTCATGATGTGTTCGGCAACAGGCACAAGACACTGAAACGAGACGGCATTGAACCTTCCTGGTTTTACACAACCCCCAAAGAGGAAGCGAAAGCGCTTGCCCGGGCCAGCCGTGTCATCGCCATCCAGGATGAAGAAGCCAAGACCTTCCGCGGCTTAACCAACACGCCGGTCTGCACGCTTGGCTTCTTTGATCCGCCGCATTTTCTGAAGGGGCGGGAAAGGCCAGACGGCGCCAAGCTGAAGGTGGGCTATATTGCCAGTGACAACCCGATCAATGTGAATGCCCTTAAGGGCCTTAGCATTGCGCTGAAGGAACGTCCCGCCCTCCTGGACCAGTGCGCTTTTTTTCTTGCCGGGCCTATCTGCAACACAACGCCCGCGGAAGAAGCGTTCTATACACGCCTGGGATTTGTCCCCAGTGTGGAAGGTTTCTATGCGGACATGGATATTGTCCTGAACCCCAATGTGGGCGGCACGGGACTGAAGATCAAATCGGTCGAAGCGCTCAGGTATGGTCGCCCCCTTTTGGCAACGCGCGACGCCATGATCGGCATACCCACAGAGCACCCGCTTCACGCCTGCGCCACCATTGACGCGCTGTGTGACGGCCTTACCGCGCTGGCGGCAGCCCCAAAAGAAGTGGGTGTGCTGCAGCAGTCGGGCCAGGAGATATATGGCGCCTACCTGAAGGCCCAGCATGAAACACTGGATCTTCTGTTCCCACGCCTAAGGAAGGCAGAGGATAGCGCGGCATGACAAAAGAGCGCGGCATCCTGATCATTGGGTCCCTGCCCCCGTTTCGAAGCGCAGCAGCGGCACTTGGCTTGTGCACCGCTGAAGCCTTGGCAGCCAGCCATCAAATAACATTCGTAATTGATGACCTGGCTCCGGAACCTCCGGAAGACCTGCCCTTTGCTGTCATCCGCCTCAGGGACCTGCGGGCGAATTGGTCAACCTACCAAACTTGCCAAAGGCTCTATATTCCAGGGTCGGAAGGCGACAGTCTTTTCCCACTGGAAATGCTGCACAAGGCGCCGGGCGTGGTGATGCCTGCTACGCTGTCATTGTTTCCGCTGGCCGAATCGACCTGCCGCGCGGGCGGCACCTGGCCCGATGCCTATTGGCATTGGCTGCAGGAAAGCACGGGCGACCATGCAGCCACGCTTTATAAAGCACGGGTGCATCACAGGCGGGAATCGAAAGCGCAGGCTGCGATCACCCCGGCGCTCCAACTGCTGCTTTCGCCCGCAACGGCGTTTATTGCCGCCAGTCCCGCCATGGCCCGCATGCTGACAGCATCAGGGATGACCCCAGGCCTGGTGCTTGACCAACCGCCCGTGAATACAGGAAATGACACCAGTACCCACAAAACACCGACAGTTCTATATGTCGCGCAGGAAGGTGCTGCCGCACAGGCGTGCCGAAACAGTCTGGCCGTCTTCAGCGCATTTGAGGGCATATCACACCTGAGCATCCACCCAGCAGCGCGGCATCTTTCCGCCGCTGTCGCAGAGGCAGATATCGTTGCCTTCCTTGATGACCATGACCATGCTTGCAGCCCGGGGCTTGCCGCCGCCGTAAAGCTGCAGAAGCCTGTCCTGACCACGGGACAGCCCTGGGCGCAACACCTGCCAGACAGCAGCCATATCGCGCTGCCACACGGCAAGGCCCATGACACGCTGGCCACCAGTGTCGCTGCCATCCTTTCCGACAAAGCGCTTGCAGACCACCTGATAACACATCAGGCGACACCTGACTCAGACCCAGTTCAAGCGCTCTCTGCCTGCTTGCAGGCAACGAGTATCGCAAAGGCAGACCTTTCCCTGCCTGCAGAGAAGCCAACAAAAACACCGGTTGAAGACGACCCCAAAGTGGCAACGGACATACAGACAGCGGCGCTGATCGGCGCGGTGCCGCCGCCTGCGGTGCTCAGGGACCTGTTGCCAAGCCTGGACATTGAGCGGTGCCCGCATTTCTGCACCCCTGCCCTGGCAGCCCGGCTTGCGACTCTTACCGGCGAAAACGCTGCAAGCCTGCTGGCCAAAATCGGGTATGAGGCGCCCCTTATCATTGATTCCAGGCACACACCCGGCAGTCACCGGCAGCCAGTGACTTTCGAGAGCGTCAGGAAAGGCCTGAAAGCTCAGCAAGCCATCAGCTTCGGATGCAGCGTTGAAGGCGCAGCAGATGGCGACAGACTTCTTGAGGGCGCAGGCATCGCACCGAAACTAACCCTGCGAATCGATTTTATTGAGACAGACAGAAACGCGCCCACTGAGGGGTTCCTTCCAGACTGCGGCCTCTTCTGGCGTCATGATACCGTCCGGCATGCCTTGCAGTGCGTGCTGGTTGTCGGCCACAGGCGTGGCTCATTCCATCTTAAGGCCGGCGCAGGAGACGCCTGCTATATGGTTGCTGGCAGCGGAATCAGCACTGCCATAAGCGGCGCTACTACGGCGACGCTTTCATCCGATTCTCTCGGGCTCCTGGAATTTCGCCTGATGGCACTTGATAACACGGCCGGTACGCCGCTTGGGTCCATTGACCTTCGAAAACAGCTTGCGCAAGCGGGCCTGATACTGGAATGGTCAGCACTATGACAAAGAAATCCACATCCAACACCCAATCCGACCTGCCGCTGAAGGGGCCGGAAAGCCGCTTCCCAAAAGCGGCTGTCGACTATATCGACACGCTTCTGGATGTGCAGAGGATGCGGTTTGAAAAGGAACTGGCCGCGCAGGCAGCCACTGGAGAACAAACCTCCTGGCCCGCCCAGCCACGCCGCTTGCAGCTGCTGGCTGAAGGCGACGAATTCGTCGGCACCGGCTGGGGCAGGCTCGACCACACCAAGAAGGGTCTTGGTCGCCGCTGGATGGCTCGTGTCGGTACACTCTTGATGCCAGTAGACGCATCAAGCGGCGGAACGCTGAAGCTCACAGGCGCCGGATATTTGCGGCGACGGTATGTGGATGAGTTGACTGTGTGGCTAGACCATTTGCCTGTTGAAGGCGTGGCTGTCAGAAAAGGCTTGAATGGTTGGGCCTTCGAAGGGCGAGTCCCCGCACTGGCGGGACGGCCATTTCATATCCTGCGACTGCAGTCAGGTGGCATTCGGCCTTTTGACAAGGGCCCGGCTACCCATGCAAGCCTCGCTATCAGTGAAGTGAATTATGTGGCGGCGGAATAAGGCCTAGATCGCCTTTTTGCCATCGCCATTGATCAGGGCATCTGTGTAAGTCACCAGCGACCCAGCCGCATTTACATGCAAGCCAAGGCGGTCGATAAGCTCGTGACGGAATTTGACGGCGTCAGACCAAAGCCTTGGCAACGCCTGATACGGCTCGCGGTAATCGGGCACTGCAAAGGCCTTTGGTGTCGTTTCTTCCAGAAACATCGTCAACGCCTTCAGTACTTCAATCGGTTGCTCTACCAGTTCTTCAAGCGTGACAGAACGGAAATCCTCCACCTGATTCTGCAGAAAGTCCTCCAGCGCGGCTTCCTGTGTCAGCGCATTCTGGAGCCAGGCGTTGCTTTCAGCAAACCCAAGGATTGGAGGATTGAAATTGCTACGCTGTGCAGGTGTCATCTCCCATACGGAGCGAAAGCGGGAATCGTCCAGTGCACCGGCGAATCCGGCTTGGGCCATCTTGTCCCGGCGCGTGAAATAGATGACCTTGGCATCATGACGCCGTATCCACTCCAGGAGCGTTTTCCAACCCACCCGGCTATTTTCAAACATGGCCTGCATCACGTCTGTGTGCAGGATCATATCGAACACGCCGTCCTTGCGATAAAGCTTGTCAAGCATGTCCATATATCTTGCAGCCTGAAAATCCTTCTGCAGCGCCAGCCAACCGCCTAGCGTCCTGTCGAAATATTCCCTTGGGTTGCCGAAGCCGTTCTGTCGGATGATCTTGGCCAGATATTCGGTATCGGAATATGGCGCGCCCAGAATCACAATTGGCCGCTTCTTCTCGGCCGTATCCATCTCTGGCTTTTGCAGCAGTTTCGGGCGTTCGAACAAGCTTTTGGGCGCCAATTCGTAGGTAAGCGAAAACACCCGTTTGCGTGGGAAGGTTTTCTGTAACCGACGTACAAGCGCCAACTCACCTTCTCGGCACAGGACAAATATCCGCCGAACTGACTTATCTATAGCGTTGTCAACCGTTGCCGGGGTCGCGGTTGTACAAAGGAAACCATCAATTTGCTTTTCGAATTCGCGCAATAGATCGCTATCCATCACGATCAGGGAGTTTTCCCTGAGCCCCCGGAAAAAGGCCGGCCACGACCAATTTTTTGTCTGGCGCACGAATCGCTCAATCCGAACTTTCGACTGCGGCTTCATGGCTATCCTCTCGCTGTCTGTGGCACGCTGGCATCCAGCTCCACCACTTGGGTCAGGTCATCGTCGTTGCAACCCTTCAACATCTCCGAAGGCACATCGAAAGGTCTTTTGGTCACAGGAAAGGAAATCGTTAGCTTGGTACGGTCGCCACCACAGGCACTGTGCCAACTGGTAAAAGCGTCATAATAGGCCGCGCGATTGCCGCCAACCGCCCGCTGGTGACTATTTCCCTTGCGCTGCCAGTCGAACCCGGAGCCAACATCCGTGGTCAGCGACCCGTCGCGCAAAAGCCCCGTATAAAGGCACTGGCGAAGATGACGCACCCCCTTCCAGCCGAAGATTTCCTTCAGGCGGCGTATATATTCCGTGTCTGCCGCAATCCGCACAGTATCAAAAAAGCCGGCCTGTTCCAGCACCGGCGCGCGGCGGATCATCAGGCTGATGGCGGCCATGCGTTCTTCCGCACCGTCAATCAGTTGAAGGGCCCCGCTCTCATCGACCCGCCGCCAGCGGCATGTGCAGGCCATCAGTTCAGGATCATCCAGAAGCGCACCCATCTGTACCAATAGCCGGTCAGGGTCGGAATAATCATCACTGTCATGGAAGGCGACGAATTCACCCGTGGCTTTGGTCAGGCACCAGTTTTTGGACCAGTATGTGCCGTGATTGGCAGGTGAAGAAAACACTCGAAGGCGCCCGTCCTCTGCCGCCATACGCGTCAGGATAGCCGCTGTATCATCGCTGCTGGCATCATCAATCACCATCAACTCAAGGTGCCTGTGACTTTGCGCCAGAACGGACCGGACGGCACGCTCAATCAGGTGGCCTGTATTGAAGGCCGTCATGATCACTGTGATTTTGCGGTCAGCAGCCGCCTGTCCAATCTTTCGGAACCGATCGGTTTCCCCCGCGTAGAGCCGCCTGCCCAATGCCTGCAATGGGCGATGGGCGCTGTCCAGCAGGTACCCGACCGGGTCCCTGCCAAGCTTGCGCATTCTAAGAATGAAACGGGTCATCGGTGTCTCCTGCCAGCTCTAAAGCCGCAGTACCACGCCAGCAGACAGAGCAAGCTGATAGAAGATACTGATGATATCGGATGCTATCTGGATATGCTTGGTGGCAACACGTGGCAGAACGAAAATCTCATCGCCTGGGAGCATCTTCACCCGCCTGCTGTCCAGGTCGCCGCTCTTCACCTTCTGGAAGCTGCCATCACGGTGCAAAAGCAGCACGTTGGTGTTACGCCGCGATTGGGTAAAGCCCCCTGCCTGCTCGATATACTCCTCAACTGTGCGACCATCCTGGAAGGCCATAGCGCTTGGGAACAGCACGTCGCCATGCACCATCACAAGCTTGCTGGTGCGCGGGATACGGACCACGTCGCCTGGCTCCAAGAGGATATCATTCACGGACGAAGCGCCCGCAAGCGCCACCTGGCCGTTCGGCTCCACATTGCGCGCGCGCTCTACCCATTTCAGGATCAGCTCTGCCTCGCTTTTTCTGAGTTCCGCTTCCTTCGCGGTGTTCGACCGGGCGGTCAGCACGCTGCTTTCCAGGGCGCGGAGCTGGGCATCCAGCATTTCCTTCTGCCTCAGCTTCACGCTCTTGCGCATCAACTGAATGGCATCGCGCTGGGCGTTCTGACCGAAGTCGATTTGGGCAATCAGGTCACCCAGTTTTGCGCCGTACGGCAGAATAAATTCACGCGCGGAATCCGTTTCGCCTTCAACGCGAACGGAAATAGTACCGTTGGTCTTGTCTGACATCACATGCAGCACATCACCCGGGAACACAGCGACTTCATCGGCTTCAGAAAGCGGGATATACTCCACTTCCGACTTGGCCTGACTGTTGCGGCTGATGCGAACATGAGTCGCCTGTGGCTGTGGCCGCGCAAGCGCCAGAAGCCTTCCGGCAGTGACCGTGCTGGTCGCAAATTCGAACAGGTTCCGGTTCTGCACGTCACCAAGCACGCCGGCCTGAGCCTTAACAGGAGCAACAACGATCGTGTCTCCGTCAGACAGCTGGAAAACGGGCATCACGCCGGTCAGGATAAAGTCATACAGATTGACTGTGCGATAGACCTGACCGCCACGCAGCACCTTGATTTCAAGGAAAGAGCCACGCTTGGGGTCAACGCCACCGGCCTGATCCAGGAAAAAGAGCACGCTATCGGACGCATGTCCGGCATAAAGGCCAGGCTGGTCAACAAAACCCGTGACGAAAATCTTGACCGGCTCGGCACCGTCGAGGCTTGCGTAAACGCCCACATTCTTCTTGAACACGCGCTTGACCGCCTCGGTCACCACTTGGTTGAGATCTTCGTTCCTGACGCCCTGCACTTCAACCGGCCCAACTTCCGGCAAGAAGACATTGCCCTGCGCATCCACGATAAGGTCGCCTGTGAAGTCGAACCCGCCCCACATCTTGAGGCTGATTTTGTCACCCACCGCGATCTCATAGGACGGGTTGAACCCAACGAATGACTGGTTCGCGAACTGACCGCCGAAAATCCAGCTACCGAACGCTTCCTGTCGACCGATTACCTCATTGGTACTTTCGTTCACAGGCTCGGCGCTCTGTGTAAGTGGCGGGGCGGCTTGTGCCAGTGCCGCACTTGAGGCGCCCATAAGCGCAAGGGCCGCGAGCCCAGCTTTCAGCGCTTCGACAGGCTTGTTCATCAAAGCATTAAACATCGCGGTGCTCCCGAATGGTTGCGAGTGTCATTGTGACAATCCCATAGGCCAGGCTCAACAAGACGAAAAGCGTGACCAAATTATATATTTTTCTTGGCGCAAGCGCCTCATCAGGCAGCTTCGGTTCCTGCAACACAACCAGATGCTTGAGCTTGTGATAGCTGTCCACCCGCGCTTGCTCCAGCCCCTGAAGGGCAAGCTGATACAGCTTCGTGGCAAATTCGAATTCCAGCTTCATCTGCTCAAAGCGGGCATTCGCATCGTTGATTGCGTCCGTATCCTGACTGGTAATCTTCTTGCGCTCTTCATCCAGCTGCGCCTGCACACTGTCAATCCGGTTCTGAACCGATACCAGCTGCGGTGCGCTGCTGTTCAGGTAGCTTGAGAGCACTTTCTTTTCGGTCTCCAGGTCCACCAGGCGGCGCTCCAGCTCGTTCACTACAGACTGCAGAGCCGCGCCCGAAACAGCCGGGTCCAGCAGTTGATTCTCATTCTGGAACGCCAGCATTTTATCGCGGGCCTCGTTTACCCTGTCCCGGGCGCTTTCAAGCTCGTTGCTGACAAACTTGATTTCTTCTGTTGCGATCTTCTGGCTGACACTGTTGATAAAACGCTCTGATTCAGTAAGGATCGCGCCAACCATCCTTCGGGAGTATTCCGGCGTGAATGCCTCACCTGAAACGGTCAAAATCCCGGACTCTGGGTCAATGGAAACATGTACCTTATCCCGGTAATAGCTCAGGAATTCCTCTTCCGTCGGCTCACTGCCAAGCCGCGCGATCATGTCCCACTGGCTGTCAGTATAATGGTCCTTCAGGGCGATTTTGCTGTTCAGGTAGCGCATCATGTCAGACGAATGGATGTAGGACTTGAGAAGCAGCGCATCGCGTGCCTCGCTACCGCCGCCTGCCAGAAGCGACAGTTGCGTCAGCGCCCCGGAACCATTTTTTGTGGATTTCACATAAAGCTGGGCTTCGGTGATATAGCGGTCGGATGCAAACAGGCCATAATAAACCGCCGCCAGAAGCGTGATGACCAGCACCCACCGGTAGCTACCGAAATTGACTGTCGCCGAACGCACATCAGTATATGCGACCGACAGCATGCCTTCCTGCTGTGTCACCAGGTCTTTACGCTGATCCATACGCCTGGATACAGCGCCCCTTAGTTTTTCCAAAATCTGTTTCATGCTTCCCCGAGCAACCGCAAACCCTATAGGCTTTGATATCTAAAAATGGCGCGGTCCACACTTTCGTAAAATTCCGCCCGACCATATGCAAGCAAAATTGCGGCATTACAATGCTTTCTGATCGTGCCCATATTGTGTGAAACCAGAATGATATTCGCGTTTTCACGCTTCTCCGAAATGGCCTTTTCGCACTTTTTCCGAAACCCTTCATCCCCCACCGACATGATTTCGTCGATCAGATAGGTGTCGAAGTCAAAGCCCATGGACACTGCAAAGGAATATTTGGACCGCATCCCACTTGAATAGCTCTTTACAGGCAATTCAAACATGTCGCCAAGCTCACTGAATTCCTTGACGAAGTCCTCGATTTCCCTCGTCCCTCGCACGCCATGTATGCGGCAGATAAAGCGCACATTCTCGCGTCCGGTCATATTGCCCTGAAAACCGCTAGATAGGGCCAGCGGCCAGGAAATGAACCGATTGGAGCGGATGCGGCCGGCTGACGGAAAATCGATCCCGCCGATCAGTCGCAGCAGAGTGGATTTGCCCGCACCGTTCACACCCAACATGGCCACATCGCGGTCATCCGGGATATCGATATTCAGGTTCTTCAGCGCATATTTCGGGCCAAAGCGTGTTGGATAATATTTGGAAACATTCTCCAGCCGGATCATTGCGCCACGATCCTCTGCCACGACAGCCGGTAGCTTGAAATCGCGAGAGCCATTGCGCCAATCATCCACAGGAACAGATAGAAGCCATCAGCAACCGGGCTTTCATAAACCGGGAACCACGCCTCACGGATCAGCTCCATCGCATGCACCAACGGGTTCCAGGCTAATATGCTGCGATAGGGTTCCGGGATGATGGTCATCGGAAAGAACACCGCCGACATAAACAGAAGCGGCATTTGGATCATGCTAATGACTTTTTCGATCTCGCGCGCGAATTGGGACACTACGCAGGCCAGGATACCGACGGAGGCAGCAAAGAGCCACAAGACAGCGCACCAGCCCAAGAGCAGCAGCGGATCGCGCGGCGTGGCGTCAAACCCGAACCAGTATAGCCCAAGCCCCATAATAACGCCGACCACAAGAAACAGGCATCCTTCCAGGAAACTGTGTGCCAGGAAAATGTCGAAAAGCCTGACCTGGCGAAAGCCCATCAGCCCCCGCGCGCCCGCGAGCGCCGACATATTTCGCCGCATGGTCAGTTGCCACAGAATTTTGAACGGCAGGAATGCCGCAAAAACAAAAATGGGAGGAGCCACATAGCCAAACTCGCCCCGGCCGCGCAGGCCAAAGATGAGGATGAACATGACCATCATCAAGAGGGGCTCAAGCACCAGCCAGATGTTACCAAACGTGTAGGAGCTGAACCTGGCGTTCATCTCCCTCACGAAAATGGCAAAGATAACATCCCTCTGGATGGAAAATGCGGAACGGGCCCTCATGCGCCGGCTCTATCTCCTGTCGAGCGCCTGTGGCATCTGCCGCCTAGGCGTCCTCGTGTTTGTAGATCCCCGCGTAACGCCCTTCGCTGTCCACCGCAACCAGGAACTTTACCTCGTCACCGCGCATCATGCTTTCCGCCTCGTCAACAATGACATCCTTGCGGATAACGGAAAATTCCTTGCTCATGCACTGGTGGGCCGAAACCTCACGGACACGGCGGGTCACCCGAAGCGCCACGCCAAGCTGTCCTTTGGTGACAACGCCGATCGGCTTCTTGTCTTCGTCAACTACTACAGCCACACCGGCTGCGCCACCGGCCATTTCGGCCGCCAGCTCCAGAAGCACCATATTGGGCGTTACCACTGGCACACTGGAAGTCAGCATCAGGTCGGACACTTTCATCAGAAGGCGACGGCCAAGCGACCCACCTGGATGATAGCGTGCGAAATCGCGGGCATGGAAATTGCGGAGCGTCATCAGCGAGATGGCAAGCGCATCGCCCATCGCAACGGTCACGACAATCGAAGTGGTCGGCACCAGATTGTTGGGGCAAACCTCTTCCGCGATCGGGATTTCCAGCACCACATCGGACGCGCGCCCAAGAGTGGAGGATTTAGCCCCCGTGATGGCGATGATCTTGTTACCGAAAGACTTCAGGGACGGCAAAAGCTGTACAATCTCCTGCGTCTCGCCGGAATAGGAAATAAGCAACAGCGTATCGCCCGGCGTTACCATACCAAGGTCACCGTGCGATGCCTCTGCCGGATGCAGGAAGAAAGACGGCGTGCCGGTGGATGCCAGCGTTGCCGAAATCTTGCGCGCCACATGGCCCGATTTGCCCATACCTATGACAATCAGGTGCCC
>Ga0070726_10000518_pt1 | contig 46943 bp, 40 predicted proteins | sample tdAd471_FD_67275 | JGI IMG/M metagenome (GOLD analysis project Ga0070726, IMG submission 67275) | Marine sediment microbial communities from the Atlantic coast under amendment with organic carbon and nitrate - tdAd47.1 | ecosystem: Environmental > Aquatic > Marine > Coastal > Sediment | place...
CCGAAATCCGGATCGACGGCCAGTGCGTCATTGAATGTTGCCACCGAGTCTTCCACCATGCCGGCGGCCTGTTCGCTGATGCCCAGCATAGCCAGTAGCGAAGCATCCTGGGGAAACCGGTCCCGGACTTCCCGGAGAATCGACACCGCGTTTTCCGGGTTGCCCAGCTGAATCTGGGCGGCGGCCAGCGTCTTGACCGGTTGTGCGTCACTGGCTACGTCGATGTACCGGCTCAGCGTGTCGGCCGCAGCGGCGAAATCGCCCAGGGCATAGTTGGTCATGCCCAGCAGCATGCTGGATTGTGAATTGCCGGGAGCCACGGTGAGTGAACTCTCCAGTGCCTCTTCCGCGGCATCGTAGTCGCCGCGCTCAAAAAGGGCCACGGCATTGTTGAACGAGCTCTGATACTGACCCTGGGGCGTCTCGGCGATAATCTGGGCGTACTGCAGGGCCTCGGCGTTTTTCTGCTGCATCTGCAGTGGTGTCTGAATGGCCTGCAGAACCGAGAAGCGCTTGGCAGTCATCATGTCGTAGTTGCCCATGACTTCCAGGGCTTCCTTGAAGGCCAGTTCCGCATCGAGGTATTGTCCGTTCAGCGTCGAGTAAACACCGTTCCAGATCCACATGTCGACATCGTTCTCTCCGGCTTCCTCCGCCTGGTCCAGCCAGGACCTGGCGGCTTCCAGGTCACTGTAGGCATAGGCCAGCTGAGACAGGCCAAGCAGCGCCCGCACATGGGTCGGATTACTGGCGAGCACGGTTTCGAAAGCCTGCTGGGCACCGGCTCGATTACTGTTCAGGGTATAGGCCCGTCCCAGTAACCAGTATCGCTGTTCGGTCAGTTCAGTATCCTGGGGTGCCAGGTTTTCCAGCAGGTTGATGGTGCGCTCAAATTCGCCAACGGCCAGGTAGGCCTCCGCCAGCATCATCGTCGTTTCCAGGTTGCCAGGATCCCGGGAACGCAGGGTTTCGAGTACCTGTCGGGCCTGGCCGGGGTTGCCGACGTCCAGGTTGATGCGTGACAGCAGTCGCAGTGCCCGATCGTCTCCCGGGGCCAGCTGCAGGGCGTTCTGCAATTCAATGGAGGCGGCCCGGTACTGACCCTGGCGCCGATAGACATCGGCGATATCGAGATAGGCGGCGGCCTGAACCGTATCCGTATCGCGACTGTTCTCCTGGCTGCAGGCACCCAGGGTCAACAGCACCGCGGTAGACAGGCCCAGGATTTTCAACCAGGTCCGTGATGGAAAAAACTTGTTCATGTTGCTTCTCCGGTTTTCAGGCGGGGCACTGTAACAGGTCCCATGGGATTATCCGTTCTGATAAAGTTCCGTTTATCTTAGCAAACAGTAAATTTCCGACTCGAATCTGATAAGTCCACCGGAAACAGCCACGGGTCCGGTTGTCAGCGACGAAACGAATACTCAGCCCTGACTGCCCGGCCCGGGCCCGCAGGCCGTGCAGGGATGCCAGTTGCTGTTTGCAGAAAGTTTTTTGGTTTTCAGCTCAACATACTGATACTACTATAGTTTCAGAATTGATACGTCACCTGTAACCGACGTGGGTAAAAAAAACTTGACGCGTTTCACATTTTATCCGGGGTCTGTACGCGGAAGGACCTGCCAGACTGTCTTTCCCGGGTACTTTATGTTTTCCTACATGGCGATTCGCGTTCGCCGTCAGAACCGACGGGATTGCGGGGGATTATGTTCCCGGCCCGGCCACCGGCAGACCGGTGGCCGCATTGCGTACTTGGTCAATATTCGACTTGAAAAACTTTGTTATCATTATCCCGCAATTTGTTGTTTTAGCGGTTTAAATCCCAGCGTAACCTGCTGCATCCAGGCCAGCCGGAGAAACGGCGCCCAGACGCTTGACAGGTTTTAAAATGAATAGACTGGAAATCAGTTCAGGACCAAGATGAATTCCACCGGCATCAATTCGGCACAGGGACATAGCCTCGGATCCGCCTATCTGCTACCGGTATTTCTTGGCCTGATCGGGCTTTTCGTGCTCGCTTACTATCAGTCCATTGAAGTATTGATGGTCCTCTGGCTTGGCCTGGAGGAGGTCAGCGACAATTCAGGTCTGCTTGCCCTGGCCTGCACGGCGTACCTGCTATACCTGAAACGCGACCAACTGCAAAGTGCGCCGGTCAGACCCAGCAAACTGGCCGGCCTGGGCCTGTTTGGCCTCAGCCTGCTCTGGTTTGTCGCGGTGGAAACCGGGGTTCAATCAGCAAGCCAGGGATTGCTGCCTTTCATTTTTCTGGCCGCCATCGCTTTCGTTTTCGGTATGCCGGTGCTGAAACTCACCCTGGTGCCGGTGCTGATACTGCTGTTCGTGATCCCGGTCTGGTGGCCGCTTCTTCCCTACCTGCGTGACATAACCACTGCCACGGCAGAGTTCAACCTGAAACTGTTGAATCGCCCGGTATTCGTCGACAACTATATTCTGCATCTCCCCGGTGGCTCCTTCCTGGTGGACGAGAGTTGTGCCGGACTGCGCTTCCTCCTGGTTACGTCACTGTTGACCCTGGTTTGCAAGGACATGTTCTCGCTGTCCGTTCCGAAGACGATTCTGCTGGGGCTGGTGGGTATTGCCCTGGCCTTCGTGGCCAACTGGATTCGCGTGCTGGTAATTGTGCTGGTAGGGGACTACACGCAAATGCGCTCCGGACTGGTTGAGGATCACGCCAACCTGGGCTGGGTGATTTATGGCGTGCTGGTGCTGGTCCCTTTTTACGTGTTGAATAACTATCTTGCCGAATCCGGGTCTGCCAGTGCCGCAAAAGCCGGTGATGGTAAGGGCCAGGGCATTGGCAGGGCACGATTTCTCGGCTTCGTGACTGTCGGTGCTTTATTGCTTGTTTCCGGGCCGATATTGAGTTTTGCCATGGCGGTCCAGGCAGGTTCGGACAGGGTCCTGCGGCTGCCGCCGGCTGCGGGTGCCGTGCGCCAGATCAACCCCTCTGCGGCTGCCGGTATTTCCAGGTGGCAACCGGAGTTTGTGAATACCACGCAATACCTGACCGACAGGTATGCGGTAGCCGGCAAACCTGTCGATGTCCACGTGGCCTATTACCGGCAACAACAGCAGGGAGCAGAGCTGATTAACGTCAACAACGAGTTTGCCGACGGTTCGGTGTGGATCGAAGAAGACACCGTGGTCAACCACCTGGAAAATCCTGGCGTGAATGACGGGCTGACGGTCACCGCGTTGACACTGCGGGGACCCGGCGGGCAGCGCAGGCTGGTCTGGTACTGGTACAATGTGGGCGGCCGCCAGACTGTGAGCCCGGTTTCCGCGAAACTGTTCGAGATTGTCGGGCTGTTCACCGGCAGATCGGACGCGTCAATGATCGCCATCAGCACGACCTGTAATCCGGCCTGTGCGGAGGCCGAACCGGTACTCGATTCCTTTCTGCAGGAGATGTACCCCTCGCTGGAAGACCTGGCCGGGGTATCGGGTGCCGGGAGAGACTAGGGAACCTCTGATTAAGTATGGAAATACTCTGGCTTTCAGGCGAGTTCACTGACGAGGCGTCTTGCCGCCGGCATGCGTCGGCCTGTCGCGGCGAGACAACCCTTTTTGACCCAACAAGGGCAGTGGCCTCGCCTGAAAGCCCCGACCGGCGGGGCCTGTCGGGCGCCACTGCGGTGTTGTCGAGATTGACAAGGGCGACGGCCATTCCCTGCGCACGACGCCTTGCAGTGACGCCCGACAGACTCCCGCAGAGCACTTCTATACTTAATCAGAGGTTCCCTAGCGTTATGTTGCAGAATAAATCCCGGAATCTGGCAGAGGGTTATAGCTGATGTCCTATATATTACTCTTGATCTGGCAGGTATTTTTCGTGTTGCAGGTGCTGGACTGGCCACGCTTCGGTCTGCAGGTGGAACAGCCGGTCACTGCGATACTCATCGGTTCGGCATTTATCGTCTTCCTTTTTGAAAAAAAGCTGAAGAATTTCGGCGCTGAATTCTGGCTGCTCAGTGCTTTCGTTGCCACGATCATCGTGTCGGGTTTCGCCAACGGCTGGCTGGGTGGTGGCGTTGCGGAAGCACAGATCTTCGTGTTGACGGCGTTCCTGCCGTTTATCCTGTTTTCGAATCATGGCGTTTCGATCAAAAAACAGCATTTTTTCATGTTCCTGTTGCTCGGTTACAGCCTGCTCATGGTGAATAATGGCCTGGCTCAGCGCAGCAGCGCCGATGGCATGGGCTGGACCGGGACACGATTGATACAGAACACCCGGATCACCTTTATCGGGCTTCTCGATGACCCCAACGACCTGGGGCAGTATTTTGTCATGTGTATTCCCTTTGCCGCTTATTTCATGCGTCACGGTAGCTCGGTTTTTACCCGGCTGGCTGCCTTTGTCGTGCTGTTGAACCTGTGTTTCGGCATCTACCTGACAGATTCCCGGGGCACCCTGTTGGGAGCCCTGGGAATCCTGGCCGTTTATATTTATTACCGGTATGGCATGAAAAAAGCGGTTCTGGCTGCCTTGCCGCTATTACCGATAGTCGCCTATGTGACCGCCCAGTTCCGCGCCATCGAACTGGAAGAAAGCGCCATGGAAAGGGCAGACTCCTGGTATACCGGCATGCAGCTGTTTGAACAGAATCCACTGCTGGGCGTAAGCATGGGGAGTTTTACCGACTACTCCGCTCTTACTGCCCACAATTCCTTTGTGCTGGTAATGAGTGAACTCGGTCTTATCGGATACATTCTCTGGCTGAGCATCATCATAATCTCGCTGGTCAGTACCGTCAGTATTGCCTACCATTACCGGCAACGCCTGCTGGACAATGGCTTCAAGCGCCTTGAACCGACCGAATTGAACAGGGCGCTGGCACTGAACTCGGCCATCCTGTTCTCGTTACTGGGTTACCTGTTCTGTGCGTTTTTTCTCAGCAGGAGTTATTCGGCGTTCCTGTTCATGCTATGCGCTTTCTGTTCGGCCTCCTATGCGCGGGTCACGATGCTGGACCCGGAATTACGCTTGAAACAACCGGAAAAGCTGTTTCGCTATACGATGGCCGGATCCTTCGGCTCAATTGTCGGCATGTATGCCATCGTGCGCGTATTGCTTGCCTGAGCCACTGACTATGCCAGTTACATCCATCCTGAAAGTGAACTGACAACTGATGCTATCCGTACTTCATGTTCTGTCGAGCCTCAACCTGGGTGGTGCAGAGCGGATTACTGTCGAGCTTGCCGAAGTACAGCGAAAACACGACCTGGATGCGCAGATTCTCAGCCTTGGGGGGCCTGACGAATTCCTGGTGGAGGAGGTTCGCGAGCGGGGCATTCCCCTTCAGGTCAACAATACCAGGCAGCGCCGGTTGCGTCGCTATATGCATCTCTACAAGGTATTCAGGGGATTCGATGTCATCCATCTGCATAGTCGGGGTGCATTCAAGTTTGTAGCTCCCATCTTACCGTTCCTGCGTCAAACCAGGGTTGTTTACACACGCCACGGGCTATTTCCGGACGATACGCCGGGATTGAAGTTTCTGTATCTTCTGTTGAGAAGATTTATCCATTGTATTGCTTTCGTGACTGAATCGGGGCGAGAGGTGTTCACGGCCAATCACAACTGGAATCCAAAGAAACTTGTTGTCGTGCAGAACGGTGTTTTCGTACCGAAGGAGCTGCCAAAAGCCTCTGAAGGAATCCTGCGGTTCGGTTCCATCGGACGCATGGTGCCGGTCAAGGGTCAGTTCATGCTGCTGGATGCGACGGAGAAGCTGGCCACTGCCTGTGAGGAAGACCGGCAGGGAAACCAGTCGTTCCAGTTGGTATTCTACGGGGATGGTCCCCTGGAGGCAGCATTGAAAGAGCGGGCCGGACGAATCGGAAAGGATCTGGTCGTGTTCAAAGGTCGCGAGCCGGATATTGAAAAAATCTACGGTGACCTTGACGTACTCGTCGTGGCGTCGGAGAGCGAAGGTTTGTCCATGGTGATCATGGAGGCCATGGCCCGGGGCATTCCCACCATTGCTACAGACGTTGGCGGAAACGGCACGCTGGTACTGGACGGCCAGACTGGCATTCTGCTGGCCGAACAGTCCAGTCAGGCCCTCTGCGAGGCCATGTTGACAATGCTCCGGGACAGGGCTGTCGTAAAGACTCTGGGTGCCAGGGCCAGGACCCTGGTCGAATCCCGATTTTCCCTGCTGAATACGCACCAATCTTACCTGCAATGTTACCAGAGTGAGTATCGAGGGGATGCCAGCGACGAATAAAGTGTCGCGAATACAGGTACAGCAACATAAAGTAATAGTGGGTGACTCATCCTGCCGGACCTGCCCGTTCCTGAAAAGGAATGACTGGGAAAGCGGGCAGAGCTTACGGGAACGAGGACATACGCAATGGAAAAGCCGGTTACGATCGTAATTACCCCACGGGACAGGTACTCGGAGTTGGTTCAGTGCCTGAAGGACATCTTTTCTTACACGGATTCGGGGATGTTCAAGCTTATTGTCCTGGATCTTGGCTATCCGCGTAAACACCTGGACCTGGCGAAACAGTTCCTGGCGGATAAGGATGACTACGAAATTGTCAGCTATGGAAGAATTATTCCGATAGAGGCTTTGGAAAAACTGCGTGATAATCTGGATACGACGTACACGTTTTTCATGGACAACGATTCGCGTCCAACGGAAAACTGGTTACCGCCACTCATTGAGACTGCTGACCGGACGGGTGCAGCAGTTGTCAATCCGGTTACCCTGGAGCGTTCCGGTGTCGACGCGGGCGCCGATGTGCGAAATCACCTGTTTACCACGGAATTGCGGGTTGTAGATGTTCAGGACACCCCTTATCTGATCGAGCACAAGACGTTCAGGCGTGCCGATCCGGACGAACTGCCTGAAGAGGTAACTGAAACCCAGGCATTCGAACTGCACGGCGTGATGTTCAGAACCGATGTTTTTAAAACCATCGAATTGCCACGAATGACAATCCGTGAGCATCTCGATATTGGCATGCAACTCAGGGCGCGGGGGTTGAAGCTGGTGGTAGAGCCGCGCAGCCGGATCTTATTCGACAACCTGGGGACGCCGGCAAACCTGTCTGATTTGAAGTATTTCAACCTCAGGTGGAACGGCAGGATTACCGAGCAATCCAGCAGGTTGTTCGAAAAAAGGTGGGGATACAAATTTTATTCAGAACAGTCCATTTATAATTGGGCTATTCGCCGGCGCATTTTCCTGTTGCTGAGGTGGTTGCATCTTCCCATAGTGGTGGCCAACTTCATCGACAGAATATTCTTTGGCCTTAGAAGAAGGCTTTTTCCGATCTGGGACCCGCTGGAAGATCCACACAAGGATGCCAGGTTACTGTATGACCAGTTGCCCGGTGGTGTACCACGGCAGATCGATCATTCAATTAGACTATGAGCGTTGCAAGGAGAGGACCATAAAAGTTCTGATAGCAGTTAACTCCATGGAGAAAGGAGGCCGTACCAAAGTCGTCGCCGAGGAGCTGATGGCGCTCGAAAGCCGGGGACACGAGGTTGGATTGATCGCTTATGCCGCACCACCACAGTGGGTATTGAAACGGTACCCCGGCAGTGACGACTGGCAGATCATGGAAAAAAAGCACAGCAAGTTTGATTTTATCCTGCTGCTGAAACTCCTCAGGTACGTGTTCAGGTTCAAACCCGATATCATTCACACCCATTGCGAGGCATCGGCACTGTACATGGGCCTGGTGGGAACCGTATTGCGTGTCCCGACGGTAGGTTCGGTACACAGGTCCAAGCTGCATTTCTACAATTCCGGCTGGAAAAGCCGCATGTACTACAAATTTCTGAATTCCTATATTGCAGTATCCCATGAACGCAAATCCCGGATGCACAAGCAACTGCTGCTGCCGGAGGACCGGATCGAAGTCGTTCACTGGGGAATAGATCCCGCAACGATTCCTGCTGTTGTCAATAAGTCAGAAGCCAAGAAGAATCTGGGGTTGAGTGACCGGCCCATGATTCTTTCACTGGGACACCTGGGCACCATCAAGGGTCACGACGACAGTATTCGCGCTATAGCACTTATCAAAGAAAAAATTCCTGATGTAAAGCTCTATATAGGCGGCGACGGGGAAAGTACTGACTATGAAAGGTTACATTCGCTGATTGAAGAACTGCATCTTCAGGACACGGCCATTCTGCTCGGACAGGTGACCAATGCAATGGAATGGATGGAGGCCTGTGATATTTTTCTGCAACCGTCGCTGGAAGAAGCGTTCGGTCTTGTCTTTATCGAGGCCGGCCTGTGTGGCAAACCGTCCATCGCGACCCGGGTCGGTGGTATCCCGGAAATTATCGTGGAGGGCAAAAGCGGTTACCTGGTCAAGCCACACGATCCGGATGCCATCGCCAATCGCGCATTGGAATTACTGGGATCGGAGCAGCTGATGGCTGATTTCGGCAAGTTTGCCGATCAGTATGTTCAGGAAAATTTTCTGCTGTCGAGGCAGGCTGACCGGCTGGAAAAACACCTTGAGCACCTGGCTCACGGTGCCTGATCCAATGTGGCTGCGAATGGTATCCAGACGTCTGTGGGCTTGGAGTAAGCGGTAGCCAGCCGCTGCATTTATCATGGACAGATCGATACTGGTCATTGCCTATTTCTACCCTCCCGTGGGTGGCGCCGGTGTACAGCGAATTACCAAGTTCACCAAGTACCTCGCGGAATTCGGCTGGCGACCCACGGTTCTGACCGTGGAAAATCCATCGGTTCCGCTGTTTGATGAATCGATGTTGAAGGATGTTCCGGAACAGGTGACGATATTGCGGGCCAGGACACTGGAGCCGGGGTATGAGGTCAAGAACGCGGTCTCGGCATCAGCTTCGGAATCCGGCTCGGGCAGGGGCATGGTCAGCCTGGCGAAAAATTTGCTGCGCAAGGCCGCCAATTTCATTCTCCAGCCGGATCCCCAGATTCTCTGGTATCCCCATGCCCGGCGATTGGCAGGTCAGTACCTGCGGGACAACCCCGTTGACGCCATACTGGCCACGGGGCCGCCATTTTCCTCGTTTGTGCTGGGCTACCGGTTGTCCAGGGCCTACGATGTTCCCCTGGTGCTGGACTATCGAGACGAATGGGATATCAGTAACGAGGTCCTGGAAAACAAAGGACATGGCAGACTGTTGAAAACAATTCAGGGCGCCATGCAGAAGCGGGTGTTGAAGCAGGCGCGCCTGGTTGTGGCTACCACGAAGCTGAGCACCGAAACATTGCGGCAGAAGATGGCAGCGCTGGGTGCAAGCGGCGAGGCTGCCTGTGTTTACAATGGCTACGATGCCGCAGATATTCAGTCCTTGCCTGGTGATCCGGACACAGTCGACAGCTCCAGGTATACGCTGTCATACGTGGGAACCTTGTGGAATCTCACATCCATTCAGCCCGTGGTCGATGCCCTGCTCATGCTTTCCCGGTCCGAACCGGACCTGGCCGCGTCCATCGAACTGGTCGTTGCCGGCCGTAAAACAGCTGAACAGGAAATGCAGCTGGACAGGCTTGCCGAAAGCCCGGTCAATGTCGTCGCCCATGCTTACCTCGACCATGCAGCGGCGGTGTCGCTGATGCGTAATTCTCAGGGACTTTGCCTGTTGCTGAGCGATCTGGCAGAAGCCGGTCGAGTCGTGCCGGCGAAAACCTTCGAGTACATGACTTGTGGAAACAGTATTTTTATCGTTGCTCCCAGGGGAGAAGTCTGGGATCTGCTGCATGATTACCCCAGGGCCTGTTTTGCCGAGCCCGGTGAGATAGAGTCCATCGCCGCATTAATAAGGGGAGATGTCCAACGATATAAAGCTCACGGAGATGCCAAGGTCCAGGGATTCGATGCCGGCCAGTTCGAGCGTCGGACACTGACAGGAAAGCTGGCGGCGTTACTGGATCGCAACATTGATGCCCGGAACGAAACTCCTGTGGACAGGAACCCGTAGTTCATGGCCGTCCGGGGGGCTGTATCAGTCGTCCCTGCCGGTGTCCTGCGTAAACGTACCCGTGCACGTGACAAAGTGGGTGGCCAGGTCCGAATGGGAGTAGTCCAGGTAGTCCTGGTGCAGGGGGAAATCGGCGGACAATAATCTGAGTGCGGCTTCATCCACGTCTTCCTGCCAGTTGCAAAACTGAATCCCACACTCGGAAAGCAGCTTCTTAAAGTCGGAAGCGCGTAGCCGATTGTGATAGGCGAATTTGTTGCCGGCAAGCCTGTCCCATTCGTGCTTACTGAACTGCAGGAAATTAAGACTGGACAGCGAACCGTCGGCGTGGGCGAAATGGTCCGATAGATCGATCCGATGGACCAGCAGGCCGTCGGGTTTGAGAACCCGGCGGGCCTCCTCCATGATCAGCCTGATATCCTCGCCGGGCACATGTTCGAAGACATTGGTGGAAATATGGAAATCGATGGCAGCACTGTCGATATCGAGTTTTCGGGCGTCGGCCGGGGCCATGTAGGTCAGATTGATCAGTCCGCTCAGGGCGTCGAGGCCGTCGGGAATTTGCAACAACATGTCCAGACGTTCGTTGAATAATTCCGTATCGTCACTCACCGGTTGAAGAATTTCACGAACCGTGTCGGGATTATTTTTCAGCCAGTTGATGGAATCAGCCACGAGATCGGTGGCGAGGTACGGATTCAGATCAACCGCAATAATTTCTCCGCAGCCGCATAACCACAGGCCGATCTCGGTATTCAGGGTCCGGCCGGCGCCGATTTCCAGAACTTTTTTATCGTGAATCGACAGGTCCTGATCATTGATTTCCTTGACGATCAGCATCGACTTGCGCACTTCGAAAGCGACATCGACGCCGTTTTTCAATGCACCAAAGTGTCTTTGAATCCAGTAGTAAGTCGAATAACCGGCCCGCTCTGGCAAATGCGCGATCAGGTTCTGTATTTTTGCCTTGGTTTTCCAGCTCATAATTTTTCCAGACTTCGGGTCTTCATTAACCGACAGGTGGTTGCGGTTTCAACCGGGCACTCTTTTCCGCAGGGCGTAATAGAAGTAGCTGAGCATCAGCCTGAAGCTCCGTACAATTCCCAGCGAAAGATGATTTCGATAAATTTTCCACTGCCAGCGGGCGGCTTTAAGCTTGTTGCCCGAGATAGACCCACCGTACACGCGATATAGTGCCAGTTCCTCGCCGACTGAGCAGGCCAGGTTGGTCTTGCGTACCAGGTCCAGCCAGGCAACATAGTCTTCGTGGCCGAATTTCGAGAAATACTGTTTGCCCAGGGCCCCGGCATTGTAGATGCCGGTGAGATTTCCGATGAAATTACTTTTCAGCAACAGCTCGTAGTCAATCCGTGTCGGTGGAACTACCGCGCCAAGGCTGTTGCCGTGTTCGTCGATTCGCCGATAGTTGGCGTAGCAGACTGCGATATCGTGACGCGCCATAAACTCGACCTGTTTCGACAGTTTTTCCGGCAACCACAAATCATCACTATCAAGGAACGCGATGTAACAACCGTTGGCTTCGCGCAACGCCAGGTTTCGGCTTTCCGCCACGCCGAGGTTATGGTCGTTGGCAAATACCCTTATCCTGGCGTCCCCGGTAGCCAGTGCGCGGGCGATTTCCAGGGTCCGGTCATTCGAGGCATCATCGACAATCAACAGCTCCCAGTTCTGGTACGTTTGTTCGATTACGGAAGCTACCGCCTGTTCAATGTAGCGGGCGGCATTGAAGGCCGGCATCACTATGCTGACCTTCGGCTTGTCGGTGCTGTGAATGGAATCGTTCAAGTTATCGCGAAGCATCGGGAAGCAATGGAATAGCCCGGTTCGATCCGGGTTGGGTTGACGGTGTCATGTGACCAGCCCTGCAACAGTCCTGATCTGGTATCCGCTGGACTTCCACTCCGGCAGTAATCTTTCCAGCAGTTCCAGAGATAGCTTGTTGTCGTCATGGAACAGCAGAATATCCCCCTGGACCACGGGCCGGTCCCGGAAAACGTTCATCTGCAGTTCAACACTGCCTTTTTCGTAGTCCCGTGAATCATAAGACCAGTGTACGATATGCCAATTCAGCTTCTTCAGTCTGCGCAGAAGTCGCAGGTCAAGCCTGCCCTGGGGGGCGCGAAACAGCCGGGTGCACTTCCCGTCTATCTGACAAATGCGGGCCTGGCACTGTTCTATTTCCGCTAGCTGATTATCCAGGGATAATTTACTGAAGGCGTAATGAGTGTGGGAATGATTGCCCAGCAAATGGCCGCGGCGAACCAGTTCAGTACCGATTTCCGGGTACCTGTCCAGATTCTTGCCTACACAGAAGAACGTGGCCTTGGCATCGTGCTTGTCCAGCAGGTCACAAATGGCCAGGGTGTAGTTTGGATCAGGCCCGTCGTCAAACGTCAGGTAGAGCGATCTGTCCCGCTTTCCTCCCCGGGTTGTAATCCAGTTATTGGGCAGCAATCGTGCTGCCCTGACATTGCCTACATTAATCATCTGAAAAACAGCTGAGCGCCTTGCCTGTTGCCAAACGTAAAATTATGCCAGTTAACGTGCGCCCTGGCATCAGAGGATCCTTAATTAGTGTCGGCTGATTCAAAGTTTCCGTCATTGTTTTTCCCAGGGAAGTAAAAGAGCTCTCCCGCGGGCTGCCAACAGCCGTACCGAGGGCTCCGAACCAGACGGGGCCGGGAACCTGTTGCCTATGCCAATTCGCCAGGACCTGGCAACGAGTCGTCCATGGTCTGACCACCTGTTCGTCACCGGGTTCCGCGGCGCCAGGTCAATTTAAAGCGCAGATCCAGCCTCAGGAAGCCCCGCATGCAAACCGTAATCGAGTGGAATGTCCTGGCGCAGCGCCCGGGAGGATTATACGATCAGGGGTGAGTGAGCCGGGGAGACCGGGTCAGGACAGGGTGGCCGGCAGGTACACAGGGTAACCGCCAGTCCACCGGCTCTGGCCCCTAACCGGGGTTTTCAGCTACTATTACGCCACCCGGAAAATAGCAGAAGAATACATTATGTCGAACGACGCCTTCATCCACCGGATTTCTCCAATCGCCGGCCGAATGGTCATTCCTTCCGTCAGGAAGTCAGTTTTTCTTGTCATTGCGTTTTTCCTGTCGATTCAAGCGGTTTACGGACAACGGGCCGTGCCTATCGATCAGGCGCTGATGGCGGAGTTGCTTCCCGGCGCCGTGGAATTCTCGGCAAAGGCAGGAGAGCCGCCGGTATACAATGCCTATGCAACGGCACAGGGCGGTGAGCGTGAGCTGGTCGGGTATCTCTTCGAAACGCCGGACCTGCCGCCAGAAGAAATAGGTTATGCCGCACCTATTCATATGCTGGTCGCCATAGACCTCCAGGGTACTATCACCGGCATGCGGATCATTGACTACGTCGAATCGTATCGCAGCATTCGCGGCGATTTTCTCAATTCCGAACGCTTTCCCAACCAGTTCTTCGACAAGGACCTGCGCGACGAATTTCGCGTGGGTCGTGATATCGACGGCGTCTCCCGTGCCACCATCAGCAGCTGGGCCGTGGCCCGGGGCATTCGCAATGCTGCCAGACGGGTGGCCCAGGCCTATATGAGTGATCTTGAAGGGCTGGGCAACGAAGCAGGTGGGGCACTGGCAGCCATGGAAGCCATGACCTGGGAAGAAATGCTGGAACTGGGCCTGATCTCGAAACTCACCGTAAGCTATCCGGAAGAGACGTGGCTGGAGCTGAATTTCATGTATCTGGGTAATGAAGCCCTGGGTGAAATGATGGTTGGCGTCAATGATTACTCCGGTGCGGAGCGGGAAGCGAGTAATCGCACCAGTGCCGGAACGCTGATGCTGGTAGGAATCGCCGGAAATTCCAACAGTACCGGGAACCCGTTTCGCCCTGAGCGACTGGCGGTGCGTCAGGGGGAAAATTTCTACCCGTTGCCGAGGCGACAGTTCGTTTATGCCGGCAGTGGTACCGACGGTAAAATTGCCAACAAGGTGAATTTCGCCGGCGCTATTGTACTGAACGAAAGCATCGATGTGACCCGGCCCTTCTCCCTGGAATATGACATCAGCCCGGAAATGGGCTCGTTCACTTCGGTAGCGACGGTGGATTATACGCTACCACCGGTGGGCGTTGCCCTGGCCACCGGGATTCCCTGGGAAGATCCTGCTGCCGCCGGGAGACGGGAGTTTGGCAGCATGGAGACGGAATCCGGGTTGTCCCGATTGATCAACGAGGCACCGCTGGACCAGGTGTTTCTCCTGCTGGGACTGTTTGTCCTGGTCATGACTGCGTTTCTGCGCAAGAGCGCCACGGTTCGCTGGGTGGCCCTGGCCTGCACCCTGGGTTACCTGGGATTCTACGATGGCGGGTTCCTGTCAATATCCCACATCACCAGTGGCTTCAAGATCGGGCCATCCATGTATCTCAACGATGCGCCGCTGTTGCTGTTGATACTCTTCACCCTTGTCACCACACTGATCTGGGGCAGGATATTCTGCTCGTCTGTCTGTCCATTCGGGGCTTTACAGGATTTCATCACCCGCGTCGTACCCAGACGCCTGCAGTTCAACGTGCCGCAGAAGATTCATGACAAGGCGCTTTACATCAAGTACGGCATCCTGGCACTGATCCTGGGGCTGACTTTCACCCTGCCCGATGTCACTGTTTTTCAGTATTTCGAGCCTTTCGGTACACTGTTCTTTTTCAGCCGCTCAACCCTGCTGTGGGTAATCCTGATCGGATTCGTGGTGGGATCGGTGCTGGTCAAGCGCTTCTACTGTCGCTACGTGTGTCCCCTGGGTGCAGCCCTGGGTGTCGTATCACTGATTTCTCCCAAGCGTATCCGCCGGGTGGCACAGTGTGATATCTGCAAGGTCTGTGAACATGCCTGTCCTACCGGGGCCATTCGCGGTCCGGATATCGATTTCAAGGAATGCGTACGCTGTGATCTCTGCGAAATCAAGCTCATCGACAAGGCTGGCGTGTGTAAACACGATATCGAAGACGTCAGGGCCAGGGTCAAGGACTGGCAACCGGTTACCGTCAGTTAGCTGACGCACCGATGCAAATCCTACCCGCTGCATCGACCAGGGTTGCGGGCTAACTGACGTTAAACCTAGCCAGCGTAACCGGTGGTGAGCTCGGACTTTTTCGGTGCAAACAGGATGCATGTGCCGAATCCAGCGTGCTGCCGAAACCTGTTACCCGATACTTTCTTCGAAGGCTGAGTGTGCTGCAGAGTGCCGGCACCGCGGATGCCAGGGATTTTCAAAGGCCTGGGCAAACCTCCTAATATACACAAGTAATAGACGGTATCTAGCTGAAACTAATAGATATTTAAGGAAATTCTTTTTAAGGAACCTTTGATTAATTACAAAAGCAACAGTATTTCCATAATTAATCAGGGATTCCCTGGAACTTTCTCCTACAAGGGGATTTGATCGTATCGCCAATGGTTAGCAATGCTTGTAAGTGTTACAGCAATGCCCGGCAATCCAAGGATTCTTAAATAGTTCCACTGACCAGTCCCAATGCCACCGCGATAAGCAGCGCCGAGACAATCAATTGCACGGTCTGGTACGTCATCTTCGACAGGAGCTGATTTCCCAGGAAGCTACCGGAAAAAGCGGCCGCACATGCAGATAGAATAGTAAGCCATTGATCCGCAAGGTCTTGACCAAAAAAGGTGGATCCGTAAACCAGCAGGCGGGTCAGGTCGACCATTACCGCCAGTGTTACGCCAGTGGCAATGAACTGCGACTTCGTTAAACCTGCCCTGATCAGAAACATGCTGCGGAATGCGCCCTGGTGACCGGACAGGCCGCCAAAAAAGCCGCTGACCATACCTCCCAGGGGCATAAATCGACGGCTGATTGTCAATGAAGCCAGCAACGGACTCAGTTCAAGCACCAGGAATACCAGGATGAGTAACCCGATAGTCAACTTGATGGGCGTGATGGCGAAATCGTGTCCATTAAGCGTGTAGCTGACCAGTGGGGGAATGGCGGACAGCCAGTTCAGCAGAATGGCGCCGAGAACGGCGAACAGGATGGCCGGCAGGCCGAAACTGAGCAAGACCGAGCGGTCCGCGTTGCGCCCCACCAGGACCAGCTTGAACAGGTTATTGGCAAAGTGCACTACGGCGGTAATCGCAATGGCAATGTCCAGCGGGAAAAAAAGTGCCACTACCGGCATCAACAGCGTGCCCAGCCCGAACCCGGAAAAAAAGGTCAGCGACGCTGCCGCGAAAGCAGCCAGACAGATAAGTACTGGTTCCATGGTGGCAATGGGGCAGAGTTCCGGCAATGTCGGGCGTTACTGATCGACAGGCGGGATGGTGCCGGTAAAACAACAGGAGTTCAACCCCGGGACAGCGCTGGCGCCGTTCCCGGGGTTCTCCGTAGTTGTACCCGAATCGCCGTTACGGGCAGGACGCTAGCGCGCTGCACCGAATCTTGAGGTGATGGCACGCCAGCCTCGCCTGGACGCCGGTTTCACCGTGGCGTCCCCGGCTGCGTGGGAGTGTTGCGACGGGGCGGCCGCTTCCCCCTGGTGATCGGTGGCTGACCGGCGATGATCGGCGCTTTGCCCCCTGGTATCGCGGGCGGGTCGGCTGCGTTGCCGCCTGCTGGCCGGACGGGACCGGGGTTCGGATTCCGCCGCGCTGCGACCATCCCCACCCTGTCGGGATTCAGCGCGGGAATTCTGGCGGCGCTGCTGATTCTGTCTGCGCCTGTTACCGTTATTGCCGGTCCGATTGTCCGCTGGCCGCCGGTCCTGTTGACCATTGCCCCTGGATTCACCTGGCGATGTGCTGGCAGCTGCCTGATGCCGGGTTGCCGTGTCGACGGGGTTCCTGTCAGCCTGTTGCCGCATCGGCGGCAGGTCGCTGTCAGCACGATTGTTTATAGTCTGCTTGATCAGCCGCTCAATTGCCCGTAACTGCCTGGTTTCTTCGCTGCTTACCAGGGAGATCGCCTGACCGCTGGCCCCGGCCCGACCGGTGCGACCGATACGGTGCACGTAGTCTTCCGGAACGTGGGGAAGGTCAAAATTGATCACCGTGCTCAGTTGGTCGATGTCGATGCCGCGCGCGGCGATATCGGTGGCTACCAGTACCTGCACGCGGTTACTCTTGAAGTCGCCCAGGGCGCGGGTGCGCTGCGCCTGGCTCTTGTTACCGTGAATCGCTTCGGCTGAAATATTGTCCTTGCGCAGATGCTTGACCAGCTTGTTGGCACCGTGTTTCGTGCGGCTGAACACCAGGGTCTGTTCTGCGGAAGAGCCCAGCAATCGCGATAACAGGGCAGCCTTGTCCTGTTTTTCAACGCGGTACAGTTCCTGGGAAATAGCCTCTACAGTGGAGTTGCGAGGCGCCACGTCTATTTCTATGGGATTGCGACAGATGGTCTTGGCCAGCTTGCGGATTTCCGGTGAGAATGTCGCCGAAAACATCAGGTTCTGGCGACGTGCTGGCAGCATGCCCAGAATACGCCGGATGTCGTGAATAAAACCCATGTCCAGCATGCGATCCGCTTCATCGAGTACCAGGATCTCGATGGCATCGAACTTCACGGCTTTTTGCTGGTAGAGGTCGAGCAGGCGGCCGGGGGTGGCAACCAGGATGTCAACACCGCGCTTCAGCAAACGCAGCTGGGGATTGATATTGACGCCGCCAAATACCACGCCGGCATGCAGTTTTTCATTGATTCCGTAGGTCTGAATACTGTCCAGGACCTGGGCTGCCAGTTCCCTGGTGGGAGTAAGCACCAGGGCCCGGGGGCGACCGGGCTGGGTGGACTGGCCGGTGCCCAGCAGCTGCAGCAGCGGCAGGGTGAACCCGGCGGTTTTACCGGTGCCGGTCTGGGCAGCGGCCATGACATCCCTGCCGTCGAGGATAGCTGGCACAGCCTTGGATTGAATCGGAGTTGGGGTGGTGTAGCCTGAAACGCGGACTGCGCGTAACAGGGAGTCGGATAAACCGAGGGTTTCGAATTTCATTAAAAAATCTCTTTGTTGCCAGGCAACAGCGTTAAACAGGACGTCAGGCCATAGCCTGGCCGGTCGGTCCGATTGGTTGTGAATCAGTGATCCCGGTTTTCGAAAAAACGGGTGCACGAGTGTGCATTCGATAGGTGCTCCGGGAAATCGTGCAGTGCCGGCCGAATGAATCGGGGCTGCGCTGTTCGCTGGAGCAATAATAAAGACGGACAGTCCCTGGGGACTGGGCGACAGGATGCGGTATGGAACCGGTCGGGTGTCTCAACTAAAGATCATGCACCGTTGTCCTGGAAATTGATCGGCCGGGGGGAATCGTCAAGATCGACCCTCGGCAGGTGACTCCGGTGACAAACGTGGAACGAGTCTAGCACACCGCCACCACAATAGCTGGTTTTTTTCCGCATTTTCAGTGACTTTCGGCAGCAGGCCTGGTTCCTTAAGAGCGCCGGAAGTGCATGACACGGCCCTTGAACTGTTTCCCCGGGCAGAGCGTGTTCAGCGGCTGGGTTTGGTCGTGCCGAAATCCCAGGCCCACCATGCGGCGACGAAAGCGGGCATGTTGCCTGCGACCGGGATCCACCACGATCACCTCGCAGCAGGGATGGGCGTGCTGGTCAATGAATTCGGCCACGAGTTCCGGGTGGTTCTGTTCGTAGAGGATGTCGCTGCCCAGCAGGAGGTCGAACAGCCCCAGGTCCGTGACCTCGTCTGCCCAGCCAGTGCGGATGAACGGGATCGTCCGCGATTGATTGATGCGGGTGTTTTCCCGGAGAAATGATTCAACATCCGGGTGCTGGTCGGTAGCCGTTACATCTGCCAGCCGTTGATTGAGTACCAGACTGGGCAGGCCGATACCGCAACCGATTTCCAGGATTCGTTTACCGGCGATGTCGAAATCGCTCATCAATTCAGCCAGGACCCGGGACGATTCCCAGACTACGCCGAACAGAGGCCAACTGGCCGGGGAAATGCCGAGGTTCCTGCTGATATCGTCACTGTCGAGATACTGCTGACGGTCGCGCAAGGTACGCAGGTGGATGTCCCGGTCACCGACCTCCAGGGTCTGGTAACGGAAGCGAAGTGTGGACACGCAGTGGTCCCAGGTCAGCAAGGAGAACTGCAGTAGACCTGAGTGCCCGCTGAATAGCAATCATTATCCGCCTGTCCACCCGTCAACCGGGCGGGCGGGGAATAAGCACCGGTGTTTTCTGCTTGTAGGCCAGGTAGGACGGATCGTCACCCCATTTTTCATCGGCCTTGCGCTCCAGCAGCGGAATACCGCTGACCCGGGTGAGCAGCAGGATAACGAAAACCGGCGAAATCATGGTAACCAGCTGCCAGCCCTGCAACACCGGGAACGCCACCAGCGCCAGCCCCAGCCACAGCACGATTTCGCCGAAGTAATTTGGATGTCGCGACCAGGCCCACAGGCCGGAGCTGATAAACTGCTGGTCATTGTCCGGATTGCTGCGGAACGACGACTTCTGGCTGTCGGCAACCACTTCAATGCAGAATCCCCCAAGCCACAACAGCAGTCCTACAATCGCCAGCAGGCCCATCGGAACCTTGTCCACCGCCGTGATGGCAGCCAGCGGCGCGGCCAGGGTAATAAACACCCACAATCCGCCCAGGGTCCAGGTGAAGCAAAAGCGCCAGAACCGCGTCTTCAATTCGTTGAACCGACGGTCCTGGCCGGCCCGCCTTACCCGGACGAACAGAAAGCTGCCCAGGCGCAGAGCCCACAGAATTACCAGCAGGCTTAACAGAGTCGTGCGCAGGTCCGGGGCAGGATTCAGCAGGTAGCCCACGGTGGTGGCGGCGATAAAGGAAACAGCCCCGGTAAGATCAAAATAATGTTCAGTCTGGAACCAGTAGGCGGGAATGAAAGCCAGCCAGTGCAGGATGAAACCCAGTGAACCACACAACGCGAACAGGGTAATACCGCGGCTGAACGCCAGGCTTCCCTGGCCGCCGGCGACGGCTACCAGGCAGGCGATCACGATACAGGTAATGATACCCAGAACAGCCTTGCCATCAGTCATGGGGACGCCTCGAGTAAAATCAGGATTTATTTTCTTGTTCTTTATAGCGATGAACTACGTCCTGCCGGCAGAAACGGTTTGCTTCGTGACCCGGGGTGTTTTTGTCACGGGGCAAAGTCACCTGGCGCGGTCCCGGATATGCCCGGATGAACTCTGCCTGGTAGTGTCCCGCAGCAGGATCTGTACGCTGGCAGACTGCTTCCGGGCACGGTCAACCCGCCTGTGGCTGACTCGACTCGCTATCCGGTTGACCTGCCCTGGATTTCTTCTTCCCGGATTTAGCCGGTTTCGGCTTCTGTGCGAGTTTTTGCACGTCAGTACTGCTGTCTATCCAGCCATCGGTCATAAACTGCTCGTGGTTGCGTTCTATGTGACGTAGATCGTAAAGGTAGTTGACCATGAGGCCACGACTCTGCAGCAGGCCCTTTTCACTGGTATCAGCCGTGGTTCTGATCTGCTCGATTCGCGCCCCGTTACCCAGGTGGAAGCGCGCCACCGGGTCTCTCGGCAGGTAACCCCGTTTGGCGCGGAGCAGGTACTCGGCGCACAGTCGCTGCAGGGAATCCGCCTGTATTTCGGCGTTGTCGATGGAGTTGGGCGCTTCCCTGACTTCCTCGGCGATTTCCGCCAGGTGTTCAGGAATGGCTTCCGCATTCTGCAGCCAGCGATTGAAGCTGGGAATGGGCGACAGGGTCACGAAATTCTTGATTGTGGGAACCTCTGCCTGCAGTTCCTGAACCACCTGCTTGATCAGGAAATTGCCGAAGGAAATGTTTTTCAGGCCGGGCTGGCAGTTGCTGATGCTGTAAAAGGTTGCCGTGTCATAGTCGGTGTCCGTGTTGTCGGCATCCCTGGCATTGAGTATTTCACTGATAGAGCCGGGTATCTGGTTGCTCAGGGCGACTTCAACGAAAATCAGCGGTTCATCGATCAGGGCGGGATGAAAGAATGCGAAGCAGCGACGGTTCTCCGGTTCGATACGCCGTCTCAGGTCGTCCCAGTCCTGTATTTCATGTACTGCTTCGTAGCGGATGATCCGCTCCAGGATATCGGCAGGAGTCTTCCAATCGATGGTTTGCAGCATCAGGAAGCTGCGGGCGAACCAGGAGGAAAACAGGTGGATGAAATCACTGTCCACGGCCGCCAGCTCCGGTTGTTTTTTGACCAGTTTCAACAGGTCCGTACGCATCGCTACCAGGTCATGAGTGGCACCGGCGGTCTGGTTCAGGCGTCGCAATAATTCCTGAAGACGTGGTTCGCAGGCGTCACTCAGATGGCGAAGGCTGAGACTGTTGGGATCTTCTTCATATTCCCGAAAGGCCAGTCTTACCTCGTCGGGCTCGGCATTGAAATTTAATTCGAGCAGCTGAAAAAATTTCAGCTGTTCCTCGGCATTGAGTTTCTTGTAGCGATCCAGTATCTCCCGGGCAGTAACCATGGCGGAAATTTCGCCAGAGCTGCTCATCAGTTTTTCCAGCAGCTCTTCAAGGGTCGAATACTCGTCTGCCCCCAGCAGTCGCTGTCGCTTTACCAGATTGGCCAGGAAGTTCTGTACCAGGCTGAAATTCATAGTGCAGTCCTGTGGTCAAATCGGCAGCAATTTCCGTCACCGGGATGAGCTGCCAGGCGTCATCATCGTATCTCTCGCGGGGTTCCCCTGCCGGGACCCGGTGTTGCCAGGACCCGCCGGGGCGGCATCAGATACCGTCAATGAAGTTCGGTCTGCTGCTGATCAGCTGGCAGCCTCGGAGTTTTCCGGATGCCGTTGATCTACGCCTCGCCGAATCCAGGTATTAGCTTAGCATGAACTGGGAGTTTACCCATGCCGAAATCCAGGGTGGCGGGGACGACCCGGATCCGCGGTATCAGGAGGCCTGCCTGTTCCTGCTTTTCGCAGGCATGGGCGATTCAACTGCGTCATGGCATCGGCGGTTGCCATTGCCAGGACGGAGGAGGGTGCTGACGTCTGTGGTTTCCTGGCCTCTATCGGCTTGACGCCGGCACCGGATTGGTTGGAGACTGTTAAGGAGACAGGAAGCATCAATGGTGGCGCGGGCACAGTCTGGTGCTCAGGCAACGAGAAGCAAAGACCCGGGAGTCTCCTATCAACAAGTTCTGCAATCGAAGGAAGCTGTTATCGTGAAGTTGCCGATGACATCTCTTGCCCACGGGGGAGTCCGGTTGCAAAGCCTGCAGCTGCTCCTGACGCTGTCTCTGTGTGTCTGGACTCAACAGGCAATTCCAGCCGGAGAGCGGGATGCCGGTCCAGGGCCCGTGGTGCAGTTACCGGTGCATGGAGGCGAGTCCATGGTACTGCAGCCACCGACGGGCCGGGCTCACCGGGCAGAGCCGGGTGGCGTGGCGGACAATCAGGCGCACCCAGTCACCACTGACAGCGGAACTGCCTGGAATGATTATTTTCGGCCCGACAGGACCGAAGCCCTGCTTGACCAGGGCCGCCGTGCCGTCACCGAAAATCGGTTTGATCGGGCTGAGGAATTTTATGACCAGGCATTGCAGATAAACCGCGCCAGTTTCGGTTTGCATAATCCCACCCAGCTTGAAATTCTGGACCTGACGCTGGAAGCCCTGCTGCTACAGCGAAAATGGGATCAGTTTGCTCAGAAACTGGATTACATCGACTGGCTGACCCGCCGCATTTATGCCGAAGAACCACAACAGCTGGCCCGGAGCCTGCAGCGGAGAAGCCGCTGGCATCTTGCCGCTGCTGCGGCCATCGGTAACACACAAAGCGCCTGGTACCTGATTCGGGGCAAGTACCTGGACTGGCAGGCGGTGAGTGTGCTGGAGCAACATGTTGGCCCCAATGACGTCGGCCTGGCGCCGGTCCTGTACCAGATCGTGCTGACGCACTTCTATCAGACCGTCTCCATCGAACGCCGCGGTATGACCAGTTTCGATTTCAAAACTGATGCCAGGACAGTGGCCAATGGCTGGAGTGCGTCAAGGAGCGAAACCGTGCGTCGCAGCTACCGTATCGGTCGGGAGATCCTGGAACGGATCAGGTCGATTCACCGCAACGCACCGGGAAGTTCGCCGATCACCGATGCGCTGTTGGGCATTCACCTGGCTGACTGGGAGTTCCTTTATGGCAAGGGTGAAGAGGCGCTGGCCCACTATCGTGATGCCTACTTCGCCCTGGTTCGAGCCGGAATCGGCGAGGCTGAGGTTGACGCCTATTTCAGCCAGGTGCAACCGCTTCCAGCAGCCCGGCTGCAAACCGAATGGCAGGCTCCGGATTCACCGGATGAGAGCAATGTCGTTGATTTTATCGCCTGGTCCACGGTGTATCCCGGTGCCCAGGCACCGCCGGAGCTGCGGCGATTGACCCTCGGTCCGGCGGAAAACTCCGGGTCCCGGGTTACCGCGGCATTGACTCTCGAGTTGACGGGCGAATCGAACCCGCAAAAAGCAGACTTCGACTATCGCGTTGCCGACACAGCCATTCTGCGGGTCCAGCCCGAAGGCCAGTCTGCCGTCGACCGGGCCCTGGCCGAGATTCCCCTGTTGAAGTTCCGGCCGCGCCTGGTGGCTGGAGAGCTGGCTGTTCATGATACGGTGAGACTGGAATACCGGCTGGCCGGGACCGGCAATGACGGAATGTAAGTTATTCAGGCTTGCTGTGCTGCAAACTTCAACCGAGAGGAATTCGTGGGAAGGATACGGATACGCCGTGATGTCGGCTGGTCCCGCTCTGTTCGGGGCAACTGTTCCGCGCGGCGTAAAGTCAGGGAAAGTCCATAATCAATCAGAGGTTCCCCAGGGTAAAATCCTGAATATGCCTTGCCAATATCGACAAAGGACCAGGGATTTAACAGCCCCGCGTTCCCGGCCTGCTGCCTGGTACATGAACCTGGCGGTGTGCCTGTGGCTTGCCTCCTGTACCGCACCTTCCGCGGAATCCGGAGCGACACCGCGCTTACCCACCGATGCCGAAGTGGAACAGTACAATGCCACGGTATCAGCGGAGGAACGAATCGTCTGCCGCGATGAAGTTCCTGTGGGATCCTATATCCCGCAGCGCACATGCAGGCTGGTCAGGGACATGCAGGAGATATCCCGATTTCAACGGGAACAGCTGCGAAATGTTTTACGTTAGGGAACCTCTGATTAAGTATGGAAATACTTAATCAGAGGTTCCCTGGGAGTTTCTAAAATGAAAACGCCGGTGAAGCTGCTGCGTCACCGGCGTTGGCGATCTACCAGGCCCTTTGTCAGGAGCCGGCGGTGAGTTCCGGGAAGTCCCCGGAGATCACCTCATACTTTGCCCCATGTCTCCCCGAATCCGGAAATGCCATTTGGCGCTGTCGAGTTATCGACAGGCAGATCGATTAAAGGACTACGATATTCGAAGCCTGGGGTCCTTTCTGACCCTGGGTGATTTCGAACTGAACACGCTGACCTTCGAACAGGGTTTTGAACCCGGAACCCGCGATGGCGCTGAAGTGTGCGAAGAGGTCAGGACCTGACTCCTGCTCAATAAAACCAAAACCCTTGGATTCGTTGAACCACTTGACGGTTCCTGTAGTTGACTCTGACATATTACTTTCCTGTGATTTCACAAGTTAAAAAAGTCCGTGGCCGTTTCGACCGGTTGCGGACGACGGTTGCTGAAATGTTGCTATTACTACTTATGAAACTCAGGACGAGGTGCTGCTACTAGAAATTGCTAGAGGGAACTTCGAAATGGTATTGCATAAATATAACACTTAACTTTCAAGCTGTCGGCAGTATAGTGACTCGTGGGCATATGTCAACCACTTTGCGACAGTCAGTTGTTAACCTGTGATCCGGTCCTCAACCAGGCCAGGGTGTTTAGCGGTGGCCGGGGCGGACTGCCGGATCGGGGTCGACGGCGGGACCGGAATATTGACCCGGTGGCTTTGTCGATAGGGCTGCGTTATGCTTCTCGCCAAGCCTGTCTTCACAATGGATTCGGCTCGATGCAGAACATAATAATCAAGGCTGGTATCAAGGCTGCCAGAACCTGCAGGCGCGAGCATTCGATTTCCTGTCGAATAATACCCGGCAAGAGATTAGTCATGGCGCTTTGTCTGCCATTGCTGGCGTTGCTGACGACCTGTGACCATTCAACACCTTCTACTTCCGAAACGGCTGCGGTCGCCGCGTCTGAGGCCGCCGGCATCGACCTGCCCCGGACGATTGCCTGGTCGGCCTATCCCACCGGTACCGGTGGCTACAGTCAGGCAGTGGCCATTGGCAATATCATGCAGCGACAGTACCGGGTCAACCTGCGGGTGGTGCCAGGACGAAACGACGTCTCGAGACTGGCGACGCTCCGCGCCGGCAGGGTTAATTTTTCCGCCGGGGGATCTGAAGCAGTCTATGCGCAGGAAGGCATTCTTAACTTTGCTTCCAGGATCTGGGGACCACAACCGATCCGGGCACTGCTTTCAAACTACTCTGACAGTTGTTCCTTCAATTTCGCCACCGCCGCGGATGCCGGCATCGCATACCCCGCCGACGTGGCTGGAAAACGCGTTACTTTTGTCCAGGGGGCTCCATCGCTGAACAACGCCACCGCCGCGCTGCTTTCCTACGCCAATCTTACCTGGGATGATGTTACGCCGGTGGAGGTAGGGGGTTACAATGCCTCGATAGATGCGGTGCTCAACAACAGGGCAGATGTCGTTGGAGGTGCCTGTAACTCACCACCGTTCCTGCGGATTGAAGCCTCCCCGCGAGGGTTGAGATTCGTCGAATTTGCCCATGACGATAACGCGGCCGTAGCCCGGGTCCGGTCTCGCCTGCCGTGGTATGTGCCTCATATCGCAACCGAAGGACCGACTCTGCCCGCAGAGGGACTGCAGGTATTCACTTCTGCTTACCCCCTGCTGGTTGGTATGGAGAATTCCGACAGCGACATGGTGTACGGCATGGTTAAAATCATGCACATGCATTTTGATGACTACCGTGACAACGCCCCCGGCGCCAGCGGCTGGACCATGAATCGACAGAAGCTGGAACAGGCGTTCATTCCCTATCATGACGGAGCGATTCGCTATTTTCGGGAAATTGGTGCCTGGACGCCGGAAGCAGAAGCGAAGCAGCAGGAAAACCTGCAACGCCAGGCGATACTGGCCCGGGCCTGGGAGGATTTTCTGCCCTCAGCCCCGGAAGGCTTCGCCGAATTCGAACGGGCCTGGCTGGCACACCGCAGTCGCGAACTGGAAACCGAGGGTCTCGTTACGCTGGCTGACACCCAGTGATCGGGTTCTGCTGACCGGGCTGGACCCCTGAGCAGTCTCATCCACAAAAGAACATGAAAAATGAGCCACGAATCCTTTGCGGAAGATCCGTCAACGATCACGGATGAAGACGACGCTATCGATATTGGTCGCTACCGGGATCTGAACCGGCAATGGCGAATTGTCATGGCGCTGCTCACCGGTGTGGCCACGTTACTGGCGATCAATCAGATTTTCAACCTGGGCTTCCTGCTGGGGCAGGTGATGCTGGACAGTCGCTACATGTACCTCATCACCGGTACCATGCTGGCCATGGTGTTTATCACCTTCCCGGCGACTCGAACCAGCTTTGACCGTGTACCCTGGTACGACGTGGCCATTATCGGCGTGATTGCACTGATTTTTGCGTACTACGCGATTTATGCCGAGCGGATAGTGCTGGAGGCCTGGGAATACGCGGCACCGCCGCTGGGTATCTGGCTGGCGCTGGTCACCTGGGTAATTGTCCTGGAAGCAGGGCGGCGGGCAGGCGGCTGGCCCATCTTCGTGATCGTTACGCTTCTATCCCTGTACCCTATGTATTCCGACCGCATGCCGGATATTGTCGCCGGTATTGGAATGCCAATTCAAGATGTGGCCATCTTCCATATACTTGGAGAAGAAAGCCTGTTCGGCATTCCCATGCAGGCCTTCGCTCAACTGGTGTTCGGTTTTCTGCTGTTTGGCGTGGCACTGCAGTTTACCGGGGGCGGACCCTTCTTTATTCATTTCGCCTTTGCCCTGCTGGGGCATTTTCGCGGCGGTCCCGCCAAGGTGGCAATTTTCTCCAGTGGCCTGATGGGATCCATGAGTGGCGGCCCTGTTACCAACGTGCTGACTACCGGGCCCCTGTCCATCCCGGCAATGCAGCGAATCGGGTTCAGCCGGCAGTACGCGGCCGGTGTCGAGGCCTGTGCATCCACCGGTGGCGTTCTGATGCCACCGATCATGGGCGCCACGGCCTTCGTCATGGCCAGTTTTCTCAATGTCAGTTACATCACCGTGGCAGTGGCAGCCATTGTACCGTCGGTGCTGTATTTTTTCGGCCTGTTCATGCAGATCGATGCCTATGCCGCCCGGAACCGGCTGGAGGGTCTGCCCAGGGAGGAACTGCCCAGGCTCAGGGACGTTTTTCGAGAAGGCTGGTATTTTATCGCCGTTTTCGTCACCCTGATCTGGCTGCTGGTCTATATGCAGCGCGAGGCTACGGCACCATTTTACGCGACCGGACTGTTGCTGGTGATCAACCAGTTTACTTCCCACCGGCTTTCCCTGGAAAAGCTGATGTTGATGATTGCCGCCGCCGGCAAGCTGATGGCGGAACTGGCAGGCATCCTGGCTGCCATCGGCCTGATAATCGGCGCGCTGGCGGTTACCGGTATGGCCGGGACCCTGGCCAATGACCTGGTCTACCTGGCAGGGGATAACGTGCTGATACTGCTGATCATGGGCGCCCTGACCAGTTTCATGCTGGGAATCGGCATGACGGTGACAGCAGCTTATATTTTCCTCGCCATCGTGTTGGCTCCGGCTCTCATCAATGCGGGACTCGACCCCCTGGCCACTCACATGTTCATCATGTACTGGGGCATGCTCAGTTTCATCACGCCACCGGTGGCGCTGGCTGCATTTGCCGCTGCCTCGGTGGCCCGGGTTTCAGCCATGCGGGCTGGACTGGAAGCGATGCGGCTGGGCGCTATTATCTATTTCATTCCGTTTTTTTTCGTTTTTAATCCGGCGCTGCTACTACAGGGGCAACCCGGCGAAATCCTGCTGGTGCTGATTACCGCCGTGATCGGTGTTGCGTTGGTCTCCGGGGCCCTGCAAGGTTACCTGGTCGGCTTTGGAACCCTGGGCCGCAGTCACGGGGCGGTGGCCGCCAGAATTCTGACAGGTATGGCCGGCCTGTTGCTGGCGACGCCGGCCGGGGGCATGCTGGCAGTTGGTCACGGGACCCTGGTGGGAGCAAGCGCGGTATTGTTGACTGTCGGCCTGGGACTGGCCCTGCTGGCACGTCGGCAGGGGCCACTGCCGGACGCGGGTACCGACTCGGCACGGTCCTGAAATGGAACACCCGATACAATAAAGGCAGGCGAGGAAATTACCATGAAATACACTGCTATCGACAACAGGCCGAGTCCGGGATACTGGTTGTTGGCCATATTCGCCCTTGCCGTGCTGTTAGACAGTAACAGCAGCATGGCGCAGTCCGATGCCGGCGAACTTGACAGCTCTGTGGATGACGGTTTCACTATCGCAACCGTGGGCGACGTGATTATTGCCCACTCCCTGGCGCATCTGGCCGATGAGGAGGATTTCGCGCAAGTCATCGACCTGCTGCGCGACGCCGATGTGGCCACCGGCAACCTGGAAACCCAGATCATCGATCCTCGCACTTTTGTCGGCAGTAACGGCGGCGGACGCCACGGTGCGGAACCGGAGTCTGCCGAGTTTCTGAAAGACATGGGCTTCGACCTGGTGGCGCGTCCCAACAACCATGCCAATGACTACGGGCCCGAAGGTCTTGCCGAAACCAGTCGGCACCTTGATCGCGCCGGATTACAGCATGCCGGCTATGCGGATAATTACTGGTCGGCCCGGGCCGCTCGATTCCATACGACTGCCCGGGGCCGGGTCGGCATGGTGGCAACGACTGCCGGCACCAGCTTTGCCGCCGCTCCGGCCCGGGGCGAGTGGCCGGGACGGGGTGGTCTGAGCAACCTGGACGTACAGCGCTACCTGATGATACCGGCCCGGGACTGGGATGCCGTGCAGACGTTGCGGGATCACTTTCCCAATGGCACGGGTTTTTACGCTCGCGGTGCCAATTCCGAACAACAGATTACCTTGCTGGGGAACCAGTTCCGCAAAGCGCCGGCGGATGTCCGCGAGGCGTTCTATTCGTTTGCAATGGACCCCCGGGATCTGCAGGATATTCTGGCGTCGGTGCGGGAAGGCAAGATGCGCTCCGACTTCATCACCGTGGCACTGCATTCTCATCATTTCAGGGATGCCCGGGGCGGCTATCGGGGACCGGGTATTCCGGAAGCCGAGCATCTCGATACCAATCCAAGCGTAGCCGACTACCTGGAGGAGTTTGCCAGGCAGGCCATCGACAATGGCGCAGACCTGTTCCAGGGAACCGGCGTGCACGTGTTACGTGGTATCGAAATTTATCGGGACAAGCCTATTTTTTACGGTCTGGGCGAGTTTATCCGCCAACGGGACATCGGCGGGCTGGCCGGACGCGGCGATCCCACTCGCGACCAGTGTGCCGGTTGCCCGTTTCCGGTGAAGTATGAAAGTGTCGTGGCCCTCAGTGAATACCGGGACGGTCTGCTGGCAGAAGTGCGGCTTTATCCCGTCGAACTGGGTTACGCGAGCCCGCGCATGGCTCACCGGGGTGTGCCGCGGATGGCGGACCGGGTTACCGCTCAGCGAATTCTGACGAGATTGCAATCCCTGTCGGCACCTTACGGCACTGTCATCACTATCCAGGGCAACGTAGGAATCATCAGTCCCTGACTTTGACACTGACCCTGGACCGGTTCAGGGCCTGCGCCGGCGGCGGTTTGAATTTAACCGGTGGCCGTTTTATGCTCCCTGCCGTCGATGGGTCCGCCGGGGCTGACCGGTCGGAGGTTACTACGGAAATAGGGATGACAACGTGACGGGGCACAGATGGAACCTAAAATCGGCTATCGCGAACTGGTAGCCCGGGCGGAGCAGGGCATCATGGCCCTGACCCCGGAAGAAGTAGCGCAACGGCTTGACCGGGAAGGGGTGCTTCTGGTGGACCTTCGCGATATACGGGAATTGAAGCGGGAAGGGTGGATCCCCGGTTCGCTGCATGTCCCCAGGGGTATGCTCGAGTTCTGGATAGATCCAGGAAGTCCCTATTACAAACCGGCCTTTGGCCAGGCCAACGAAGTCGTTCTCTACTGTAACAAGGGCTGGCGTTCGGCCCTGGCGGCAGAATCCCTGCAGGCCATGGGCTGCGAAGGCGTCGCACACATGGCCGGCGGGCTTGAACGGTGGCTGGCTGAGGATCGGGAGATCGAAACGCCGAACACCTGACGTGGACAGCTTGGTCACGTCCAGTCTGACTCATGCTGAAACAGGAAACAGGAAAAATAACAATGAACAACGAACCAGGACAAACCATCGACAGGCGTGGCCTGACCAGGCGATCCCTGCTGGGACTATTGCCTGGCCTGGCGATTGCACCGCAGCTACTGGCGCAGAATACCACCGCCACAATTCCCGTCATCAAGCTGCATAATTTCGGCCTTCGGGTAAGAGACGTGCAGCGTTCCCTGGAATTCTACCAGGGTCTGTTCGGTTCTCCGGTGCAGGCTCGGCAGGGTGACAGCGTGGTGTTGCGGATGGGTGAGGGGCCCTACTGTTACAGCCTCAGGCCGCTGCAGGCGGGTGAGTCTCCGGGAATTACCCACATTGGATTGTCCGTCGACAACTTCACTATCGACCGCGCTCAGACGGTGCTGAGTGCCCATGGCATTGCCCCGGCCGCCACGGCGCCAGTCCAGGGCGGCCCTGACATCGACCGGGCCCTGACCAGTTGGCATCGGGTACGGAGGGCGGACCAAGGGGGGGCGGCATCAGGCACCCACGAGCTGTATTTCGCCGACAGGGACGGTATTTTCTACCAGTTGAATTCGACAACTTTCTGTGGCGGGGCCGGTCCCCTTGGCAACCAGTGCGGACAGCCGGAAGCAAGTCCCACATCCGGACGAATCCGCTTACGGGAATTGAGCCATTTCACCAGCTTCGTCCACAATCGGCAAGCGGCGAATGCCTTTATACGACAGTTGTTCGGGCTGGATTTCCAGGCTTATCAGGGACCCAATGCCCCGGTCATCGGTGTCGGGGATGGCCTGCAGTTCCTGATGTACGTCGGCGGCAGTAATCCGGGGATGCCCGCACAACCCGGTCGCATCGATCATGTCTGCATGGGCATGGAAGACTTTGAGGTGAACCGGGTACTTGCGTTGCTGGACGATTACGGCCTGCGTCCCCGTCAGGACTCCACCGCCACGCCACCGCTGGTCCATTGGATCAGCATGCGTATGCCCAATCGTGGAGGCGCCCCCGGGGGGACCCCCGAGCTTTATTTCAGCGATCCGGACGGGATTCGCATACAATTGCAGGACCCGACTTACTGCGGCGGTACCGGCTACCTTGGCAATGATTGCAGTGCCTGAATCATGCCGGGCGGACGTGTCTGCATCGGCGGATGCTAAACTGCGGGCACCTGCTAAAAACACTCCGGGGCCAGGTATCCCGGGTTGCCGCCGGCAGGCTGCAGGTAAAAAATGACCTCCGGCAGCGGGTGTCAACAGAGCCTGCAGGAATCGACAGAATTACCAGGTGGCTGGTTTAACCAGGCTACATCTTCAGCAACAGACAAGGGAGCAGCATGAAACACCGATACATAGGAAAAAGCGGGTTGCGGGTCAGCCCGATCTGCATGGGAACCATGAGTTTCGGATCCTGGAGCGACAAGGATGAATCGTTTCGAATCTGTGAGAAAAGTTACGAACGGGGAATTAATTTTTACGATACGGCGGAAGTTTACCCGGTACCGCCCACTGCCGAGACAGCCGGGCGTACCGAAGAAATATTCGGCGAATGGCTTAAGACGAAACCGCGGGACTCGGTCATTGTCGCCACCAAGGTAGCCGGTGCAGCCTCGGGCTGGTTCGTACCCCCAATTCGCCACGGCATGACTGCCATCGATCGCCACCACATCGAATCCGCGGTGGAAGGCAGCCTGCGACGCATGGACACGGAATACATCGACCTGTACCAGGTGCACTGGCCGGATCCGGTGGTGCCCATGGAGGAGTCCATGGAAGCACTGGATCGACTGGTCCAGAGCGGCAAGGTGCGTTACGTCGGCACGTCCAACGAGACGGCTTACGGTCTGACCAAGTCAAATACCATCGCCGACTACGAAGGGTTGGCACGATTCCAGTCCATTCAGAACAATTTTTCCCTGTTGAACAGGCGATTTTTCGATGAGCTGGCGACAGTCTGTCGTCGGGAAAATGTCTCGCTGTTGCCTTATTCACCCATTGGCGGCGGCGTATTAAGCGGCAAATACAACGGCGGGGAATTCCCGGCAGACGCGCGATTCAGTGATTATTTCAAGCTGGATAATCCGCGTCAGCGCGCCATGGGCGAGCGCTTTGTCAATGACGCCACCCTGGCCGCCACCGCCAGGTACATGGACATTGCCAGGGAGGCGGGCATGTCGCCGGTGACCCTGGCAACCGCCTGGAGCATGAATTTCGATTTCGTGGCCTCTACCATTATCGGAGCCCGTACCGCGGATCAGCTTGACGATTCACTGGCGGCACTGGATGTCACACTCAGTGACGATGTCATGCAGGCCTGCGACGCCGTGGAGAAGGAGTTTCCCTACTCCATGGGTTGATGCGGGCCTGCTTGTCATGCCTGCCTGGCGTGGTTGATGTTGATCGTGATGGCTTTCAGCCCAGGAACCGATAAATGAAACGACTCGTATTAGCCGCTATGCTGTCAGCCTGTGCCGGCCTGGCCGGTGCGCAGCAGGCTTCGCAAAATCTATTCATCGCTCATTGCCTGCGGGGCTGCCCGGACGGTGCCGACGAAAGCAATGAGATCGTGGTGCGGCACCTGTTCGCCGCATCTGTCAATTCCCGGACCCGGGTGGCCGACTGGGCTGCTTATCGAGTACTGGCGGAAAGTGTCGGTGTGGCTTCCCTGTTACCCCGTGAATGGCAGAACGATCAGTTGGCAACCAGTGTCGTCAGGATAGAGGAACTTGATGGAAGGAGTCAGATACTGGTGCAACCGGCATTGGACGATCAGCCGGAAAGCGTGTACCGGATCAGCGAGTTTTCCATCGATGCCGGCGACCAGGGACGACTGGTGCCGATCACCAGCTTTGCCGGCACCAGCTACTGGCCGGATCTGAATCGACTGTCCAACATGTCGTTGATGCGGAGCAATCTGCGCCTGGAGTCCTGGTCCCGACTGGACCAGGCGATCAACTCGCTGGCGCAGGATCGGGGTGAACTTTACGTTGTTGCCGGACCGGTATACCCGGCAGCGAGCCGGACCGGTTCGCGGACAGAAGGTAATCCCGATGCGGGACGGAGCGAATCCGGCATCGTACCCCTGGCTTTTTTCAAGGTTGTGGCCAGCGACGCTGGCGAGGTATCGGCATTTCTTTTCGACCAGCGGCTACCGGAACATGCCAGGTACTGCGATCAGTCAAGTGACCTGGCGACGATTGAGGAACTGACCGGGCTGGATCTGTTCCCCGTGGCGCAGGACTGGCCCGCGGCATCACTGCACGGCCCACTGGGTTGCTGAAGCGGCTCCGGTAACTCATGCAACAGTCAGGGATTACCCTGGGAGAATCACCATGGAATACCTCTATCCACCTGTCATTCCAGCAGTAACGGTGGCAGGCAGCGACCGGACCCTGGCGGTGCACCGGATTTACTGTGTGGGCAAGAACTACGCGGACCATGCTCGCGAAATGGGTGGTGATCCAGGCCGTGAACCGCCCTGTTTTTTCAGTAAGCCCGCGGACGCCATTGTGCACAATCAGGCGGAAATTCCGTTTCCGGGTCGTACCGGCAATCTGCACTACGAGGTTGAACTGGTGGTGGCCATAGGCAGGAAAGGCGCAAACCTGAACCGGGACTCCGCGCGGCAGATGATCCTGGGATATGGCGTGGGTATCGATCTGACCCGGCGGGATCTGCAGCAGGAAGCCAAGGATTCCGGCCGTCCCTGGGATGTTGCCAAGGGGTTTGATAATTCAGCCCCGCTGTCCGCCATTCACCCGGTAGCGGAAACCGGATTTCTCGAATCGGCAGAAATCAGCCTCACGGTCAATGGCGAAAGACGTCAGCACGGTGATATTGCCGACATGACCTGGGACATCCCGGAAATCATCGCCGAATTGTCGACCTACTTCACGCTGCAACCCGGCGACCTGATATTCACCGGCACACCTGCCGGCGTCGGCAGTCTGCAACCGGGGGACCAGGTTGTGGGGCATGTTGCCGGCGTAGACACGGTATCGATCCGGCTGGTGCAGGGCGACTTGAGATCTAGCGGGGTTCCAACCTCAGGATAATTCTTTCCGGATCAAACCTGGCGAGGATAGTCGGGTCGGTTTCCCGGACAGCGAGCATCGGGTGAACCGCAGTGCTCCCGTCAAACCGGATTCGTACCCGGGGATCTGCCTGGATATTCTGGTACCAACGGCGACTTTCTGCCGGGTCCAGGTAAATGATACCGTCCAGAACCGTGAATCCCAGATTCACGGAATACGGATCTGCAGGTGCAGTCTCGAGCTGGATCAAGCCGCCGGAATCAGGAACAGCGTTCAGGGGCGTTTCCTCGCCGCTGAGCTGCCCGCCGGGAAAATAAAGAAATGGTTCGCTGCAGGAAACAAGGCCGGCAAGTGCCAGGGCAGGGATCCACTGTCCGAGCCTTGCAGGAATCACGGGGCTGATGTCCTCCCTAGCCGGTCACGCGCGCTTCAGGCTTCTTCCAGCGCCTCGTCCTGATCGAAGTCCCAGTCGTACTCATGACTGATCTTCTTCCAGTCCTGACGCTCTTCGGCACGCCGACGCAGTTCCGTGATACGCTGCTTCTGCAGTTTTTTCTCGTCGGCTTCGACGTAGTCGCTGAACTGCATGACATTGTCGGATTCTGCGCCGTCAATCTCCTCGACGATATCCTCGCTATCGTCCCAGTCGTCGTCCTTGGATTCAGTTAGATCTGCCATGTGAACAACCCTCTTCAACTCGCTGATTCAGCAAAGAATCGGCAATTTTGTTGAAAACAACGCCCTCAAGACTATTATCGGTGCCTGCGTAGTTTATCTTCAGCAAAATCTGCAGGTTTTGTGAAGTAACCCGCAGTTAATACGTTTCCACGCCAGACACGGATTGGCCTCGATATCGTCGACTCCGGCCCGTCAATTCCGGCACTATATAGGGCTAATTTGAATAAAAGGCAAGTGTTTGCTGGAAATAATTATACCGGTGTCAGCTGTCGACCAGGTTGGCCAGGGCGGCTTCCCGCAGCTGCTTCTTGGCTATCTTCCCGCTGGCAATACGGGGCAATTGCCGGTCCTGGAAAAAGAAATGTTCGGGGATTTTAAAGCGTGCCAGTTTACAGGATAGAAATTCCCTCAGTTCCGCTTCTGACAGTCGTTCTCCGGGTCTTAACATCACCGTGGCACAGGGTATTTCTCCAAGGCGGTTATCCGGAATGCCATACACCGATACCTCGTTGACTGCGGGATGTTCGACAATGGCGTATTCGACTTCCGCGCAGCCGATATTCTCTCCACCGCGGATGACGATATCCTTGGCCCGGTCCATGATTACCAGGAAGCCGAGATCGTCCAGAATGCCGATATCGCCGGTATGGAACCAGCCGTTATCCATGACGCTGCGGGTATCTTCCGGTCTATTCCAGTAGCCACGCATGACCGTGGGTCCCCGAATACAGATTTCACCCACCTGGTTGGCGTCAAGGGTTCTATTGTCTTCGTCGACTATCTTGACGCTGGTAACCGGTGGTGTCGGCCTGCCGGTACTGCGCGGATTGGCCTCGTAGAACCTGCCGGTAATAATTCCGCCGATGGCATTGGTTTCAGTCAACCCGTAGCCCAGTCCGGGGATGGCTTTCCGAGGAAACTTCTGCAGCATAAGTGACAGGTGCTCCGGTGGCCTGGCCGCGCCACCGCTCTGCACACTGCGCAGACTGCTCAAGTCGGTGGTATCAAATGCTGGCGACTGCATGAGCTCCCAGGTCATCGTAGGTACACCGTGAAACACGGTGATGCGCTCCTTCTCAATCAACTGCAGGGCGACTTCCGGATCCCACTTGTACATCATTACCAGTTTGCGACGATTGACAAAGCAATTGAGAAACTGGGCGTGACTGCCGGTAACGTGGAACAGGGGCACGTTACAGAGTAGCGCGGGTTCGAAAGGCGGATTTCTCTCCACCAGTTCAGGACGCAGAATCTCATTGATTTCCTTGACAAACAACCAGGTGTACAGGGCATTGACGATGTTGCGGTGGGTCGATAAGACGCCTTTGGGATGACCGGTGGAACCGGAGGTGTACATAATGGACGCGTCATCGTCAGCTGTGACCAGCTGACCGTCCAGGTCTTCTGTGAACCAGGTGTCGTCCTTGAGCAGCTGGTGAAATTCAGGGTAGGGCAGCGCACTTTCCGGCTTGATAGCCACCAGTTGCAGGTCCAGGGCGTCCAGGTGGTGTTCGATGCGATTGATTCGTTCCTGATCGGCAAAAAGCAACCGGGCCCCACTGTCCTGCAACCCGTATTCCATTTCAGCGCCGGTCCACCAGGAATTCATGGGCACCACGATTGCGCCTATCAGCGTGGTAGCCATATAGGCCAGGCACCACTCGGGATTATTTCTTGAACAGATGGCAACCCGGTCTCCCTTGCTGATACCGTAGCGGCCTGTCAGCACCATTGCCAGTTTTACAGTAAGGCGCCAGGTTTCTTTGAAGGTGTACCGTTCATCCAGGTAGACGAGAAAATCGCGGTCAGGGACTGCAAGGCCCAGCTTGTAGACCTCTCCAAGAGTCTGCGGTGTATTGCTGAACACGTCCAGCTCTATGCCGTCGATAATCTCCTTGTGCGTTGCTAGGGGTTTTCCCGGTGCCTTGTGTTGCCTGACAATTTCCCGCAGTTGTTGGAGGTCCCGCCTGATTTCCCCGCGGCTGATCATCACGTCAGTCCTGATGTTCCTGCCTGATTTCCAGCACGACCTTGCCCATGACCTTGCGTTCAGTAAAAACATTGAAAGCCGATACGTAATCTGCCATGGGGAATGACTGGGTCACGGTTGGCCTTATCCGTCCCTGTTCGTACATCTGCAAAAGCTCCCTGAAGTTCTCCTCGTAGGCATCAGGTTCTTCTTTGCGGAAGCGGCCAAGGAATACACCTACCATGGAAGAGCCCTTGAGAAGTGCCAGGTTTGCCTTGTATTCCGGTATTCGGCCACTGGTAAATCCGACCACCAGCAAACGACCGTTCCAATTTATGCAGCGTGTACATTGGTCAAACAGGTCGCCCCCCACAGGATCGTAGATTACATCGGCGCCCCGGCCATTGGTCAGGGCCTTGACCTTTTCTTTCAGTTCGCCGTCTCCGTAGTTGATGATGTGATCCGGATCAAGGCGTCGGACGAAGTCCAGTTTCTCGTCGGAACTGGCCGCAGCAATGACCCGGGCGCCCATGATTTTACCCAGCTCCACTGCCGTTAGGCCAACCCCGCCGCTGGCCCCCAGTACCAGGAGCGTTTCTCCAGGCTGCAGTCCGGCACGCTGTTTAAGCGCATGGTATGACGTGGTGTACACCATGGCAAAGCTGGCGGCGGTTTTGAAATCCATCCTGTCCGGAATTTTGCGCAACCCGGCGGCGTCCACTGCTACTCGTTCCGCCAGGCCTCCTATCGTCGGTGTGGCCATCACCCGGTCGCCGGGGGCAAACCCCTGTAAGTTGTCTCCCGTGGCGCTGACGATACCGCCAATCTCGGAACCGGGGGTAAATGGCATGGGTGGCTGAAACTGGTATTTGCCCTGGATCTGCAGGGTATCGGGAAAGTTCAGTGAAGCGGCATACACATCGACTATGGCCTGTTTGTCGCCGGCGACGGGATCGTCGATCTCTTCCAGGACGAGATTTTCCGGGGGACCATAGGAGTGGCAGACGATTGCTTTCATTGGACTTTCTCACGGCTCACGAAGCGCGATTCAAACACGATTGCCGGCGCAGCACAACAATACCGCACCCGCACAACGGCGAAGCTGGGAAGTTGTTGATGGGCTGTGAAAGGCGTATAGTTAACCGCTGGCTGATACCATGCGTATTCTGCAGCAACTACCTTTTCGAAGTATTCCTGACCATGGACGAACCCCGCCGCCTGGCCTATCTGAACGCAATGGGCATAGATTGCGCGTTGGTATCCAGGCAAGGCTCCCTGCTCAAACCCCAGGCTGTGCAGAGTCGTGATACCCACATCGGCATAGCGCCACGCAGGGCTGAAAAGATTGATCAAGATGCAGTCAGCAGCTCCGGGAAAGTGTCCGCCCCGGAAACGAAGATCAAGGAAACTGTCGCGCCGGAAGCAACCAGGGAATCACTTTCCGCTGTAACTGAACCCTTGCGATTCAGCCTGCAGTTTTATTCGCTCACGACAAATTTTGCCGTAATCAATGAAATCCCTTTCCGCAGTGAAGAACGTACCCATTACAGGACCGAGGCGCTGCTCGGCGCGATTCTGGTCGCGTTGGGCGACGCCTGCTACCCGGCGGCGGGTGCCGATAAGTCGGACGACGGTAAAGAGGAGCATGATCCGGCTATCGGCAGCCTGCCGCGGCCGGCCCGCTTCAACTGGCCACTGACGACCGGCGACGATGTGCCGCAGGCCAGCGCCCGGGAGGCACTGCAGGCCGTGGAAGGATTTTTACGCAAACGCCTGGACGGTGCCGATTACCGGGTCATCGCCGTGCTGTCCAGTCAGCGCGACGTGCTGTTCGGTCCCGGCCAGCCTGACGGAATTGATGCGTTGTTTAACACCCTGGGCCTAACAGCGGTTTATTCCCATAGCCTGGACGAACTGCTGCGCATCCCTTCGCTGAAGTCCGTTGCCTGGAATGAGTTGCGTGTTATACCCGATTTACTGATTTCCTGAGTGATTGTCATGCATGGACTAGACCTGTTGTCCGTTACCGCCAAAGACTCTGCATTCAAACTGCGACGCATGAGGCCCAGCGATCTTGAGCTGGTAGTGCAGAATGAAGCGCTGGCATTGGATGAGCACCCCTGGACCAAGCGGATTTTCGTCGATTGTCTGCGCTCCGGCTACGAGTGCTGGGTGCTGGCTGACGGCAACATGCTGGTCGGTCACGGAGTCATGTCCGTGGCGATAGGGGAATGTCATCTGCTTACTCTTTGTGTAAAACCGGGATTTCAGCGGTACGGGTACGGCAGACGCATGCTGCGTTTCCTGCTGGAACGAGCCCAGCGACAGGAGGCCGATGTCTGCTTCCTGGAAGTCCGCCATTCCAACGAACCTGCCAAGTCTCTCTACCGGTCGATGGGGTTTCTGCCCGTGGGTGAGCGAAAGAACTATTATCCGTCTGCCCATGGCAGGGAGGACGCCATCATCATGTCGAGGACACTACCACTCTGAATCGTCGTCGGATTCGGCGCGGTCTATTGCGGCAGCCAGCAACCGCCGGGCCAGTTTCAGAATCAGGATAACCACCAGGGCCAGCAACATGATGCCGAAGATAAAGGCGAAGCTGCCCAGAAACAGGCTAAACAGCTGTGACGGACTGATGTCCTGCCACATGGCGATACCCCACAAACAGGCCGCACCTATCAGGATGCCCGTTATTACAGCGCTGGTTTTCTTGCGGATTTTAAGCAGTGAGAATATCACGTTACTCAGCGTATCCCGGTATCCGGTCTGCCGTCGATATCGTCGTAGGTCTGGGTGCAGTCCGGATACTGACTGCAACCCCAGAATTTACCGTGTTTGCCGTGGCGCAGGCATAGCAGTTGCCCACAATGACCGCACCGGTAGGCCCGTGCCGGGCGTCCCTGCTGGTCCTTCAGCCTGACTCTGCAACCACGACTGGCACCTGTACACAACCAGAACAGCGCGCCATCGGCATCTTCCAGCCGGACCATCCGACGTGTGCACACCGGGCAACAGTAATCTGCGTCCGGTTCCTCTGATGGTTTGCCGTCCACGTCGTCCATGGTGGTCCTGCACGCGGGAAATCCGGTGCAGCTCCAGAACGGACCCATTTTTCCATTAACCCGACGCAGGGGCTTTTTACAGTCCGGACAGAAATGCACGTTGCTGATGCCAAACTGCGGCGATGTCGCTGTGGCATCTTTATTATCATTCATGGGACGGCATCCAGTGTGCGGGATGCGGACCGGTATCAGTCTATGTAACTGGCCAGCCGCTCCAGCAGCAGAGTGTTCTGCTCAGGGGTGCCGACAGTGATACGCAGCTGGTCCCGCAGTCTTTCCTGATCGAAGTACCTGATGAGGATACCGTCTGACTTGAGCTTTTCATAGAGCTTCCTGGCGACATCGGCGTTCGGGCACCCGGCCAGCACGAAATTGGCCTGGCTGGGGACGCAGGCCAGGCCAAGCCTTTCCAGCTCAGCGCCAAGCCGAACCCTTTCCCGGCGTACTTTCTCCCAGGTGTCACGGGCGGATTCGACAGATTCAAGGGCAGCACAAGCCAGCTGTTGAGCGACATAGTCGGTGTTGTAGCTGTCACGGGTTTTGAACATCATCGGTGCAAGCAGGGTGCTGGCGCCTATACCATACCCGAACCGCAAACCGGCCAGGGAATAGCCTTTGCTCAGCGTGCGCAGAATCAGCAGATTATCCAGCGTTTTTATCATCGGGGTCAGGTCGTATTGTTTGTCAGGATCGACAAAATCAACGTAGGCCTCATCCACCAGCAAGACGCCTTGGAAAGCCCTGGCAATTGCCGCTAACGCCGTTGTCGTCAGCAGCCTGCCGGTGGGGGCATGGGGATTGACCAGCAGTGCCAGGCGAGCCCCGGCCCGATTCAGGTTCTCGGCGAAATCCTGAGGGAGTGACCAGTCCTCCTGCAACGCTATGCGATGCAGCCGGCAGCCCTGTACCTCGGTCAATACCGGGTACAACGAGTAGCTGGGATCGGCGATGGCCACGGTGTCGCCGGGACCGGCAAAAGTGGAGATGGCAAGACGTAACAGCTCATCGCCACCATTTACCGGCATAAAATTGTCACTGTCCAGGCCGTGATAGGTCGCCGCCAGCTGGCGGAATTTCTGTGCAGTTGGAGACGGGTAGCGGCGCAGGTCCTCAACGGTAATCCGGGCCAGGGCTGCCGCCACCGCGGAACTGGCCGGGTAGGGATTTTCATTGGTGTTGAGTTTGACGACCTTGTTGTCCTGGGGCTGTTCGCCGGGTACATAGCCGGTCATGGACGCGATGTCGGGTCGTTCGTAGTGCAAGGCAACACCCTGGGTACAGGATCATCAATGGACGGGAACAGCAGTAGCGGGCGGTTTCCCCCTGGTGCAGCCAGGGTTTGACCTGACCACTGTTCTGGAAAGTGGGCAAGAGTAATGCCTGGACCTGGTTTCGGCAAGGGCTAATCCTGAACCGGCTGCTTCCCGGGCGAAGGTCAGGAAGCTCAGCCCTGGTCTGGCGGTCGATAGGTTGCCAGACGGTTCAGCCAGCCGGTGAGCCAGCGCTCCTCGTTCCGTTCCGCCGGTGCATTGGCGACCCGCTGCCTGAGGACAAACTCCGCGCTGGCAACAAAATGATTCAGCGGCGCCATGTTTCCGGGATTTTCCAGCATGAACTGCAGGACCTGTAGCAGTCCCCACCCCCGGTTTCCATAACGTTCCGCCGGTGCTGTTCCTTCCCCCTTGAAATTGACGTAATCGATCAATGCATAGATACCGTAGGGAGGCTTGCTGGCGGCAACCTGCTCATAGAGTGCGGTCAGCTGTCGCCGCTGGGACGTCGGCGCATGTGCCAGTATTGCCGGCAGGGCGGCGCGTTGTCGCCTGCTGATGAAACGCGCCTGGACTTCCAGCGTCGCTGCCAGAAACGCCCTCAGTTCGACCATCGGCGGGCTGTTGATTTCCCGATAAAACTGTTCCCGATCCTGCCAGGGAGAATCGGGCGAGGGCAGCTCTGTGATCCAGTTCGGGGTCTCGATGCCCTGTTCATGATAGAAATGTAACAGGTCCGGAAAGGTCTCGGTGTAAATTTCCTCCTGATCCCGTCGATACCAGATGAAATGACCGAGGCCGAGTGAGGGAAAATCTTCACCGGCGTTCCAGCTGGTCAGGCAGCTGGTCTGCCGGCTGCATTCGTTGGCGAAGATTTGACTGGCGATCCAGCTTTCCTGTTCCGGGTCAAGTTCCGGTACCTGCGCCGATGCAGCGGGGCAAAAAAGCGACGCAATTCCCAAAATTGCAACGAGAGCGTTGAATTTTCTGGATTTTACTGGCAGTTTCAGATGCAAGTTACTTTATTCGCTCGTTTTTTTAAAAAAAGTAAGTCAGTAATCAAGTCTGGCAGACAAGGTAGTAACACCTTGGCAGCGAGGCAACAACTGTTTTGTCTATCGGCTATGCAACGAGTAAATTAATGTCGGATCCAGCTGCGTCAACGGAACTCAAACAGGACGGTAACCCGGTGCCTGGCGCCGCGGCGCCGGACGATTTTGTCAGGAACCTGGCCCGCATTTATCAGCGCTTCAAGTACACCAAGAAGCTGCAGGTGGCTATTCGCGAGGTGGAACAGGACCTGCTGGACCTGCTGGGCGTGAAGCTGATGACCATCTATCAGTGCGTGGAACACAGCAGCGAACTGATAGCGTCGGTCAAGGCCGGGGATTCTCGGGGCGATGATGCAGAGATTCGGGTGCCGTTCAGCCCCGGCTCCATCGCCGGCTACGTGGCCCTGAGTCAGCGATCGTTGTTGATCCGGGACGTTAATGACCCCAAGGAACTCTCCGAAACCCATCCGCGACTGCGATACAACTCCAGCTTCAGCGAGGAGCGGGGCTGGAAAGTTAAATCGCAGATAGTCGTACCCATCAAGGATGAAATCCTGCTGGGGGTACTGCAACTGGTCCGCTTCGAGGACGATCCCGAATTCACCCGACTGGATCTCAAGCATGCCCTGATGCTGTCGCAGACCCTGGCCAAACAGTTCCGCGCCGGTCTGCAGGCAACCCAGGGACCCTACGACTACCTGGTACAGCAGGGCAAAATATCGGCCGCGGAACTGGCGGCCCTGCAGAAGCGTGCGTCGTCCTACGGCGGCACCGTGAGCAGGTCCCTCATGGAGGACTACAAGGTTGAACCCGATGTCATCGGCAAATCCCTGGAGTGCTACTACCGCGTACCCTACCTGGGCTACGAGCCGGAACGGGAATTGCCCATGGACCTGCTGGAAAACATCGGCATAAGCTACCTGCGCAGCAATCTCTGGCTACCAATCGGCGGGGACAAGAAGGAAGCGATAATCCTCATCGACGATCCCAGCGATTATCGGAGAATCATGGAAATCCAGGGCGTGGTCAACGCCCGTAATTTTTCATTCCGGGTAGGACTGCCGGAACATATCCTGCAGTACCTGCGCCGCGACTCCGTGGACATGGAGTCGGAAACCGGGTTCGACGAGGTGTTTTCTGCCCTGGACGAGCAGATGAACGTCGAGATCGAGGACGACGAGGACGAGGAAGATGCGGAGCTGGCCGCCACCTCGGCGGTCATCCAGCTGGTCAACAAGATCATTACCGAATCCGAGCGTCAGGGCGCGTCGGATGTGCATATCGAACCGGGCAAGGACGGTGCTCCCGGCGTGGTGCGTATCCGTGTGGATGGCAGCTGTCGGGAGCTGTTGAAGGTGCCCCGGGAACACACCGCCGCACTGATTGCCCGTATCAAGGTTATCGCCAGGCTGGATATCGCGGAACGTCGTCTGCCACAGGATGGCAAGTGTAAACTGAAGGTTCGCAATCGCAAGCTGGAGCTGCGGGTTGCGACGCTTCCCACCGTCCATGGTGAGTGCGCCGTCCTGAGGATTCTGGCTGCCGGTTCGGCGATGCCACTGGACAAGCTGAATCTTTCCAAACCCAATTACGACAGGATAATCGAGCTTTCCGCCAACCCCCATGGCCTGCTGCTGGTCGTAGGCCCGACCGGTTCCGGTAAGACCACCACGCTGCATGCCGTACTGGGCCACATCAATACACCGGACCGGAAGATCTGGACAGCGGAGGACCCGGTGGAAATAACCCAGCCCGGCCTTCAGCAGGTACAGATGTTGCCAAAGATCAATTTCACCTTCGCCACGGCCATGAGAGCGTTCCTGCGGGCAGATCCGGATGTCATCCTTATCGGCGAGATGCGGGACCAGGAGACAGCAGCCATCGGCGTCGAAGCGTCTCTCACGGGACACCTGGTACTGTCCACGCTGCACACCAACTCGGCACCGGAAACCATAACCCGACTGCTGGATCTTGGACTGGATCCGGTCAACTTTTCCGATGCCCTGCTGGGGGTGCTGGCCCAGCGATTGATGCGGACGCTGTGCTCCAAGTGCAAGGAAGCCTACAAACCGGATCAGCGGGAACTGGATCACCTGGTGATGGTCTACGGCGAGGAAGACTTCGACAGTCTCGGCCTGGAGCCGGACAAGATCGAGCTGTGTCGTCCGGTTGGCTGCAGTGAGTGCGGCGATACCGGGTACCGTGGCCGTACAGCCATACATGAGCTGCTTGTGGGCACCCATGAACTGCAAACAATGATCTATAAGAAGGCCGACCTGGATGAGCTTCGCAAACAGGCAAAACGGGATGGCATGCGAACTATGAAACAGGATGGCATCGAGAAAATTATCGCCGGTCTCTCCGACTATCAACAATTGCTGCGTGTCGTAGCCGAGTAATCTCCAGGTTCCCCAGGTGCAGAAACGTGATGGTGTTAGCAGTTCTGTGCGCGCAACGGCACTTGGTCCACCGCAGCCCTTGTCTGCGCGTGGAGATTGATCGACTATTAGGCAATCTCAAACGATTGTAACCCCGAAGGAGTCGTGCCTTGCTAAGTGAGGGTAAATCCACCCGGGCAGTGATGTATGCCCTGGTGTTTTTTTCACTGATCGGCATCAGTCTGGCCAGCGAAATGCTGGATCGCCTCGGACTGGGTGACAATTACGTCTACATTGTCAGCCTGGGATTTGCGTTTTCCGTGTTGCTGCTCAACAAGCAACGCCTGCTGGTTCTCTGCGTATTACTCGGTGTACTGGCTATCAATCTGCCGGAGTCTTTCCTGGCAACGTATCAAATCGACAGGGATATGCTGCTGGCATCGGTGTGCAGTTTCATTCTGGTTCCCACGCTCTACGACCTGTTTCTGGCCTGAATTCTCCACGGAATCTGTGGACATCCCCGGGGCAGCGGGACCGCAGTCGCCAATTGTGCAGAATGACCGGTAACGAAAATCTAAAAAAGTTCAATAAAAACAGTAAGAAAACTTTGACAAAAAACTTGCGAATGTTTTTGACTCGCTAATTTATGCACATTAGCTACGGGGTTGTAATAAAACCTTAAGAATTACAGGCTATTTTTTTATCTAAAGTCTTCAAAAACAGTTAACTGATTGATAAATAAAGACTAATCAGATTGATTAAAAATTGAGCAATCTGACTCGAAACTGCGTATTTTCTTGCCTGAGAGGCCGGGCTGCTATTTTATTCACGGAGTTATCCACAGATTTTGTGGAAAAACAAAATGCTGTCGTCAATGTTGGGAATATTCATGTTGATCAGTTGCTTAGTGTAGTCTTTATGGAAGGAAGTTGAATTAGACAGGGTAACTGGCAGTTTTCAAGGTCGTTTCCAGATCGTCGCCAGGCCCCTGTTTTGCCGGCAGCGATGGGGTGGATTATCTGGCTTCAGAATCGATACTGTGTTACGACTTACTATGATATGTTCCATCTGGTTTCGCCGGCCTGAGCAGGATTTCCCATGATTGATCTTGAGAGTGAACTTCCTTTTTTATGGTGTCTCAGTGCAGAGTCCAGCGAGGGATTCTGCGCCGTGTCCATGGTTGTCACCTACCAGGAGGACGAGGATCATAAAAACCTGACCATCGAGACATCGGTAATGAGCCTGTCATCTGACAGCAGTCGTTCCCGTCACGGTGAAATGCTGGAGTGGAACGAGGACGACATCGACCTGTTCCTGAAAATGGTCAACTACCGTCGCCAGTGCGATAACCTGCCAATTGCCGACACGTTACGGATAGACCTGGCCGATCCGGCCATCATCGAGATAATCAACGTGGTGGCCGCTGCCGGTTTTGGTACGGCTTACATGGTGCCCGGGGCACTGCGCCGGAAGCGGGGCAGGCTGCCGTATTTTCATGGACAGGTTGGCGGACTGGCTTCCCTGAACACGGTGTGTGGTTTCAAACCCTGTGCCGTGGTCGATATGGAAGACAACGACGTGGTGTGTGTTCTGCTGGACGACGTGGAGCTGGGAGAACCCGACGGTGTGGATTATCTGCACCGCCATGACCTGCTACTGGTAAAACGACACGACCTGTTGCATCCCGGGTTCTGCAGTGAACAATTGCCGGAAGGTTCCCATGTACTGCACTGATGCGGCGGCCCTAGGGTCACTGCATCACGTCATCGCCTACCGGCGCTGATCGAAACGCCGGCCTGCCAGGGCGGCGGCGATATTGATTTTCTGAATATCGATGGTGCCACCGGCGATACCCCATCCCCAGCCGTCCCGCAGTTTCTGCTCGATAGGGAATTCCTTCGAATACCCGTAGCCACCCATCAGTTGCATGGCGCTTGAGGTGACCAGGCGTACTGTCTCATTGGCGAAACACTTGGCGATAGAGCTGTCGTTGATGGACGGCAGACCCTGCTGGGCATTGACCACGGCACGATAGAGCAGTAGCCGGGCTGCATCGAGACGCATTTTCATTTCCGCCAGCTGTAACTGTACCGCCTGGAATTCCACAATCG
>Ga0070726_10000519_pt1 | contig 46925 bp, 42 predicted proteins | sample tdAd471_FD_67275 | JGI IMG/M metagenome (GOLD analysis project Ga0070726, IMG submission 67275) | Marine sediment microbial communities from the Atlantic coast under amendment with organic carbon and nitrate - tdAd47.1 | ecosystem: Environmental > Aquatic > Marine > Coastal > Sediment | place...
CCGCGGCCAGCGCGCGCGAGAGATTGTCCGCCACATCCAGCATGTCGCGCGCGAACCCGGTGATGGCATAAGCCCGCGTATCGGCCTTTTCCTTCTCGGCCCGACGGCGCGTATTCTGTTCTTCGGCGACGGCGCGCAGAAGGCGATCGCGCAGATCATCCAGCTCGGCTTCGAGCTGTTCGACGGACTTGCCATCGATGGCTTCGGCGTTCTCGGCTTCAGCCGTGTCCACGGCCTCAGTCTCTTCCGGAGACGGGGTGTTGTCCTGTTCGCTCATTCTTCTTCAGTCCCTGGTTCCAGACCTGTTATCGGCCGCCATCGAGGATCTTTCCGACCACCCGGGCGGTGTAGTCGACGAGGGGGATAACACGGGCGTAGTTCAAACGCGTGGGTCCAATTACACCCAGCGCCCCCACAATCTGCTGTTCCCGGTTCATATAGGGAGCCACGATCATGCTTGAACCCGACAGACTGAAAAGCGGGTTCTCGGCACCGATGAACAACCGCACGCCTTCCGCCTCGCGCGCCTTGTCCATCAGGGCGATCAGGTCCTGCTTGCGCTCAATGTCCTCGAACAGCAGGCGGATCCGCTCGAGATCCTCGGCGGCTTCCACATTTTCCAGCAGTTTCGCCTGGCCCCGGATGATCAGGGCGCGCTCGCCCTCGGGCCCCGCCCAGTCTGCCAGCCCCTGCTTCACCAGGATCTGGGCGGTCTGGTCGAGCTGGCTCTGCTGGTCTTCCATCTCGCTGGCGATGGACTGGCGCGCCTCGCTCAGCGTCCGGCCACGCAAACGGCTGGACAGGTAGTTTCCAGCCTCGACAAGCGCTGCCGGGGGCAGGCCTTCCGGCATGGTCATCAAGCGGTTTTCGACACTGCCATCGGCAAACACCAGGACAGCGAGAATCTCAACCGGCGAAATCGACACGAACTCCACATGACGCAGCGGCGCTTCCTGCTTTGGGGACACGACCAGTCCGGCCCCCCCGGCAAGGCCGCTCAGCATGGAGGAGGCCTGTCCAAGCAGGTCGTTGACCGGTCGGCCGCTCGCCCCGACCTGACCTTCAATGGCGCGTCTCTCGTCCGTGGAGAGCTCGCCCACCTGCAGCAAGCCGTCGACGAAGAGGCGCAGCCCCGTATGGGTTGGCAGGCGACCGGCACTGGAATGCGGCGCCGTCAGCAGCCCGAGCTGCGCCAGGTCCGCCATCGTGTTGCGGATCGAGGCTGGAGACAGTGTCAGTCGGCCGCTCTGCGACAGGGTCCGGGAGCCGACCGGTTCACCGGTTTGCAGATAGCTTTCCACGATCTCACGAAAGATCGTGCGCATGCGCTCATCGAGCGAGGCCAGGGTGGAGACGTGGTCCAGCGACATACCCATCACTTAGGCCGAGCTTTTCATCGGTTCAATTCCCTTCGTGCCGCATGCCGCTTGCCGCCCGCCTCGATCCCCGTTACCAGCGGCGAGGATATTTGATGGAGACCCTTGATGAGACCTTTTGGCCGCGCCCCGAACGCCCTACGCGAAATCACGCTGGAAACCGGGGTCACCCGCTATGCCGAAGGCTCCTGCCTGGCCAGGTTCGGCCACACGCATGTGCTCTGCACGGCGAGTGTCGAGGACAATGTTCCGCCCTGGCTGCGCGGTGGCGGCAAGGGCTGGGTGACGGGCGAGTATGGCATGCTGCCGCGCTCGACTCATTCGCGGATGCGGCGTGAAGCCACCGCGGGCAAACAGTCGGGCCGGACGCAGGAAATCCAGCGCCTGATCGGTCGCTCCCTGCGCGCTGTCATCGACCTCAAGGCGCTCGGCGAACGCCAGATCACCGTCGACTGTGATGTCATCCAGGCGGATGGTGGCACCCGTACGGCGGCCATCACCGGCGCGTGGGTCGCGTTGAAACAGGCGACGGCCTATCTCATGGAAGAGGGCGTTCTGGAGAATGACCCGGTCTACGGCCAGCTCGCGGCCATTTCCTGCGGCATTGTCGAGGGTGAACCGCGCCTGGACCTCGAATACGAGGAAGACAGCCGCGCCGATGCAGACGCCAATTTTGTTTTGACGGCGGATGGCGGTATCGTGGAAATTCAGGCGACCGCAGAGGATCGTCCCATTCCCGAAGCCGCGTTCTCGGATTTGTTTTCGCTGGCCAAGAAGGGTGTGGACGAACTGAGCGTGTTGCAGAGATCCGCCCTGAAAGCCTGATCCGTCACGGATTTCGGTTTTTGCGGAAAAAGACAGACGGCGGGAACGCGCTGGGGGGCTGAAAATGGCCTGCCCGGGCTCTTGGGAAGGGGCGTACCGCGCAGGCCCGCTCCCGCCGTCTGTTTCGCCCACCTTGCGGCGGGAGAGTCTGGAGGACAGCGCGCCTATTCGGCGGCGTCTCGGTCCTCGTCTTCCTCTTCGTCATCGAAGGACAGCAAGTCCCCCGGCTGACAATCCAGTTCCTTGCACAACGCCTCCAGGGTGGAGAAGCGTACGGCCTTGGCCTTGCCTGTCTTGAGGATGGACAGGTTGGCCATTGTGATGCCGACACGGTCGCAGAGTTCGGTCAGCGACATGCGGCGCTCGAGGAGCATTCGATCGAGGGTGACGCGAATTGGCATGAGCGGCGCCTCCCTAAATCGTCAATTTCTGTTCTTGGCGCATCCGCGCCCCTTCGCGGAAAACTTCCGCAAAGACCAGCAGTGCTGCCACTGCGAACCAGGCCCCCAGATTGATATCCGGGGTCACATCCATCTGGGCGCCACCTTCAACCGGCGAGTCCATCAGGGTGAGCACCATGGCAACGGCGCCCTGGGTGACGTGTCGCAGGATCTGGTAGCTCGCGATGGCAATCGCGATCACACGCAGATGCCCTGCATTCTCGGGCACGAAGGGGTCCCCGGCCACCAGGGTGGCGAAGATCCGGCGCAGACGATCCGTCACGATCATCAGCGCGATGATTTCAGCGACGAAGATGGGATAGACCCAACCGTGCTGATGAAGGGTGTTGAAAAGGCCTGACAGGAACCCCGGCTCGTAACCGAGAAAATCCATGATGAAAGCAGCCGCCGCCGCGACCAGGACGAGTGACGCGAAGACCAGAGCGGCCCACGACACATACCAGACGATGTCCAGCACGACCTTGAGAGCCGATGCCAAAGATCCGCGACCAAGTGCTTTCATGCCCTTCCCTTCCATTATCGACGAGGCTGGCTGGCGGTTCTCTTTCGGAGCCGTCCGGCCAACCTCATCGGGCATTCAAAATCACGCGACCACCGGGGCAATGGCGTAGAACGTGCCCGCGGCAACCGTAAGAACCAGCATCAGATTGATCGCGATAGACGCGAACGACCGAGCTTTGTTTTCGTTGGGCCTGACCATCTCACTGTTTCCTTTCTGTTGCATCTGACCAATTACCGTTGTCATTCAGTGTTCCAGGACGATGTCTCCCGTCCTTGTTGTTTATCGATAAACGAGTAGATCGGGTCTGGCAAGCAAAAAATATCGTTTTTCGATATGAATTTTTCGAAAGGCGATATGAAGCTTCAGGTAAGGAAACGGAAATTGACCAAGGAAACCTGGGTTCTCGCAAGCCATAACGCGGGGAAAATCAAGGAATTACGTGACATTCTCGCGCCCCGGAACGTCACGCTGATGAGTGCAGCCGATCTCGCCCTGCCGGAGCCGGAAGAAACTGAAGAGACGTTTGAGGGCAATGCGGCCCTGAAGTCGGAGGCGGCCTGCAAAGCTGTGGACAAGACTTGCCTGGCTGACGATTCCGGCCTGTCCGTCGATGCGCTGGATGGCGCGCCGGGCATTTATTCTGCTCGCTGGGCCGGCGAGCCGCGCGATTTTGATCGCGCCATGCAGCGCGTCCAGGATGAACTTGGCGACAGTGCCGACCGCACCGCCCGCTTTGTCTGCGTCATCGCGGTCTCGCGTCCGGGAGACGCCACACGCACCTACCGGGGTGAAGTTGTCGGACAGATTGTCTGGCCGCCTCGCGGTGAGGGTGGTTTCGGATATGATCCGGTTTTCCAGCCTGACGGCCACGACCGAACCTTTGCGGAGATGAGCATGGAAGAAAAACGCGCCCTCAGCCATCGCGGTCGCGCCCTGGCTGCGATGATCGACGCCGAGTTCGGCGCGTGACCCTTCCGCCCGACCTTGGCCTCTATATCCACTGGCCATACTGCGGCCATATCTGCCCCTATTGCGATTTCAACGTCTACCGGCCGAAGGGCGATGCGGAGGCTTTGATCCGCGCCATTGTTGGCGATATGGCGCATTGGCGCGAGCGCACCGGACCGCGCATGCTGGCCAGTGTTCACTTCGGCGGGGGTACGCCCTCCCTCCTCGAACCCGAACAGCTCGCCCGCCTGCTCCAGGCTGCAGATGCCTTCTGGGGGATTGAAGTCGGGGCCGAGATCGGGCTGGAAGCCAACCCGAATGACGTCGACCGCTTCGCCGGTTTCGCCGAGGCCGGGATCGAGCGTTTGTCTCTGGGCGTCCAGAGTTTTTCCTCCGACACGCTGAAACGGCTGGGACGCGACCATGACGCCGACGCGGCCCGAAAGGCTGTCGAAGTCGCGCAATCTACCTTTGCCCGGGCGTCAATCGATCTCATCTACGCCTGGCACGGACAGACACTCGAAAACTGGCGCGAGGAACTGCAGACCGCCGCCGTCACGGGCGTCGGCCATATATCGCCCTACCAGCTGACCATTGAAGAGAAGACCGCCTTCGGCAAACGGGCCGCCCGTGGCGAGTCGCTCGCCCTGGAAGCCGACGCCGCCGCAGATTTCTTCGAGGTTACCGCAACCGAACTCGGTCGAGCCGGGTTCGAGGCGTACGAGATTTCCAATCACGCCCGTTCGAGGGCGGACCAGTCACGCCACAACCGGATTTATTGGGAGGGCGGGGACTGGATCGGGGTTGGCCCGGGTGCGCATGGCCGGCTGGGACAGTTCATGGAAGACGGCCGCATCGCGACCGCCTGTCACCGCCGCCCCGCCGAATACATCCAGGCCGTGGAGACACTGGGGTTTGGCATCGCTGAACTGGAAAACCTGTGCGCCGAGGACGAGCGCACTGAACGCGTGCTGATGGGCCTGCGCCTCGCCAACGGGCTCGACCTGGTCCCGGTTGAACGGGCGACCGGACAATCCATCGACGCGGATGAACGTGATCGCATGAACGCGCTGGGTTACCTGGAAAGCGAAGGCACGCGAATTCGCCTGACCCAAACCGGTCGCCTGCTCGGCGACGGGGTCTCCATGGCGCTCATTCCCTGACCACCGCCCGACCTTGGTCGCGTTTGAAGATCAGCGGCCGCTGGCGTCCTCGCCCACAAGGCCCTCTTCGTCCTCGAGACCTTCCTCAGGCATGTCCTCGCCCGGGCGCGGATAATCCTCAGGCATTTCCCGACGGAAGAGCGTGTAGTCGATCGCCGGAACCTCCGGCTCGACGGCCTCTGACTCTACCTCGACATAGGAATTGGTGTAGGGGTCAAAGACCCGCTCAACCGGCTTGTCCTCGACCGGCAGTGCCTGGTCATTGCCATAAATCTGGACGCTGTCTTCTTGCGGCAGATAGTCGAGGCCCAGGGCTGCGGCGCGCTCGATACGCAAGAGTTCAAGCTCTTCCGGCGTGACGATTGGCTGATCGAAACGCTCGGGTGCCGCCTCGATGACGCGGAAACCGCGCGAGCGCAGCTCATAGACAGCCAGACCGCGCTGGATCATGCCGTCCTCGCCGAAACGGAACAGGCCGTCCGCCCCCATGAAGCCCTGCTCTTCCTCGATCGCCTCGCGGGAGAAGCCCAGCTCGCCGCCATCCAGATGCGCCGCCAGAGCCATGGCGTCATAGGCCAGGCTGGCGATGCGGGAGGGTTCATTGCCGTAGGTGTCCTCGTAGGCGGTATCAAACCGCTCGCGGGCCGCCCGGTCAGGGCCGGCAAACCAGCCGCCATGCAGTGCCGGTTCGCGGAGAAGTTCCTCGTCATTCCAGAGGCCCGTCCCCAGGAAGCGCACCACCAGCGGATCGACCGAACGGGAAATCAACAGCGGCCCCAGCGCGCGCAGGCGCGTGCCACCTTCCGGCAGGATCACTGCCTGGAACGCCGCTTCCGGATCCGGGATCCATTCGCGACGGCGCAATTCCTGCGCCTGCTCGGGCGTCAGCTCCTCGAACACGCCTTCGGCCAGGCGGGCCGAGGCGCGGGACATGGCCTCCACATCGCCGGTGTAGAAGGCCTCCGCCGAAACTTCGCCCATGGTGGCGGACGCACCGTTCTGCAGCGCATTGTACACCGCCATGCCATACCGGTTCTGGGGACCGAGATAGGCATATCTCCAGACACCCTGACGCGCTGCGTACTCGACGATGCGCTCAACCTCGATTTCCGGCGGGAAGGAGAGAAGATAAACGCCCTCGCCAGCCGTCTCACTGTCGGTCGAGAAAGCCACGACCGGGACGCCAGCCTCGCGTGCGACCTCACCGGCAGCCGAAACGGATGAACCGAAGAGCGGCCCGATAATCATGTCGGCGCCATCCGCGATGGCCGCTTCAGCAGCCGCGCGAGCACCATCGGGTGTGCCCTGCGTATCTTTCGGGATCATCACCAGATTGCCGCCAGCGCGCTCGAACAGGGCGAGCTCCGCCGCGCGCAGCAGGCGCAGGCTTTCCGCACGCGCACCGGCGCTTTCCGCCGAGAACGGCAGGAGCAGCGCCACGCGCGCCACCTCCCGGCCTTCCATGTGAGGCGGCGTCAGACCGGTATCGATCTCCTCAGCCACCGGTTCAATAACTTCGGGCTCGACCACCTCCGGCTCGACAGGCGGCTGTTCGACCACAACAGGTGGCGGAGGCGGCGTGGATGTTGTACCGCATGCGGTTACAAGAAGCGCGAGCGCCAGAACAGGCAGTCCGGCACGCACACGCGAAGCAACATCTGAGATCATGACGCGATCACCCCGAGAAATTCCGCCCGAAGCTAGCCGGACTGGCCGCGACGGGCAAGCGCTGCAACCCGGTCTTTATCTGGTCGCGACGCCAATCGGCAATCTGCGCGACATCACCCTGCGCGCGCTCGACACCCTGCGCGGGGCTGACCGGATTCTGGCGGAGGATACACGCATCACGCGTCGCCTCCTTGATGCCTATGATATCAGCGCCAAACTGACTCCCTATCATGACCATAATGGGGAGAAGATGCGGCCCGGCATCCTGCAGGACCTCGAAGCGGGTGCGAAAATCGCGCTCGTTTCCGATGCCGGTACGCCCGCGGTGTCTGATCCCGGCTACAAGCTGGTCCGCGCCGCTGTCGAGGCCGGAGCCAACGTCTATGCCATCCCGGGGGCCTCGGCCTCGCTGGCCGCACTGTGCATCAGTGGGCTGCCAACGGACAGCTTCACCTTTGCAGGTTTTCCGCCGCCCAAGACAGCCGCGCGGGAGACCTGGCTGGAGACCTACAAGCGCGTGCCCGGCTCGCTCATCCTCTTCGAAGGCGCCTCCCGCTTGCCCGAATGCCTGGCCAGCCTGGCGCGCGTGCTGGGCGAGCGCGAGGCCGCTGTCTGCCGCGAACTCACCAAAATGCATGAGGAAGCCCGTCGCGGATCGCTCGCAGAGCTGGCCGCTCATTATGCCGAGGCCGGACCGCCGCGGGGCGAAGTCGTTCTCGTCATCGGTCCTGCCCGGGCCGAATACTGGGACGAGCCTCGCATCGACGCTGCGCTGGCGACAGCACTAGCGGAAATGCGGGTCAAGGAAGCCGCGGCGCTCGTCGCGGAACAATCGGGCTGGGCCAAGCGGGATGTCTACAACCGGGCGCTCGCGCTCAGGGACCCGGGTCGGTGACGGCGAAACGTCGCCGAGCGGAACGCCGCGGTCGCTGGGCCGAGTGGGCCGCCGAACTCCTTTTGCGCCTGAAGGGTTATACCATCCTCGCGCGAAGGGCCCGACTGAAGGCGGGGGAGCTGGACCTCGTTGCCCGGAAGGGTGGCACGCTGGCCATCATCGAAGTGAAAGCCCGCAAGACCCTGGAACAAGCGGCCGAGTCGGTGAGCTTTCACCAGCGCAAGCGGATTGAACGCGCTGCGGCCAACTGGCGGGCCGCCCGTCCGGCAGCCCTGCCGCTCGCCATCCGCTACGATCTTTTCCTGTTCGCCCCCTGGCAATGGCCGGATCATCGGCGCGCCGCCTGGATCCCCGAGGGCCGAGAGAGTTTCGATTATCTGTAAAACTCTCTCAGGACCGTTAGGTGATGCATCGGCACAGCTGGTGTACAGATGTGATTCGAGATTTCTGACCCGGACCGGGAGACCCGCATGACCGTTCGCCGCATCCTCTCTGCCCTGCTGCTCGGCGGCCTGCTCGCCTCCTGTTCCACGCTTCAGCCGGAACGGTCCATCGGTCGCGAGGTCGATGACGCCAACGCCTCGCTCTCAATCAAGTCGGCCATGCTGCGCACGGAGGGGTTTGCTCTGGACGGGGTGGATGTCGAAGTGACGGAAGGCATTGCCCTGCTCACCGGCACCGTGCCGCGCGAGGATGATCGCCTGATGGCGGAATGCCTGACCTGGTCCTCGGTCGCCGTTCGCGCCGTCGCGAACGAAGTCGAAGTCGGTCAGGGCAACAGCTTGCGAGACAGAACACGGGACGCGGTCATCACCCAGCGCGTGCGGGCACGCCTGCTATCCGACCGCACCATTCGCAGCGTCAATTTCAATGTCGAGACCTATCGGGGCCGCGTCTATCTCCTCGGCCTCGCCAGATCGCAGGGCGAGCTTGACCGCGCGACAGCGCATGCCAGCCTGGTGGAAGAGGTCGAGGAAGTGATCAGCTACGTTCAGATCGCCGGTGTTCCCAGCGACCTGCCGGCCCGCGGCGAGCGGCGGGCCGCCGCCTGTGCGGGTGAACCGACACCGACCCTTGATCCTGACAACATATCTCCTAACTCCGCTCCGCAACTTCTCGGTGGCCCGGAGACCCGGTAATGACCCTTCGCATAGCGGTCCAGATGGACCCGATTCAAACCGTCAATGTCGACGCCGACACGACATTCGCCCTCATGGAAGAGGCCCAGTCGCGTGGCGCGCAGATGTGGGTTTACGGCCCGAATGCTCTGAGCTGGTCCGAGGGACGCATCACCGCCCGGGCCCGCCCTGTCACGGTCAGGCATGTCCAGGGCGAACACGCGACCCTGGGCGAGGAAGTCCTGCTCGACCTGGCCGAGGACATTGATGTCGTCCTGATGCGCCAGGACCCGCCCTTCGACATGGCCTACATCACAGCGGCGCACATCCTGGAAGGGCTCAAGGGCCGGACGCTTGTGCTCAACGACCCGGCCTGGGTTCGCTCCAGTCCGGAAAAAATCCTGCCGCTCGATTATCCCGAGCTGATCCCGCCGACCCTGATTTCCCGGGACCCGAAGGCCATCGCTGCCTTCCGGGCAACCCACAGGGACATCATCATCAAACCGCTCTATGGCAATGGTGGCGCCGGCGTGTTCCGCCTCAAGCCAGACGACGGCAATCTCAATTCCCTGCTCGAGATATTCTTCACCCAGTCACGCGAACCTGTGATTGCGCAAGCCTTCCTGCCCGCCGTGGAGAAAGGCGACAAGCGCGTCCTGCTCGTGGATGGAGAGGCCGTGGGCGCGATCAACCGCGTCCCCCAGAAAGGTGAAACGCGGTCCAACATGCATGTCGGCGGCAAAGCGGAAGCCTCCGGCCTCGATGCGCAGGATCAGGCGATCTGCGAGGCGATCGGCCCCATGCTGAAAGAGCGCGGCCTCATGCTCGTCGGGATTGATGTCATCGGTGGCAAGCTCACCGAAATCAATGTCACCTCGCCGACCGGCGTGCAGGAGCTCAAGCGCTTCTCCGGCATCGATACATGCGCCCGCTTCTGGGATGCTGTCTATCGCACACTGGGCAAGTAGGCCATATACACGCTTGACGGGTAGTGTCGCATGTACTTAATTTGTTCCCGTTTTGGATTGGTTTTGTCCGCGCGCTGTGGAAAATCCATTAATGGCAACAACTTAGCTCCAATACTGCGCTGACTGGCGGAGTCGGGCGAGTTGCCAGGCGCAAGACGTTAACGGGCCAACCAGTCCCCGAGCGACGGGGGAAGTCCGCATGGCGGCACGCACGACAACTGTAGCCTTCGAGGGTGCCGAAGCGCGTCTCGTGGACGTCCAGGTCCAGATCGCCGGTGGCGGCCAGGCCGTATTCGCGGTGGTGGGACTGGCCGACAAGGCCGTCGCGGAAAGCCGGGAACGGGTGCGGGCGGCCTTCTCCGCCCTTGGCCTTTCCATGCCGGGCAATCGCCTGATCGTGAACCTCGCACCGGCGGATCGCCCCAAGGAAGGCTCGCACTTCGACCTGCCCATCGCCCTCGCCATTCTGGCCGAGATGGGCATTCTCCCGAAGGACATCGCCCAGGATTATCTCGCCTTCGGGGAACTCGGGGTCGATGCCACGCTGGCCGCAACGCCCGGCGCGCTTCCCGCTGCCGTCGCTGCCAACGCTGCCGGCCTCGGCTTCATCTGCCCGAAGGATTGCGGACCGGAGGCCGCCTGGGCCGGGGGCGACCTGGCCATTCTCGCCCCGGGTTCACTCATCCAGCTGATCAATCACTTCAAGGGCAGCCAGGTTCTCTCCCGCCCTGTCCCCGGCGAGCTCCAGGCCAGCGCAAGCGCGGTCGATCTCAACCAGGTCAAGGGGCAGGAAGGTGCAAAGCGGGCCCTCGAGATCGCTGCCGCAGGCGGCCATAACCTCCTCATGGTCGGACCACCGGGTTCGGGCAAATCCATGCTGGCGGAGCGGCTGCCGGGCCTGCTACCGCCGCTCGCCGCCGACGAGCTGCTCAAGGTCTCCATGATCCATTCCGTCGCCGGGCTGGTAGAACGGGGCCAGCTCACCCGACAGCGCCCCTTCCGCGCACCGCACCACTCGGCCTCCATGGCCGCCATGGTGGGCGGCGGCATGCGCGCCCGTCCCGGCGAGGCGTCGCTGGCCCATTGCGGCGTCCTCTTCCTCGACGAACTGCCCGAATTTCACCCGCAGGTGCTCGACAGCTTGCGCCAGCCGCTGGAGACCGGAGAAATCACCGTCGCCAGAGCCAATGCGCATGTGACCTATCCGGCCCGATTCCAGTTTGTTTCGGCCATGAATCCGTGTCGCTGCGGCTCCGGGGGGATGGATGGCAAGCCGTGTCGGCGCGGTCCGCGGTGCGCGCTCGACTATCAGGCCCGTCTGTCGGGCCCGCTCCTCGACCGGATCGACCTGCAGATCGCCGTGCCCGCGGTCACGCCCGCAGACCTCGCCCTGCCTGCTCCGAAAGAAGGCACCGCAGAAGCCGCCGCCCGTGTGGCCCGGGCGCGCGAAGCCCAAAGCGAGCGCGGCGCCCTGAACGCCTATATCCGCACCGACATTCTCGACCATGTCGCCGCGCCGGACCGGGCGGGCGAAGACTTGCTGATCGAATCCGCCTCCGCCTTCCGGCTGACGGCGCGCAGCTATCACCGGGTGCTGCGGGTCGCCCGAACCATTGCCGACCTCGACGGATGCGAGACCGTGCGCCGGGTCCATATCGCGGAAGCGCTGGCCTGCCGCCGCGGCCTCGCCCTGCCCGGCGATGCGGTGCTCGCGCACTAGCCCGCGCGCGCACGTGACGACACATCGTTAACCCCGTCCGCGGTACACAGGACGGGTCATGACGAACGAGCCGACCGATACGCCCGGACGGCCCGCCCATCCCGGTGCGCCGGGAGGCGGGGCGGACAGCCTGTCGAGCTTTCTCCTGGGTGCGCTGGATGCGGCCGGAGAGCTCCTGCTCCTGCGTGGCCGAACCGGCCGGGTTCTCCACGTCAACAAGGCCTTCCTCGATGCCTTCGGCGGCGAGCTGAATGACTGGGTCGGGCGCTGGTTCTCCATGGCGCCGCCGGTCGCGGACGGACACGCGCGCCGCTATGATATCCTCATGCGCACCCGCAACGGCCCGCTCTGGATCGAATGGGATGAGCGGTGCCTGCCCGGCAATCAGGGCGTGATCGCCGTCGGACGCGACATTTCCTCCCGCCGCGAGAAACACGACAATCTGGAAGCCTCGCAGCAGGCTAAATCCCTCTTCTTCGCCGCCGTTACCCACGAGCTGCGCACACCGCTGGCCGGCGCGCTGGGCGTGGCTCGCCTGCTGGAGGGCACACCCCTTCGGCCCGACCAGGCCGACTATGTGCGCTCCGTCGCCGCCTCGACCGAGCATGCGCTGACGCTGATCGATGACATTCTCGACCTCTCCCGCCTCGAAGCCGGACGCCTCGAACTTCGGCCCGAACGCATCGACGTCGCCGAGTTGATCCGCGAAACCGTCGAACTCGCGGCGCCGCGTGCCCATGACAAGGGTCTGGAAATCGCGGCCGTCCACACCGCGGACGCCCCGGGCTTCATCACGGCAGATGGCGCGCGCCTGAAACAGATCCTCTTCAACCTCATCGGCAACGCCGTGAAGTTCACCGACGCAGGCGGTGTTCGCATCGATGTCGGCAATTCTCCGTCGGCAGACGGCACACCCCGCCTCAGCCTCGCCATCACCGATACCGGGCCGGGGATTTCCGAAGCCGATCAGACCCATCTCTTCGAGCATTTCGAACGCGGTGCCGCCGAGCGCGAAGGCAAGGAGGGTGCCGGACTGGGGCTGGCCATGGTCCGCCGCCTCGTCGAGGCGATGGACAGTTCGATGGGCGTGGAGAGCCAGATCGGGGAGGGGTCGAAATTCTGGGTGACGCTGGACTGCCCGACCGAGACGGACCCGAGCGGCACTCCCCTGTCCGGACGCCGCTTCGCCATCGCCGCTCCCAATGACACGCTGCGCCACGCCCTGGCGGACCAGATCGAGGCGCTGGGCGGCGAGACGGTTCGCATTGCCCGCCACGGCAAGCTGTCCGACGCCCGGAGGCTGGAACTCCTGATCGACGCCAGCTGGGCTGAACGCGCTGCCGCCGTAAAACCCTCCCGATGCTGGCAGCTTGTCCTGCCCGCCGAGAAGGAGGCCGCGCTCGAAGCCGCCGGCGATTGTATTGGCGGCTGGTTCGTCAAACCGGCCCGCCGCTCGACCCTGATCGCGCAGCTGACCGGCACGCCGGAAGCGGAACCCGTCCGACCGGTCGAGGAGGGACCGCCGGACCTCTCCCACCTCGCCATCCTGGTGGCAGAGGATGACCCTGTAAACGCGCTGATCGCGCGCCGGACGCTGGAAAAAGCCGGAGCCGAGGTCAAGGTGGTCGACAGCGGTCACGGCGCCCTCGCGGCCCTTCAGGATGACGCGTTCAACGCCATCCTGCTCGACCAGCGCATGCCCGGCATGGACGGCCCGGAATTCGCCCGCATGGCCCGCCTCAATGGCTATGACCTGCCGATCATCGCCCTGACCGCCAATTCCTCCGAGGCCGACCGCCGTCGCTGCCTCGATGCCGGGATGGATGATTTCCTAACCAAACCGTTAGATCCAAAGCGCCTTTTCGAAACCCTGCTCCGCTTGTGCGAAGAGAAAAACCGGTCCAGTTTGGGCTGAGTATTTCCCGGGGGCAGGAGAGAATTGATGTCAGACCTACGCACGGCGCCAGGGCATACCTGGCTGGAAACGGCGCGCTCCTATTTCACCCCGGTCATGCTGTCCATGCTGATCCTCGGCTTTGCCTCCGGGCTGCCGCTCTACATGGTCTTTCAGAAGCTGTCCTACTGGCTGCGCGACGCCGGAATCGACCGGTCGACAATCGGCTTCTTCTACTTCGTCACCCTGTCCTACACGCTCAAATGGCTCTGGGCGCCCGTCGTAGACCGGGTAAAACTGCCCGTCCTGCACAAGCTCCTCGGCCCGCGCCGATCCTGGATCGTCACCGCCATTGGCGGCACGGTGATCGCGCTGGTGATCATCTCCCAGACAGACCCGCTCGTCAGCCTCGTGCCTGTCGCGATCGCGGCCCTGCTCCTCGCCTATTCCGGCGCGACCCTGGATGTGGCTATCGACGCGTGGCGGATCGAATCCGCGCCCAATGACATGCAGGCCAACATGGCTGCGTCCTACTCTTTCGGCTACCGCATCGCCTACATGACGTCCGGGCTCGGACTGGCCATTTCCGAATGGGCAGACTGGGACATCTCCTTCCTCGCCATGGCGGGAGCGATGGTGATCTCGGCGGCTCTGGTGTTCTGGATGAAAGAACCCAAGGCCGGGGCCGGCCGCCGCGAACTTGAAGGCAGTTTCGCGGAGAAAGTGGCGCGATCCGTCTGGCAACCCTTCGCGGACTTCTTCGAGCGCCTGGGATGGTGGATCATCCCGGTCATAGCGCTGATCTCGCTTTACAGGATGAGCGACTTCACCATGGGTGTGATGGCCGCCCCGCTCTACTCGGATCTCGAATTCGACCGCGCCGTCGTGGGCGGAATTCAAGGCGGTCCCGGTCTGGCAGCTACCATGTTCGGCCTCTTCCTCGGCGGAGTGGTGTCCTACCGGATCGGTCTGATGAAGACGCTCGTCATCGGCCTCTTCATCACGCTTTTGACCAATGGGGCCTATGCCTGGCTTGCCGCTACCGCCCAGCCCGAGGACAGCTGGAAGTTGCTGATCGCCATCGTCGGCGACAATCTGGCTGGGGGCTTCGTGACAACCGTCTTCATCGCCTATCTTTCGAGCCTGGTCGATCCGGCAGCTGCGGCGACCCAATACGCCTGGGTCAGCTCATTCTACGCACTCTTCGCGAAATTCCTGTCCGGCTTCTCGGGCGTTCTGGCTGACGCGGTCGGCTGGGTGAACTTCTTCATCCTGACCGCAGCCTGGACCATCCCGGCCGGACTGGTTCTGGTTTTCGTCATGCTTCGCGGCCCCGCCGCCGCGCGTGGCGAGTACAAGTTCGCGGAACGGGAAACGGCAGACGACCCTGCCGAAGCCTGATCACTCGGCTCCGGCGTCTTCCACCTCGTGCTTGTCCGGATCGTAGGCGGCCAGGGTGGCGAGGTAGGTGATTTCGCTGACGGACGCGCCGAGCCGGGCGATCTGGACCGGTTTTTCAAACCCGATCAGCATCGGCCCCAGCACGGTGGCGCCGCCACCGGTGCGCAGCAGCTTGGTCGCAATGGAGGCCGAGTGGATGGCCGGCATGACCAGGACATTGGCTGGCCCCTTCAGGCGCGAGAACGGGTAGAGGAAGCGGTGTGACGGATCGAGCGCCACATCGACATTCATCTCGCCCTCGTATTCGAAATCCACGCCACGCTCGTCGAGAATACGAACCGCTTCCTGCAGCTTTTCAGAACGCTTTCCGGCCGGGTTTCCAAAGGTCGAGTAAGACAGGAAAGCGACGCGGGGCTTGAAGCCGAACGCCTTGGCGGCGTCCGCGGCTTCCGTGGCGATATCGGCCAGGGCCTCGCTGTCGGGGAACTCGGTGACATTGGTGTCGGCGATGAACAGGGTGCGCGATTTGGCCAGGGCGATGGACATGCCCATGACCCGCTGTTCCGGAGCCGGATCCAGCACGAGCTGGACGTCTCGCAGGGCCGCGTCATAGGCGCGGGTGGTGCCTGTCACCATTCCGTCCGCATCGCCCAGCTTGACCATGCAGGCGGAGAAGATGTTGCGATCATTATTGACCATGCGCTGCACATCGCGGCGCAGATAGCCCTGGCGCTGGACGCGGGCGTAGAGGAAGTCCGCATAGTCGGCATTGCGGTCAGACAGGCGCGCATTGACGATCTCGATCGCATCCTCCGGGACCCCGACCAGTCGCATATTGGCCCGACAGATCTCCTCGCGACCGACGAGGACGGCCTTGCCGAGCTCCTGGTTCTGGAAGGCGAAGGCAGCGCGGATCACCGACGGCTCCTCGCCCTCGGCGAAGACGATGCGACGGCCATGCCCCATGACCGCACCCTGGATGCGCTGCAGGAAGGAGGCGGTCGGATCGAGGCGGCGCGCCAGCTTGGCGCGGTAGGCCGCCATGTCCGGAATCGGCATGCGCGCCACGCCCGTATCCATCGCCGCTTGCGCGACATAGGGCGGAACATAGGAGATCAGACGCGGATCGAAGGGTGAGGGGATGATGTAGTCCTTGCCGAAGCTCGGGCGCGCGCCGTGATAGGCGGCCGCCACCTCGTCCGGCACATCCTCCTTGGCGAGAGCTGCCAGCGCCTGGGCGGCGGCGATCTTCATTTCCTCATTGATCGTGCGGGCGCGCACATCGAGCGCGCCGCGGAAGATGTAGGGAAAGCCGAGGACGTTATTGACCTGGTTGGGATAGTCGGACCGGCCCGTCGCCACGATGGCATCGCTGCGGACGGCGCGCACATCTTCCGGGCGGATTTCCGGGTCCGGATTGGCCATGGCGAAGATGATCGGTTCATCCGCCATGGATGCGACCATCTCCTGGGTGACCGCACCCGCAACCGAAAGTCCGAGGAAGCAGTCCGCCCCGTCCAGGGCTTCCTCCAGCGTGCGCTTGTCGGTCTTTACGGCATGCGCCGCTTTCCACTGGTTGAGATTGTCGCGCTGGTCATGAATGACGCCCTTGCTGTCACACAAAAGCGCATTCTCGTGGCGCACACCCATGGCCTTGAGCAGCTCCAGCACGGCGATCCCCGCCGCACCCGCGCCGTTCACGACGACCTTGAGATCTTCCATCTTGCGGTTGGTGATTTGGCAGGCATTGATGATGCCCGCAGCCGAGATGATCGCCGTTCCGTGCTGGTCATCATGGAAGACCGGGATATCGAGTTCCTCGCGAAGGCGCTGCTCGATGATGAAGCTTTCCGGTGCCTTGATGTCCTCGAGATTGATGCCGCCGAACGTATTGCCGAAGCGCTTCACGCATTCGATGAAAGCGTCCGCATCCTCTTCCTCGACCTCGATATCAATCGCATCCATGTCGGCGAAGCGCTTGAAGAGGACGGCCTTGCCCTCCATCACCGGCTTGGAGGCCATGGCACCGAGATTGCCGAGACCGAGAATGGCGGTCCCGTTGGAGATCACCGCGACCATATTGCCCTTGGACGTATAGTCGTAGACCGCGTCCGGATTGGCCGCGATTGCCTTCACGGGCACGGCGACACCCGGGCTATAGGCCAGGGAGAGATCACGCTGCGTCGCCATGGGCTTGGTCGGTTGCAGAGCCAGCTTTCCGGGGACGGGCTCACGGTGGAAGGCGAGGGCTTCTTCGTCTTCGACCGGGCTGGTTCTGTCGTTCATGGCGATGTCCTTGGTCTTGATACGCTTTCCACGTCTATAGCCGCTCTAGCCGCTTCGCCCCCTTGCGCGCAAGGCGAAACCTCGCAAGTGTCTGCGCCGATGAATGCCCTGACGACCCTTCCCGTACCCTTGGACCGCACCTTCCCGACTGCCGAAGGCGCGACCCCCATGATGGAACAATTCCTGGCCCTGCGAGCGGAAGCGCCCGCAGACGCGCTTTTGTTTTACCGGATGGGCGATTTCTACGAGCTGTTTTTCGACGATGCGGTCCGGGCGGCAGCGGCGCTCGATATCGCGCTGACCAAACGCGGCGAGCACCAGGGCGAACCCATTGCCATGTGCGGCGTCCCGGCCGCTACGGCTGAGGCTTATCTGGCCCGCCTCATCAAGGCCGGGTTCAAGGTCGCGGTCGGCGAACAGATGGAAGACCCGAAAGCGGCCAAGGCCCGCGGCTCCAAAGCCGTGGTGCGTCGTGCCATCACCCGGGTCGTCACGCCGGGCACGCTGACAGAGGACTCCCTGCTCGATCCGCGACGGTCAAACCGTATCGCCGCCCTGGCGCGCACCGCCACGGGGGACGCCGCGATAGCCTGGGCGGATGTTTCGACCGGCGAGTTCACCGTCGCCGCGGTCGCGCCGGAAAATGTCAGCGCCGAACTGGCCGCGATGGCGCCCGCGGAACTGCTGATCGACGAGAACCGCTATCAGGAAGCCATGGAGCTGACACGCGGCGCGACATTGACGCCCTTGCCGCGCTCGAAGTTCGACGCCGCCTCCGCCGAGCGACAGCTCAAGGCGCAATACGGCGTGCAGGACCTGGAGGCCTTCGGTCAGTTTGACAAGGCCGAGCGCTCGGCACTTGGCGCCCTGCTGGACTATCTCGCCCTGTCACAGGCCGGAGCCCCGGCCAAGCTCGCCCCGCCGCGACAGGCGCGCTCTGGCAGCGTGCTTTCCGTCGACCCGGCGACCCGCGCCAGCCTCGAGATCGACCGCACGCTGAGCGGACAGCGCCAGGGCTCCCTTCTCGACTCCATAGACCGGACCGTCACCGCGCCCGGCGCACGATGTCTCGCCGAACGGCTTTCGCGGCCTCTGACTGATGCCCCGGCAATCGAGGCGCGGCTGGACGCGATCCACCTGTTCGAGAAGCAGGAACTGCTGCGCCGCGATGTCCGCGACCGGCTGAAGTCCGCCGGCGATGCCGAACGCGCGCTGTCCCGTCTTCTCCTGAACCGGGGCGGACCGCGCGATCTAAAGGCACTTGCCGCCGCGCTGAGTGAGGGCGAGGGTCTCGCCAGCTGTATCGACCGTGACGGGCTGGCCGGCGCGGGCGGGCTTGTGGCCACCTACCTCGCCACCCTGACACTCACTGACAAACCGGAGCTGGCAGCGCTGGTCAGCGATCTGGAACGCGCCATCAAGGACGAGCCGCCTCTGCTGGCGCGCGATGGTGGTTTCATTGCCGAAGGCTGGCGCCCCGAGCTCGACGAGGCCCGCCAAATGCGCGATGCCTCGCGCCGGATTGTCGCCGGACTGCAGGAGACCTATGCGGAGAAGGCGGGCGTCGCGTCGCTGAAGATCAAGCACAACAACGTGCTCGGCTATTTCGTCGAAGTCACCGCGAAGAACGCCGACGCTCTGATGGGCCGCGAGGATTTCATCCATCGCCAGACCATGGCCAACGCCGTGCGTTTCACCACGACCGAGCTTGCCGAGCTTGAAGCCAAGATCGCCAGCGCCGGTGAGCGTGCCCTTGCCATGGAACTGGAAGTCTTCAACGAGCTGCGCGACCGGGTCGAGGCTGTGTCGACGGTGATCCGCGCGTCCGCCCGGGCGCTGGCCGAAATTGATGTCGCCGCCGGTCTCGCGGACTGGGCGGTGGAATGTCAGGCTGTGCGGCCGCAGATCGAGACGGGCACGGTGTTCCAGGTCAGCGGCGGTCGCCACCCGGTGGTCGAGCGCGCCCTGGCCCGTGATGGCAATGGGCGGTTCACGCCGAATGACTGCCATCTTGATGGCGAAGGCGGCGAAACCGCGCGCCTGATGTTTGTCACCGGCCCGAACATGGCGGGTAAGTCGACCTATCTGCGCCAGAATGCCCTGATGATCATCCTCGCCCAGGCGGGCTGCTACGTCCCGGCTCAGTCGGCGCGGATCGGTCTGGCGGACCGGCTCTACTCCCGGGTCGGCGCGGCCGATGATCTCGCTCGCGGACGCTCGACCTTCATGGCGGAGATGATCGAGACCGCCGCCATTCTCAACCAGGCAACGGCGCGCAGTTTCGTCATCCTCGACGAGATTGGGCGCGGCACGGCCACGTTTGACGGCCTGTCCATCGCCTGGGCTGCGGCAGAACACCTGCACGATCTCAATGGGTGCCGCGCCTTGTTCGCCACGCATTATCACGAACTGACCCGGCTGGCCGAAGACCTCTCTGCCGCGGGCAATTGCTCGCTCAAGGCCCGGGAATGGCAGGGCGAGCTGGTCTTCCTGCACGAGGTTGGTCCCGGAGCGGCGGACCGCTCCTACGGTATCGAGGTTGCCCGTCGCGCCGGTCTGCCCAAACAGGCCGTCAAGCGCGCCCAGATGATCCTCGACCGGCTGGAATCCGACGGCACGCCCGCCAACGCCCTTCAGGACTTGCCCCTGTTTGCGAGTTTCGAACCGGAACCGGTCTCCGAACCGTCCGCCGTCGAGGAACGACTGGGCCAGGTCGACCCGGACAGTCTCACGCCGCGTGAAGCGCTGGACCTCGTCTATGCGCTCAAGGAAATTGCCAAGGACGCGTGACGACATGAATGGCATTCACTAAACTTCCCGGAATGTCGCAAACCGTCCTCCCTGCCTCGCTCAATGCACTCAAGGTTCGCGCCCAGCTCGCCGCCGCCGTGGCGCGCGAGGGATGGGATGCGCCGTCGGCCCGCAAGGCCGGTCTCGCAACGCTCCGCGCGGCGCTGGATAACTTCTATGAGCGCGCCTATGGCCGCCTGGAAGGCGATACGGGCGGTGCCATTGCCGCCAAAACGCTGTCCGACGGTGTCAGCAGCTGTCTGCAAGCCCTGTTCGATTCCCTCGCCAGCCATGACCCGGACGGTGCCCGCGGCATTGCCCTGTGTGCCCATGGCGGTTTCGGCGCGGGCGAACTCGCGCCGCATTCCGATATCGACATCACCCTGATCAAGCCGGAGGACGCCGGCGAAGCGACCGACCGCTTCCTCGAACGCCTCCTTTACGCCCTCTGGGACCTGAAGATTGATGTCGGAGGCGGAGCCTGCCGTTCGATCGACGAAACCCTCGACCTCGCCCGCGAGGACGCCTCGGAACGGACCGCGCTCCTCTCCCTGCGCCATCTGGCCGGTGATGAAGCGCGCAGCCGTCGTCTGGCCGAACGCTTTCGGGAGGAAGTTGTCGCCGGTGACGAAGTCGCTTTCGTGGAAGCGAAGCTGCGCGAGCGCGATGCCCGGCTCGATAAAACAGGTCGCTCCCGATACACCGTCGAACCGCACATCAAGTCGGGCAAGGGCGGGTTGCGGGATTTGCAGTTGATGCGCTGGCTGGCGCAATTCCTCTACGGCGCTGATGCTTTCGAGAAATGGGTGGGCGATCGCCTGCTCTCCGTCGATGATGTGGAACGCTACATCGCGGCCGATGATTTCCTCTGGACAGTCCGCTTCCACCTTCATGCCTTGTCCAAGGGCAAGGATGAGCGCCTGACCTTCGACCTGCAGCCTGAAATCGCCCGGCGCATGGGCTTTGTCGACGGCGAGAACGAGAGTGGCGTAGAGCTTTTCATGCGCCGGTACTTCATGACCGCCATGCATGTCGGCGCGATCACCCGTCTGGTCTGCGCCAAGCTGGAAGCGGACAGCCACAAGGCCCTGCCCAGCAAGCTCGCGCGCTTTCTGCCGGAAGATATCGCCCGCAATGACAGCGATGTCGGCGACTTCATCATTCGTGAAGGCCGGCTGGATTTCTCCAGCCCAACCCAGATCGCCGACGATCCGGTGATGCTGATGCGCTTCTTCGAGATGGCGTCCTCACGGCAGTACGACCTGCATCCGGAAGCCGTCGCCCGCATTGGCCGGACGCTCTTCCACGTCGATGATGACTTCCGCTCGGACCCGCGCGTTGCCCGGTCCTTCTTCGCCGTCCTGCTGGACTCGCCTGCCCCGATGGCCGTTCTGCGGATGATGACCGAAGCGGGCCTTCTCGGTGCCTACATTCCCGAATTCGGCGACATTGTCGCGCGAACCCAGTTCAACATGTACCACCACTATACGGTGGATGAGCACACTCTCCAGGCCATTGGATTATTGCGGGAAATCGAGCAGGGCGAACATCCTGTCGACCACCCGCTCGCCAGCGCCCTCGTCTCCAAGATCAAGAACCGGCGCGCCCTTCATCTCGCGGTTTTGCTGCACGACACCGGCAAGGGATCCGGCGATCAGTGCATAGAGGGCGGCCAACGCGCCCGCACCGCCTGCGCCCGTCTGGGCCTCGACGAGGACGAGACCGAACTCGTCGCCTGGCTGATCGAGAATCATCTTCTCATGAGCGACACCGCTCAGCGCCGTGATCTCGGCGACCCCCGAACCATCGCCGACTTCTCCCAGGCGGTCGGCACGGTTGAGCGCCTGCGCCTGCTCACCCTCCTCACCGTGGTCGATATTCGGGCCGTGGGTCCGGGCGTGTGGAATGGCTGGAAAGGTCAGCTCATGCGGGACCTGTACACAGCTGTCGAGCCCGTCCTGAAAGGCTCCGGCGATGCCATCGAGCTGGCGCGGCAAACCATGGCCGAAAAGGCCGGGCGCGCCCGCGACCGCGTCTGTGACCGCATGGAGCGAATGGACACGGCTTTCGCCGGTTGGTGGCGCGAGCAGATGGAGGACACCTACTGGGTTACCTCCAATGAGGAGGACCGCTTCCGACACGCGGCTTTTGTCCGTCAGACACGAACCGGAGGCCGCGCGGCGGCCGTTGGCATTCGTGTGGACCGCCGGCGAATGGCGACCGAAGTGATGATTTGGGCCGAGGACCGCGACCGCCTTTTCACCGATATGGTCGCCACCTTCTCGCAGCGGGGAGCCGATATCGTCGGCGCAAGCATCCATACGACCAAGGGCGGTCAGATTTTCGATATTTTCTACATCCAGGACGCCGCCGGCCAGCCCTTCGGGCGCAGTCATCCCCATTTGCGGGACGAATTGGCGTCGAATCTGGAAGCCGTCGTCACCGGGACCAGCGACGTGCACTATGACCGGCACCTCATCCCCAAACGCCGCGATGCCGCCTTCCAGGTCGCGCCACATATCACCGTCTCGAATGATCTTGCGGAGCACGCGACCGTGATCGAGGCGTCCGGACGGGACCGCCCGGGCCTGCTCGCTGACCTGTCGCTTGTGATTTCCCGCAACGCGCTCTCCCTCCACTCTGCCCAGATCGACGGCTATGGCGAACGCGCAACCGATGTGTTCTACGTGACGCACGAGGGTAACAAGCTGACCGATGAGGCGCGTGTGGATCGCGTAACGAATGAATTACTCGAAGTGCTCAGCGAAAGCGAAGCCGTGCTGGACGTGCACGCAGCCAAGCGTGGCTTTGCCCGCGCTCCGGCAAGCATTTTGAGGTAAGCGATGCGCCTCCTTCGCTCCTCCGCGGTCGTTGGCCTCTTCACCATGGCCAGCCGCATCCTTGGATTCGCTCGCGACATCCTGATCGCAGCGGTGCTGGGCACAGGTCCGGTCGCCGAGGCCTTCTTCGTCGCCCTTCGCTTCCCCAATCTCTTCCGCCGCCTCTTCGCCGAGGGCGCCTTCAATGCGGCCTTCGTCCCGCTTTACGCCCGCACGCTTGAAGGCGAGGGCGAGGACAAGGCGCGACAGCTTCTGCGAGAAATCCTGTCGGTTATGGTGATGGCGCTGAGCGGCTTTGTGGTCATCGCGATTATCGTCATGCCTTGGCTGATGTACGTCATCGCGCCCGGGTTTGCCGTGGACGATGACGGGTTGCGCCTCAACCTCGCCGTCACCTTCACCCAGATCACCATGCCCTACATCCTGCTGATGTCGGTGACGGCCATGCTGGGCGGCGTTCTCAACTCGCATGACCGCTTCATTGCGGCAGCGGCAGCGCCAATCCTGCTCAACATCGTCCTGATAAGCATCCTGGCCTATGCGATGAAGGATGCCGGGATCGGCCTGGCGGACGTGCTGAAGAATGAAGCGGTCGAAGTCGAGAATGCGAACCGCTTCGGCCTTCTTCTCTGCATGGGCGTTACCTTGTCCGGCCTGCTGCAGGCGGTTTTTCTCTTCATCGGATGTCGCCGCATCGGTGTGAAACTCTCCATCATCCGCCCGCGCCTGACTCCGGGTGTGAAACGGCTGATCGTGCTGGGTGTGCCGGGGGCGATCGCGGCGGGTGTCACGCAGATCAACATCATCGTCAGCCAACAGATCGCCTCCTTCCAGGATGGCGCAGTGGCCCTGCTCTACTATGCCGACCGGCTCTACCAGCTGCCGCTCGGCGTCATCGGGATCGCGATGGGTGTCGCCCTGCTGCCCGCCCTGTCAAAGCGCCTGCGGGCGAATGATACCCAGGGCGCCGCGAACGCGATGAACCGAGCGCTGGAAATTTCCATGGCGCTGACCCTGCCCGCGGCCATTGCCATGCTCGCCATGCCGAACTTCCTGGTTTCCGGCCTTTTCCAGCGCGGCGAGTTCGACGCGATGGATGCGACCGGCACAGCGCTGGCCGTTCAGGCTTTCGCCATCGGCCTGCCGGCCTTCGTGCTCATCAAGGTTTTCGCACCGGGCTTCTTCGCCCGCGAGGACACCAGGACGCCGATGCGCTTCGCCGCCGTCTCCATGCTGGTCAACGTTCTGGCCGGTGTGGCGCTGTTCGCCCTGATCAAACTCCATTTCAACCTGCCTGACTTCGGCCACGTCGGTCTGGCCGCCGCGACCAGCCTGGCGGGCTGGATCAATGCCCTGCTCCTTATGTTCACCCTGCGCCGGACGGGAGGACTCGAGGCGGATGCCCGTTTGCGCAGCCGTCTTCCGCGCATCGTGATCGCGGCCATCGGCATGGGCCTGTGCGTCGCCATGGCGGAATACTGGGCCGACGAGATCACCGCGATTTTCTTCGGCGTCCGCCTCCTCGCCCTGATCGTCACCACCCTCGCCTGTGCCGCGATCTACGGCGTCATGGCACTCGTCACAGGCGCTCTGAAACCCTCCGAGGTGCTTGGCTCGCTCAAGCGCTCTTGAGGCGCAGCCCGGGCGAGGCTAAGACCGCCGGACTGTTCAACCCGGTCCGCACCGCTCGCGTGCGGCCAACCTCCGTCCAAAAGAGGCCCTCATGAGTGACACTCCCACCGATTACAGCGGTCCCCAGCGCGTCCTGTCCGGCATGCAGCCGACGGGGCAGCTTCATCTCGGCAATTATCTCGGCGCCCTGAAAAACTGGGTGTCCCTGCAGGATGACGGGAATTGGGAGTGCTTCTACTGCGTGGTCGACCTCCACGCGATCACCATGCCGCACGATCCGGCGACGCTGCCGGACTCCGTCCGCTCGGCCGCCGCCGCCTATATCGCGTCCGGCGTTGATCCCGAGAAAAGCGCCATTTTCGCGCAATCCGCCGTCCCGGCCCATGCCGAGCTTGCCTGGATCTTCAACTGCGTGGCCCGCCTCGGCTGGCTCGAGCGGATGACCCAGTTCAAGGACAAGGCGGGCAAGGACAAGGAGCGCGCATCCGTCGGTCTCTTCACCTATCCGGTGCTTCAGGCCGCAGATATCCTCGTCTACAAGGCCACCCACGTGCCCGTCGGCGAGGACCAGAAGCAGCACCTGGAACTATGCCGTGACATCGCCGCGCGCTTCAACCGTGACTTCGGGAAGGGCGAGGCCATCTTCCCGCTGACCGAACCCATCATCCAGGGCCCGGGTGCCCGCATCATGAGCCTGCGCGACGGGACGTCGAAAATGTCCAAGTCCGATGTCTCGGACAATTCGCGGATCAATCTGGATGATGATGCCGACAAGATCGCGCGCAAGATCAAGAAGGCCAAGACCGATCCGGAACCACTCCCGTCCGAGGAAGACGGGCTGGCGGACCGTCCGGAAGCCTCGAACCTCGTGGGCATCTATGCCGCACTGACGGGCAAGTCGAAGGCAGATATCTTTGCCGAATATGGTGGTCAGGGCTTCGGTACGTTCAAACCGGCGCTGGCCGATATCGCCGTGGAATACCTCGCCCCGATCTCGGACGAATATCGTCGTCTGATCTCGGACAAGAGCGAGATTGACCGCATCCTGCGCAAGGGTGCCGACAAGGCTCAGGCCGTGGCTCAGCCCGTGGTCGAGGAAGCCAAGAAGATTGTCGGCTTCTGGGGTTAGAAAAGGACAGCCCATGTTTCGTACCGCCTTCATCACGCTCGCTGCCCTCAGCCTCGCCGCCTGTGGCGAAACCGGTCACGAGGCCGATCACGACACGATGGACCATGGCAACATGGATCACGGCGCGATGGAGCATGCGACTCCGTCCGCCGAGGCCCTTGCACCGCTGCCGGATGATGGTGTCTCCCCGGTGATCAACATCCGGGCCGCCTGGATGCGCCCGCACCCCAATGGTCGCGACGTGACTGCAGCCTATGTCGTGGTGCGCCTCGACGCGGGCGCGGCAGACCGGCTAACAGGCGCGATGATTGACGGTGCCGAGCGGGTTGAGCTGCACGGCCACATTATCGGCGAGGGCGGCATGATGCAGATGCGCCCGATCGGCCCGCAGGATGTGACCAATGAGGGCCCGCTGGTTTTCACCCCCGGTGGTCGCCACCTCATGGTGTTCGGCCTGCCGACCGTGGTTGAGGGCGACAGCGTCAATGGTCAGCTGATGTTCGAGCGCGCCGGCACCGTGGATGTGACCTTCGAAGTCCGCGCCATGCCGCCGGGCAATGTGACCGATTACTGATCCGCAGCCGGTGGCGTGACCGCTTCGGGAGTCCGTGCGTAGGTCTCCGGGTCATAGGCTTTCGGCCCGCGCGGCCAGAACAGCCGGACCAGCCAGACGCCTCCGGCGATGACGGCGATCATGCCGAGCCCCATCGGATTCTCCTGCTGCAGGAAGAGCACGATGAAAAAAAAGATCCCCATGGCGAGGATGAGCGCGCCGAGCGCAAACATGGTGATCATGAAGGCCATGGACTGGCCTTCGAGAAACCGGATCCGGTCGCGATGAGGCAACAGCGCGACATGAAGTTCGCGCAGCAGGGCGCTGAACGTCTCGTAGCGCCCCTCGAACACACCCGGCCCCTTGAACGTCATTGAGCCGAACACGATTTCCTGCTTGTCATGATTGCGCACACGGCAGACGACCTGGCTCGTCTGCCCCGCCATCTCGACAGCGAGCCTGACATCGGCGATCGCATCAAAGGAAAAGCGGTGGAGGATCGTGCCCGCATCGTCAGACTGGACCAGAGCATCGCCCTCGACCCAGGTGAGGGTCGGTTTGGTTCCCAGATTGCGCCGGTCCGGATGCCGCGTCTCAGTCATAGCATTTCCCCTTTTTAATTCGCCCTTTAGCAGCAAAAGCTGGACGAGTCGCCAGAAACTCGCCACAGTCCCGGAACATGCCACACCAGACCCGAAAATTCCTCGTCGTCGCAGACGAAAGCCCGGAGGCGCGGACAGCGCTTTATTTCGCTGCGCGGCGCGCGTCGAAAACCGGGGCCACCGTGACCATTCTCGCGACCCATGAACGGGGCGATTTCAACCACTGGATCGGTGTCGCCGAAACCGCCAAGCGGGAAGCGGAAGCCGCTGCAGAGGCGCTGCTTGAGTCCATGGCGGAAGACGCGGAGGCCGTCACGGGCGACCGTCCGGAACTCCTGCTCCGCGAAGGCGAACGTCCGAATGTCATTGCCCAGCTGCTTGAGGATGACCCGGCGATCTCGTTGCTGATCCTCGGTGCCGCCAAGTCCAGCGAAGGCCCGGGACCGCTTGTCTCGGCCCTGGCACGGGGCAAGGGCCTGTTCACCGGGCGGGCCGTGCCGGTCACCGTCGTGCCCGGCGATATGGAATGCGCGGAAATCGACGCCCTCACCTGAGAAACCCCAGATTTCGCGGGGTTGAATTGCAGCGCTGACAGGTCCAAGTGGACGGTCAGGAGACCTGCCCATGTTCATTCAGACTGAAGCCACCCCGAACCCCAACACGCTGAAATTCCTGCCGGGACGTGCGATTTCGCCGGACCGTCCGATGGAGTTCGAGGACGCGGCGTCCGCAGAGGCCTCGCCGCTGGCCGCCGACCTGTTCACCGTCCAGGGCGTGCGCGGCGTCTTCTTCGGGGATGAATTCATCGCCGTCACCAAGACCGATGACGTGGAGTGGGACCATATCAAACCCTTCCTCCTCGGCGCCATCATGGACGGGCTGCAGTCCGGTCGACCGATCGCGGGTGACGCGGAAACCGCCAGCGGTCACGCGACCTATGAAGGGGAAGCCGAAGGCATTGTGAAAGAGATCATCGAACTGATCGACACGCGGGTCCGCCCGGCCGTTGCCCGCGATGGCGGCGACATCCTCTTCCACTCCTTCATCGCCGACACCGGTGTCGTCCGCCTGAAAATGCGCGGCGCCTGCGCCGGCTGCCCGTCCTCCACGATGACCTTGAAATCCGGCATCGAGAACCTGCTCAAGCACTATGTGCCAGAGATTTCGAGCGTTGAGGCGGTGGAGTAACGCTGACCTAACAGCGTGAAACTTGGGTCTTTCCCCGAGGTATCAACGAAAAAAGCTTCCAGAGGATTCCCTTTTGGAGCGAACACGCGAATCTTCGGCGCACGATAACTTCAGGTGGTTTACATGCCTCAACCGAAGAAATCTCCAGCTTTTGCTGATCTCAACGCGGAAGAGACCAGTCGCCTGAATCAAACAATCGACCGCACCATCGCTGATTTCCTCGAGGAATTGGCCGCGCTGAAGAACGACCCTAGGCATTCGTCCATGACGGAAGCGCAGTTATTACAGATAGCGCAAGAGCGAGTGCGGAAACGGTCACAACTCCACTAATCAATGCTCGAAGCAAGGTCGCTGAGTCGTTTTCAGCCTCCCACTCCATAACGCGTTCAGCGAATATTTTGTCGCGCATGCTCGGCTCGCCTGAAAACGTCAAGATCGCATCATTGGCATAGTCCGCCTTATTTCGGCTTTCCACCACGGCTTCGGGCACCCAGAATGCGTACATGATGCGTGACAAAACAAATGCGCCGGACCCAGCAATAAAGCAGATTGCGCTAACAGATTGAGCCAGAACGTCCAGGTTCGACGTTGTATGACTCATAATCAATTGCAATTGAGGCAGGTAGAATATTGTGGCAACCAGGATCATCGCGTTGACGATGTCTGAACGCTCAAATACCTGCCTCAATCGAAACCACTTCATCTCAACCCCGGAAGTCCTTCCAATCCAGACTGTCGAGTTGATCTTCAATGAACGACATCGACTGATCTACGAGATCGCGCCGCGCCTTTCGTTCAGTGTGGCCAATATATTTGCTGACAATGCTCCGCAGCGTTCTCTGGATCTTGGTTTCGCGAATGTAAACTTTCTGCTTGAGACGACCGCTTGCTGAGGACTTGGGGTAAACAAGCTGGGAATCGATGATCCTGACCAAATCCGGATTGATCCTGTCGCGAATGATGGGCGTTATTGAGGACGCATATTGTTTGCGCCGCTTCAGGTTCAGACGCCTGTTGTGTGCCAACAGACGAAAAGCGACCAACTCCGCCAAGCTTCGGTCGAAATCGTATCGCTGCTTGAGTTTTTCGATTTGTTGAACCATTCACTTCTCCAAAGCGCTTGAGCGCATTGAAAACAACTAAACATTGCTGAGTCAATTTTTTTAACCAAAGATTCCGATGAAACTCCTCGCCCTTGATACCACCGGGAAAAACTGTGCCGTCGCGCTGCGTCAGCCGGGACAGGATGATCGCGTGATCTGCGAGGCCATCGGGCGTGGGCATGCGGAACGTCTAGCACCGATGGTGCGCGAGCTGCTCGACGCGGCCGGGATTACCCCGGGGGCGCTCGACCGGATCGGCGTCACGACCGGGCCGGGAAGTTTTGCCGGGACGCGGGTCGGCGTGGCCTTCGCGCGCGGACTGGCCCTGGCTACCGGGGCAAGCGCGTATGGCATCTCCAACCTCGCTATCTGGGCTCAGATGACAGCCGAACGCCCGCTGGCGGTGCTGCACGACGCCAAGCGCAGTGAACTCATCCTGCAGATCGTCCGCGCTGACGGGACAAGCGAAGCGCCGCAGCGGCTGAGCTATGACGCGGCCCGACAAGCCTGTGAGGGTCTCGCCCTTGCCGGAAGCGGGGCCGGTCTTATCGGTGGCGAAAGCCGGGTTGCCGACACACTCGACATGAGCGCCATGCTCGACCTGACAGCGCGTGCGGCGCCGGAACAGACACCCCCGGCGCCCTTTTACGCGCGCCCACCGGACGCCAAGCTGCCCGGTGGCGTGGACGCGTGATCGTGGATCGGCTCACCCCGGCTTCCGCAGCGCAAATGGCTGCGCTCCACGCCCGGTGTTTCGATTCCGGCTGGTCCGAGGCTGAACTCACCTCACTCATCCTGATGCCCAGCAGCCTGACACTGGGCGTGCTCCACGACGGGCAGGTCGAGGGTTTTATCTTGTGCCGCAAGGCCGTTGATGAGGCCGAGATCCTGACCATCTGCGTGGATCCGGAAAAGCGCGGGACCGGAACCGGTCGCGCAATTCTGGACGCGGCCCACAAAGCCCTGGCGACGCAGTCCGTCACGCGCGTTCTGCTGGAGGTGTCGACGGACAATAGCGCGGCCCGGCGTCTCTATGACCAAGCCGGCTACTCGGTGATTGGCAAAAGACCCGGCTATTATCGCAATGGCAGCGATGCACTCATGTTGGAAAAATCGCTGTCAGGACGTGGACAAGCCTAGCCGACAAGGCATATCACAGGAAAAACCAACCGAGAGGATCGACATGCCGGACCGGATCGAGAAGCTGTGCGTTGAAAAAGGGCTGCGGATGACTGATCAGCGCCGGGTGATTGCCCGTGTGCTTTCCGCCTCTGACGACCACCCGGACGCTGAAGAACTGCACCGTCGTGCCGCCGCTGAAGATCCGCGCATCTCTCTCGCCACCGTCTACCGCACGGTTCGCCTCTTCGAGGAAGCCGGTATCATCGAACGCCACGACTTCCGCGACGGAAGGTCGCGTTACGAGGAAGCCGGGGATGATCACCATGACCACCTGATTGACCTAAAGTCTGGTGAGGTCGTGGAATTCGTGAATGACGAAATCGAGCGCCTGCAGGAAGCGATTGCCCGGAAGCTGGGATACAAGCTTGTCGATCACCGGCTCGAGCTTTACGGCGTACCCCTCTCGAGTGCCGAGGACTAGGCGCTCCTTCGAGTAGGGAAGAGCCATGTCTGCGCGGGCGCCCGGCAAGCACGCCATCTATTTCATCTTCATCACCGTGCTGATCGACATGATCGGCTTCGGTCTGATTATTCCGGTGATGCCGGACCTGATCCGCGAGCTGACCGGTCTTGAGGCGAATGAGTCCGTGCTGCTCGGCATGCTGCTCATCGTCTCCTACGCGTCGATGCAATTCATTTGCGCGCCGATCATTGGCGGTCTGTCGGACCGGTTCGGTCGCAAGCCGGTTCTGCTGGCGGCCCTGGCCGGTTTTGCGATCGATTACACGATTATGGGTTTCGCACCGGTCTTCTGGCTCCTGCTGGCGGGCCGGCTTCTGGCGGGCGTTTTCGGGGCCAGCTATTCCACCGCCAATGCCTTCATCGCCGACATAACCCCGCCGGAACAGCGCGCTGGCCGGTTCGGTATGATCGGCGCCGCCTTCGGTCTCGGCTTTACCTTCGGGCCGCTGCTGGGTGGCTATCTCGGCGACTGGTTCGGACCGCGCGCGCCCTTCCTGGCAGCCGCCGCGCTCGCCGGGATGAATTTCGTCTACGGCCTTATCGTCCTGCCGGAATCCCTGGCGCCGGAAAACCGTCGCCGCTTCGACTGGAAACGCGCCAACCCGTTTGGCGCGCTGATGCAGATGCGCAAATACCCGGCGGTTCTCGGTCTGATGGCCGCCGTCTTCCTGATGCTGGTCGGCCATTCAGTCTTCCCGGCGACCTGGTCCTACTATGCCAGCTTCCGCTATGGCTGGGACTCCGGTGATATCGGCCTGTCGCTGATGGTCGTCGGCATTTCCTCCGCCGTCGTGATGGGCGGTCTGACGCGCATCATTGTCCCGAAAATTGGCGAATGGCGCGCCATCTGGTTCGCGCTTGGCCTGGGCATTTTCAGCTACGCCGCCTACGGCCTCGCCGGACTTGGCTGGATGGTCTACCCGATCATCATCATTGGAGCGCTGGGCGGGATCGGACAGCCGTCCCTGCAGGGCGTTATGTCCCGCATCATTCCGCCAAACGCCCAGGGCGAACTCCAGGGCGCCATGACCGGCTTGCAGAGTCTCTCCATGATCATGGGGCCGCTCGCCATGTCGCCCCTGTTCAACTTCTTCTCGAGTGATCGCGCGCCGGTCTTCCTGCCCGGCGCCGCCTTCTTCCTCGCCTCGGCCCTGACAGCGCTGGCAATCCTCGTCGCCTGGCTCGCGCGCAAACAGGACACGGGCCTTGCGAACGAAACCACACCGGCGGACGAACCGTCGCCGGTTGCGGCCCACGAGGCCGAATAGTCTGTCTGGACTTGCGTCTTGCGCCCATTTCCATCATAACCCCCGCCTCTTCGGCATAGGGCCGGAGCGATGCAGGATATCGACGACCGAATGAGTTCGACGCGTAAACGCCTCTTTATAAAGACCTATGGCTGCCAGATGAATGTCTATGATTCCGAAAGGATGAAGGACGTTCTGCATCCGCTTGGCTATGAGCCTGCGGAGGAGCCGGACGGGGCGGACCTCGTTATCCTCAATACCTGCCACATCCGCGAGAAGGCGGCCGAGAAAGTCTATTCCGAGCTGGGACGCCTGCGTCCGCTCAAGGAAGCCAAGGCAAAAACCGGCGGCATGACCATCGCTGTGGCCGGATGCGTCGCCCAGGCCGAAGGCGCAGAAATCATGAAGCGCGCGCCCGTGGTCGACCTCGTCGTCGGACCGCAGACCTACCACAAGCTTCCCGAACTGATCGCCAAGGCCCATCGCGAGCGTGGCGAAGCGCTCGATACGGAATTCGAGGTCGAGGACAAGTTCGACCAGCTCGGCAATGACCGCCAGGTCGAGGGCTATTCCGCTTTCGTGACCGTCCAGGAAGGCTGCGACAAGTTTTGCACCTTCTGCGTCGTGCCCTATACGCGCGGCGCGGAATGGTCGCGCCCGGTCGACCAGATCGTCGCGGAAATCCGCGCGCTGGCTGCCAAAGGCATTCGCGAAGTCACGCTCCTGGGCCAGAACGTCAACGCTTTCCACGGTGAACCGCCGGCGGGACGCGAGGCGGACGGTCCCTGGGGACTCGGCCAGCTTGTGCGCCACGTCGCCCTGATCGGCGGGATCGAACGCATCCGCTTTACCACCAGCCATCCGCGCGACATGGATCAGGATCTGATCGATGCCTTCGCGGATACGCCGAAGTTGATGCCCTATTTCCACCTGCCGGTGCAGGCCGGATCCGACAAGATCCTCAAGGCGATGAACCGCCAGCACACCGCTGAGGACTACCTCGCCACGATCGAGAAACTGCGTACGGCGCGTCCGGATATCGCCATTTCCGGCGACATGATCGTCGGCTTCCCGGGCGAAACGGACAAGGATTTCGAGGCCACGCTCGATCTCGTCCGCGCGGTCAATTACGCGTCCTGCTTCTCCTTCAAATACTCCAAACGCCCCGGCACGCCCGGCGCCGCCATGTTCAACCAGATCGACGAGACGGTTAAATCGGAGCGGCTTCAGGTCCTTCAGGACCTGTTGAGCGAGCAGCAGGTCGCGTTCAACGAAGCGCAGATTGGCCGGACTCTGCCGGTCCTGTTCGAAAAGGCCGGCCGCCTCGAGGGCCAGCTGCATGGTCGCAGCCCCTATCTGCAATCCGTCCATGTCGAGGCACCGGCCGCGATGATCGGACAGATTGGCGAGGTGCTGATCAAAAGCGCCACGCGCAACGCCCTGACCGGACGTTTTGTGAGCAAGGAGCAAAGCGCCGCGTGAGCAGCCAGCCCGCCCCCCGAAAACGCGCTGCCAAGCCGCGGCGCCAGGCTTCCGAAAGCCTCCACTTCGACGACAAGGAACGCGTCCGCGCCATGGCCGGAGCGGGCGACCGCTTCCTTATCCTGATCGAGGAAGAGCTCGGGGTACGCCTGAGCGCGCCCGGAAGCGGACAGATCGTCATCACCGCCGAAGCCTCCGACGCCCGCGAGGAAGCCAAGCGCGTCCTCAAACGCCTCTATGCCAGCCTCGAACACGGTCTGACCTGCGACGAGGCCTCCGTCCGCGCAGCCTTGCGAACCCGTGAAAGCGAGGAGAGTGGGGCCGGGGATGACGGGGTAATCCGGGTTCCGCGCGGCAACAGCCTCATCGCGCGCACCGAAGGCCAGCGCACCTATGTCCGCGCGCTCAAGAACGAGACCCAGTACGATCTCATCTTCGGGGTCGGCCCCGCAGGAACCGGCAAGACGCTGCTGGCGGTCGCCTATGGTGCCTCGCTGCTTATCCAGCGCCGGATCGAGAAACTCATCATCACCCGTCCCGCCGTCGAGGCGGGGGAGAAGCTGGGCTTCTTGCCTGGCGACCTGACCGAGAAAGTCGACCCCTATCTCCTGCCGGTCTGGGACGCGCTTGCCGATACGCTGGGTCGCAGTCAGCTTGAGAAAATGCGCGAGGATGGCCGGATCGAAGTGGCACCGATCGCCTTCATGCGTGGCCGCACGCTGAACCGCGCCTTCGTCATTGTCGACGAGGCCCAGAACACCTCGCGCGCCCAGATGCAGATGGTGCTGACCCGCCTCGGCGAGGGCTCTCGCATGGCCGTGACCGGCGATCCGAGCCAGTGTGACCTGCTGCCGCGCGACCCGTCCGGCCTGCCACACGCTCTATCAATTCTGGCAAAAACCCGCGGAGTCGCTATCGTGCGATTCGACAAGGGCGATGTGGTTCGCCACGATCTGGTGGCTCGCATAGTTGCAGCCTACGAAGAAGACGCCAATCGGGAGGCCAGCCGCGAACGGCCATGAACGCCGCTGATGTAATCGTCGAGGATGACAGTTGGGAGTCTTTGCGAGGCAAGACCCGGCTGATTAATGAAGCCCTCACCACCGCTGCTGATTTCCTGGACACGACCCGCCCCGGCGTCGTCGCCATCCTGTTGACCGGCGATGACGCAATCGCGGACCTCAACCAGCGTTTCCGGAACAAGTCCGGCCCGACGAATGTCCTCTCCTTCCCGGCTGTGGACGGTTCCGACAACCACCTTGGCGATCTTGCGCTCGCCTGGGGCGTGATCAGCCGCGAAGCCGCTGACCGCGAGATCGAGGTTACGGATCATCTGCGTCACCTCGTCGTCCATGGCTATCTTCATCTCCAGGGTTATGACCATGTTGAGGATGAAGAGGCCGAATACATGGAAGACCTCGAGCGCCGCATCCTGACCAAGCTCGGCGTCGCAGACCCTTATCAAGACGAGACCCCGGCCAACCAGCCCGCTACATCATGACCGATATTCCTGACTCCACGCCCTCGCCGAAATCGGCGAGCTGGTTCCGACGCCTGATTTCCAAGCCTGAAACCGCCGAAGCGGACACGCCCGCGGCAGTCGCCCATCCCTCGATCGAAGCGGATGCACTCGACAATCTCCGTGTTGCCGATGTCATGGTGCCGCGGGCTGACATTGTCGGGGTCGAAATCTCCACGCCGCTGGGTGAGCTCACCAAGATCTTCTCCGAAGCGGCCCATTCGCGCCTGCCCATCTATCGCGACACGCTGGATGACCCGGTAGCGGTCGTCCACATCAAGGATGTGATGACTCACCTCCAGCCCGGCGAAAACGGCAAGATGCCGGCCGGGTGGTCGTCTCAGCAGATCCTGCCGGAAATCGGTCGCCAGCTCCTGTTCGCCCCGCCCTCCATGCGCGCGATGGACCTTCTGCGCCGCATGCAGGCGCGTCGCATGCACCTGGCGCTCGTCGTTGACGAATATGGCGGAACAGACGGCCTCGTGACGCTCGAAGACCTGCTCGAACCCATCGTCGGCGATATCGAGGACGAGCATGACGACGAGGAAACGCCGATGATCAAGACGCGCGGACCGGGCGTCTGGGACGTCGACGCACGCGCCGAGATCGACGATTTCGAGGGGGTCGTCGGCGAGGAAATCGCCGCGCCAGAGGAAGACGATGATGTCGACAGCCTGGGCGGCCTGGTCTTCACCCTGGCCGGACGCATACCGGAGCGCGGCGAGGTCATCCATCACTCCTCCGGGTACGAGTTCGAAGTCCTCGAGGCCGATCCCCGCCGGATCAAGCGCATGCGCGTGCGCTCCATGAATGCGGCCAAGGCGCGCAAGTCCGACGCCGACACAGCAGGTGGTTCGTGACGATCGAACGCCAGTTCCAGCCCTGGTCCTGGCGCGCCCGCCTGCTGAAGGCGGGCGGCTGGCGTGTCTGGCTGTTGCTGCTTGCCAGCGGAGCATTCAGCGCCCTCGCCATGGCTCCGCTGAATGTCTGGCCCGCCCTGATTCCGGGACTGACGGTCCTGATCTGGTGCCTCGACGGCTCGCGACACCAGACCCACACGCTGCAATCCGCCTTCTGGCGCGGCTATCTCTTCGGCATGGGGTATTTCATCGCCGGGACCTTCTGGGTCGGCTTCGCCTTCCTGAACCGGGGCGGTGCGTTCTGGATGCTTATCCCGCTCGCCCTGCCGGCTTTCGCCAGCCTGCTTGCCGTTTTCTGGGGCTTTGCGGGCATGCTCTATTCCAAGCTGTCCCAACGGTCGGAATGGCGCATCCTCGTATTCGCCGCCAGCTTTGCCCTGTTCGAATGGCTGCGCGGACACATCTTCTCCGGCCTGCCCTGGAATCTGCCCGGCTACACCTGGACCGCCGGCGGGGCCATCAGCCAGTCGGCATCCTGGTTCGGCATTTACGGCCTGACCTTCCTCACACTCTTCGCACTGGCTTCGCCAGCCGTTGCGATTTCGCGCCACATGAAGAGCCGACGCCTGATGCCCCCCATGGCTGGGATAGGCCTTCTGCTTCTGGTCTTCCTTGCCGGGATGATGCGCCTCGGCAGCGCGGAAATTCCGGATCATGAGGGCCTGCGATTCCGCATCGTTCACTCCTCCATCACCCAGGCCGAAAAATGGGGGCCGAATGATTTCGAGGCGCGCACCCGCGACCGTTATCTCCGTCTGACCCAGGCGCCCGGGCTCGACGCGGTGACGCACGTGCTGTGGCCGGAGGGTGCCTTGCCGTATTTCATGCTGGAAGACGGTGAAACCCTGCGAATGATCGGGAATGACCTGCAAAACGGTCAGGTTCTGCTGGCCGGAATCAACCGTCGTGCCGGGATCGGACGCGACACCACCTACCACAACTCCCTCGCCGTTTTGCGGTATGCCGAGAACGGCGCCCCGCGGGTCGACGCGCTCTACGACAAGGTTCGCCTTGTCCCCTTCGGCGAAACCATACCCCTGGCGTGGCTGATCTCCGCGATCGGCTTTGAGGATTTCGCCCGCCTCCAGTTCGCGCCCGGCCCCGGCCCCGCTGTCTCCAACGTCGCCGGCGCACCGTCCATGATGCCGCTGATCTGCTATGAGGCGATCTTCCCGGAATTCGTGCGCTCCGCCCCGGAACGACCGGGCTGGCTCTACAATCTCTCGAATGATGCCTGGTTCGGCGATACCAGTGGACCCTGGCAGCATCTCAACCAGACGCGCTACCGCGCCATTGAAACCGGCCTGCCAATCCTGCGGGTCGCCTCGCGCGGCTATTCCGGTGCCATCGACCCGCTCGGGCGCATGCCGCTCCGCATCGCTCCGGATGATGAGGGCGCCTACGACACCGGCTTGCCGCTTCCCCTCGCATCGACGCTGTATTGGCGATATGGGGATTTGCCCTTCTGGTTCATCACCTTGTCCATTCTTGGCCTGATCACGGCGCAACGTTTCCGTTTTATGAGGAAACAAAAAAGGTCGCAGCCCTGACCTGAAAGTGATTATACTACCTCGCAGGGGTTGTGTTATGCGTCCAGAGCACGAGGTGAAGACATGATCCAGACAGATCAGAAAGCGTCCAAGACCAGCACCCGAGGCCCAAATCCGGTCGATATCCACGTGGGATCCCGCATCCGCTTGCGGCGACAGCTCCTGCGAATGAGCCAGGAAAAACTCGGTGACGAGCTCGGCGTGACCTTCCAGCAGGTCCAGAAATACGAACGTGGCGCCAATCGCGTCGGCGCCAGTCGGCTCTACCGGCTCTCGCGCGTGCTCGAAGTTCCGGTGCAATTCTTCTTCGAAGGCCTGCACGAGGAAACCCAGCTGACCGGCATGGCCGATAATGACCAGACGCCGATCGTCTACGACTTCATCCAGAGCTCGGACGGGGTGTCACTGGCCGAGTCCTTTTCCCGCATCAAGGACCCCAAGGTCCGTCGTCGGGTCCTGGAACTGGTCCGGACTCTCGCCAGCGAAGAGGAAATGGCGAGCTGAGACGGCGTCTGCGCGAAGCGGGGTGATTTGACGGCCCGTTCCGGGTAAATGCCCTGCGTCATGTCGAACGATAGCAAACAGACACACACGGACCGACCGGAGTTTCGCCTGTTCGGGCGCGCCCAGGGCAAACCGCTTTCACCGCGCCAGCAATCCCTGGTCGATGATTTCCTGCCGCGGATCACCCTGCCGGAGAGCGGTGAGATCAACCCAGACGCCCTGCTGCCCGGCTGCGACCGCCATATCCTCGAAATCGGCTTCGGCGGCGGGGAACACCTGGCCGGACAGGCCGAGCGCAACCCCACGGCCGGCTATATCGGGATCGAGCCCTTCCTCAACGGTGTGGCCAAGGCGCTGACCCAGGTGGAAGCCGCGGGCCTGACAAACGTCCGTATCTGGCGCGGGGATGCGCGCGATGCCCTGCCACGCTTCGCGCCCGCTTCGTTGGATCGCATCTTCCTGCTCTTCCCGGACCCCTGGCACAAGAAGCGCCATGCCAAACGTCGCTTCGTGCAGCAGGCCACGCGCGATGAATTCGCCCGCCTCCTGAAGCCGGGTGGCACGCTGCGTATCGCCACGGACGTGAAATCCTACGCCGATCACTGCATGATCGAATTGCAGGGCGATGACCGTTTCGAATGGCAGGCCAGCGCCGCGTCGGACTGGACACAGCCGCCGGACGATCACATCCGGACACGCTATGAAAGCAAGAATCTCGGCGACTGCGCGCCGGTCTTCATGGATTATGCGCGCTTGTGATGCACGGCTTGCATTCCTTGCAGCACAAGCGTATATAGCCGCCGTTACATGTTCGATCGCATCGGATGATGCCTTCGAGCGGTCGCGGTCGGCGGCCGCTCTTTTTGTTTCTCTGGAGCTGATTTGAAAACCAAGACGCCGCAAGATGCACGCATTCTCGCCCTGGCCGAGCCGCTCGCAGAAGAGCTTGGTCTGGAGATTGTTCGCGTGCGCGTCATGTCCGGCAAGCGTCCGCGCCTGCAGATCATGACGGACCGGCTCAACGGAACAGGCGTCGATGTCGACGATTGCGCCGCCCTGTCGCGCGCCCTGTCCGAGGTTTTCGAAGTCGAGGATCCGATTTCCGGCGAGTACGACCTGGAAATCTCCTCTCCCGGCATTGATCGCCCCCTCACGGACCTGCGTCACTTCGCACGCTGGGAAGGCTATGAGGCCAAGCTGGAGCTGGATCGCATGGCCGAAGGCCGCAAGCGGTTCCGCGGCATCCTGGCCGGGGTGGAGGGCGATGATGTCCTCCTCGACATGGACAATGAAGACCACACCACGCTGATCCCGTTCGACTGGATCGCGGAAGCCAAGCTTGTTTTGACAGACGCCTTGATCGAGGCGGATTTGAAAGCGCGGGACAAGGATACCGCGCCGACTGAAGGAGACGAATAATGTCGCAGCGGATCATCACGGAGACCATCCGATGAGCATTGGTGTCAGCCACAACCGTCTGGAGCTTCTCCATATCGCACGCGCTCTGGCGTCGGAGAAGAATATCGACGAGTCGATCGTGATCGAGGCGATCGAGGAAGCTATCCAGAAGGCCGCCCGTTCGCGCTACGGCATCGAGAACGACATTCGCGCCAAGATCGACAACAAGACCGGTGAGCTTTCGCTGACGCGGAACATGACGGTTGTTGAAGAGATCGAGAACGAAAACCAGGAACTGACCCTGGAAGACGCCAAGAAGATCGATCCGGACGCTGAAATCGGCACCGTCTTCTCCGACGAGCTGCCGCCGATCGAATTCGGTCGTGTCGCCTCCCAGACGGCCAAGCAGGTCATCACGCAGAAAGTCCGTGAAGCCGAGCGCCAGCGCCAGTTCGAAGAGTACAAGGATCGCGTTGGCGAGATCGTCAACGGTATCGTCAAGCGCGTGGAATACGGCAATGTGATCATCGATCTCGGCCGCGCCGAAGGCATTATCCGCCGCGCCGACGGTATCCCGCGCGAGAACCTGCAGACCAATGAGCGCGTCCGCGCCTACATCTACGACGTCCGTGAGGAAGTCCGCGGTCCGCAGATTTTCCTGTCCCGCGCCCATCCGGACTTCATGGCCGCCCTGTTCGCGCAGGAAGTACCGGAAGTCTACGAAGGCATTATCGAGATCCCGTCCGTTGCACGCGACCCGGGCTCCCGCGCCAAGATCGCCGTCATCTCCAATGATGGTTCTATCGACCCGGTCGGTGCCTGTGTTGGTATGCGCGGTTCACGCGTCCAGGCCGTGGTGTCCGAACTCGCGGGCGAGAAGATCGACATCATCCCGTGGTCCGACGAACCGGCGACCTTCATCGTCAACGCCCTTCAGCCGGCGGAAGTGGCGAAAGTCGTTCTCGACGAGGAAGATCAGCGCATCGAAGTCGTGGTGCCGGACGAACAGCTGTCGCTGGCCATCGGCCGTCGCGGCCAGAATGTCCGCCTCGCCTCCCAGCTGACCGGCTGGTCGATCGACATCCTGACCGAGGAAGAAGAATCCGAGCGTCGCCAGAAAGAGTTTGCCGAGCGCACCCAGCTCTTCATCGGCGCCCTGGACGTGGACGAGGTCATCGCCCAGCTGCTGGCGACCGAAGGCTTCTCTGATGTCGAGGAAATCGCCTTTGTGGATCTCGGCGAAATTGCCGTGATCGAGGGCTTCGACGAAGAGACCGCCGAGGAAATCCAGGCCCGTGCCCGCGACTACCTGGAGCGCCTCGCCGCTGAACAGGACGCCAAGCGCAAGGAGCTCGGCGTCGAGGATGCCCTGCTCGAGGTTCCGGGCGTCGAACTCGCCATGGCCGTCAAGCTTGGCGAGAACGATGTGAAGACCGTCGACGATTTCGCTGGCCTCGTGACCGACGACCTGCGTGGCTGGTTCGAGACCAAGAATGGCGAGCGGGTGCGTGAGCCGGGCATTCTGGAGGACTTCAACCTGTCCGCCGACGATGCCGAGATGATGATTATGCGCGCCCGCGTTGCGGCTGGCTGGATTTCCGAGGAAGACCTGCCGCAGCCGGAAGTCGAGGAAGAAGTCGAGATCGAAAGCGGCGAACTCAGCGCCGACGACGTGTTCGACATCGAGAATATGGACCTGGAACAGCTGGAAGCGGAAGCCGAAGCCCTCGGCCTCGATTTCAGCGAGGAAAAGGTCGAAGAGGAAGAGTAAACTGACCGGGACTGCGACAGGACGCCCCCGGCAACGGGAAAAGAAATGTCTTCTGACAGGCGAGATGCTGCCGGAGTCCTCATTGCTCCGCCTGGCGCTCGCCCCGGATGACAGCCTGGTGCCGGACGTCCTCGGCAAGCTGCCCGGTCGGGGCATGTGGATCACGCCGCGCCGTGAGGCGATCGAGCAGGCTCGCAAGAAAGGCCTGTTCAATCGCTCGGCCGGCAAGGCCGTCAAGGCATCCGAGGCGCTGGCCGACGATGTCCAGGCACGGCTCGAGGCACGCGTGCTGAGCCTGCTGGGCCTGGCACGCCGTTCCGGTGATCTGGAGCTCGGGTTCGACGCCTGCCGACTGGCGTTGAAAGCCCGCAAGCCGGTCTGGCGCATCGAAGCCAGCGACGGCGCGGCGGACGGGCGTGAGAAACTGGACCGGCTGACCCGGTCCGCCTGGGGCGAGATCCCGGTACTGGGCTGTTTTACAGCCGAGCAACTGGGCCAGGCCACGGGCAAGGAAGCGATCGTGCACGGGCTCCTCACCGGAGGCGCTCAGGCCCGGGCCTTCGAGGCCACTCTTCGGAAGCTGGAAGGCTTCCGCGAAATCAAGGACTTCTGACTCCGTAGAGCGGAGTGAAGTCCGAGCGGTTGAATCCGGAGCAAGGCTGGCTAGTTTAGCGGCCTTCAGACCGGGTTCGAGTTTGAACAGTGCGGTTCTCCGGCCATCGGCTACCGGGGAAGTCCGCGGAACGAAAGCCGAGTTGGAAGGCTCGAATGAGCGACGCAGACGATAACAACAATTCCGGCCGTCGGCCGCTGTCCCTGAAACGCTCTGGTTCCGGGACGGTTCAGCAGAGTTTTGCCCGCGGTCGCTCCAAGGCCGTTGTGGTCGAGACGAAGCGCAAACGTGCTGTCGCGCCAGGCAAGGAGGCCACTCCGGCTCCCGCCAAGGGCAAGCCGCCCGCCAACAAGGCGAAAGCCGGCGAGAACACGCTGGCCGCGAAGGCACGTCAGCTCGGCCTCTCCGAAGAGGAACTGATCGCACGTCAGCGCGCGATTGCCCGCGCCCGCGCCGAAGCTGCAGACCGCGACGCCAAGAAGAAGCGTGACGACGAGGAACGCGCCAAGCGGGCCGAGGAAGAACGCCAGGCGCTTGAAGAGCAGCGCGAGCGTGAAGCGCGCGAAGCCGAGGAGGCCAAGCGTCGCGAAGCCGAGGCGATCGCCGCCGCCGAAGCCGAAGCCGCCCGCGCGGCTGAAGAATCCCGCCGCCGTGATGACGATGCGCGCCGCAAGCCGTCCGGCAAGGACGACAAACCGTCCTCCCGTCGCGAAAGCAAGCCGGCCCCGTCCGCACCGGCCGAACCGACCTCGGCCCTTGAGGCTCTGGGCGGTCGCGTCAAGCGCAAGGGCGGCGCTGGCGGTGCCAGCGGCCCGGCCACACCGGCGAAACAGCCGGCCAAGGCCAAGGGCGACACGCGCCGTCGCGGCAAGCTCACCATCCAGAATATTCTGGAAGGTGACGAGGAACGTCAGCGGTCCCTGGCATCCGTCCGTCGCGCCCGCGAGCGTGAGAAGCAACGCCGTCAGGATACGGGCACGGGCCGCGAGAAAATCGCGCGCGAAGTCATTGTCCCGGAAGCGATCAGCGTTTCGGACCTGGCAAACCGTATGGCTGAACGGGCCGTCGACGTCGTGAAACTGCTCATGAAGCAGGGCCAGATGGTCCGTGTGAACGATATTCTCGACGCCGATACCGCAGAGCTCGTGGTCGAGGAATTCGGCCACATCGTGAAGCGTGTGTCCGAGGCCGATGTCGAACAGGGCTTCATCTCCGAGGACGATTCCGACGAGTCCAAGCAGCCGCGCCCGCCGGTTGTGGCGGTCATGGGTCACGTCGACCACGGCAAGACCTCCCTGCTGGACGCCCTGCGCTCCACGGACGTTGTGTCCGGCGAAGCCGGCGGCATCACGCAGCATATCGGTGCCTACCAGGTCCAGCTGAAGAGCGGTGAGAAGATCACCTTCCTCGACACGCCGGGTCACGCGGCCTTCTCCGCCATGCGTTCCCGCGGTGCCCAGGCGACGGATATCGTCATCCTGGTCGTCGCTGCGGATGACTCCGTCATGCCGCAGACGATCGAAGCCATCAATCACGCCAAGGCCGCCGGTACGCCGATGATCGTAGCGGTGAACAAGTGCGATAAGCCGGACTCCGATCCGAACCGCGTTCTCACCGACCTGCTTCAGCACGAGGTGATCGTCGAGGCGATGTCCGGTGACGTCCAGGCTGTCCAGGTCTCCGCGTTGAAGCGGACGGGTCTGGATGAGCTGACGGAAGCCATTTCCCTGCAGGCCGAACTGCTCGACCTCAAGGCCAATCCGGATCGTGATGCCGAGGGCGTGGTGATCGAGAGCCAGGTCGACAAGGGCCGCGGTCCGGTCGCAACGGTTCTGGTCCGCCGCGGAACGCTGAAGCGTGGCGACATTGTCGTCGCTGGTTCGCAATGGGGCCGCGTGCGCGCACTCAACAACGAACGCGGTCAACAGCTTCAGGACGCCGGACCGTCCATCCCGGTCGAGATTCTCGGCCTTGATGGCGCGCCCGAGCCGGGTGAAGTCTTCGCGGTCGTCGACAGTGAAGGTCGTGCCCGGGAAATCGCCGACTACCGTCAGCGCAAGCTGCGTGATGCATCGGGCGTCGTGTCCGGTGGCGCCGGTGCCTCCCTTGAGCAAATGATGGCCCGTCTCAAGCAGGACCAGGTCCAGGAAATGCCGCTGCTGGTGAAAGCCGACGTGCAGGGCTCTGCCGAAGCGATCAAGCAGTCGCTTGAGAAAATCGGCAATGACGAAGTCCGCGCCCGCGTGATTCACAACGCACCGGGTGGTGTGAACGAGAGTGACGTGCTGCTGGCCAAGTCGTCCGGCGCGCCGATCTTCGCGTTCAACGTTCGCGCCAATCGCCAGGCTCGCGACCTGGCGGAGCAGGAAGGCGTCGAGATCCGCTACTACTCGGTGATCTACGATGTCATCGACGATGTGCGGAACACGATGGAAGGCATGCTCGCGCCTGAGAAGCGCGAGGACTTCATTGGCTACGCAGAGATCCTGGAAGTCTTCAATATCACCAAGGTCGGCAAGGTCGGCGGGTGTCGTGTCACCGAAGGCGTGGTGAAGCGTGGTTGCGGCGTACGCCTGCTCCGCGACGACACCGTGATCCACGAGGGTCACCTGAAGACGCTCAAGCGCTTCAAGGATGAAGTCCCTGAGGTCCGTGCCGGCACCGAGTGTGGCATGGCCTTCGAGAATTATGATGACATCCAGAAGGGCGACCAGATCGAGTGTTTCGAAGTGGTCGAGATTGCCCGGAAGCTCGAAGACTAATCAGTCGAGCACAGTCCAGACACGATTGAGCCGGCCCCGATGGGGCCGGCTCTTTCATGTGACGCCTGCTCGGGGGATCAGGACGTCGCGGGGGACACGCTTTGCGAAGCATCGGTCTGCTTCGAGGCCGTCTCGGTCTTGCTGACCAGGTCACACGCCGCCCGAATGGCTTCAAGGCGATTGTCGTGGCTGGCGTCAGCCGGGAAGCAATGGTCCGCGTCGAGCCCTGAAAGGACCTCGGCAACCTTGTCATTGATCCCGGTCACGTAGAGATGGATTCCGGCCTGTCGGGCATCACAGGCAATGGTCTCCACCGCACGCGCTGCGGAGACATCCATGAAGGGCACACGAGAGAAGTCGAGCACCATGGCCCGCGTATCCTTCTTCGCCCGTTCACGGACGTGATGACCGAGATCAGCGGCGGCACCAAAGCTCAGCGGACCGCCAAAGTCGAACAGGGTGACCTTGCCCTTGGCACCGTCCAGCAGCGCCTTTTCCTCTTCGCTGGTCGTACGGTCAGCAATCTGGCCAACCGAAGCGAGCTGCTCGTCGGCCAGCTTCTTCACGAAGGCCAGGGCAGCCAGGATGACACCCGCGGCCACAGCCGTGATCAGGTCAACGAAGACGGTCAGGCCAAGAACCAGGGCCATCAGCGCCAGATCCCAGCGCGGCCCCTTATGGGCCCGCTTGAGGTAGGCAATGTCGATGATGTCATAGCCGACCTTCACGAGAATCCCCGCGAGAACCGCGTGCGGAATCTTGGCAGCCAGCGGTGCCAGGCTGATCACGACGGCCAGAAGGACGACCGAGTGCAGCATGCCGGAGATCGGATTGCGGCCGCCGGAACGGATGTTGACAACCGTCCGCATGGTCGCGCCCGCGCCGGGGATCGCACCGAACAGGCCGGCAATCGTGTTGCCAATGCCCTGACCAATGAGTTCACGGTCCGAGTTGTGACGCGTCCGCGTCATGTTGTCGGCCACGAGCGAGGTCAGCAGGGAGTCGATCGCCCCGAGCGCTGCGAGAATGATCGCTGCCTCGAGCACGATGAAGAATGTGTCGCGTTCGAACGTCGGCAGGATGAAGCTCGGCAGACCGGTCGGGATGTCACCCAGAACCGGAGCGCCCGGCAGGAAGACACTGATCAGTGTGCCAACGATCAGGGCTGCCAGAGCGCCCGGAAGGACACGACCCCAGGATTTCGGCCAGGCAAAAACCAGGGCAAGGGTCACAAGGCCGATGCCGAGCGCCGTCCAGTTCGGGTCCATGACAGCGGAGGGGATCGCGGCCAGCGCCGGGATCGTGCCGCCACCATCAGGCTCATGCCCGAATAGTCGCGATAGCTGCAGGGCGATGATGATACAGCCAATGCCGCTCATGAATCCGGAGACGACCGGATAGGGCACCAGACGGATATACTGACCGAACCGCAAGGCTCCCATGGCGATCTGCAGAAGTCCGGCCAGCACCACGGCTGCAAAGACCAGTGCAGGTTCGCCGGACAGCGAGGCGAAGACGCCGGCAAAGACGACGACCATCGGGCCGGTCGGACCCGAGACCTGGGCTCCCGTCCCGCCGAAGAGGGCGGCAAAGAAGCCAACGAAGATGGCGCCCCAGAGACCGGCAATCGGGCCAGCCCCGGAGGCTTCACCGAAGGCGAGCGCCAGCGGCAGGGCAACGACACCGGCGGTCAGACCGCCGTAAATGTCGCCGCGAAGTTCGAGCTTGTCGAAGAGTTTCATCTGTTTCGCTCCAGCCTAGTGCGCGCCACAGGCCGATGCGCCCGTCAGACGGGCAATGTCTTCGGCATAGCGCTTGTCGAGCGGCTTGAACGTGTTGTCGGCATCGTCGAGGGCTTTCACGCCACCGGTCTTGATGTCGTAGACCCAGCCATGCAGCTGAACCTCACCCTTTGCCAGTCGCGCTGCGACCGCCGGGTGCGTCTTCAGGTGCTGGAGCTGGAGACGGACATTTTCCTCAAGCAGGAGGTCCATCTTGGACGCTTCGTCGAGCTCCGCGCCAGTGTGGTTGACGACTTCAACGGCCGCGCGGGAATAGCCGAGCCATTCCTTGACGTGCGGCAGGGCGTCGAGACCTTCCGGGTTCATGGCCCCCTTCATCGCGCCACACTCGGTGTGACCGCAGACAACGATGTGCGGGACTTTGAGAGCGGCAACAGCGAACTCGATCGACGCCGTCATCGCACCGGTGTGCATGGTGTGCGGCGGAACGATATTGCCGGCATTGCGGCAGATGAAGAGCTCACCCGGTTCGGTCTGGGTGATCATGCCGGTCTCGATGCGCGAGTCCGAACAGGTAATGAACAGGGCTTCCGGGGACTGGCCCTGGCTCAGTTTTTCGAAAAGGTCCTTCTTCTCCGGAAAGACTTCGTCTTGGAAGCGAACGACGCCGGCCGCGAAACGGGGCATTTGGGTACTCCTTGAAATGGGGTT
>Ga0070726_10000520_pt1 | contig 46872 bp, 89 predicted proteins | sample tdAd471_FD_67275 | JGI IMG/M metagenome (GOLD analysis project Ga0070726, IMG submission 67275) | Marine sediment microbial communities from the Atlantic coast under amendment with organic carbon and nitrate - tdAd47.1 | ecosystem: Environmental > Aquatic > Marine > Coastal > Sediment | place...
GATTGGAAAGAGGTTATCTGCCAGTCGTTAATGGATCAGGCTCACGTTGGCTTATCCATCTCTATGAAAGCGTATTCGATGTATGAAACTGAAATTAGAAGCGCTCTTGAGTACGGCTACATAGAACACCTAAAAGCTATCGAAGCTGGAAATGCTGTTGACAGCAGCATCAAAGACGCAAAGGAGCTGGCGGCATGAAAAATATTGCACTTGAACTGGAATTTGATGGGCTGGATGCACACACAGCCTCAACTGCGCTCATTAACTTTGAAGCGCAATTCAAAAAAGACCCAACCAATGCAGCACACGAACTACACCGCTATTTAACCGCAGCTGTGGAGAGCAAGAAAAATGGCAAACCGATGCACATTAAATACAAGTCTAAAGGCCGCAGCAATGTTTTTAGTCTTTCTGCTTTCGGCTCTGGACTTGAAAAGCGTCCTAGCTATGACGGTATAGCGTAAACAGTTTATGGAAGTGCGGCGTGGAAAGCTGAATGAAACCTCTGCCCGAAATGCTGGTTAATTCATTCTGGAGACACGCAGCAGTTGAAGTGGCGAGGGTAAGTAGGAGGCATCCGAAAATGCCGGCTTCGCCGACTAGCGGCAACCATAAAGCGATGCCTAGCAGGAGTAGCGCCCTGCCACTTCCACCCTATAGGAGAGAGAAGATGGATAAGGAAATGTTAGAGCGAAGGGCAAGAGAGCAAGCCCGTATGGATATGCGGGAGGACGCACCACACAACCCCTACCCCTATAACTCTATCCAGTACTGGGCTTACGTAAGAGAAGTTAATAAATCGTTTACAGAAGAATTAAGGAGGTCTATATGACAAAGACAGAAGAGCTAACTGTGCCGCTGCGGATTGATCAGATTGATTTCAGAATCCAGTCAATCAACAAAGGCGGCTATGCAACCATTCTTGCCTATAAAGATGCCCGGGTAGATATGCACAGACTAAACGAGGTGTTTGGTGTTGGCGGATGGCAAAGAAAACACGAGCTAATCAACGGTCAACTATTCTGTTCTGTCGGCATTTGGAACGATGACATAAAGCAGTGGGCCTGGGTAACAGATGTTGGCACTCAGTCGAATACAGAGAAAGAAAAAGGTCAGGCCAGCGATGCTTTTAAAAGGGCTTGCTTCAATCTTGGTATTGGCATTGAGCTTTATGACTATCCGGCGATCCAGCTAAAGCTAAGACAAAATGAATGGAAGCTTGACGGGGACAAGCCAAAGGCCACCTGGGATTTAAGAGTTAAAGAGTGGGTTTGGTTTAGTCAGTTCGCAGATCGCCGGCTGTCCTATCTCGCAGCAAAAGACAAAGACGGGATGCGTTTTCAGTGGGGAGAATTTAAACAGCAGGAAGCAGCATGAACACTCAACTATCAACAGTAGCCCAATATGACGAGTTTAGAGCCAAGATCGCAGAGGTCTCGCAAGTATGTGACTTTGTCCCAGATGTAACCAGCAAGGAGGGGTATGAGAAGTCTAAGCGCGTGGCCCTGGATGTTGGCAAGGTGCTAACAAATCTGGAGAACAAAAGAAAAGACCTCAAAAAAGAATCGCTAGAGTTTGGCCGAATGGTTGATTCTCAGGCAAAAGAAATAGCGCAGGAGCTGGAATCTTTTCAGCTGCCACACAAAACTGCTTACAAAGAGCTGGACAACCTAAAAAAAGAAAAAGAGGCGCAGAGAAAAGCAGCCCTTTCTGAGAGGGTCGAGCAAATTGCTACCCTGCCGGAAATTATGCGTGAGTCTGATTCTGATTCTGTAATGGCGGCTATCGAAGATTTAAACAATGAAGAATGTTTAGACTTTTACGAGCTCACCGAGCAGGCATTAAAGGCAAGAAAATCATCATTAGCCGCTCTCTCTGAAATGTTCGGACAAAAACTACAGCAAGAAAAAGAAGCTGCTGAACTGGAAAGGTTACGCAAAGAAGCCGCCGATAGAGAGCAAAAAGACCGCGAAGAAAGGCTGGTTAAGGAAGCCCTTCAAGAGGCTGAAAGAAAAGCGCAGGCTGAAAAAGAAGCTGCTGCAAAGCGTGAGCAAGATTTAAAGGATGCCGCCATTGAAGCTGAAGAAAAAGCTAAGCGCGAAATCGAAGAGGCTGCACGTAAAGTAGAGGAAGAAAAACAGCTGGAAATATTGGCAAGAGAGCAGCGCGAGGCCAACGAGAAACACTGTGAGCAGGTTGTATCTGAGGCCGTCAATTGTCTTATCTCTGAAGGCATCAACTGTGACCAAGCAGAAGCAGTCATAAAATTAATATCTGGTGGGCTGGTGAAGCACGTATCAATTCAATACTAAGGAGAAATCATGTCTCGCGGAATCAACAGAGTTATTTTAGTCGCCAACTTGGGCAAAGACCCAGAAGCCAAATTCATGCCCAATGGTAATGCTGTAACAAACATTACAGTAGCTACTAGCGAAAGCTGGAAGGACAAGCAAACAGGACAGCAACAAGAACGTACTGAATGGCACCGGGTCGTTTTCTTTAACAAGCTGGCTGAAATCGCTAGTGAGTATTTAAAGAAAGGTTCAAAGGTGTATATCGAAGGCTCTCTGCGTACTCGCAAATGGCAGGGGCAGGATGGGCAAGATCGCTACACCACAGAAATCGTAGCCAGTGAAATGCAAATGTTGGATAGCCGAGGAACACCAGATCAATCAAGCAACGATCAAGCAACGGGCAAGCAAAACAGCAGCATGCCTGCGCCACCACCGCAAAACCAACCAGGTGGAACGCATGACGCTGGTGGTGGGTTTGATGATTTTGATGATATTGAGCCGCCGTTTTGAAGCAGGCAGGAGAGGTAACGAAGCCCCTGACCGACATACCAGACGACCCGTGTGGTTGTTGGGGGTGGCTGGGTAAAGTTAACAATGCTACAGGTTATGGGCATATATTTCTCTGACTCTATTGGAGAATACCTAACCATAGGTGATCTATCTAAAAGACCAGAGGTTAGCGGCAACACTGTAAGAACTGCACTCCACAAAACAGGCGCAATAGATAAGGGAGCCGTGACCGATGAAGATTTAGGCCACTACCTACCAGATAAAGCAACGGTAGATAAGCAAAAAGCAGCACTTGAATTAAGTGCTAGTCCGTGGAGATAACTTATGAAACACCTACTAATACTAACCGCCCTATTTCTATCCGCGTGTAGTGATCCTGGCGCAGAAAGCATTAAGGATATAGGCAAGCAAGAAATCGTTAAAGACTGCCAGGATAAAGGGTATTTCGAATACGGAATATTAACGTTTAGTTGTGAGCAATGGTTTGTGGCGGAATAACACCAGCAGCCAGGGGAGCGAGAGAAACGAGCTTCCCGTTGCGATGCCTTGTTAAGCAGTTTTACGGAGCAACAAATGAAAGAGCAAGACTGGAACAAAAAAATACGGCAAGAAAATTACGACTGGATGAGCGACGACCAGTGGGAGTGCTTTTTGATGGTTTGCGATCTTATGGGTGGGCATCACCATGTACTAGCAAAACCTAAGCCCTGCGGCAGGGGGATTGAACTGAACATGATTGACGGCCGGTGGGCAACATATGACTTCGACTTTTTGACGAAGCTGGTTGTTTATGCCCACAACCGAATTATTAGAGCTGAAATTTGCGGCAGCGGCCCTGGCAGAATAAAACTGAAACTGCACAAGAGGCACAAACGCGAAGGCCGCATGTACGAGAAACACCCAACCATTTTTGAGGTGGCTGAACAGTACGGCACTGCTTAACCTAAATATTTTGCGGAGCTGTCGAAGCCAGATTCCGCTTCAACAATGGCTTGTTATCAGGCCGAAAGCTGGAGAAAGCCAATGAGTATGAGCTTTAAAAACGACCTAACCGAAGAAAATAAATCCATGATTAAAGAGTTGTTGGGTGACAACCTGGCTGCTTTAGATAATAGGCAAGCACTATTCAACAATAGATTTATTAAACAGCAAGATATGAAAAAAGTAGCCAACGAAACCGGCCAAGTAGTCGAAGTTGAGTTGAATGACGATGGAGATATAAAAACTATGGCTGACGGAACCCGCTATCAAGTTACGCCCCAAGGCTGGAAGAAACTGGCCTGATAACCGCTGCAACAGGGGAGCGACGAAGGAGCTTCCCGCGCAGTGAACTGATTGCAATTGTTATATGTGAAAGAACAACCAAGAGAGCGGGCACCGTGTATGTGTCTGAGCAACCGTGATAGCCAAGTACGGGGAGGCGCTGGAATTAAATGCTCCAGCCTTAATTTTAATTTGGTTTGGCAACCGCTTTAAGGTTAAGGCAATACATATAACCTAGAGGTAAACGGCATGAAAGAGCGAAGCGAAAAAATGTCCGATTTGACCGACTTGTTATGTGCAAGCGACTCTGAAAAGGGCGAGAATATTTGCGTAGTTAGGTTAACCACCAGCGCATGGAGTGATAGCAGAGGCGTACACTTAAAGAAAAGTCTGAACTTCCTAAAACGCAAATGTAAAGGATTTAACCTGCTTTACGAAGATTGCTCGATGATTGGACCTGAAGAAGTGATACCAAGAATTATAAATATCTACTCTGTACCTGACGGCGTTTACAGAGTAGTGACCTGCAATGAGAGTAGGGATTGGGAATCTGGCTATGTTGATGACTACGACTACAAACTGGTAAGCACATAACACTGGATTATAGCGACTGTGCAAGGTTGAGGAAAAAAATAATGGCTTACAGAAAAACATCGAAGCGAAACAAGATCTGGTCTGAACAGGCAAACGCCAAACAAGATCGCACACGCCTAGAAAATGCAGAGCCATATCAACCAGAAATAAGTCGCAACATGACAATAACCGTAGAGCGTGAAGGCACCGGCGAGAAAGCCATTTTTAAGTGTACCGAAGGAAACAGAATTGATAATTATCGAGTGTACTGTAATGGCAAGTATCAGGGCATACAAAGCATTACCACGATAACAAAAAACATTCGTAAAGCTCTGCCCGCTTTTAGGCAGATGCACTAATTATCAATTTGATAACAACTGATAGTTAATTGATAGAAGAGAGCTATAAATGGAAAGGTCAAAAGTAGATATTGCCTACGATCATGTATCAGGAATAGATAGAAACTACCCAGACTGGCCAAGCACCTTTGGCAGTTGTTGTCAGCCTGAATGTAATAAGTCTGCTCGTGGTTGCGGCACTTGTGCCGATTGTCATGAAAAGAAGCTGGCAAAAATTATCGGCAAAGAAAATGCACAAGCTGTCCACGAATCAATTAAAAATCGCTGCAAAGTTTGGGGCAACATAAAAGACAAGATGAAAGATTGATAGAAGAGTAGATATGAAACAAGTAGTAGAACGTTTTGCTGTGGTTCCATCAGATGAATCAGACTTAGAAGATTTTGAGTTGCTCGATAGTGTTGGCCGAGCACCTAAGACCTCGTGGTATAGATTCTGTAATCCATCCTTGCGCCGTGAAGCCTATGAAGCTGATGGGTTTAAGGCAAAGAAAGTTCGCATAACAATTGAAGTCATTGAAGAGTAGATATGAAAAAACGCTGTTTAGCTGGAATACACAAACAAACTGGTGTTGTTGAGGTCGTTGCCTGTCTTGGTAAGCATCAAGACGAACACCTTGACGATATTGAAAGCAGTGGCTGCTATGCCGTAGTTGCAGGCATGGATTTAGCAAAAGAAGCCTGGGGTAAAAAAGTTGATAGCCCTCTAGATTTGATAGAAGAGAGATAAAGAGTTTATTTGATATGAAACCCTGGCTGAGTGAACAAGAAGTCGTAGAGCTAACCAAAAAGGTTCGCCCCTCTGCCCAGCTTCGCCAGCTAGAAGCAATGAATCTAATGCATCTTGTTCGACCACGTACAGATGGTACGTTTATAGTGTGGCGTAATGAAGCAAAGAAAGAAGAACCACAGAACAAAAAATATGAATTAGATTTCACAGGATTAGGCAATGGCTCCCAGGCAGCGTAATAAACAAAATAAGCGGTACCCAAAAAACTGGCGACTACGCAAAACCGGTAACAGGTATTACATATCGTTTCGTTGTCCGCAGATTTCACGCCATCTGTGGGGCGGAAAGGCCGAACCACTTCTAGGGAAGGGGAACACCGTTCACGAGGCAGAGCAGCAAGCCTATAAAGCGTGGTCAGACCGAATAGCCGTAACAGGCACCCCAGACACAATGGGATCTGCTTTTGACCGATATGAAGCTGAAGTAATACCTGAGAAAGCACCAGCCACTCAGAAATCTAACCTATACAGTATGAGACGGCTCAGGGCTGTCATTCCTGCTGACATGCCCGTTGTTCAGTTTAGAACGAACCATGCTTATCAATATCGTGACCAGTGTGCTCAAAAGGAAAGCCCCAAAAAAGCCAACCTCGACCTTGAAGTATTGTCTCACCTGTTCACCAAATGTTTGGAATGGGGGACACCGGGCCTAATAGAGCATCCTGTTCGCGGAAAAGTAAAGAAAATATACATACCTCCAAGAGATCGATATGTAGAAGACTGGGAATATGATGAGTTTCATAAAGTATGCGGCCCCATGCTTTCTGTCTACCTACCACTGAAATACGCCCTTGGTCTCGACAAAAATATGATTCTAAGAATCAAGCTGCCCGACATTAAAGAAGACCGCCTCTGCTTCCAAAAACGCACAAAAATTAAAAATAATCCAAAGGCCAAGAAAAAAGACTACCTATTTGAAGATGAAGCGGGAAGCACCGGATTGAGAGAGTTAATTGATGACGTACTTGTCTGGCGAAAAAAACATGTTCGCGTTCTTTCTCCCTATCTGTTTTGTACCTCAATGGGCGAGCCGTATATTCAGGAAGATGGCGAGACTTCTACCTTTGATAGCAACTGGCAACGCAAAATGAAAAAAGCCTTAGCTGAAACCAAACTAAAAGTTCGTTTTACGGAACACGACATCTGCGCAAAAACAGCGTCTGATCTTGAAACAACAGCAGAGGCGCAAAAACTACGTGGTCACCTAAACATTCAGACCACAGAGACCGTTTACAGAAGAAAACCACAGAAGGTTATACCTCTAAAAGGACGCGGGAATGGGAAAGAATGCATTTAATGGGAAAGATGAAGAAATTGGAGGAATTAAATTGCTCGTAACTTCATGTTTTGAAAGGGAAAATGGTGGGTCGTACTGGATTCGAACCAGTGACCAATTGGTTAAAAGCCACTCTCCCAATCAAGAAAAAACCCTTATAAATCAACTTGTTGCACAAACCCTCTGCCCCATTCGGTTGTATATTCATCCAGTATTTAAGTGCTTGTTTTCATTAGTTACGACTTCGGGAATGGGGCAGTTTTTTGGCCCTATTTCACACCTATTAGGAGTAAAAAAATGAAGGTATTCAATAACAATTGGAGTGTTGGAAAATATGGTTATAACCAGACACAAGAACGCAAAGAGGGGTGGTTAGAGGGGTTGGTTTATACGCCCCAAGGGTTTGTCAGGGTTTATGCTCAGGGCGACGAAAAACACTATCACATTACTCGACTTGATTTCATTCGTGAGGGTCGATGCTATGTACGGACTTTTCGCGGCAAAAGATATACCAAGCGAGGCGTTAAAACTAAAGCCATGCAGTTTGCTAAAGAGATTGCCGAAGCATGATCGAACCCCGGAATCACAATCCCAATAACTATCCCCTATCTATAGGCGTTACACCCCTGTTTCGGGTAATACGCTTCCTCAAACTATTAATAACTTACGTACTGGATATTACCCGGAGGGTGGCTATATGAGCGAGCTTTTGTTGCGCCAAATGATCAACCAACACACCGAAAAAAGACCCGTGGTTATTCCTGGTTATCCAGATGCCCACACCGTTTGGTTAAGAGTTGGCGTTCAAAGCTTCTGTGTAACTCCCGAATATGTTGAAAATGAAGAGCATGCCGAATGGCTTAGAAAAGCATTAGGTAAAGCGTTGGTAACTTTAATAAGGCTGGAACTCAAGCCTAATGAGAGGCGTGTTTAATCCAGCCCCACGCGCAATACATTAACCATTGGAGAAAAGACAAATGACACACGCAAACGATAAAAAGAACCAACGTAAAAACAGAATGATGGAGCGTAGATTGGCCAGAGGAATTCTTGATCATGGCTCTGCCAATAGCGGGAAGCCTGATTCATCAAAACTTCACCCTAACTGTAAGTGGGCGAAAAACCACTTTAAGCGAGCAGCTTAACCATTGGAGAAAAGTATGACTATAGAAGATGCAGAAGAAGCCCTTGAATTTATCTTTCAATGGGGCGGTATTGATGGTGGGCATCACAAGCAATGGACACTTGATCAGGTGGCTAGAATTCTGGCTGGCGACAAATACGAGCAGATGGTTGCTGAATACAAGGCTGGCGAAGATGGGCCAGACACCTATGAATGGGATGAAGGCATAGCGCCTTAACCCTTAACACAACCTGGAGATATGTATGGATATAGAAGATTTCGATGAAGACAGTCAGCCCTGCAGCTGTTCTTGTGGCGAGTGGTTTGATTTGAATGATGGAAATCCTTGCGGTTCCTGTAAAAGATTATTTTGCGAGGACTGCCTTGATGAGCCTTTTGAAGACTGCCCCGGTTGCAAAGATTAACCCCTCCACATTACTTATAGGTAAAGAGATATGACAACTAGAAAATTAACCGCAAGACAAAAGAAAAATATAGAAGAAAAATCAGCGCTAAAAAAGAGGCTTCACGATTTAGCCTCTGGCGCTGGGTTTGATGATATTGACCAAGAAGGCTACTGGTGTTTCGGAATGGACTCTCTCGTTCGTCTGATCAGAGCTGTTGATGAAGCCTTTGATTCCCAAACAGAGAAGCTTAGCAACCCAGAAGGAATATTAACCAACTACTGGAATCTCAGAAACTATGAGTGCTTGGATGCTTTAACAGCGTGGATGTTTGATTGCGGGTATAGAGCATAACTTATAGGTAACGAGCGATGAATAAGAAGGACGTTTTTTGCAAGCATGGCTTACATATAAATATTCCGTGCCTGATATGTAGAAATTTCCGCCTTTTGGAAGCTGCCAAAAAACGTGAAAGAGAGGGAAGAAAGGTAGCCGTTAAAAGGGTGGTTGAAAGGGCTAAAAACTTTGATTGGGATTAACCCTTAACCCAATACTTATAGGTAATTAATCATGAACAAGAGAGAACTGACAAACTTGTTGACAAAGATTACAAAAGCTTCGGCTGAATTTGTTCAATTGCAAAATAAGCTTTATACCTACTGCGAGGAAAATTACGGGTGCGATCCCAGCGAAATTGATAACGATCAATATTTGGATTCCTGCACTGGCGTAGATGGCAATCCAAAAGGAATGACTGCTGATAAATTCCACGAAAGTATGCTTTTCTCGATGAGAATCGCTGGAATGAGTACAGCAGAAGTTAAGAACTTATAGCTTATAGATAACGAGATATGAACCTCAAGGACAGCATTAAGAATCATGTTACATCTGCACGATGGATTGAATGTGATGATAGATTTTCCCCAGACCTACCTGAAAACAGCAAACGTTTTGTAGAAACAACTGATGGTGGGATACGCCTTGCACAATTCTGTTTTGGGGAAGGCGAATACTGGTGGATTGATACAGGCACAGGTAAAGAGTTGGCTGTAAAAAAATACAGAAGTACTCAGATTAACCGGGAGAAAAAACGATGAGTGACACAGTTCATTATAAGGGCAAGCTAACCCCAACGGGCAAGACCCTAAAGGAATTTGATGGTGAAGCTGGTGATATATTCGACTACTACGAAAGAGCTGTAGAAATTGAAGGGATGGTATACACGGTAGAGAAAAAGGTCTTAGACCCATGCGATGATATTTTTCTATCGACCAAAAACGATGATGGAACAATAGATTTCGAAATCAAATATTACAACGGCGGGTGCAGCTTTGATGAGGCTATAGAAACCGCATTAACAACGTCTTAACCCTTACCCAGAGATAACTAATGAGCGCAAACGAAATTAAGTTGCAATGCCGGAAGTGCACAAAGCCAGACCCGCTCTGCCCTTGTGGTGGTCAATATTATGGCCCATCGCCAACTTCACCAGGACTAACCCCTCGCGGTGAACCTATGCCTCAAACAGTGCCAGAGCTTCAGTATTTACTAAATTTATATGGCGAGAAAATTGAGGAAGACAAGGAAGAGCTTTCTAAGCTGAAACAGAGAATTAATGTTTTAGAGCAAAGGAATAGATGATATGAAATTTGAATTATCAGCAATGGTGACCGTTAGTGCCTACACGACTGTAGAGGCACAGACCCTTGAGGAAGCTATTAGGTTGGCAGGAGACAGGGGTGCGGATATTGGGGGTAACTGTACAGGGGTAAGCGAGCGAGAATGTTGGGTGGTTGCTGAAATTGATGGAGAGCCTTTTGATATTAAAGAAATTAACCCCTGGCGCATCTGGCGTAAAGAAACCTGCTTACTCTATGACCTGCCAAACATCTATCGGCATACCATAATGTTGGATAGTTCTGTTCAGGCGCACGAAGCCTTTTCTGTCGCTATTATTGCGAATAATAATAACAATCCCCGCCCTTCTCCCTGTGTTAGCCGCATACCAAATCGACTGACCTATCGCTTCTGCCCACTTCTTCCCATAATCGTATTCTATGGCATGGGTATCGGTTAGGCAGTCAACTCTAGTGAGATCAGGCAAGATGTATTCAATCTCACCGTTACAATGGCGTTTTACATAGTCCGACTCTGCACTATGGGCCTGCAATGATGTCAGTGCCGTTATAGTAGAAATTACCAGTAACAGTAGTCGCAAGGGTCACTCCTGATTGACCTGATATTTTTAATGTCAATGTTTGGGCGGTTGAGTTCGTAATAGTATACATGGGGCCATTCTCAGCAGGGAATATAACATCCCTCCCCGTGGTTAAGGCCGTGCCGGAATCCGTTATATCCATAAACTTATCCCGCCACTGCTCTGTTCCTGCTGAGGTGTCTGTGTCGAGGGTCAAATCAGCATCTGAAGTAAAGTCTACGGTAATACGTCCACATGATGCTCTTTCTAATATCTTGAAGGCTTCATTCGCCAGCAAATAGTTTTTTGCTCCGTCTGCTAACTCTTCTATTTTCAAATTTGGCGTTGTCATAATGTGACCTCTGCTACATGCCCACGACCTACTGTTGCGGACATTTGATAAACTCTAAATTTAAGGGTTGTTTGGTTCGAGCCAAAATCAGCGACTTGATCGGCTGATGTGTATTGAACGGATTCGCTCGTAGCGGTTAAGGTTCTGACTACGGTAGAGCCATTCATAATGTCGATTTCGTAACTTTCTGTATCTTCACCCACTGGAGCCACAACGCCTGTTGTCCACCAGCTACTTGATAACCTGGATCGCCTTAACCACGTTACGTCCCAATTATCAGACCCATCTATTGACCCAGCTAATTGAACGGGCGAAAGGGGTTTTAAATTAACCCCTGAATAGGTGAATAGGGTATTAGATACGGTATCAATATCCTTGCCAGTAGTGACCCCACGATAAATGCGCTCTACACCTATATCTGATACGTTGGCTGCAATAAAGGCAGCATCGGCATCAGAGAGGAATATAAATAGATCCCCATCTTCATGGGTGCCGGTATATTGTTCTGTGCCTTTTGCGCCACGGACTATAGTGTCAATCGTCGTAGAGCCGTCAGCATTTAATATGGCGTTGGCGTATTGGCCTATTTCCATGCGTCCTGCTACGCCATAGGCAAACCAATTTTTACCTGTCAGCATTTGCTCTTGGGTGATGGAGGATAAGGTCAAACCAGAGTTGTATAGATCAATAGTGAGTGTGTTAACGCGATCAATGACATAGCCATCATGGGCAGGCAGTGAATCCCGGCAAAACCCTGACGTAACAGGGTTAACAAAGCCTTGAACAGGTTGAAAAGTTTGTCCGCTGTCAACAGAACGAATAATTGTACCACCCGGCCAGCCTGTAGACTTTCCTGTAAGCGCACCGGCAAAACCGGGCTTATTATCTTCATCCCTGATTAAAGGAATATCCAAAAGGTGCATGACCGACTTACCAGCGAACGAAATGGTACTGTCACCTTCAATCCTTGTGCCGCCTGTTGCGTTCTGGGTGTAAATGGCCGAGTCGTTTAGCTTGGCCGTACATTCCACACGCCCATCGGCTAACAGCCCAACAGATGACAATCTGAATTCATATGTTGCGTAAGATGTCGGCAAAGTAACCACATCAGCAGGCTCTAAACGGTTGTAGGTTTGAGGCAGGCTAAAGGCGAAATCATCCCTCTCCAGCCACCGGCGATCCATTTGTGCGCTGGCCTGTGCTTCTGCCTCAGCGGGCGTAAAGACCAGGGCTAACTCATAGCTTTCCTTATTAATCGCCTTGGAGCTTAAGCGCTCAATGGATTGGGCTTGATTTTGGTTATAATTTCTACCCGCATCAATATAGTTCAGCAGCATTTGCCTTGGTAGCTGGCTGTCCATTTCTCTCTGGTGGTCAATAGCTACACCGGGAGCTGAACCAAAGGGTCTCGCATCGAGGTCGTTATAATCTATGGTCATCACCGACGACTGACCGCGTGGTACGCACTTGAGCTGATAACCAGATTCAATAACGTCGAAATTATACGCCGCCATTAGCGGGGAAATAGTCGAACGTATCGACGTAATGCCAGATGTTTTGTAACCCCTGACGCTTCCTGTTAACAAAGAAACGTCAATATCAGCCGGTTCTATCAGTTCAGACTTCTCCATTTTCTCCCGAACCACGGAGGCGAGGGATTGGCCGTTTGATTCGGGCGTAGGCAACCGCCAAGACTGGAAGTTGCTTGCCCGCACACCAGAGGCTATATACCGATGACGCATGTACAAGCTGCCTTGCACCGTGAAGTTATAGCTATTAATCCCCGCTGTTAAAAACGGCCCATCAGGAATAACAACAGGATCAGATTGGTACTGTTCTTCAAAGGATATAGCGTATAAGTGTCGGTGTGAGCCTGACTCGGTTGTGTGTTCGTCAGCAACCGTTGCAACATCTATCCACAGCAGGTCAGTGCTGTCGTCATACATAACCCTGGATGTGCCATTAAATGTGTCCTCGGTCGCAAGGGTCATGGGTATCGTGCCCAATAACACTAAATCACTGCCATACTTCTTGATCTCCGTGGCACTGACCGCATAAATATTCCCGGAATTATCCACGGCCACCATAGCCAACGCAGATCCATAAGTGACATAACTTAAACCAACGTATATACGCCAGGGAGCGACTAAATCGTAGTAATGATAAACCCCATTCTTCAGGTAATAATGCCCCTCTTCGGTCTCGCACCTGAATAGTCCGTACCCATCCCTAAGTAGTTCGTTTTTGCTGGCGGAAAACGGGCGCAGGTCAGGGGGAAATCCCTCTTGGTCTGCCCACCCCGCCGCCGCCCTAGGCACATAAGCATCCGGGCCATCGTATGCCGGATAATATTCATAAGGCTGAGACTCCAAACCTAAAGCATAAGACCAGCCGGGAACTGGCTCTGAAACGGTATCCATCACCGCGTACACGTAGGCGGTACCAGAATCTAGGTAAGGGGCACGGATATAAGATGAGGTGTCTGGCCGGCCTCGCTCCTCTTCTGCCAGTAACACAGGTGCGGCGATGTCGTCAGACACAATTAGCTCCGCCTTAACCTGCAAGCCTGCAATGGAGTTGGAATAGTCTTTTAATGGGTAATCATACAAAAACAAGACAGTCATTCCTCGGTAGGACGGGCAATTACCCGCACCGAGATCGGCTTCCATTCTTGGGTCTACAGGCTGATCATCATAACCAGGGTAGAGCCTGACTGTGCCTTCTTTAGGGTTGGTTCCTAGGCTGGCTTTTAATAACCCGGAATCAGTATGCAGGTGAAGCGTAGGGAATAATTCGCTGGATGCTGCCGCTGTCCCAAGGTCAGTCGCCAGACCGTTAGAAACAAGGTTGGGGCCAAACCACAATTTACCCAAGCCATCGACTTCATGATCAGCCAATAAAATAGCGCCTGTAACAAAGGCTTCATAAGTAGTTGTTTCGCTTCCTCCACCACCGCCTTTACCGCCGCCGCTATCCTCTTTTTTAGCAACGATCTTTTTCTTGTTATTTTCTACCCATATCCATGTACCTTTTCCTCCGATTTTTCCATTAAGGGTGTTTACTGGTGCGCCATAAGAAGATGTTTGCTCTGCACCATCGGCTATTCTTGGGCCTTCTAAATCCGGGCCTGGAGGCGGGTCTAGTGCTGCACCAATAGAGGCACCATAGGCAGCACCTTTTAATGCACCACCAGGGCCAGTAGTAACAAAACCAACAACGCCGCCAACAACAGCGCCAACGATCTGCCCACCGCTACTCATTGAACAAACCTATAAACGTGCTTTAATTGGTTTTTCCACGGGGCGAAGGATTGCTCTGTCACTTTCCCTGTGGGCGCGTAGGCGTGAATGATGTTCTTGCCGGTATAAATGCCAATATGCTGGGGTGAGGTGGAAATTCTGAAAAGAACCACATCGCCAGCGGATAGTTGAGAAAGGGGTATTTCTTCTAAATGCGGTTGCCGGGACAAGATACCTTCAAGCATCCCTCTGTAAGGTCTGCCGGGGTAGCCTTTTTCATCGGAGTAATCAAAGCCAAAGCCCTTTAAGACATGAATTAACGGGCCAGCGCAATCCATCACAACACCACAAATACGGCCTTGATGTCCGTAAGGCGTACCCAAGCATTCGCGGGCAAGGGAGATAATTTTATTCGGTGGAATAGTCGGCATACTCTTCCTCCGTAATCAAATCTTCCATCGCATTACAGTTAATAGCGTTGTCGTATTTGTTAATGCAGTTGCCGGATCGCGTGTGATCACAACCGGGGATCATGTCGTAGGTATCGCCTACCTGAATGGCGTAATGGGTTGCTAGGTGTTGGGTAATAACACCGCTTGTTGCGTGGGTTTTAATCTCGAACGAACGTAGCCCTGCATTGTTGCCGGTCTTCCATAACACCTGGCCGTAGTCGAAATAACCTGCGGCTTCTGCACGGCCTGAATCAGCCCATACTTTTTGTGAGGTAACACTGGTAACCGAGCCTGTGACTTTGTAATTTACTAATAAAGGCCCATCTTGATTCGACCTTGGCCCCGTACAACGAGAACGGTCTGAAGCAATAATGTCGCCGTCTAAGGTTTCATCGAATAGCGTGTAGGTACACTTGCTGTTTATGGTGGAGCCTGTGGACTGATTTAGTGCATCCGTCAATGACATATTTTCAATAATAAAAACGTCATCTTGAATCCGGCTTTTTCCAAAGATGGTCTTGGTTAAAGGCTTCTCATCTTCAACTGGGCTTGTCCATGAAGTACTAAAGGCGTAACCCTTGGCACTGTCTAAAACGCCAGAAATTAATTGATCTCTTGTGATACCTGTCGCATCAAAGAAACCTTTTGAATCAAATACAGAGGGGGTTAAATCAGCCGTGGAGGAAAGGTCAGATGGCTCAAAGAATGGGTCAGAGATATAGACCTCACCATTGGACATAATGAGGTCGTGAGGATAGTAGGCGAACCTTAGAATCAGCCCGCCCACGGTTTCAATACGCGCACAGAAAACTTCCGTTTCTGGATCAACGACAGCACTTTTCATAGGCAACTTTTTTCAGATGAACGAAAAAACCCGCACTAGGCGGGTTCTATAGGGAATGGGTTTTATTTAGGGGTTGTAGGTTTCGATCACGCCGACCGAAGCAGATAGGATTTTGTAGTTGGCATAATCTACATGAAGGTTGTCATCTTCAAACACACAAGGAATGTCATAATAACACCCCGCTGTAACGGTTTCGTTTGTCTGTGGTGCGGTATTTGTCTCACCGCCAGAGGTGTAAGTTGTAAACAAAGAACTGTCTATATTTACAGTGACCGTAGTCGCCGTGACCGCCGTTATCGTGCCTCTCAGCCCGTTTATTTCTACCATGCCCGCTACAGCGGATATATGGATAGAATCATCTACAACGCGACCATGTGAAGCGCCTAGGGTTAATACCGCCGAGGAAGCCTGACTAATACCTGTAATAATATTCTGACTATTAGCTGTAAAGGTGATGACCCCTGTAGACTCATCTACCGTCCAGCGCGTTACATCAGGGTCTGGATCAGTGCTTACAGCAATCACTTCATGAGGATTCCCCAGGTCATCACGGATGCCTGCGACGACTGTCCCGGTATTAGGCTTTAATACTCTTCTGCGTGGCGCTGTACTAATAGAGTCATCGTCATACCAGTCAGTAATGTGCCAGCTTGAAACGCCGGCCTCACACTTACCATCATTATAGGTCGGCACTTCTGTACCATTATTGGTACTAAAGTAGTACGGGTTTTTTACACGAAAAGATTTAACCCCCCCCAGCGTCCTTTTATGGAACATGACAACTGCGGCTTGCAGATCATCGTCCATATCTAGAACGAGCATGTTGCTACGAAAAAGCTCATAAGGATGGCGCGACTTCCTATAATCTCTTCCGCCATAGACTTCATGCTTGTATGTCGAATAATATTGATCCGCGCCAGATCCGTACAATAGCTTTTCAGTGATGCGTTCATCTAAAAACATTAGCCGTACCTCCTGCCACTATCGATCCGGTTATTAATATCTCTCGCAAATGCGCCCGCCGCCCTTCTATCCTCGGCCTTGTTACCAGTGCCTGAATAGTTGATGTTGATGTTGGTGGTATTGCTATTATTTGAATTCATCAGTTTTGCGGTTTCCGCACCACCAATAACATTCGCTGGCCCAGTTACTAGCTCTGGTCTGCGCTCGCCAACCACCGCAAATTGGCCGGCTCCAATGTGGCCACCGGCATCCTTAAAGCCTAAAAAACCACCTATCCCTGACAATAGCCCTGCTCCAGACTGTTTTCCTTCACTCGAACCCTCACCGAAAAGGAAGTCTGTGATACCCGATGCAGCTTTTTCTGCCTGAAGCCTGAGCAGCATCTTGCTGAAAGACTCCACAAGCCCGCCAAGACCGTCTTCAAACGGATCTATAAGAAAGTCCGTTAAGATGTCGTTAGTACCTTGCGCCAACGACTCCCATTCGGTTTCAACGCCATCCCTAAGCTTCTGCATAGACTCAGAGGTTTTTGTATTAAGCCTCTCTAGTAGCTGTTGCTGTAGCTCTGACCCCTTTTGAGTGTTTGCTAGGATAATATCGCGCCGGTTGTCGTGACTTTCTTTAATCACTTCTTCTTCGGACAGAAGGAAACGCCTAGTCCTCTCAAAACTCCTCTCTTGAGCAACCTTCTCACGTTCTGCTTCACGCTCTAACCTTTTCTCTAGAGCCTCAGCTTCTCTTTTTTGCTTGGCGGCTAATCTATCTGCCTCCCGCTTACGCTCTTTCTCTGCCTCGGCAAGACTCTTTTTCAAGTCAAGCTCTCTGGCTAATCCCAGAAGAACATCACCCTGACCATCTTTTAAGTCTTTAATCCGCCCAGACTCTATCTTGTGTAAGATTTGCGCCTCTAAACTAACGCTCCCATAAAGTGCTACCTGCTCCTCTAAACGCTCTTTTAGAGCAGTAAATGCACGACTGTCTGACGATACATCTTCTCCGCCCTCAAGCTGGGACAACAACTCATTCAGTTTTTCTGACTTGGCTCCCGCCTCCTCAGCTTCTTGCGTAAATGTCCTTAAATCTGCGGCAAACTTAACAATCTTGTCTGATGCGCCACTATTATCAGCTATACCATCAACAGCAGATTGCAGCCTCTGTAAATTGCTTAAAGACCCGTCCTCAGAAACAAGAGCAAACGCTTGGGCCATTGCGACAGCCTCTTGCCTTGATGCCCCATAATTTTCTTCCAGCCTCTCGACTGCTAACGCTAAGTTCAGGTAACTAGTAACAACGTCCCCTACAGCCTGCTGGGTGTCTCTTGCATCAACAACAGCAATCTTTTGGAACCTGCTGTTGTCATCAAAGAAAGCAGCAACAACGTCACCAGCACTTCTTTGCTGTGAAGATATATCTTTAAACGCTTTTATAATAAGGCCCGAGTCTTTAAGGAATCCCGGCGTAAGAAAATCATCCACCTTTTCCGAGGCCAGCTCCGCTGAGGCAGAGATAGCGTCCAGCGCGGCAACGATGCCCGCTTTTATTTCCACAGAAGCCGCCTGCCCATTAACCTTCGCAAGCTCATCAACCCTTTTAGTCAAAGAGATGACCCCGCCTTCTGTTTCTTTAACAGTTAGATCAAGAAAGGCAAGCGACTCCTCCAGCGTGTCTGTAGCCGACTTAGCATCGAATATTCCTTTTACCAGCGTCCCGCCAACCGCCGCACCGATGGCAAGCACTGCACCTGCTATAGCACCAGCAGGGCCAAATAAGGAAGCAATTTGAGAACCCTGCTGCCCAAGTACAACCATTGCGTTAGTGCCGCCTTGTAGCTGCACCGCAATATCCTGAACCTGAAAGCCTAACTGCTGTACGCCGCCCTTCATCAGCCGGACATTTCCGGTTGTTTGTTTCGTCTGTTTGGAGAACTTTTTAGACGATGCCGCCAACGAATCTGTGGCTTTCTCTGCACGAGCGCCGGCTTTCGTTAAATCATTTAACTCTCTTTCTGCTTCATCAACATCGGTTGAGTCGACCTTAAGTTTTAGATTTGCGTATTGGTCCATTAGCTTCTCTGTATACCCTTTCAAGCGACATCAGCGCATCAACCTCCCAAGCACGAATATTGGTGCGGGTTAAGATCGACCAGTGATATATCTCGGTGTAGGTAAGTTGTGACCCTGCCAGCTCAAGGAACCAAGCAAACAAATAGGCAAGGGTTTCGGGGCATGGCGCTATGTCTAGCTCTGCCGGCTTTATTCCGGTGCTTTTCCAGACGTTTTCGAGGTGTTCTTTTTGGCTGAAGCCTTCGACTTGCTTCCAGAGGTTGAATTCTTCTTTGGCGTGCTGGATGAGCTTTTCGATTTCACCGCGAAAAAAAAAGCCCTATTAGCAATCGCCTTATCAATTTGATCTGCGATTTGCGGGGCTTTGGTGAGAAAATCTTTAATGTTTTCGGGCGTACACTCTTCGGGGAATGACCAGTCTTTCACAACGGCCACAAGCACATCAAGGGAGCCTTGTTTTGACGCAGAAGATATTTTCTCTCTCCTGTCCGTTTTATCTTTATCTTCACCAGCGGCCTTAATGATAGCTCGCTTTGCTTCATTCTCAGCATTACGGAAAGCATCAGAATCAGTACCGCGAACAAGTAGCCAATGTTCTGTTTCTTTGTTATCTGGCGTAACAAGGGGAATCTTGATCCCCTCATTCGCCTTATCTCTGGTATAAAATTGATCCATCATGCTTGTGAATCCTGAATGCTTATTGTGGTGTATTCAGTGGTATTACCTGCACCACCATTGCCGTCAAGTAGTGCTGTAAAGGGTGTTGACTGAATCAAGCCTTTTTCACCGTCATCTTTAGACGATCCGCCCACTTTCACGCGGGACATAACAAACGATGTAAAGTCTGTATTTTTGGTAGAACCACCTTTAAACACGGCATAAATAGACACTTCGGTTTCGTTATCGAAGTAGTCTCTGAACGTGGCATCTTGAAAATAGACACTCATATTCCCGCTGACCTTTACTCTCCCTCTGAAGATCGCCGGGTAAGCGTTAGAGCCAACAACAGGTTCTGCTGTAAGCCCTGTGTCAATGGTGATATCCATGCCTGTAATTAAGGCCACGGCCACACCACCTACGTACATAAGGCCGTTGACTGAAGCGAGAACAGGGTCTGTGCCTGCCGCTGTTGGGGTAGTGAAGTAGGCCGATGTGTCATTGGTGCGACTCTTGCCCATAAAACCGATATTGACAGTCGCCATACCCGAAGGAGGCAAACCAATCGCAATATTTTGCGGCTTACAACCTAAATAGAGTTCACTTTGGTTAATGTCTGAAAAGAAGTGCTCAATGGCAAAAGAGTCATCTGTCTGACCAGACGTTGCTGCGAACGTCTTTTTACCTACCAGGGAAAGCGTAACGGTATCGCCTTCAGCTTCATCTGTTAGCACTGTACCGTCAAGAGTGACAACAGTGGCTACCGTTGCCGTTAATCCCGTTATCAGCGCATAATGACTGTTGTTGTTGGCCTCGGTAAACCCTGTCGCGCTAACTACATCGCCAAGCTTGAAACCATCTGTTAAAAATGATCCCGCTGAACGAGTAAATTCTGTGCCTGTACCCGTTACCGCAATAACCGCCACTGCACCAGTTGTTGTTGCTGTAGGAAAATCTTTCCTCAGTGCTGCGGCGAAGAAATCATTGTATGTGCCAACCGATAATTCGCCATTAATAGGCCCGGTTACAGAGCCAACGCCATGCCGAAAATCAGCAACCTGCCCATCTGAACGGATTTCGTTACTTTCATACGTCTCTTTGTTTAAATCCAACGCAGAGGAAACGCGCCGAATGTACTTTGCCCCGGTAGCCCCTGGCGCAACACCGAAAGAGCTTTCCTTTTTATACGCTACAAGTTTGTTTACGCCTGCTGCTATTGTCATCTTGTTACCCTTGCTTCCCAAATGATGTTGACGATTACCTGGAACCAGGAATCTTGATTGCGGGCAATACCCCTACCCGAACTGGTGATAAAGACTTCCTGGCCGTCATAGGTTGGCCGGTAGCCCGCTTTAAATACTTCTCTAATTTCTGTAGCTTTTTGCTTGGCCTCACCCGCTCCATCCCCTATGGGATAGTTAAGATTTACCTGCATAAGCCCTGTGATTAAGTCCTGACCGCTGTCGCCCATCGTGCTTACCGTGGGCTGATTGGGGAGGATGAATAACTGTGCGTAAGGCGTTCCTGTAGGTGGGTCTTCCGACTGATTCTCTACCGTATAGGCGAGGCCGAACCCACCAGATTCAAAGGCTTGAATCAGTGCAGAATCTATTTTGTGTGTCATCGCTTCTTGAGTTCTTCGTTGACTAGCTGCTGGAATCGCGCGGCATTACGCCTGACCATGCCTTGAGGGGCTTTCCCTTTGGAGTGTCCATACTCAATAGGAACCGCATAAGGCAAATTGTTGGTGAAATAGGTAATACGTCCGCCCGAAAGGGTCTCGACAAAAGCAGTCATCTGACCGATTGTCTCTTGTCTACCTGGGTCGTTGTTTTCAAGAGTTCCCGTAGCAGCGTTATTTGTTGTGGCTTGCCAGTTACCGACTAAGCGACCTGTATCGACAGGGGAATCCATAATCACCGCGCTAAACAGCGCAATCTCCACACCCTGAATTAAGTCATCATTAGATTCAGAAAACTTGACCTGAAACTTCTTTAGGTCTGAGGTAAAGCTCACTTTCTAGCCTGCACGAAATGCACTAAAGCCGTCCCTGCTGGATTCTTGGAAACAATGTCCACAATGTTCCAATACTCTGTACCAATAAGTACTTGGTCAGTCATCACGGGCGTTTGGGTGTTATCTAAAATCACCAACCTGTCACCGCCTTGAATGCGTGTGCCGTCGATGACGTTATTCTTGTATTGTGTAATCAGGCCTTTCGGTTTCAGCAAGCTCGTTGTTGCACCCGTTTCTGTGCCAGTGACCTTATTCAGCGTTCCCGCCGCTTTCCGCTTTAACGTTATGGTTTGGCCAAATTCACTAATTAAGGAATTAGCGGTTTCTGCCATATCGGAGTAGAAGGACATATAAATTCCAGGCAATAAAAAAGGCCACCGAAGTGACCTTTGTGTTTTGTTGGCTTTAATATTTCTTGATTATGCTCTTACCGCAAATAAACCACTTTTCTTCAGCAGTAAATTAATGTGTGTTCGTGATGGCTGTGTCTTGCTTACTTTCAAGGCTTGGCTGGGATTCGCGTACTGAACCTCTACTGCGCCATCTACCTTCTTTCTAATCGCAGGCAGGGCGGCTTCTGACGGATTAAATGGGTCTTCACCTGCATTAATCTCAATACATAAAGCTAAGATCGCATTAATCACCTGACGGGGGATTTCGGTACTTGTCCAAGACCAATTTTCTATAACCGCATCAGTTCTCGGCCACGATAATGCTTGATCTCGCTGCACTCTCTGACCAATAAACCGCGCCGAAAATGTCTCAAAGTAATCCATCGCCTTCAATATCAATACTTCCGGCTTAACAGTTAGTTCTAGCCCTCTATAACACGTATGAAGCAATAATTCAGCCTCAGTAATATAACTGTTGGCACCTGTTATTAAAGAGCCATCTTCAACGACAATAGACACAAATTAATCCTCAGACTTGGATTCTTTCTTCTCAGCAGACTTTGCAGTCGCCTTATCTTCGTACTTTTTGTGCAGCTTTGGATCGAAATCCTCAGCATTGATTTCCACATAATCGCCCTGGCCTTTACCCCAAGGCTTCACTTTCATAACGTCCATAATTCTATCCTGAAAAATAGGGGGCCGAAGCCCCCGTTAAGTTTAGCCTAACAACAGCGCCATGTGTTCTGGTTTCACGGCTTTAACGCCCCAAGCTAGTGCTACTTCATACTGCACCTGGCGGTATTGCTTATACATGGATATTTCAAAGCTCAAGCCAGAGCGAGGATCAGTAATGATCTGACGATCTTCCGCAGAATCACCCTCTTCAGGCAAAGCCGGCGCACGAGTCGCCAAAGCAATCGCAGAACGGTTAAACGCCATATTGCGCGCAGCCGCTGCCACCACAGTAATAGCAGTCGCAGATGCAGCAATAGCTTTACGCAAGCCGGGAGCCGCAAGTGTAATTGTGCCGCCATCCGACACATCAGCATCACCAGAGGCTACAACGTACTTGTTGGTATCGCCAGCGAAAGTAATCACATCGCCCGCAAGGATAGTACCTGTACCCGCAGAGGCCAGAGTAATCACTGTGTCTCCTACAGCGTAACCGGTATTATTGGTTGTCGCAGATGCGCCAGTACCAGCGGTAGGAGTAAGGATTTGCGCAGACTCACGCAGATCAAAACCAGACAGCGGTAATAGAATACCTTGGCGTTGAATGGTCTCATCACCAGAGTAGTCTACACGGGCCTGCTTGCCAATAAAGTTAGCGCCAGCAGAAGTATCGATAACCAGCTGATTATCGCTGCCAGGTGCGCCGTTATCTTTCAGCACCTTCATCACCTGCGAAGCATCGGAAAATTCACCCGCAGTTCCGAAAGGCGTAGTCCCTGCCGTACCATAGGCACGAGAAGCATTAACATGCAAGGCACCGAGGTCAGCCTCAACCTCGTTGACCAGTGTGCGCATTGCTTGAGCAAACTGGTCTTGCTTAACGTTAAGGACTCCCGGCCCGCCATTATTAAGGCCCAAAGACTGCTCTCCGTTCCATCGTACAGGAACACGTCTAGCTTTGGTGATGGTCATATCCGTATTGCCAATAGTTTGATCACCGTCATCTGGCGAATCAACCGCTGGCGTGATGTCACTTGCCGTTGCAGCAGGCGCCACATGAGATCGAACTGTTTGGCCTTTTGCCGCACGTTCAAAAGTCATGTCGGTGCTAACAGCAGGAATTAAGCCGACCATTTCACGTGAAACTACATCCAGCGCGGTATACAGGTCGGGGATAAGGTTGGTAATGGTATTAGCCATTGTTTAGTACTCCATTAATCAATAATTTGTCCGCCGCCCTTCACAAACTCCATCTGTTCATTCGGAGATTTGGTAGAAAAGTCAGCGCGTTTTAAGGTTTTATTCCCGGCCCCGCCGTCACCACCGTTGGCCCCGCCGCCAGTAGCTTTTGATCCCACGATGAGCGGCGCAAAGGCCGGATCACCAATGAATTCGTTTTTGAGTTCTTCCAGTGTTAATGCGGAAGGCTTTCCATTTGCATCAGTAACAATAGTGGAGGCTTTGCCATCCTTAATATCCATTGCTAGGCGTGCTTCAATGTGCGGCATTAGCGCCTTAGCGCTGCCTGGAACTGCTAGCTCAGCAGCCATCTGTGTGGCTTGAGTGGTCACTGTGGCGTTGCTTAACAAGCCCTCAAGTTCTGTTACCTTTGGCTCAAACTGGCTTTTAAGCTCAGAAATCGTGCTGTCGTATTTCTCTTGCCAGCTCTTCTCTAACGCCTCGGTATCGCCGTTTTTCTTGGCTAAGTCAGCGGCCTCTTTCTTTGCCAGCTCTTCAGCATCACGGCGCTTTTTCGCTTCTTCTTTTTTCTCGCCAAGCAACTCGTCAATTTTCGAGCTCATCTTGGTAATGCGTTCTTCATACTCAGCAGAGTTATCTTTCGGCAACCCATCAATACCTAGAACGAACTTCCCATCCTGTTCGGTATATAAAGATTTCAACGCCTCATCGACGCTATCTAATGTTTCAACTTGAAATTGCAGCGACATCGTTTATCCCCCTGGGATAGTTGGTGCAGGCCCAGCCTGCGGACATAAAAAAAGCCCCCGAATGGGAGCTTTATGGTGATTTGTGCAGGTCTTTCCCTGCTGTCATTCACTGGTACCAGCAGTGAAAGCCATCTCCGGCCTAGGAAGGAATTCTTTATGCGTCTTTATTAATAGGCTCTGGCATGACTTCGAGTCGTACAGCCTTAATGGTTGCCGCCCCATGCAAAATTGCCTTACATATTCGGTGCCAACCATCACACACATAACCCTCGCAATCCAAAATAACGGGATAGCTCATATCTGCCTCGCTGACTCGCTTCATATGCGAACAAAATGACTGCGCAGACAGCTGACCCCAAGGGGAAACGCCAAGATTAATCCCTGAAAGCGGAAGATCGAACTGGTCTAAATCCTTTGATGCTTTGATCAGGTCTTTAACCCGATAGGATCTATCCCCCCAAGAATAAGTATTTTCGGATAGATGAAAATCACTCAGCCTGACCTTTGGTGGAGTCATAATCCCGCCTTCTCAAACGCTAAAGGCTCTAATCGCTTCATGTCCTTTAGGCTTAATGGTTGAAAGTTCTTACCTAGATTCAGCTCTGCAAACCGCTCTGCGCTCAACCCACCACTCCTCAACAGTTTGGCTCTGGTTTTACCTATAGCCTCTTGCTGGAATCGTTCTGGTTGCTGTTTTAGCCATTCGTAGTAACTGAGATCAGCGGAAACATAGCCATCTTTACTAGACCGCGTTGCCCCCTCCTTCAGGAAGTTGAACCGCGCATCTAGTTCAGCAGCCGTTGTTGATCGGCAACGAATATGAATAGGTGGTCTTGGGCCTTTTCCTATGGGGTAGATAGTCCCATCAAGAGATCGGCATACCTGTGTTGTTCTGCCGTCCAAGGTAGACACCCATCGAACGCCTTTCACAACATTACTGTTCTGCTTCCAAGTTTCTTGTCGTGATATAGAGGCCACATGCTGAACGGCTGTTCTAATAAGAGCTTCAGCACCGCGATTGGTTACATTAAGCAGCCCATCACGAAACTTTTTAGCCCTAGTGCCTCTGACCGTTTGTAATATTTGGCCAGTTGTTTGACCCTCAAAAAAGCCCTGACGAACCGCACCAGAAACACGTTTTACTTCGTTGGCCGACCAATCTTTAATGAAAGGCTCAAGCAGCTTTCCACCATCGGCACCTCTTACGGATAAAGGCGCTGTGAATATCGCCGCCCTCACCTGCTCAGGCGATGGAACAACTGTCTCAAAGTTCTCTAAAACGGCGTTCAGAGAGCGTGATTCAAACTCCGCCTCATAATCGGCAATATCAATCAGGCTTCCACTTAGCTCATCCCAATAGCGTGTATAGATAGCGTCTAGATCGCCATTTATGCCTGCTATTAGGCGTTCTAACCTTTGCCTTGAGTAATCGGTTAAGTCTTCACCAGAAAGCCTCAAACGAAAGCTTCTATCCATCTCCTTTAGGAAGGAGGCGAACTGATTAGCCTCGCCAGTTTTGACGCGCTCAAGGAATACTTGATGGCGTGTAGACTGCTCAATTAATTGCGGGGCTGTCGCCATCTATCACCACAATCTTTCCGTTATAAATCTCTCTAGCTATATCGCCATTCTTGTCTACCTGCAACGGCTCGGAATAACATATGGCCACACCCTCCTTTGTGTCTGCATACACACAACGCTCTAGTTTATTTTCGTCACAAAAGACCTGTCTACCCCAGCCTTTTCCATCGCCAGGGGTATGAATATGATCACTCCCCATCTAAATCTATCCCTACGTCTTGTGTATCTAACTCTTCGCGTATTTTTTCGTCAGTTTTCTCTGGGTTAATCACGCCGTACTGTTTTAGCATCCCCCACAAGTCTGACTCAGGAAGCGTTCCCGATTGCCATGCAGACACCAGAGCTGCGAGAAGCTGCGGATCTAGCGAAACCTCCACAAAGTCTTGATTGACTTGAAACTCAATATCGCCCGATACATTCATGAACCGAGCAACCCATGCCAAAGCTTTCTCATAGGCATCTGACACATTAGAACAAGCCAAGGATAAGACTGAATGCTGTGTTTCTTGCTCTCCTTGGGCTTCTGTTGCTGTCTTTGCTACCGTTCCCGGCTGTATTAATCTTGCACCCAAAGCAACCATTTGATCTTCTTTTTGATCCATTCCCTCTTTAGCCAAGGTGTTGGGCTGCACTTGAGCAAAGCCAAAACTACCGCCCTCCGGCAGCAAAATGGGCGAACGACTACCCACATAAATTCCTTTTTCTTCGAGGTATTCACGCCACTCTGTAGATAACCCAGACATCCAAGGCTGCGGCTGGCCAGAAAAGTAAATTGAGTCTTCGTAATCCGCTGAGTTTCGATAATGGGCAATATTAACCTCTGCCATATCGTACAAAGGCGAAGGGTCAATAACTGTGTCGTTATTGTTTGAGCCAATGAAGGTGAAAGGGATCTCGTCCCAATGGTTGCCAGCACCATCTTTAATAATGTGGACTTCGTGTAAAACCCAAGTTTCTTTAACTTTACGCCAGATCTCTTGCGTATAACCTTCGTCACCTAGCTTAAGCGCACGGTATTGATTGATCTCTTTAATACCAAAGCCGTCTTCTGTTGGCTCTGAAGCGACTTCACTAAAAACCAAGAGAACCAACTTATGTTGACCGCCAATCTTCTCAGTGCGCCAATTGACAACCTGCTTGGCATTAATAGGGACAATATTTGCCCTATATTTACCTGCATTCATATCAGCTTTAGACACAGGGCCATCGACTTGCGGGTAATCAGCAAGCAACCCATGCCTTCCGCGCTTTAATACTGCGGATAAAGCCGATTGTGACTGCTGCACGAGACCAACACCGTTACCGTCTACATCATCAACCACGTAATCTGTTGGCGCTTTAATCACAGGGTCTTTGCGATAAGCCGCGCCGATCATTCCATCTTTAGTTCTACCTGTAGCGTTATAAAAAACCGATCTCAATAAATATTGGTTATAACGCTCTTTGTTCTCTTCACTTAAATCCGTAGGATTAGGCTTTGGTAGATACGCTTCTTTCTTTGACTTTACCCGCTCTTGACCCGCACATACATCATCCACCAAATTCCACGCATAGAGTGCTGCTTCGTACTCGCTGCGCTGAAATGTTACGTCATTACTCATGTAGCCATTCTCATATTGATGGACATTGCTTCTCGTCGTGTATCAAGGATTCGGTATCGGGTTGCATCCCAGTCGTGATCTTCAGCATCTGTATCAACGTCATCAGAATTCTTTTTATCACGCGGCAAGATCGGTATACGGCTTATCCAGCCGCGACAGTTATCAAATACGTAGAAAGCAGGCGATTCAGGAAGCCCTGACTCTTTATCTTTTGCCTCAACAGAGGCTGTCAGCATGTCACAAAACAACGCGGCTCCATTCACTCTCGAACCCGGCTTCTTATTGGCTGGCTTCCAGGTTGCGCCGTTCTTCTCCATCTTTTCACCAATGGAAAGCTCATTGTCCCCAGTGTTATAAATAGCGGAATCAGCAGGGCCAGGAACCACCTTTTTACAGATGTTCGGGGTAATATTTATTTGCCCTTTGGATATGCTTGCGGGCGGCTCACTCTCTTCACCGGACAGCCTTTGATCTACCCACTTAACACCCTTGGCCACATCAAATGAGGCCATCTTTAAGCCTGTGTTCAGTTCATCTGGTGGGCATCCATACCACTCACCGACCAAGAAAACTGTGCCAGAGGGGTATTTAATTGATTTGCCTTCTATATCTACGGGCGTTCCATCTGATTCAGCCCACCAAAGATTTGCAAACGGCTTTGACTCACCCCAATCATGTGATCTATCTACCCGCCATGAAGAAGGGATAACAAACGGCTTAACAACATGTATTGATTCGTTCCAAAGATGATCGAACCTACCACCGGATGTAACATCCCACGATCCATCAACCCAGGCTGCTTTCTTATTCGGGTCTTTGATCGCCATCAACATGGCAATGTATTTAGGGTCTAGGTATTTGTTTTCCCGCCAGGAACCGTGAATAGCAACCCTAGTCAGGGTTATCTCTTCTTCAGTTTCGGTTTGCGGGTTAAATACAGTCTGCGTATGCCGCTGAACCACCCCTCTCGGCGCTGGCGTAATAAACCGCCTCTTAACCCAAGCGTGACCAACACCAAACGGGTTGGTGGTGCTGAACATCTCTAAAGGAATAGGAGGAAGTAAGCTGCCATCAGATAAAGGATGATCTTGAGGCCTGAAAGACGACCTCATGCACGAGAACATTGCCGTATACAGGCTGTCATCTTTCTGCTTTGTTAGCTCGTTAAAGCCAATAAAGGGAAATTCTTGTCCGTGATAGCCCCAGTAATCGTCTTCAGACTTTCCGTGCCTAAAAAGTAACTCTTCGCCCGTGGGCCAAACCCACTTCAGCTCTGTTGCAGAACTTAAAAATTTAGCACCGTCATTAAATGATCCAAACAATCGCTTTGATTGAACAATCAAGTCTGCTAAATCTTTATACTCTGTATCAAATATAACCCCGCGCCAGAATGTGCCATAACCCAAGCCAACTCTTGATCTAAATCTGGCTAACTGTGCTGCGGTTTTTCCTGGGCCTCTTGTGCCTTCGTATAAAATCTCATCACAGGGACAGCTAAGGGCTAAACATTGTGATCCAGGTAAAGGTTTCCAGACTACCTTGTGGCTCACTCACCATCCTGTGCCGATGTTGCCGCTGCTTCCCAATCCTCTACGCTCACACAGCCAGGAATAACCATGATGTTGCTACCGCTAATATTATGGTCAACCTTCTCCTTAAAAGCCTGCACATCGACATGCTTGCCGATCAACTCTAAACGCTTAATACGATCAGACAGGCGAACTTTCATTGTTACGCCATCAGGAACCTTCTTACCATCTTCGTAAGTGTATTCTTGGTGGGTGTCTATTCCAGCCACTAAACCTTTGCGCCATATATCAGGCCACTCAGTTACGGGGCGTAATCCACCACTCTCATTGTAGAGATCAGCAACATCGGCTTCAGCTTCGTCGGCTAACCTATTCAGAAGCCAATCAGCGTCTATTTTTGTGCGCTCAGAACGTTCTTTTTTAAGCGTTTGTATCTGCTCTTGTATCTCAGGTTTCTTCAGGAGGTCAAAAGCCTGAGAATATGCTGTTTTCTCGCTATAACCAGCCCTGATAGCTGACTGTGTTGCATTAAGGTCTAAAAGATACTCTTCAGCAAACCTTTTCTGTTTGTCGTTTAACATTGTCGGCCCCCGGCCTCTAGCTCCCAGAGCCATTTAACAAATTCAGCAGACGTTGACGATTATCTCACCGTCTATAGTTTGACTTGCTGATGTTCCACATTGGATATAAACGGTGTCTATACTTTCAGCTGTGGCATCTAGAGTGAACTGGACAGCTAGTCCAGCGGCCACTGTTTCGCCATTGATCGTAAGCTCTGCCGTACTCACAGCTTTATTGGTAATTGTTTGATTGGAACCAGACGTAACCGTAGGCGTACCTGTTAAAGTCTCGCCTGTGTCTAGCTTTCCAGACATATCTACAGCAACATGTCGCACTTCTTCAGTGGACATGCTATGTATCTGTGGTGCTGTGTCAGTCATCTAGAATATCCTGTAAACACTTGGCGTTTTTGCGCTTCTTTCTCGTCGGCCTCAGCATCTGTTAACAATCCAAATGCTTTTATGGTGAATGAGTTATCACCAGCCGCCGCCTTAGCCTTCCTGCCTGCTATCCGTAGATAACGAGCCAAATCTAAAGCCGTGTTGTAATCCACCGTAATGGGTACGTTTCCGAACTCCATAGTGACTAGCTCACCATCGGGGTAAACTCGGTAGGGCTGGTTGTGTAATACGCCCATAGATTATTTACTGTCCCGCTGAGCAATCCACTTTTTGACCTGGATTCTTCGGTAGATTAGATCCTCCTGCTCGTCTTCGGAGAGGACTTCTTTTGCTTCTAGTTTCTCGCAATGCTGAGACCACTGGATAATATTTTTTTCCAGTAAACCCTCTTTACTAGACTTCATTTGTCTAAGCTGATCTTTATTAAGCTTCATATTCTTAATCCAAGGTTATATCAAGAGCACCAATAGCAAACTGAGGATTAACGCCATTACTAATCGCTAGATCAGATCCCAAATCCGCATGAATTCTTAACACATCCCCAGTAGCAATAAGGCCAATACCACAATGAACCGCCGTGTCATCTGCCCCCGCTGTTTTCTCACCGAACTGAATTAGGGCTGCATTCGATGCCGTGCCGCCTGAGCTTGTCCAGCCTGAACCACTACGGGCTACGGCCTGCCTGGTATAACCTGTGTAGTCACACTCATCAGCGGTAAGTAATGTATCTGTATCGTCTAGTGCTACAGTATGAAGTGATACTTGGCAGCTTCCCGCTGTAGCGGCTGCTGGCAACCCAGTAGCATCGCCCACATTGGCAATCGCTGAATTTAAGAAAAGATGATCTAGGATTGCATCTTCAAAAGCGTTTGTTGCGCTCATCGTAATTACCTATTTAGTTAATGGTGTAATGAAGCGGGTCGCCGCTTATAGTGAAGTGAAGGCGTGTACCGCCCATTGTGTATTCCAGCCCTTCAACAGAAACAGCTGCTCCAGGCTGACTTAATACCGCTGTTGTGGAGAGTGTTAGCCCACCTGTAGCTGCTAGTGATCCAGTTGCATTCAATGTCGCAGATGAACCAAACGACATAGCAACAGATGCAATCATGGCATCCGCTATGGCCGTTGTTAGGCCAGCAGAGCTACCGAAACTTAAAGGCGCTTCAGCTTGTAAAGCACCCACACCCGACAAGGTGAATGAATCGCCAAACGTTAGACTGCTGGACGCTGACAATGCGCCTGTTGCATTAAGCAATAAAGTATCGCCAAAGCTTAAATTACTAGAAGCAGACAGTGTGCCTGTAGCACTTAATGCCGCATTAGCACCAAATGTAATTGAAGCCGTAGTATTTAAGTCATTTGCATTTGCTTGGGATAAATCGGCAGATGAACCAAACACAATATTGCTGGTAGAGGTAAGACTGCCTGTCCCGGCTAGCCCTGCACTGCTTCCAAAGGCAATAGAATCAACGGCTTGTAATGAGCCAATTGCACTAGCTGTCGCATTTGACCCGAAAGATAGAGCGCTAGAGCCGGATAACAGCCCTACACCATCTAGCTCAGCACTCGCACCAAACGATAAAGACTCACTTGCTTGCAATAAGCCAGCACCCGAAAGGGTTAAGATATCACTAAAAGTAATACTCGCTGTGCCAGATAACGCCCCCGCAGCGTTAAGAGTAGGCGATGAGCCGAAAGATAAGGCTGATGCTCCCGACAGCTTTCCGGTTGCGCTTAGCTCTGCACTTGATCCGAACGACATCCCGCCTGTTGCGGTTATGTCTGTCGCCCCACCACCACTAACTAAATTTCTGCGCCCAGTTTTTACCGCAACCGTCTGAAGCGCATTAGTTCCAATCGTCATTTTATGGCCAGATAGCAGCTACAGCTTCAATACCTGCGACACGCTCATCTATAGTTATACTCTGGTCAGTACCAGCAGCATCTAGCATCCCAGATGCCGTATTCTCGGCCACCCGGATTGCCACGATCTGGTCGAACAAAGCGTCCATACCCTCTAGCTCTGCCAGCTCTTCAGGTGTGGCCGTGCCACGGGTTTCTCTCCTGTGGAGCTGTGAAGCCCTGCCCTGGAGGTTCTGTTGAGCTTGGATGAGCTTGTCACCCACCTTGCCACCGAACAGTGCAGATATTCTTTCACTTGCGGCACCCCTGAATTGTTCACGCCGCTTCTCCCGGTACGTGTTCACCCACTCAACTTCACGGGCATCCACTTCAGATTCTTCTTCGGTAGTTAGGGCGATTTTCACCCCATTAACTATTTGCGTTCTCATCTATCAATCTCCCAACAGATATAGCTACCTGACGTTAAATTGCCCGATGACATATAAAACCGAACGCCAGTTACAGAACGGTGGTACTCCAATGCGCCGACAAACCTGTGCGCGACTTGCTGCCCGCCTGTCCAGTGCATGGTTGAGTGCCCACTTAACGGTGTTGCCGCATTTTCGTCCTCTGGGCTAGATAAGAGATACCTGCCATAAAACCCTTCTTCAGCCCCTGAAGTCTGGTTATTACCAACAGCAAGGTTGGCCGAATGCAGTTGGAATTGGGTAGCCCCACCTACACCGCCAGTATTAACAGAGCCATCATAGTGACCATCGGCAGATGAGTGATAGTTGCCGCTCGTATGCCACGCGCCCGCAGTATCGTCATAAAGTTGTGCATACATATCCGATTCCGATGCAGGCACAATGTTATGCAAGCTAACCACATAGTCTTTATCGGCCCTAAACTTGCCGGTTGATCCACCGATGGTGATATACGCATCATCCACCACCGTACCTTGTGAATGCACCCTCCGCCCTTTTGATGGGGACACCACCAACAAAGTCGGGGTTTCATCTTCCCCTGTCGCAGACCAGTCAATCTTGCTCCCGGTGCTGGATGCTTCAAGGGTTCCTCGCGTTAAGGTATCGGTTGCCAGGTCGTTATAAGTGCAATCGGCTATCTCCCACGCCCCACTAGGGTTGCCATCAGCATCTGTGGCAAAGGCATAGATTTTTAACTCCACACCATCGACAACTTCCGAAGGTGAAGCAATATTTCTGTGGCCTGCCAAACCCGTACCACTTAAATCATAAGCTGTAGAGGCATTTGGCTTATTACCTGCCGCTTCGCCACAGGCTGCTGGCGCTAAAAACATTGGCTAAATCCCCTTAAACCCGGCAATGAAAAAAAATAGTTTTTCCTCTTCATACTAAACCCACTATGCATCTACCACCTTCCGAACAACCCGCTTAACACGGCCTGCTTTATGCCTCTCCCAATGCAACTCAGTAACACCAAGAGTCGCCAGCTTTTTATCCAAATCAGCCCAACCCGTTATCGGCATCTTGCCCTGCAACAAAGTTGCCTTAGCCACATGACCAGAGATCACAACGTTAGCCACCAGGCCAAAAGACTGCATTTCATCATCAAGGGGCTTTGTGGGATCAACCGGGTTTTCGTATGCCCGCAGCTGATAAATTCCAGGCATGGGGTCTAGCCTCACAAACGATAGCCCCGCCTTATGTTGTGACAATTTGACGCTCATCGACCAAAGAAAGGCTTAATGCCCTTGCATAAGAGGTTTTAAAAATGTATTCCATCCAGTAACCAGCGGATGGATGCTCAAATATGCCGCTATGCTCCACTGCTCTGCGGGGAAATATCTTGTCAGCCGTATTAATGCTTTCAATATTAAGCTCAGAACCTGTATACCCTGTTCTGCCCATCTCCCCCCAGTTTCTTGCCGCCGCCCATTCCTCACTAAATAGCGAAGTGATCCAGGTAAGAATGCGCCCGAACTTCACCACCCTGTCTTCTGGATTCCAGTAAACAGTGGTGTGTTTTGCGTCTGGAGAAGGATGAATATCAGAAGGCAATGCAGGCTGAATACAAACAGCTATATCAGGGCTTACTTCATAATGGTCATAACACATCCTCAAAATGGTATTACCGTTAGAATGTGCAGTAACGACCGTGGTGTAACCGCGCTCGCGGTAATAAATAATAAAATTCTTTAAACGCCTCGCTGTATCGGGATTCATTCGCCTAGCTTCAGCGACATTGTCCGCGTCATACACCAGCACACGAGACACAACGCCAGCTTCTTCATATAACTGGTCTAATTGCCCTACCGTATCTCGGTAATCATCCGTTCTATAACCGTGGATATGAATTGCTGCTATTGGCACTCAATAACCTCCACGTTTGATTTAATTTCTACATTGATGTAACTACAGGCCGATAGACTAAAGGCCAGGAATAAGACGAGATATTTCATCTCAGCTCAAAATGAACAAGATCATCAAATTTATTGTCTGAAACCTGCCTGTTGCCATTCCAGTCGCCGCCCCATCTAACTGAGTGAAAAATCCGCCCCTGGGCTTTTAATGCTGAGGCGAGGCCAAGAACAAAACCGGCAAACAATGTAAATCGTTCTCGGTCATTCCAGTCAATTGGGTAAGGCGCAACATCAACGGCCATTGAAGGCCCAACATTGTGCCGCGAATCAGGCCACCTAGTTTGCGTGTTGCCTTCTATATAAGCGGACATCTGCTCTTGCTCTGTTCTGTAACCACAGATAACAGAGCAATCAAAATCTTTTACTACTTCTTCAAATAAAACGATTAAATCTGTGTGACAGGTATCAAGCCTGTCTTGTGAGTTCTGGCTGAATCTAGCCATCTTTCATCAAATGCTTATGCAGAAGCCTTTCTCTCTCATCACGCTTCTTCTGAAAGTGATATTGGACATAAAGGCCAACAAGACCAACAGCAATGCCAACCATGATTCCAAGGCCGGCCAATAAATCGTGATTTTCACTGATCCACTTCGCGAACCCGGAGCCAACGGCTAGGCCACCGCCAAGCTGGGCTGTTTTATGCCCCAGCGCTATCACTGTCTGCTCGTGGCCTACATCCATACTTCATCCTTAGAAATAGAAACAGCCCCAGGTACGAATACAAGGGGCTGCGAGGGAGTTGCCGTTAGGCAAGTGGTGAGTCTTTTTTATAGGCACAAAAAAACCTGAGAGTTCGCACCCCTCAGGCAATCATGACACTAACAAGTTTAATTTTGTGCTCGAAATTCGACACTAGGGATATTGTGGCATACACCCCTCGTAACTGTCAATACATACAGGCTGTACTTTTAAACATTTGTTTAAATAGTCAGATATGGCTGTATATACAGTATATATTGTACTACTAGCCACAAATGGCAATAACACGTCATGGAGTGGGACAAAGCCCGCGAACTCTTTTTTATGTGTCAATAATTTCAGTCGGCTCTGGATCTTCATACTCGCTACAGTAAATAACGCCCTGCTTACCATCTCTTTTCACAATAATCCCTATAACCTCGCCCTCATAGGCAAAGCACAGATCTCCATCATTAAACTTGCTTAATTCTTCTTTTAACTGTTTTACTGTTTTCATAAACTCTAGCCCCTCACACGTATAACAACCCATTAAATTTGAGAAATTAAGTCAAAATGATTATATATCAAGTTCGGCCTGCCCTTTTCGGGTTATTACAAAATCTCCGCGACATCCACAATCGCACCCGTTAACGACACCACGCCTTATTAACATTTTCATCTTTGCCAGTCGTAGCTTTTCTGGCACAACTTCTGGCATAACCTGTGTCACATCGAAATCATTCCCAAAATACCAGTTGTGCCACTGTTCTGGGTTTTTTGCCAGAAACTCAAGGATTGGCCTATCTGGTATATCTTTGCATTGCATCGTTAAACAACAATCCTCCTGTTCCAGGCATCGACAGCTTCATCCACACTATCAAACACCCCTCTAGAATAGCCATCTATCAGCCCAACGGAATCATTGCCCACCTCACAACAGCACCCGCTGCACTCCAGCCAATACCCCATTTTATGATCTGGCTCCTGATCGTATTCATTTCCACCGGCTAAGATTTTTGGCTTCTGCCCACAAAATGGACAGGGCAAAATGACAGCGCCGACTATATTTACCTCCATCCTCTATTCCCTGCTTTTTACCTTCCTCATCCAGTCATATATTGGCTGCTCTGCACTGTTCATCCACTCTGTTAATTTATCTTGTAGAAAATTCCACTTTTCCATGTGGTCTCTTTGCCAGTTATCGGCATCACTTTTTATGCTTGCTGCCAAATCTTTATATTCATATAGCCTTGGCCTTGAACCCCCTGTTGGCGGATTGATCCACCTCACTTCTAATAAGGCATAAGGTATTAACGTAATAGCATTATCCTTCCACTTTCTTTTTCTTTCTTGCCTCTCTACTACATCTCTTAATCCACCGCACAACCATGAACCCAGCTTATTTCGTTTTCTATCGTCTGTTTCTAACTCACCCGACCAAAGGTAATTACCCATATCCCTATAAAGTGGATTAAGCGCGTTAATGACTTGCAATGCGCCCTTCTCGTACCGGGGCAACACCCTGCCACCCGATGTCTGAACAGAAACCATTCCCCTCTCTGGCGAACGCTCATAAGTGACTTGGTGCCACACCTGCCTACCGCTATAGAGGGGTATATCAAATTTGGTATATTCGTTCACAGCACCGCCTAATTAATTAGCTTGATTCAAACTGAACACCGCAACAGGGGCAGTCCGCCAAGTAACCGCCTTCACCTTCGTCTACCAAGTCTTCCCAGTGATCCTCACATACATCCATAGCCCTCCTTCTTTTTCTTGAGTAAACCTTCCCAGGCTCCGCTTTCTCTCCGCACCCTTCAACTTCACAGATATTACTCACAACCCTTTGCTCCCTGGACAAGCCATAGATTTATACTTAACCTTTGGGCATTTAATATCCCCGCATTCTGAGCAAGGCTTATCTTTATAGGGCCAGTTCTCAGACACTTTTTTTTCATCTGTGGGCCTTCTGTTGCTGCCTTTGCCTGCTTCAGATTGGGGCATAATCAAAACCTCATTAGCGCAAGCACCGTGCCAATAACAAAACAGATGCTTCCTGCCAAATAAAACCAATAAGGAATCATTCTTCACAGTTCTCGCAAAAGGTAGGATGCAGCAAATGCAACTGATCCTCGGTTAGCGGCTCTTTTAACTTTTCAATATCAGCCTCCATTCTCACCAAAAGACCAGCAATATGATTTCGCGTTATATTCGGCATAGTGTCATTTGCAGCCTGAAGCGCATCATAGAGATAATGGTCTAGGTCACTATGGGCTAAGGCTGTATCAACTAATTTAGTCAGCAAGCAATCCGACATAGTTAAGCTCCTTTTGCAGTTTTAAATGGTAGCCATACTGCGCCATTGGCCGTCTTTCTCTTTTCGCCACAATTACTAAACAGCAGTAAAAATCAACAACGTGGGCATTCATTTTTCAGCCTTCACCTTTCCCTTAGTCCGTAAGTTGAACCGATTCAATGTATCTATCGGGTGGCTGATAGCCTCGATCATCCATAATGATTAACTGGGTGCCTCGTTTAGAGCCAAATGCCCCGCCGTGAGAATAAGCATCCTTTGGAGGAATAATTCCCACACTTTCAACCGTACAGCCGGGATGCTCTTTAAATTGAATCCACTGATTATGGTGAACGTGGCCCGTAAACCAGTGGCGATACTTCACCCTGCCCCACATTTCATGCTGATCATCGGCCATCTTCCCCGGTAGCGAAGCCAGTTTGCACTTATGGCCATGACAGAATCCAAGCCCAACTTGGCCACGCTCAAAATATTGATAGCTGTTATCCCCCGCCTGACAGGAAAAACGCTTTTCTTTCTCGTACAGCTTGGGCAAAAACGCACCCAAAGCCCGCCCTAAAATATCGTCATGGTTGCCCGGAGTATTAACAAAGTGAACCTCTTTGTATTTCATTAAGCAGAGGTCAATGAGCTGTGTTATCACCCTAACGCCAGCGTCAAGCCAATACCCCGGCCTGCCATCTAAATCTAACTTGTGGCCGCTTTTCGATGTCTCCCCAGCAATATTGTCCGCATGGAAAAAATCACCGGAATTAAACAAAACACAAACCTCAGTGTCGGGCGTTCTCTTGAGTAGTCGGCTAAACACTTTTTCATAAACTCTTAGGGCTATCGGCACATCCCAATCAGTGCCAACTTCTTTGCTCCACGTTCTCAGCCCTATATGTGGATCGCCAACCGGAATGACCGAAAAGTGGTGCTTTTTCTTTGGGTTGCCCTTGTATACCGCTGGCTTTAATCGGGGGATTTCTGCCGACATCGCCTCAACAACTATTTCAGCCTCTTTTAGCTGATCAACAATCTTTCTATTTGATTTCACCCACCCTATAATTCGGCCTAAAGGGTCATCATCTGGATATTTGACCAAATCACTATATCCACTCACTACCTGGCTTGGCGGCATTACATGATTGCGATTGTTTTCAGGGTCAAAACCCCTATCTTCCGCAATCTTTTTCACTCTGCGCAAAACGGTACGAAAATTACCAGGATCTATACCAAGCTCTGCTCCACCTTTACGGCTAGACTTCCCCTCAAGGTGCTTTCCTACAACAGCCATTTGCTGTTCTGTCCTACAGAAGTCTAATAAGGTCATACAACATCCTTTTCGAGTTGCTTTATCTGGAAGTCCACAAACTCATCGCCTTTTTTTACATCAGCAACATCAATCACGGCTCGCTTTATATTCCTGTCGTTAAATCCATATTTCTTTTGCAAGCAATCAACAAACGGTTTTACTGGATTATCAAAATCACTGAGTTTTGAGCTAAAACCAAAGGTCAGATGAAGCTCTAAAAAGCCATCGGGAATATCTATAGCTGGCAGCATCAAAAGCACATCGCGCTCATACTTTTTGTAGGTCGGCGTTTTGAATCTTTTACCCTGCCATACCTGGTTCACAGACAGGGGCTTGATATCTAATTTCATCCGAACTTAACCACCCCTGCTTCTATCATCCTTCGCCAAGTGCGTACCATTGCTCTGCGCTCATACCAATCTCGGTGTTCTTCTAGTTCTTGACTGTATGCCCTTCCATCTACCGCATCGTGGCAACTACTACATCCATAAGCCGCACTCACATCGTCAGACTTTTTACCCATGCCTTTAGTCTCATCCGATAGGTGACAGAACACCGTTGTTTCAGGGGTGTAATTGCATACACCGACAATATGGAATGTGCATTCTTCGCCCCTTGCGCTGTTTCTGGCTTTCTTGCTGATGATCTTTGCCATCAAATATCCAGGCTCAAACAACACATAGTCACGCAAGAAGGCCCCCCACCTATACCTCCATTAGTGTGTGCCCAAACGTTTGCCCCTGTAATGTCCACACCAGTTTCCATGACGAAGCGAGTTAAGATGTCGTCAATCTCTGCTTCGCACATAAATTTCTTCTCTTTCAACTCTTCTACCGTCATAACCTCTCCAACCCATACATAGATGGGTCTGTCAATTGATATTTACTACCCATTTCATTCTGTAAATCTGTCAAGTATTGGGACATCTTCTTCACACCCATAATGCTGGTGAGTGGTGTTAGCGGCATAATTTCATCCACCACCTGCTCATAGGTTGGATTGCTGGCTGTGGCGTGTTTCCAGAACAAAGAAAACGCCTCATCCTCCAACATAATGGGCAGACCATAACGACTCTTACAGCGCGACTTAACCTGTTCAGGCGTGTACTCCCTACCCTGTTGCGATATATCCAAATACCATTTGTGAGATAGGCGGTTTTGAGCATCACTGCGCTTCTCATCGTATTGTTTGATCTGGACATAAAACGGCTTCTTTGGATTCACAGGGCAAGTAGCCAGAGCAGCCGCAGCATTAGCTTTCTGCCTGTCGTCTTTTATGATCCAGAAAGTGCGTTCCATTCATCGAGGCCCAAAAATAATTGCAGCCATTATCAGATCAAGAAACCCTGTTAACACGAACAACACACCAGGCACTTGAAACTCTATGCTTCTGTTTTTCCATGCGAGAATTGCATTAGGCACCATCACCATCATTGCGACTGAAAAAGTAATCACTTCACCACCCCTTATTCCGCTTGATCATCTTCACTATCTCGAAATCGGTTTCTACCGCCAACTGTTTCGGCATTCCCGCTATCTGGGGTACAAAAGGCTTCCAAGCCTCCCATCCATCGCTGGAAGGGGTCGAAACCTTCTTGATCGGTACGGCCATCCACATTGTCTTGAGCTTCTTCTTTGGCCCCGGCTTTTCCATTCATCATTCACCCCTATAGATTCGATTGAATATTGCCTTACTCGGTATTCTTGGTATGCCTGCCAGCTCTTCAGCCTTAACGTAATGTTTCCATGTGTAGGCTCTGTAGGCTTCACAAGCCGCTTGTTTTGCCGTACACCAAGCCCGCTTATTGCAGTCATTGCAGGGCATTATTTTGGAATCATCTGCCATGCCGCAGCCCCTAACGCTGCCTTCAAACTCTCGAACCATTTCCGATCTACGGATTGGCCGGTGCATATCCAGTCTCAAGCGTCTGCCATCCTGCAAATTTTGGCTTTGTTTAACAGGTTGCCAATCATTCGCGTCCTCGCCTTTTGCGCCTCAATCTCTTTATCATTCAGGCCGCGATATTGCTGTTTGTCATTAGCCGCCCTTACCGCCTCTTCCATTGTTTTTATTGTTGGCATCATGCGAATATTCCTTGTTGCTTGGATTTATACTTGCGCTTTCGTATGAAGCGAGAGGTCTTGGTTTGCTCCACTACCCCCCCTTAGAAAGCAGTCGCAAACAGCGCCCAACGTCTTCAACATCCAGATGAACCATTGCTGCAATAGTTTGCGGGTCATACTCCCTATCACTCTTCATGGCTTTAAACACTCTGTCTGTGTAACTCATGCGAATAACTCCAATGCTGATTTTCGTGCGTCGATGACTTTTTCTGAGTTCTTATCGGCCTTAACCGACACCTCTTCAATCTCTTCAACCTTCTCTGGCAATACCCCGCCCGCCATCACGAACTCCAATGTTTTATTCCAAGCCTCTTGAAACATATCGTTGGCCTGCGCTGCTTTGGCCTGCCTGAAAGCGAAGGGGTCAGCCATTAAGTTGATGGCGTAAACTACCGACTGGTGTTTATCCGTATTAGATTTCGTTGCTTGCGCGTATGCTTCTTCAAAACTTGGCAGGCCCAAATCTTCTCCTCTCGGCAAACATAAAAAACGAAACTCAAGGGGGTTTGGAGGCCATGTCAAAAAAGCGTTATCACACGCCATACGCTCAAGACCAACCTTGATCATTTCGGCTTTGATGCCAGTCATCGCATTAATCCACACCACTGTCGGCTCCAATCCGTATTTGCTCTCCCACTTGTGGTCGTAGGTTTCCAGCATCACATCCCACAACCGATCCATCACTTTGCTGCTTGGATTCTCGGAGAGCTTTTGCTCTTTGGGCTGGCGTTCCACGGCTCTGAGTATTTGATTGACCTGCTGCATTGCTTCCCCCGGATTTAGGCACGACCTCATCTTCCCAGCGCTTGCCGTTCAGGTAGGTGCTTGGGTGAGGAATGAAATCTTTTCGATCAAGTGACCACTCCCCATGACGGAGACGATCAGATATGTTTATTTGAATGGCGTTTAATAATTCACTACAGGGCTTTAACTTTGACCAAGCCGCCTCAGCTTTTTGCTTGTTGGTTTTTCTTGGGTAGGCTTCCCAGAAATCATCAAACGGTATCGATTTTGGTATCGATTCGCCCTCTTCGTTAGATACGAGGGAATCAGGAATCAGGTTAAGGGAATCAGCACGATCGCTTGCGTCTTGTTGTGGTATCGATTCCGTCTTAATACCGTCTTTTTCGATACAGGGTATCGATGTGCCAGCATCCCTTTCATTTTTATGGGGATTTTGGTGTTTATCAAATCCGTGGATATGTAAGTATTCGGTATCGACTACCTTGTATCGCTTAACAAACCCGGCCTTTTCTAGAATATCGATACAACCATCGATACCACCTTCGATACCAAAATCGATACAGTCAAAATAAGGAATGGTATCGACCTTGATGCGCTTTGGTCGGTACTCCAGATTTCCTCGGTAATCGGCGATACACCACAAACCAGAGAAAACAATCATGCACAACGGCCCGCATTCTGCTAACTTATCGTTGCGAAAGAACCCCGGCTTAATGTTTCTTGACCTAGCCATTACTGGTCACCCGCTTCGTCGGCAGGGAGATTACAGTCTCCTGGATAGCACTTGTTGTTTCTCTCTTCACAAGCGGCTCGATAGCGCTCGACCCCATCTAGCATCGCCTCATCTGACAAGTGGTTGATGGCACCTGAAACATCTAGCCAGTGAAGGTTTAGGCCAGTGCAAAACCTCGAGACCTGCTCGTCATCCATAATGAAATGCTCGTCTGTTACCTTCATTGAATACATTGATGCCACAACATCGAGCAAGCTTGTGATGGCCTCATCAACTTCAATTTGAAAAAACTCACGACCACCAAGGCGGCAACCGTCGAGCATTAAATGAATGTTGTTTTCGACTTCCTGGTAATACTCAACGTAAACTTGAAACTCGATAACAAAAGGCGTGGGCACACCAGTCTGATAGAGCTGCTTAGCTCTAACGTGACCGCCAGCAGAGGACATCCCTATCTTTACCAATCCTGGCATGGATGGGTTGCTTAGAACGTATACATAGCCCTTGCAACTCATAGAATAATCAACACCAAAACAATCAACCCAACAGCCACACCAAAAGAGATACGCTTGCAGCTCATATACCAATCTTCTAATTCACCGTGTCGCATGGATCAACCCTCCCTTTTCTTTTCAACCATGGAGCCATCCCGATACAAACAGCGGCCAAAAGATGAATTTGAATAGCCCTCTTCTAAACACTTGTGGTCGTAGTACAGACCCGAGAAAAGCAAAAACGAGAAAGCACATAGATGAAAAAACAGAATCAAGAAAATTATTGATGCTCCTATCTTTGCTAAAACACACATAAATCACCTGTAAAAAAATACCGCCCGAAGGCGGTTAAGTTGAGGGAGTGTTATTCGTCTTGCTCTTCTGCCTCTAGCTCAGCAAGGCGGGCTTTAAGCGCAGCTTTTTCATCTTCTATGTTGTTGTACATGTATTTGGAAATTAGGTATTTGATCGGCTCACAACCGTATTTTCGAATTAAATCTTCCATTTCATCTGTGTTGAACTTGGCTCCATCAGAAGCCACCAGCTTGTTTTTCATATGGCTTGGGGACAAATCAAGCTTTGCAGCGATAAGCTGGCGCTGGACAGAGGGATCGCGACACAACTCAGGAATCATTTCCTCGTCAATAAATGCCCTCATACTGTTGAACTGACTGTATTTGTCGGGATTGAAATTTATGCTTAGTTGTTTGCTCATAGTTTTTCTTCACACCACTTCACTGGACTTCACACCACAGTTTTTAGGTAAATAAAAACCCCTTAAGGGGCTAAAGCGTTTTAAACACCTATCTAGCTGCACTCTGTTGGAAGAGGACACAACCAACAGGCCAAACAGGTGATTGAAAGGCTCTAGGCGGCACTCTTTACTCCCTGCTGGAGAGTTGCGATCTTGATCCCGGTGTCCACATGAATATCTGCAATGAGCGATTTTGGAACGCCGCGAGACCGCCAGTTATAAACGCCCATTGGCTCGCTATAGCCAAAGCGCTCTTGAACTTTTGATACTCCGCCATAAGCGGTAATGATTTCGTCAACTACTTCTTTCATAAAGTCACCTTGTTAAGGGTGATTAAAACATAGTGTTTTATTGTAGTCAAACATAATGTTTTATATAAAACAAACGGTTTTATATGAGAGAATTAATAGATGAACCTTGTTGAACGGTTAGAAAGCTATCGGAAACAGCGCGGCCTATCAAAAACAGATATGGCTAAGACCTTTGGTGTTGCCTACCAGAACTACCACAACTGGACTGTTAGAGGCAGCCTACCAAAAGAACATTACGGCGCGGCTTTCAAGATCTTAAAAATATCGAGTGTAGAAGGGGTGGCTGAAGACCATCCGCCATACACAGGCAGCACAAAAGACCAGCTCAAGCTTGAGTCTGCCGAGCTGTCCCCTGATGAGCTTTCCCTTCTTCAGGATTTTGCTGAGTTTTTAATCTGGAAGAGGTCTCAGGGCTGATATTGCGAGACCGCACCAGCATCCTTACAAACATAAAAGCTATTGCAGCTTCAGTCTCAGTAAGTTTATTTGCAATACCATTAATTGTTTCAACCTTCTCGTTTTCGTCCATGACCAATCCATCGTTTACAACATTAGTCTGTTATAATTAGACCTTTATGCCAGCAGATTCAACGGTTAATAGAAAAATATAAAGCAGGCATGATAAAAACAATAAAAATATCATTTTTCATGACATAAGTGAGGCCGACATGAACCCTGGCAAGCGGTTAGCTAGGGCAAGGAAGCTGAACGGATTCAACAAAAGAAAGCAGTTATGCGAACACCTGGCAAATAAAAATAAAAAAATTTCCTATGCAAGATTGGGCGCACTGGAAAGGAATGAAGTAGAACCTTCCATTCGAGAAACAAATATCCTCTGTGATGAACTGAGCCTATCGGCAGACTGCTATCTGCGAGAAAAAATGTTCTCAGAACAAGTGCTGATAGAAATAATAAGCGAACTCAATGACGAGAATAGAAAGCTTGCTTTTATGTATCTTGATTGCTTAAAGAATAAGTAGCAAGCCTTCCAAAAAGCAAAGGCCCCGCACAGAGGCGAGGCCTAAAAGACACCATACTGGATTGCAATCTCCTTTGTATAGCGGCCACCGTAGTGGACTTTAAGCCCGATGCTTAGCAGAGCGGGAACAACTAAAGGTTACTTAATCAAAGGTAATCTGTCAAGGATGTCAGGCCAAGCCCGTGGAGCATACATTGCTGAATTTTTAGCAGATCTGCGTGGTCTATAACCCGCACATCATACTCTCGCTTTCCATCTCCACCTTTTTTCCTGAAAGGCAAAAATAGCCTGTCAAAAGAGACTGTATATACCATATCTGCTTTTACCCAGTGGTATTGAGCGTTATATGGCTGCGGCAGTACCGGGTCAACATGTAACTTATGGTGGTATGCCTCTATAGGGCGCGGCTCTGTTGTGCTAAGAGGCAAAACTGTGCATAAATTCTGCCGCCTTCTTAATCTTGGAGAAATCACAATGGAGGGCCTTCTTTTAACCATCTCAGGGGGAACAAATCCTTTGAAATCACAAATAACCATTGTTCCCTGCTCTGGGTGTATCTGTATAGGCAATTTTTTAACATCCTTGTTGTTTGTAGTCTATTGGATAACCTTGCAGTTGTTCCATTCACACTTAATAACGTAGTGTGAACCACTGCATACGGTTTGGTACATTTCTACAGGCGGGTTTTGTGTCAACGCTGTAGGCGGCTCACAACCATGCTCTTTCGCTAATTCGCCTGCATTGTACTGATACTTGCCTATGACAGCCTCTTGCTTGGCGGCTTTGCCGGTTGAGTGATTATTCGGGGTTCTTGTTATTTCAGCCCCATCACCAGAACACTGAAACTCCTTAGAGACTAACCAAGTACTACACCCATTTAAAAGCCCGCCAAATTGCGTACAGCTCCTTGTTGTGCCTCCGAATGCCTCTGCCCCACTATAACCCCAGCTTCTACACCTTCTTTTGGCAAGGCTTATTGCTTCTGACGCGCTCATAACAGGCTTTTCAAACTCGCTCACTTCATAGGAAAGTGTAACAGTCGCGTCAGATCGACTTCCGCCCGTGGCACTCCAGTGCTTTGGTGTTGAGCACCCCCCCAACACCAATAAAGCCAGCAATAAATATTTCATCTACCCTTCCCTGCGAAACGAGAACCAATTCAAAAAAGCAAATTTACCACAACAGATAAAACAAGAAATAAAACATTTTGTTTGACTGGCATAAAACAATGTGTTTTACTTGCCCCATACCAACCTAAACGGAGATGGGGAAATGCTAGAGCTAAAGCCAGAAGATTTGCCGAAATACACAGACAAAGAAGGAAATATTATCTTCCCCGAAAGCGTCATTTTTCATGGTGACTTAATCTGCAAAGGCAATCTGGACTGCGAAGGCAATCTGTACTGCAAAGGCAATCTGTACTGCAAAGGCAATCTGTACTGCAAAGGCTATCTGTACTGCGAAGGCAATCTGGACTGCGAAGGCAATCTGGACTGCGAAGGCAATCTGGACTGCGAAGGCAATCTGTACTGCAAAGGCAATCTGTACTGCAAAGGCAATCTGTACTGCAAAGGCAATCTGTACTGCAAAGGCAATCTGTACTGCAAAGGCAATCTGTACTGCAAAGGCTATCTGTACTGCGAAGGTGAACACCTTGTTATACGGGGAACACTCTACTGGTCACATGCAGCGCTGCCCACTCTGCCAGAAAAACATTTTATCAAACTTATGATGCCACCCGAATGGCAGCGCCAACACTATCAAGAACGGCTGGGTTTCGAGCTAATTGGATGTTACGAAGAAATTCGCGCAACCGTTGGCAAGAAAGTATTCAACCTTCTGAAAGATGACAAGTTTATTCCCGTAGAAAGAAAGATGCTGGAGTGCATCAGGGATTACGAAAAAGAAGTACCGGAATGGGTTGAAAGCCTAACGAACAAAGAACAGTCAGAAGCAGCATAGGAGATATGAAAATGAACCTTCAAAAGCTATGTGAAGCGGTTGATCAATCAGGCAAGACTCAGATACACAAGGGTGCAGATGGGAAGCCTTATTTCGAGTTCATGGCGCAGTCCGACGAGATGAAAGATGCCGTTGTATTGGCTCACATCCTCTCTCTCGATAGTGACGAGGTACACGATG
>Ga0070726_10000521_pt1 | contig 46865 bp, 47 predicted proteins | sample tdAd471_FD_67275 | JGI IMG/M metagenome (GOLD analysis project Ga0070726, IMG submission 67275) | Marine sediment microbial communities from the Atlantic coast under amendment with organic carbon and nitrate - tdAd47.1 | ecosystem: Environmental > Aquatic > Marine > Coastal > Sediment | place...
CACCTCCCGGGGATGGTGTCCGTAATCATCCACGATCATCACCTTGCCCTGGCGGGGCAACGGAAAATCTCCGAGGACCTCAAAGCGTCGGCCGACACCGGAAAAATGATTGATGCCGTGAACGATGGAAGCATCCGACACCCTCTCGTCACTGGCGACAACCACCGCGGCGGTGGCGTTCAATGCATAGTGTCTCCCGGGCATTTCCAATGCCAGTTCCAGCGTGCTCATCCCGTCAGGCCGGACTACGTCGAATCGGGTGACAAGCTGGTGCTGGCGCAGATTGACAATTCGAAAGTCTGCCTTGTCTGAAAAACCGTATGTCAGGGTCGGGCGTGATATTCGGGGCAGGATATCGGCCACCACGGGATCATCTATACACAGAACCGCAAGTCCGTAGAACGGAAGGTTATGGAGGAATTCGACAAAGTAGTTTTTCAACCGTTCAATGTCACCGTGATAAGTTGCCATGTGATCTTCATCGATATTGGTCACCACGGCCACCATCGGTTGCAGGTGCAGGAATGACGCATCGCTTTCATCCGCTTCGGCCAGCAGGTACCTGCTTTCACCCAGCCTGGCATTGGTTCCGGAACTGTTGAGAAGACCCCCGATAACGTATGTGGGATCAAGATTTTCAGCCGCAAAAATCGACGCAAGCAAACTTGTGGTGGTCGTCTTCCCATGGGTGCCGGCAATGGCGATTCCGTGGCGATACCGCATCAATTCCGACAGCATTTCCGCCCGGGCAATAGCAGGTTTACCGGCATCACGAGCCGCCAGCATTTCGGCGTTTTCCATTGATACAGCGCTGGAATAGACGACTACGTCTGCAGTACTGACATTTTCGGGACGATGTCCGATAAAAATCCTGGCACCCAGTTTTTCCAACCGTTCGGTGTTCGTCGAATTTCGTATGTCTGAACCGGTAATTTTATAGCCCTGGTTCAACAACACCTCGGCTATACCACACATGCCGGCTCCACCAATACCGATGAAATGAATAGTCTTGATTCGCCGCATTTCGGGAATCTGGTACATGCGCCGGGCATCAACCATTGCTTGTCTCCAGGCACAGAAGTGCGATTCGTTCATCCGCATCGGTAATGGCTCTGTCCAGCGCAGCCGCGGACATTGATGCAGTCCTTGACCTGTCGCAATTAAAAGTTTTCAGATGGTCCCGGAGGACAGCGGGGCTGAGATCATCCTGCTCGACCAGCAACGCGGCACCTGTTTCTGACAACCAGCGGGCGTTCCTGACCTGCTGCTGGTCCTTGTGATACGGGTAGGGAATCAGAATGGCAGGTAAACCGGCAGCTGCGATTTCCGCGACCGTACTTGCTCCGGAGCGACAGATCACCAGATCAGCCCATGTGTAGGCCTGCGCAATATCCTTGATAAAGTCCTGAACCCGTACGTCGGCTCCTGTCACGATGCCGGCCTGGGCGTATCCCGCCAGTGTCTCCGATACCTTGTCTTTACCAGCCTGATGCAAGACCTGTGGCCTTGATTCCGGCTCAAGCAGACCCAGGGCAGCTGGTACCACAGTGTTGATTGCCCTTGCTCCCTGGCTTCCACCAAGTACCAGAACCCGCAATCGATGAGCGTCTTCCCGGGTTTTTTGACTGCCTGATGAAGCAATGGACCGGCGAACCGGATTGCCTACCGTGACCGTTTTGTTTTCTGCAAACCTGTTTTTTGCAAAAGTTTCCGGGAACGCCTCAAGGACCCGGAAGGCAAACGGCATCAGCATGCGATTGGTAATGCCAGGAACCGCGTTCTGTTCATGTATCAGTAGCCTGATCCCCCGCAATCGAGCCGCCACACCACCCGGCCCCGTAACGAAACCGCCCATTCCAAGGACACAGTCCGGCCTGACCCTGGCCATTACGCGATATGCCTGAACGGTGGCCCGGACTATCATCAGCGGCGCCAGCAGCAGGCTAAGGACGCCCTTACCCCGGAGCCCCCTGGCATTTATAAGATGCAGCGTATAATCCATATCACCCAGTATCTGCACTTCAAGTCCCGAGGCTGATCCCAGCCACTCGATATTCACACCCATTTCACGGAGCTTCTCGGCGATGGAGAGGGCCGGAAAAATATGTCCACCAGTTCCACCTGCCATTATCAACACTGTTGGTTTACGTCTGCTCATTGCCGATCACCGGTCAGGCGCTTTTTTGTCGCTGCAAAGGTCGTTCGAAACAAATCAGGCGCGCGATTTTCGCGTTCCAGATCGGGATGAGGCCGCAACATGTTCAGATTCGTACTGAATGCGTAACAGTATCCCCACCATCAGGCAACTGATGATCAGGCTGGCCCCGCCGTATGAAATAAACGGCAGCGTCAATCCCTTGGTCGGCAGCAGACCGGTGTTTACACCCACGTTAATCAGGATCTGGCTGGCAAAAACTACGGATAGCCCGTATGCACTGTACGCCTGGAAAATGAGCCCATTGCGTTCAGCGCCGCGGCCGATGGAGAAACCCTTGAACACCAGCAGCGAAAGCAGGGTCAGCACGACGGCTACACCTGCCAGCCCAAGTTCTTCAGCAAGAATGGCCAGCACAAAATCGGTATGTGCTTCCGGAAGAAAATAGAGTTTCTGAATACTGTTTCCAAGTCCCACGCCAAACCATTCACCACGCCCGAATGCAATTAGAGCCTGGGTTAACTGGTAGCCACTGCCATAAACGTACTCATCTGCCCAGGGATTCATGTACGAAGTGAATCGTTCGATTACATACGGGTACTTAATCGCCAGGAGGACAACCCCTGCAATACACCCGGCAAGTACCAGCAAAAACCTGTGCAACTTGGCGCCTGCCAGAAACACCATGGTAAATGCCGCCGTCAGCAATATTACGATAGCACCATGATCCGGTTCACGTTGGAGCAGCACTACGGCAACCCCTATGACCAGGAGAGGCTTTATAAAACCAGACCAGTTGTTTCTGACCTCGTCGTGGTTGCGCTCCATGAATGCCGCCAGGTACAGCACCAGGAAAACCTTGCCAAGTTCCGACGGCTGCAGGTTGAAAATTCCCAGATCGATCCAACGAGCGCTCCCGTTGACAACTTTACCTATGCCGGGAATCAGGACCAGCACCAGCAAACCGTAGGCCAGCAACAGCAGGAGACCGCTGGCAGCATACCAATGACGAGTCGGGATATTTATCGTGAACAGCATGGTAAGAAGTCCGATAGCTGAAAATACGGCCTGCCGCTTGAAATGAAACAGGGGATCATTGTATTGACCATTGGCTATTTCAATGGAAGCGGATGTCATCATGGTAAGTCCCACCGCCAGCAACAATAGAGTAATCAGCAGCATGCCGTTAACCGGTAATGCAGCCCCCTCCCGCCCAGGGTTAAAAGCTGACCGGCTGACACCGGTTACTCTGCCGCTCATTGCAATACCCTCACTGTTTCAGTAAATACCTGGCCGCGATGGTGAAAATCCCTGAACATATCGAAACTGGCACAGGCTGGGGACAGCAGCACGGCATCGCCGGGATTGGCAGCAGCTTTTGCCTGAGCCACGGCATCCTCCATGCTGTCGGCAAAGCTGATCTTCTTGTGGGCTGCAAGAACTTCATTGATCTGCGGAGCCGCTTCTCCCACCAGAATGACTCCCCTGACGAACTGCGTAATTGGTCTAACCAGAGGCTGGAAATTCGCGCCTTTGCCCACTCCACCTGCAATCAGCACGATCTTCCCTTCCAGCTTTCTTCCGAGACCTTCCACTGCCGCCACGGTCGCACCGACATTCGTGCCCTTTGAGTCGTTGTAAAATTCGATTCCATCTATCTCCGCAACCCACTGACACCGGTCTGGCAAGCCGCGAAATTGTAAAGCAGCGGCTGCCATCAATTCCGGCGCCAGTCCCAATGCCTTACCTATGGCCATGGCCGCCAGCACATTGGCAACATTGTGCTGACCAAATACCTTCAACTTGTCAACTCTGGCAAGCAATTGCCGACCCAGCACCAGGTATTCGGCGCCATCCTGCTGCAGCACGCCAAAACCTCGCGGACCGGGCTCACCCAGGCCAAAGTCGATAATCTCTGCGTCGACCTGGGTCGGCGGCCGGCTGTACGGGCTGTCGCGGTTAACCACGACCTTTCGGGCTCCAATGAAAATCCGTTGTTTCGCTTCCAGGTAGGTACGGAGCCCGGAGTAGCGATCCATATGGTCTTCACTGAGATTCAATATGACGGCCACCTCGGCACCGAGAATTGCCGTTGTTTCAAGCTGAAAACTGGAAAGCTCAAGAATGTAGAGCGCGGGAATGTCACCCTCAAGCAAATCCAGTGCAGGCCTAGACCTGACGCCGTCGAGATTCCCGCCCAGGCCGAAGGTAACTCCAGCTGCTTCGCATATCTCAGCCACCAGGGAAACCACGGTGCTTTTTCCGTTTGACCCCGTCACTGCAACAATCGGAGCCTTTGCAAGTTTACTGAATTGATCAATATCACCGGTGACTGGCACACCGTGATTCAATGCATCTACAATCACCGGTTCCTGCAAACCAATACCCGGACTGACCATCAGTTGCGCGGCACGGCGAAAAGTGGCCTCCCGGAATTTACCAAGCTCGATCTTCACCCCGGGGAATCCTGCCTGGAATCGCGCCAGCTCCGGTGGCGCGGTTCGCGAATCAACCATCATGAATTTCTCCCCGCGCCGGGACAGAAATCTCGCGCAGGACAGGCCGGTTTTCCCCATCCCCACGACCACTGTACACTTTTCACCATTGTTCTCAGGCACCTGTTTTTATTACCACTCTACTTGCAGCTATCGCGAATACTGACAGGATCCTGGTCAGCGTAGTTTTAAGGTTGCCAGCCCAAACAGGACCAGCATGACAGTGATTATCCAGAAACGAACAATGACGCGCGGTTCGGGCCAGCCTTTTAATTCAAAATGATGGTGCAGTGGAGCCATGCGGAATATTCTCTTGCCGGTAAGCTTGAAAGAAGCAACCTGGAGAATCACTGAAACTGTCTCCATGACGAAAACCCCACCCATGATGAACAGCACAATTTCATGGCGGGAAATAATTGCCATGGCTCCAAGGGCAGCACCCAGTGCAAGAGCTCCCACGTCACCCATGAATACCTGGGCAGGATAGGTGTTGAACCAGAGAAACCCGAGTCCGGCACCTGCCAGAGCGCCGGAAAAAATTACTATCTCACCGGCTCCTATTATGTATGGAATATTCAGATACTCGGAGAAAACCACGTTGCCGCTAAGATAACCGATAACCCCGAGCGCACCTCCAACCATGACCGTTGGCAAAATCGCAAGCCCATCCAGGCCATCTGTCAGGTTTACCGCGTTGCTGCTTCCGACAATAACGAAATAGCTTATGATGACGTAGACAAAGCCTAAATCGAGAGCAACGTCCTTGAAAAAGGGCACTATGTAGGCAATTTCGACGCTTCCTTCTGCCGACACATACAACCAGAACGCGGCCACTGCCGCCACCAGGGATTGCCAGAAATATTTCCATCGGGCAGACAGGCCCTTTGGATTCTTGCGAAATACCTTGCGATAATCGTCGATCCAGCCAATTGCGCCAAAAGCCAGGGTAACCAGCAGGACGATCCAAACGTAGTGGTTCTCCAGATCCGACCAGATCAGTGTGCTAAGCGCAATGCTGACCAGGATCAGCGCCCCACCCATGGTCGGTGTACCGGCTTTACTGAAATGAGTCTGGGGCCCATCATCCCGCACAACCTGGCCGATCTGGTGATAGTTCAGTCGGCTGATCATCAATGGGCCGATTATCAGCGAGACGCCAAGTGCCGTGAGCACACTGAATATCGTGCGCACCGTTATATACTGCAACACGGCAAAATTACTGTCGATTTGTACCAGGTATTCAGATAACCAGACTAGCATGGCAGGCCCCTATCATTATCAACTTACCCGGCCTTTACTGAGCTCCTGGACTATTTCGTCCAGTCCTGCGCTCCGGGACCCCTTGATCAGAAGTGTCACTCCTGGCCCTATTCTCTTCCTCGCGTACTCGATAGCGTCCCGCCTGGAACTGAAGTGTCGACCGTTTTCGCCGAATGTCCTTGTGCTATACCGGCTTGATTCACCTACAGACCACAACTCATTAATCCCACATTCACGGGCATACCGTCCCAGCTCTTCATGAGCCGCGCTGGTGGAGCCACCCAGCTCTGCCATATCACCCACGAGCAGAATCCGGTGACTGTCAATCTCGCGTAATACATCCACTGCTGCCTTAAAGGACTCGGGACTGGCATTGTAGCTATCGTCTATCAATCCTCCACCGCCAGGGGAATCGACAGGATAGAGGCGACCCTTGACCGGCCTGATACTCTCCAGTCCGGCTTTAACCTGATCAAGTCCGGCTCCAGCCTCTATCGCCAGGGCAGAGGCGACTACCGCATTCATCACGTTGTGTCTTCCCAGCAGTGCCAGCCTGACAGCCTTGTGCCGCCCATCGGCATGCAGTAAAAAGGACTGGCTGCCATCGTCGTGGCGTTGTTCGTCACTGGCGAAATAGTCCGCTGCCGAATCGGAAGTAGAGAAAGTAACGATTCTGCGGCCTTCTGCCCGTGCCTGCCAGGCTTTAAAATACGCATCGTCGAGATTCAACACGACAGTGCCTGTAGGGACAATACCGTCGATGATCTCACCCTTGGCACGTGCTACGCCCTCAAGGCTGCCAAAGCCCTCGATGTGGGCGTGGGCGGCCCGGGTAATTGTTGCCACCATGGGCATTACCAGGTTCACGCTGTAGGCAATTTCTCCTGCGCGATTCGCGCCCATTTCCACAACTCCGAATTCGTGTTGCCTGTTCAACCGCAGCAGTGTCAAAGGGACACCAATCGTGTTGTTAAGATTCCCGGTCGTCGTCAATGTTGAGCCAACCTGCTCCAGTATGCGGCCGGTCATTTCCTTTACCGTGGTCTTGCCCTGACTGCCGGTAATACCTATGAGCGTGGCTCGTGATCGCTGTCGATTCAACAGCGCCAGGGTTCCCAGAGCCCTTGAGGTGTCTTCCACCAGAAGCTGCGGCAGAGCATTGTCGGCCCGCCGACTGACAATTGCGGCGCAGGCACCTTTTTCTGCGGCATCTTCGACAAAATCATTGCCATCAAAGTTGTTACCTTTGATGGCAATGAACAGGTCACCCGGCTCAAGGGTTCGACTATTTATTGAAACAGATTCGAACCCGGTATTTCTGCCGTGCAGCTCGCCAGCCAGATGCGGTGCTACGCCTTTTAAATCCATCGCCTCTATCAATGCGGTTACGTCCCCTTCCGGGACCTGCCCTGGCGCTGCTGTAAGGCAAGCCGCACCTGGCTGGTATCACTGAATACGGTTTTGTGACCGCCAATATCCTGGTAATTTTCGTGCCCCTTGCCGGCCACCAGCACTATGTCTCCGGGATTGGCGTTACTAACGGCATACTGGATTGCCTGCGCACGGTCTCGAATCACTTCAACACCGCTATGACTCTCTATGCCCGACATTATGTGACGGACAATGTCCTCACCGCTTTCCTTGCGTGGATTGTCATCGGTTATTACCAGCCTGTTGGCATAGGCCTTGGCAATCTCCCCCATCATCGGCCGCTTGCCACGATCACGATTGCCGCCGCAGCCGAAGACACACCAGACCTCACCGTCAAAATGATCGCGAATAGCCAACAGCGCGCTTTTCAGCCCATCGGGCGTGTGAGCATAGTCAACCACACAGGTAAGTTCGTCACTGCTGCCGACAATCTCCATTCGTCCCCGCACCGGCTTCAGGTTGGCGACCAGGCCCAATAGCCTGGCTATGTCGATCGGTCCTGTCCGTTCGAAATAACTGAGCAACGTAGTGATTACCGCCAACACGTTACTGATATTGAAATACCCGAACAACGGGCAATTGACGGCTCCTTCGCCGTGAGGAGTGACGATTTCAGCCCTGAAACCATGCCTGTCCAACTGGATATTCCTGGTGTGTACCGTAGCCGTGTGATTGTCCAGACTGTACGTGAAAGTCTTAACCTCCCTGGCAACGGCGTCCATCATGTACAGTCCGTAGCTGTCGTCCAGATTGATTACCGCCGCCTGAAGCCCGGGAACGATGAACAGCTTGCGCTTGTTGTCCGCATAGCTCTCCATGCTGTTGTGGTAATCAAGGTGATCGCGGGAAAGATTGGTAAACAGAGCGGTGTCAAATTTGACAGCCTCAACACGATGTTGGTGCAGTCCGACGGATGAAACTTCCATGGCCACGACTTCCACGTTGGCTCTTTTCAGTTCTGCAAGAGCTGCCTGCGTAACCACCGCATCCGGGGTTGTGTGCTGTGTCTCCTGTAAATTGCCGTATTTGCCGAATCCCAGCGTACCGACAACGCCGCACTCCTCGCCTGCAGCTTCAAGTACTTGCGCAATGAACTGACTGCAACTGGTCTTGCCATTGGTGCCGGTAATACCAATCACTTTCAATGAGCTGCTCGGGTCTCCATAGAATCGGGCTGCAACTTCACTGATCTGTGCAGTAAGATTGTCAACCGGAATGACGGGCACACCCTTGACGTGCTGAACTTCCTGCCAGGACCCACCGGATTCAGCCAGCACTGCAACTGCGCCACTGTTTATAGCGTCATCAATATAGTCCCTGGCATCGTGATTGCGACCGAAACAGGCAATAAAAAGGTCTCCCGACCGCAATAGCCTGCTGTCCATTTTCACTCCGCTTACCTGAACGTCAATCTCACTGGACTGGGAATCGCTCAATCGACAGGCAATCCCCGCCAGAAGAAAACTGAGCGGTACTGTATTGGTAACTTGTTCCGCAGTATCCATGCTGACTCAGGTTGCTCCCCTTTCAATTTTTTCCCCGGGCCTGTCCGGTGGGATATTCAACAGGCGCATGGCGCCGGCTGCGATTCGGGAGAATACCGGTGCCGCAACCTGGCCTCCGTAATGTTCGCTTCCCTTGGGCTCGTTAACCACTACTACGACGACAACTTCCGGATCGCTGGCTGGCACTACTCCGACAAACAGGGAATTGTGAATATCTTTTTCATAGCCGTATTTACCGACCACTCGCGCTGTCCCGGTTTTCCCGGCCACAGAGTAAAACGGTACGCGCGCCTCGGCCGCCGTTCCTCCGTAGGCTGGATCAACCACTGTCTGAAGCATCTCGAGCAGCTTTCGACTGACGTCCGCGCTTATAACCTGGTTGCGCTGGAGCGTGGCAAGGCGGTTTTCATCGAGCTTCAGCAGGGACAGGGGTTTTCTGTACCCGTCGTCGGCCAGGACCGAATAGGCCTGAGCAAGCTGCAGGGTCGAAGACGCCAGGCCGTAGCCAAAAGAAAGCGTAGCAGTCTCAATCCGGCTCCAGCCAGCCCGGATAGGCGGAAGAATGCCGCCACTCTCCCCGGGGAAACCGCTGCCGGTGGTCTCGCCGAAGCCGACTCGCGAAAGCATGTCTCTGATAGTTTCCGGCCCCAGCTGCAAGGCAATTTTCGCGGACCCCACATTGCTGGACTTGGTGATAATCTTTTCCAGGGTAAGCACGCCGTAATTCAGGCTGTCCTTGACTTCGTGTCCTCCCACCATCATCCAGCCCCGGGTTTCGATTTCCGTCGATGGGCCATACAGGCCGCTCTCAAGCGCCGCGGCTATGGTAAATGCCTTGATCGTGGATCCTGGTTCAAAGGTGTCGGTGATGGCACGATTGCGCAAGGCATTGAAGTCATCAATACTTGCCTTGTTGTTCGGGTTGTAGGAAGGCTGGTTCACCATCGCCAGTACTTCTCCGGTATTCACGTCCAGCACAACCGCGGTTGCGGATTTGGCGCGACGCTTGACAAATTCGGTTTTCAGTTCCCTGTAGGCCAGGTTTTGAATTCGCGAGTCGATGCTTAACTGAAGATTGTTACCCGCCTCTGCAGTCTGCAGGATCATGAGTTCTTCAATGATATTTCCACGCCGATCCTTCATGACCCGACGGCTTCCCGGTTTTCCGCTCAGCCATTGATCAAACGCCAGCTCCAATCCTTCCTGCCCCATGTCATCCACATTGGTAAACCCGATAAGGTGAGCTGTGACTTCACCTTGAGGGTAATATCGCTGGTATTCCTGTTGGGCATAGACACCGGGAATATTCAGGGCCAGAATCCGGTCAGCTTCGGCAGGCGGGAGCCGTCTTTTTACGTACAGGAATTCCCGTTGGGAGTTTGCCGTAATATTGCCTGCCAGTACATCGGCATTCAGATTCATCGTGTCGGCGAGGCGTATCACCGACTGCGGGTCACGGCCGATTTGTTTGGGATTGACCCAAATGGACTTCACTGGCGAACTGACCGCCAGGGGCTCACCATTGCGATCAGTAATGATACCCCGGTGGGCAACAATGGGATCAGTGCGAATGGTCCTTGCATCACCCTGACCCTGAAGAAAGTCGCGCTCGACAATGTGCAGGTTGCCGACTTTCCAACCTATGACGCCAACGCTAAGCGATAACGTAAAATAGACCAGGTAAAGTCGCCAGGCGCCGACCCCGCGATTATTATTGACTTTCTTGCTCATATGTCACCATGACGATGTCTTCGATGTTTGGGACCCGCATATCGAGATATTCCACAGCCCGCTGTTCTACCCGGCCACCGAGGCCGAGTGTGCTTTGTTCTATCAACAACTGTCCCCACTGCACGTCGAGTTCATTGGCCTGTTCCCGCAGTACCTGTAGCTCGGTGAACAGCACCCGGCCCTGGTGTGTGAGGTAGACAACTGCCAATCCGGAACAAAGAGTTAACAACAGCAGTGTCAACAACTGCAAAGCAGCCCCGTCTCGCAATCCAAGCCAGGCCAACACAGATTCAGGACGCCGACCAGGCCGGATGTTCGCTTTCATTTTGTTATTGGCAGGCATACCCAATTGACCTTTCTTACGGAATACAGACTCAGGCGATTCGTTCGGCGACCCGCATAATGGCGCTGCGAGACCGTGGATTGACTCGAATCTCATCCTCGTCCGGGCGAATCGGCTTGCCGATCAACTTCAAGGTAGGATGCAGGTCGTTGTACAAAACCGGCAGATCCCGCGGGAAGTTATCTCCCTTTGTCTGCAAGGACATGAAATTCTTAACTATTTTATCTTCCAGCGAATGAAAGCTGATTACCACCAGACGCCCGCCGATGCGCAAGACTTCCAGGGAATCGTTCAACGCTTCCTGCAGAGCCGACAATTCACCATTGATAAAGATTCGTATGCCCTGGAAGGCTCGTGTTGCCGGGTGCTTGTCGCGCTCCCAGTTGGGGTTGGCCTGCTTGACGATAGCCGCCAATTGACCGGTTGTCTCGATTGGATGCTCAGCCCTGGCGGTCACGATGGCACGGGCGATACGCCGTGCATAGCGCTCTTCCCCAAAAGTCTTCAGAACATCCGCTATGTCTTTTTCTTTCGCCCCGGCAAGCCAGGCCCCGGCACTTTGGCCGCGTTCCGGGTCCATTCTCATGTCGAGGGGGCCATCTTGTAGAAAACTGAAGCCACGACTGACATCGTCAAGCTGGGGTGAGGAAACCCCAAGATCCAGCAGAATTCCGCTGACCCGACCGGTCAGTCCGTGTTGCTCTGCAAAAGCACCAAGCCTGGCGAAACTTTCCCGGGACATCTTGAATCTCGAATCCTCTGCGGCCAGTTTCTGGCCTGTATCTGCGGCTACCGGATCGCGATCGATACCGAAGACGCGCCCGGCTTCACCCAGTTTTTCCAACAGTTCCCGTGAATGCCCACCCCGGCCGAAAGTACCGTCGATATAGACCCCGGTGGAATCCACCATCAGCCTTTCTATGGCGGGCTGCAACAGGACTGTGGTGTGCGTAAATTCGCGGTTCATGCAGGTTCCCGTGGGCTACAATGACAGAGACTGCAGATCTTCCGGCACTTCACCTTCCCCTTCCGCCTCGGAAAGCCATTCCTCCCGTTGCCGGGTCCAGGTATCCAGATCCCACAGTTCCAGTTTTTTACCCTGGCCAATCAGGGCAACCCGTTTTTCCAGATCGGCGTACTCACGCAATGCCTGGGGCAGCAGAATCCGGCCACTGTTATCCAGTTGCAGGTCGGTAGCATGCCCGATCAGCAGTCGCTGAACCCGACGGGAAGTAGGATTAAAGCTGGGCAACATCTCGATTTTGCGCTGAATTTCCTCCCACTCATGCACGGGGTAGAGCAACAGGCAGCGGGAACTGGTGTCAATGGTCGCAACCAGATGCCCGGCACAGTGACTCTGCAGCTGATCCCGGTACCGGGCAGGCATTGCCATACGGCCCTTGGCATCGAGATTTATGGTGTTTACACCACGGAACACGTTTTTCCCCGTCTGTTGGTCTTGTTATCCCGCGGGGATTTGTCGCCCTGGTCACCCACCTTTTTCCCACCAGAACGCATAAATTCCCACTATCTCCCACTTTTGGACACTATAGGATCAGCCCCGACGGAGTGCAAGCACTATTTTTTAATAGAACTCAAGAAAACGACGGTGCCTGACGATAACGCGCCGTCCTGGTGCGAAGTCATCACGTCACCGAACCTGGGGAACCTCTGACTGATCAGGGAAAAACTCTGGCTTGCAGGCGAGCTCACTGACGAGACGCCTGGCCGTCGGCCTGTCAAGGCCAGGCAACCCTTTTAAGCAAACAAGGGCAGTGGGCTCGCCTGCAAGCCCCGACCGGCGGGGCCTGTCGGGAGGCAGGTGGGCCGCTGCCAAAGCAGCGGCTAAACGAGGAATCGGTGCAGCCTGAATGGCTGCCGAAAGTTAAAGAAATGAGCCAGCCTGTAAGCCGGGTTCTGTCAGGGACAGTTATTCATCTACGGCCTGTGTCACCACAAACCTTCAGCGGCCTACCCGAATCCGGTGCGAGCCACACCATGAGATTCCTATTTGGCCTTGCTCCGGGTGGGGTTTACCTAGCCACGAACTGTTACCAGTCGTGCGGTGCGCTCTTACCGCACCATTTCACCCTTACCTCAACCCCTCAGGGAAAGAGGCGGTATATTTTCTGCTGCACTTTCCGTGGATTCACATCCCCCAGGCGTTACCTGGCACCCTGCTCTGCGGAGCCCGGACTTTCCTCCCCCCGCTTGCTTCTTGAAGCAATCAGGCAGCAACTGTCCGGCTGACTCCCGGGCAGTTTAGAGCAGATCACCCGTGGCAACAAGTCGCCGTTAGCGCCTGCCTCAGTCATCCGCTTCGTTTTCACCAGTATCGTTGTCCGCCGCCTGCAGGGCTGCGCGATACAGCGCATTCCGCGGTGCGCCGCTGATGTCGGCAGCCAGCCTGGCGGCTCGCTTCAACGGCACGTCGTCCTCCAGCAGCCGCAGTATCCTGAGGCCCTCATCCAGTTCGCCGGACTTGCGCCGGGTTTTCGACATTCCCGCCAGAACCAGCACGAATTCTCCCTTCTGCTGTTGCGGATCACTACAGACCCAGTGCAGACATTCCTCCACATTGGCAAGTAGCGTGGTTTCAAACCTTTTAGTCAGTTCACGAGCGATGAACAACTCCCGATCCGCTCCAATGATTGTCTGGAAATCCTCGAGACAGGCAATAATCCGGTGGGGCGACTCGTAGAAAATCATTGTCCGCTGTTCATCGACGAGACTGCCCAGCCGATCCTGCCGGGGTCGGCTCCTGGCTGGAAGAAAACCCTCGAAAATAAACCGGTCGCTGGGCAATCCCGATACGGACAGCGCTGCAATCACTGCGCTGGGACCAGGCAGCGGAATTACCTGGATGCCGACCTGGCGGGCAGCCCTGACCAGCTCATATCCCGGATCCGCAATACCGGGAGTTCCCGCGTCGGAAACCAGCGCCAGGGACTTACCCGACTGCAATCGCTGGAGCAGCGCATCCAGCCGTTGTTTGGAACTGAAATCGTGGAAGGAAATCAGCGGTGTGGCAATGCCAAGTGATTCCATCAGCCTGGCACTGTGCCGGGTATCCTCGGCCGCTATCAGGTCCACTTCCCTCAGCAATTCCACGGCTCGCAGGCTGATGTCCTGCCGGTTGCCAATAGGTGTCGCGACCACGTACAGCAGTCCTGAATCATTGGGGTCAATTGACATGAAATAGGCTGGCTCGTCGGAATTATTGCCGGGGCAGCTGGCATTATCACCGATCCGGCCCGGTGTTAACACCAGGAGTCCACACCCACCGAATACAGACCGGGCCACCGCTTCAATTCCGCTGGCGACTCAGCCTGAAATCCGGGCAGGTGGCCGTGGGTGAGGCCGGAGCCCGAGGCCAGGTCCGGGCACGCCGGGATGAGCGCTGTCATGCCCTGGTGTCGGACTCCGACCCCACTCCTGAGCCACAGTGTATTTCAATTCTGAATGACCACTTTATTGCCGGCATTGTTGCTGTACACAGAGTTCTGTATTAGTCTTCTCAGCAACATATCAGGCAATCTTTCCAACCCCGGAATCCAGCCCTACCCAGTATGACCACCAGAGCCGATGGCCCAGGATCTTTAGCTGCTATTCTGATTCTACTGATGCTGGCAGTATCCTGTTCTGTGTCCACCGAAACCACCACACCGGTTGTTGTGGAACAGACGTCCGGGCCGCGTTCCGCCGAGGAACTGCTGGCCCTGGCTGATCTCAGCAATCGCCCGCAAGCGGTCAGATACCGGCTCGACGCCGCCGAGCAGTTTATCGAAGAGCAACGTTTTGATCAGGCGGCCGCGGCACTGGCGACTGTTCCCGACCCGGAGAACCTGCCAGGATCACTCCGTGCCCGGCTGGCACTGGCCAATGCCGAGGTTGCCCTGGCAATGGAAGCCCCGGAACAGGCGCTGGTGATTCTTGACAGCGCCCGGTTTGCCGGCGCTGGACAGCAATCCACGGCAGCCCGGCGGCGGCTCGATGACCTGCGTGCCAGAGCCCTGATGGCCACCGGCCGATTTACCGATGCCCTGTTACTGCTGGTTGAAATTTCCTCTTCACCGGGTGGCAGCCAGCAGCATCGCGACATGATCTGGCGGTCACTGCAATACATTCCTGAACAGGAGCTTGTCCGGTTGAGTGAAGAGGTGGCGACGTATGAATTGCTTGGCTGGATCGATCTCGCCCGAAGCCTTAATTCCCGGCAATACAGTATACCCAGCCAGCTTGAAGCCATCGCGCGCTGGCAGGATGTATGGAGTCGACACAGTGCTCTTGCCAGATTGCCCAGTCAACTGCGCGAGTTACAGGAAACCTGGAACAGGCGACCCAGACATATCGCTTTACTTCTCCCGCTGCAGAATCAGATCGGCAGAGCAGTGCAGGAAGGATTCTTTTCAGCCTACTACCAGGCCATGGCGATTGACACCGACGTCCCCGAGGTAAGCGTCTTCGACACCAGCAACGTGACCCGGATCCGAGACATCTATGAAACTGCCGTGGATACGGGAGCTGATTTGATCATAGGCCCACTGGACAAAGACCTGGTAAATCAATTGGGCGCACTGAGATCGCTGCCGGTTCCGACCCTGGCGTTGAACTACATGGATTCACCAACACGGAATTCCTCCGTTTTCTACCAGTTCGGATTAGCACCGGAAGACGAGATAAACCATACTGCAGAACTCGCCTGGCGCGCCGGTTACCGTAACGCGGCGATTGTGTCCCCGGAAAGTGTCAACTACCAGCGGCTGCTGCAGAAATTTGTTGATACCTGGGAAATCCTTGGTGGCAACGTAACCTCTACAGTCAGCTATAGCGGCGATGGTGAATATGCCGAGTCGGTCAGGCAACTCCTGGCCATCAACGACAGTGAAGATCGTGCTGCCAGGCTGGAAGCACTCCTGCCCCGCGATGCCATCGAGTTTACTCCGACACGCCGAGGCGATATCGATTTCATTTTCCTGATGGCCAATCCCAGGCAGGGCCGGCAGATCAAGCCATCTCTGGCATTCTATTTTGCCGAGGATATACCCGTCTACGCGTTATCAGCCATCAACGATGGCAGCAGTAATCAGCTCGTCAACCAGGACCTGAACGGCGTCATATTCACAGACACTCCCTGGGTCCTTGAGCAGGATCCACTCAAGCAGGAGATCAATGCGACTCTCCAGTCAACCCAGGGCCCGCTGCAGCGACTGCGCGCCCTTGGAGTCGATGGCTTCCGGCTTTACGCCAGGCTCGAGCAGCTGGCGAACAACGAGTTGACCGGTTTCCGCGGTGCCACCGGTTTGTTGTCAATGAACGGTAATGGCGCTATTAAACGCATACCGCGAACTGCGACGTTTGTCGACGGGGTTGCAGTCGCACTGGAGGACACAGGCAGTCTCGCGCTGAATTGATAGCCGGCTTGCAGGCCCGGGCTCAGGGACGAGACCAGGGTCAAGGACGGAACCGTGAAAGTGCCACCACGACTGAAAAGGCTCATCGGAAATTCAGGCGAAGACCTGGCGCTGGACTTTCTGACCCGCAGAGGGCTGAATCTGGTTCAGAGAAACTACCAATGTCGCCTGGGGGAAATCGACCTGGTGATTCTGGACCAGGATACGCTGGTGTTCGTCGAAGTCCGATTTCGTCGCGATCTTTCCCATGGCACTGCAGTGGAAACGGTCACACCGGCCAAGCAGAAAAAAATCGCTCGATGCGCCCGCCACTTTCTCATGCACAATCCGCGCTTCAACCACCTGCCCTGTCGGTTCGACGTGGTCGGGTTGAGTTTCACCACTGACAGCCGAGGTGCGGACATTCAGTGGATCAAGCACGCTTTTGACGATTGCAGCTGAATACCACGCCAGGATGCAAGGCAACTGCCAATGACATCTGCAGGCGCAGTATTGTCCGACACCCGGTTTCCAGCAACTGGTAAAACATGTATAAAGTGCTGCCGATAACAGGAGATACCTGTCAGTGTGTTTCATGGGCGGAGCCATGTCGAGGACTGGGTGAGTGGATTTACAAAAGCGAATCAGGCAGCACTTTGAAGACAGCATTGACGCTAAACGGAAGGCGATTGAGGTTGTCGTTCCCGCTATCAGCGATGCCAGCATTATTTCGGTACAGGCGCTATTGGATGGCAACAAGATACTATGTTGCGGAAACGGCGGTTCTGCGGCGGATGCTCAGCACTTCGCAGCGGAATTGCTGAACCGTTTTGAAATTGAACGACCTGGCCTTCCTGCCCTGGCCATTACTACCGACAGTTCGACCCTGACTTCCATAGCCAACGATTACGACTACAACCAGATTTTTTCCAAACAGGTGCGGGCACTTGGCCAGGCTGGAGACCTGCTGCTGGCCATTTCCACGAGCGGCAACTCGGAAAACATCGTACAGGCTATTCAGGCTGCCCATGAACGGGAAATGAAAGTGATTTCAATGTCTGGACGTGACGGAGGCAGAATTTCCGGCCTGCTACGCGACGGCGACATAGAAATAAGGGTTCCGGTTGAGTCAACCGCCAGGATTCAGGAAGTGCACATACTCGCCTTGCATTGCCTTTGCGACCTGATTGATATGCAGCTATTTGGAGGTGACGAATGATACGTTATCTGAAACTGTCGATAATTCTGTGGATTTTATCAGCCCTCGCCGGGTGTACGACGATTCTGGTTGAAACCACCGGACCCCAGGGCATCCAGGAGGACCCGGGCAAGCGGACCACCGGTGCCCGAATCGAGGATCAGTCAATAGAAACCAAGGTGATTGTCAACATCAAGTCACAAGAGCCCGCGCTGCGGCATGCCAATTTCGACGTGATTTCTCACAACGGTGTGGTGCTCTTGATCGGCCAGGTGCAGACCGAGCAACTGAAGGAAAGGGCAACCGGCATTGCTGCGGAGGCCAGTGGCAAAATCAAGAGGATTCACAACGAGATGGAGGTGTCCGGTAAAACCGGTGTGCTTGCCAGAAGTAATGACGCGTGGATCAGTACCAAGGTGAGAACCCAGCTTTTCGCCGACAAGTCGGTGCCGTCGGGTCAGATCCGGGTCATAACAGAAAATGGATCGGTGTTCCTGATGGGCATGGTGAACCAGCAGGAAGGGGATAATGCCGCCGCCCTTGCCAGAAACATTTCCGGGGTAACCCGAGTCATCAAGGTCTTTGAATATATAAACTAGGAAACCGCTGATTGACCATGGAAGTGGCCTGCGCGAGTCTGTCAGGCGCCACGGCAAGGCGTCCTGGACAGGTGGTTTGATTACTTAACCACCTTGAGTGACGGTTTTCCCGGCTTGGGTCGCCTGGTTTCGCCGGACTTTTCGGGATCCGGCGGACTGGGCTCACCACCCTCCAGTTCAAAAAACATCCCCTGCCCGTTCTCCCTGGCATATATGCCAAGCACTGCTTCCATGGGTACATGAACCTGGAATGGAATGCCGGCAAACCGGCCCCTGAACTGCATGGCATCGTTATCTATACTGAGGGACTGTACCGCCGTGGGTGAGATGTTCAGGATAATCTGGCCATCCTTGACGTGTTCTCGCGGAACAGCCACGTCGTCGCCAAGTGCGTTAACCAGGATATACGGCGTACTGTCGTTGTCGAGAATCCATTCATAGAGAGCTCGAACGAGGTAGGGTCGACTGGAACTCATCGTCATATCAATACCCCTGCCGTGAGCTCTTGCATGCGAAAGGAAATCATCACAGGAGCATTATAACCGTTAAGGAACCTCATATTAATTCTGGACATGCCATGGCACCTCCATTATTAACCAGAGGCTCCTTAAATCATCTCCTTCTCCTGTTCGGAAAGGCTCGCCAGCACCGAATCCCGCTCAAACAACCGGTCCCGGTAATCCAGCAACGGCTTTACCGCCTTGGACTTGGGCAGTTCAATCCCCATGGCCGGCAGGCGCCAGAGAATGGGAGTGACACAGCAATCGACAATGCTGAATTCGTCGCTCATGAAGAACGGTTTTTCGGCGAATATGGGGGCGATGGAGACCAGGCTTTCACGAAGCTCCTTGCGTGCTTTTTCCTGTGAGGCAGCAGACCCCTTCCCAGAAATCAGTGCATCAACCAGCGCACACCAGTCACGATCAATCCGGTATATCCACAATCGGCTTTGCGCCCGGGCTACCGGGTAAACAGGAAACAACGGCGGGTGCGGGAACCTTTCATCAAGATATTCCATCATGATATTAGGCTCATACAGGACCAGGTCTCTGTCCACCAGGGTGGGAAGGCTGTTGTATGGGTTGAGATCAGCCAGGTCTTCCGGCTTGCTGTCAGGATTGACATCTATCGTTTCGACTGTAACTCCCTTTTCTGACAGAACAATCCTCACACGATGACTGTACTGACTGCGCCCATCGGAGTAAAAAGTCATTGACGACCGCTTGGCTACCACTCCCATATCGTTTCCTCTTCCCATAGAGAGCTCAGTGATAGTCCTTGCCGAACTCTCTGGCCGTAGCCCACACGAATACATAAAGTAGCGCAAGAAAAGCCAGTACCCACACACCGATTTCCTTGCGGCGCTCTCTCATGGGTTCGCCAATGTAATAAAGGAAATTGGTAATATCCGCGGCTACCTGATCGAATTCCTGTTCGGTCATCGTGCCGGTTCCCTCAGCGCGCTGCAGTTCGCAGGATTCCTCACCGTGGTCATCCATATGCATTTCGCACTCGACATCTCCCTGAAGCTCGTGCAATACATTGGGCATGCCGACATTGGCGAATATCGTGTTATTGGTGCCCAGCGGTCTTGAATCATCGTTATAAAATGATTTCAGGTATGTGTATATCCAGTCGGGAGACCGTACCCTGCCGATAAGGGTCAGGTCCGGTGGCGCCGCACCAAACCAGGCCTTGGCGTCGTCTTCAGACATGGAATTTTCAATCAGATCACCGAAAGCAGCGTCATCAAAAATAATATTTTCGAGTACCAGTTCCTCTGGCACATCAAGGTCGCTGGCCGTCCTTGCGTAGCGGGCGTATTGGAGTGAATGGCAGGATACGCAGTAATTTGCGTAATATTTCCAGCCACGCTGCAATGAATCCTTGTCGTCAAAATCCACCTCTGCATGCTCCAGGGGTAGATTTCCCGCTTCTGCAGCCACTACCCGTAACGGAATGAAAACCAGTGCCACAAGTAACAGCAGGGTGATGGCGAGCTGAGGCCAGGTGATCCATCGCCCCATGGTGATTCTTTCCGGCACCGGGAACGTACGCTCTTTCCGGGTATACCAGGGCATCAGGAAGAAGTAGGCGAAGTAGACTACCGTCATCACTTGAGCCAGGAATGTTTTCGCCGGACTGACAGCCTGGGTTCCCAGGACACCAAGGATGAGGAAACTGACAATAAACAGCAGCAGTGCCACCCTGCTGTACCAGCCCTTGTAACGCATGGAGTTTACCGGGCTCTTGTCCAGCCAGGGAAGGACAAAAAGTATCGCAATGGCACTGAACATGACAATCAGGCCCCAGAACTTGGCGTCTATTCCCAACAGCGGATAGGTTACCGCCCGCAACATCGAGTAAAACGGCGTGTAGTACCAGACTGGTGGCACATGCTCTGGCGTTACCAGGGGATCGGCTTCCTGAAAATTGGCGATTTCAAGAAAGTAACCGCCCATTTCCGGGGTAAAAAATACCACGAAGCAGAAGACGAACAGGAAAACGACGATGGCCGGCAGATCGTGGTACATCGTGTAGTAGGGGTGGAACGGCACGCCATCCACGGGTTTTCCATCCGGCCCCTTGTTCTTCTTGATGTCGACACCATCCGGGTTATTGGAACCCACTTCATGCAGCGCAAGAATATGCAAAACTACCAACGCCAGCAGCACAATCGGCAGGGCGACGACATGCAGGGCGAAGAACCGGGTCAGCGTCGCGCCGGATATCAGGTAGTCACCGCGCACCCACACCAGCAGTTCGTCACCGACTATCGGTATGGCACCAACCAGGGATACGATTACGTTAGCCCCCCAGTAGGACATCTGCCCCCAGGGCAACACGTACCCCATGAACCCCTCCATCACCAGGACGAGGTAGATGGCCATGCCGAATACCCAGATGAGTTCCCTGGGCTTCTTGTAGGACCCGTACATGAGACCCCGGAACATGTGCAGGTAAACCACCAGGAAGAATGCCGAGGCACCTGTTGAATGCAGGTACCTGAGAATATAGCCGGAGTTTACATCACGCATTATGTACTCCACGGAAGCGAATGCCTCTTCCGCGGAAGGCGTGTAGTTCATGGTAAGCCAGATACCTGTGAGCAGTTGCAAAACCAGCACAACCATGGACAGGACACCGAAAAAGTACCAGAAATTGAAATTTTTCGGTGCGTAATATTTGCTGAGGTGTTTCTCCCAGGCATTGACGATGGGAAGCCGGGCATCGACCCAGTCCCTGAATCCTGTGAGTCCGGTCACCAGCCTGCTGGGGGTTGTGGAATTCCCCGTCCCGGTCTGCTTCTCATCCATTGTGTTTTGCGCCTCGCTTATATCACTCATGCCACATCCTCCCCGTCTTCACCAATAACGAGGACATCGTCACTCTCATAGTAGTACGGCGGTACTTCCATATTCCGGGATGCCGGAGAGCCGCTGTAGACCCGGCCGGCCAGATCGAAACGTGAGCCGTGACATGGACAGAAAAAACCACCATTCCAATTGGGATCAAAGGGTTCAGGTTGCAGTTCTATGTGGGGAGTGGGAGAACAGAACAGGTGGGGACAGAGTCCGACCAGTACCAGCAGTTCGGGCTGACGGGATCGATATTCGTTTTGTGCGTAAGAAGGCTGTTCCGGTTGTTCCGAATCCGGATCGGTAAGACGATCATCCATTGTGGTCAGTGCTTGCAGTGCTTCGTCACTGCGCCGGACTACAAATATCGGTCGTCCTCGCCAGGCGGGTATCGGGCCCAGAATCTCGCCCACCTCTAGCCGACTTATGTCGATACGCACCGGGGCGCCGGCAGCTCTCGCTCTCGCGCTGGGATTCCAGGACGCTACAAAGGGAACCGCGGCTCCCACGACCCCGGCCGCCCCTACTGCCGATGTTGAACCCACCAAAAAACGCCTGCGGCCAGCATTAGCACTGTCGTCAGTCACCTTTACATTCTCCTATCAGAGCTAGCTAAATCAATTTCAAGCATTGAGCCGGTGTGCAGCATTCAGCTTCCGCCTACAGGGAAGGCCACAATCTGGATCAAAATACTCAAGTGTGGAATCGGGTAATGATTGCCCGCAGTCGGGGCAGCGAAACCGGCCGCATGTTAGTTAATTTTGCCTTTTTTTTCAAGTACGGCGTGTGCCTGAAAGTAGTGAATCAACACAGAATTGGCGCGCTAACCAACTGATAAAACGCACAAAAAACGCCGAACCCTGAATCGGGCCGGCGTTGAAAAAAACAGTAGATTCCGGGCAGCTTAGCGCTTTGAAAACTGTGGCTTCTTTCTCGCCTTGCGCAAGCCGACCTTTTTTCGCTCCACGGCCCTGGCGTCACGAGTGACGAAGCCGGCCTTACGCAGGGTCGGACGCAACTCTTCGTCGTATTCCATCAATGCACGGGTTATGCCGTGCCGGATGGCGCCGGCCTGACCAAAACTGCCACCGCCCCTGACCGTGACGGTAACATCGAACTTGTCGGTCATTTCCACCAGTTCCAGTGGTTGCCTGACTATCATTCGTGCCACTTCCCGACCGAAAAACCCGTCAAGGGGACGCTTGTTCACTGTTATCGTGCCGGAACCACTGGTGAGAAAGACTCGCGCTGTCGAGGTCTTGCGTCTACCGGTACCGTAATATTGGGTTGCAGCCATAGCTCGCTGGATACCTCGTTATATTTCAATCGGTTGGGGTTGCTGAGCGCCATGTGGATGGTCTGGCCCGGCATACACTTTCAGCTTCTTGAACATGGCCCGGCCCAGTGGTGTACGCGGCAGCATACCCTTGACGGGCAGCCTGACAATTTTCTCCGGCGAGGTGCTCTGCAGCTCAGAAAAAGAACGGGTCTTGAGACCACCCGGGAAACCGGAGTGGGCATGATACTTCTTATCGGTAGCCTTGTTTCCGGTCACTCTGATCTTGTCAGCGTTGACGACCACGACGAAATCGCCGGTATCAACGTGGGGGGTGAATTCGGGTTTGTGTTTACCCCGCAGCCGAGCAGAAATCGCCGCAGCCATGCGGCCCAGGGTCAGGCCGTCTGCATCGATTAGCAGCCAGTTTTGCTCTACTTGTCCGGGTTTAGCGCTGTAAGTCTTCATTATTTGCTGATGCCTGTTGCTGATGCCTGTGTTCAGGGGCCCTGAGCCCGCTGTAACAAGGAGCGCGAATACTACCGGAGCGTTGCTAAAACTTCAAGGGTCTGTCGATTGAAAAAACGTCCCGATCAGCCACCGGTCTCTATCCACCAGCATCCACCTGGTTCGGCCCGAACACTCGCTTTCCGGGGTAGACCGGCTGGCTCCACAGCGCAAGCCTTGCCCTGGCGTCAGGGTCGATGGGGACGAGCCAGATACTCGTGTGACTGCATTTCCGTCAATCTGCTCAAGGTGCGCTGAAACTCGGCACTCAGGACAGTCCCGTCATAGAGTTCTGCCATCGGTACCGCCGCGGTCATGACCAGTTTTACTCCTCTGTCGTACAGTTCGTCAACCAGATTGATGAAGCGCCGAACCTGATCGTCCCTGTCCGCACCCATCCGGGGTATATTGCCCAACAACACCGCATGGTAAAGGCGGGCGATTTCTATGTAATCGTAGACACTGCGTGGACCTTCGCAGAGCTGGTCGAAATCGAACCAGACCACGTCATCGGACACGTAGCGACTGCGGATCCGGCGACCGAGAATCTCGATGTCGGTGTCCTGTTCCGCTTCTTCGAAATCCGGCGAGAGACTGGCAAAGCTTTCGCGTAACCTGGCATCGGAGTCGCTATCCAGGGGCGCATGGAAGAGCCTGGTCCGATTGAGATTGCGCAGCCGGTAATCGGTTACCCCCTCCAGGCAATGGACTCGCAGGCTGTTCTGCAACATTTTGATCGCCGGTAAGAACCTGGCCCTTTGCAGTCCGTTTTCATAGAGTTTAGCCGGCTCGATATTGGATGTCGCTACCAGCACCACGCCCCTGTCCAGGAGGGTTTCCAGCAATGCAGACAGGATCATGGCATCGCCGATATCGGCAACGAAAAATTCGTCAAAACAGATGACTTTCACCTGGTCGGCAATATCGGCAGCCACCCTGGCCAGGGGATCCTTCTGACCTCGCTGGCCTCGAAGCTCCCGGTGGATGTCCTGCATGAAGCGGTGAAAATGAGTTCTCAGCTTTTCACTGAATGGCAGCGAGTCATGAAAGACATCCATCAGGTAAGTTTTTCCCCGTCCCACACCTCCCCACAGGTAGACGCCTTGCGGCACGGTTGCCCGGGATCCGGGAAACTGTAGGCCCAGTCGCCCAAGGAACCCCTTACCACGGAATTCTTGCAACGGAATCAATTCCTGATACAGTCTGTCCAGCAGCTCAACCGCCTTCTGCTGGGCCGCGTCTGCGACTATCAGACCTTGATCAAGGTCGCGCTGGTAGCGTCGTTTCGGTGTCATCGATTGTCGGACAATCCGGTACCTGTAAATCTCACAAAAGCGGGAATTGTAAATTAAAAGTTTTTGCGGCGAAATGTCGCAGTAGCGGTTATACTTGGCGGCCTTCAATCGGCAACGATAACCTGAAAAAGCAAAAAGAAATTGCCCCGCTAAAGACTAATTAAAGAGAAACTCAAGGCTACACTGATATGGTTTGGTTAATTGGAATTGGCTGTCTGGCGCTCGGCCTTGTTCTGGGTGCAACCGTCGCCAACCGCCTGGGAGGATCGCCGGCCCGGATCAAGGAACTGGAAAATCAGGTTAAAGGGCTCGAGGAACGCCACGACCGATACAAGGTTGACGTCAGCGAACATTTCAACGTCACCGCTGACCTGGTACAGCAAATGACTCAAAGTTACAGGGATGTGTATCAGCACCTCGCTACCGGTGCCCAGGACCTTTGTTCATCAGAGGTTGCGGATAAACTGTTGCCGGTCGGTTCAGACGCGGTTTTCGATACGGCAACTCCGAAGGAGGAAGCCCTGGGCTTCAATCCGCCCAAGGACTACGCTGCCAAGCAGAATCCAGGCCAGAAGGGCGCCCTGGCAGAAGATTTTGGCCTCCAGAAAACCAGAGCAGAAGAAACCAGGCCCTACGAGCCTCCCCCCGAGCCAGTTACTGACAAGACAGACCGTAATGTCAATGAATACAGGCCGAAAAGCGACAACACGCCAACACCTGATAGTCAGACGCCCCCGGCGGCAACGACCGGGCGCGGAGCATCTGGCCCAACCGACCAGGCTCCTCGACGCAGGCAGAAGGTTGCCGAAGTTGATGGCAACAAACCATTGAGGCAATCCTCCCGGGCTGACAATGATTCACCGGCCACGGTGACTGACGATACCGACATGGAAATTTCTGAAAAGAACACAGCGGACGGGAAACATGAAAAGTAACAGACGCCAGGGTTGTCGAAACCTGGATCCTCAACTTACAGGGGCAGTGAGTCACCGCCGGCGATCACCCTGGGCCATTCCTCCCCTGCTCTCCCGCTAGCACTATGGCCGAATACAATCTGACCCATCTCAAGCAGCTGGAAGCTGAGAGCATTCACATCATCCGTGAAGTGGCTGCCGAGTTTGAGAATCCGGTGATGCTTTATTCCATCGGAAAAGACTCTTCAGTCATGTTACACCTGGCGCTTAAAGCTTTTTATCCGGGGCGACCGCCTTTTCCGTTCATGCATGTCGATACGACCTGGAAGTTTCGCGAAATGATTGAATTCCGTGATCGGCAAATGGAAAAGCTGGGGCTCAACCTGATTGTTCACATCAACCAGGAGGGCGTCGAAGCAGGTATCGGTCCATTCACTCATGGCAGTGAGAAACACACGGATATCATGAAAACGCAATCCCTTAAGCAGGCCCTGGACAAATACAGGTTCGATGCGGCTTTTGGAGGCGGTCGACGGGATGAGGAAAAATCCCGGGCCAAAGAACGGATTTTTTCCTTTCGTGACGTGAACCACCAGTGGGATCCCAAGAACCAGCGACCTGAGCTCTGGAACATCTATAATTGCAAGATCAACAAGGGCGAGAGTATCAGGGTTTTCCCCCTATCCAACTGGACCGAGCTGGATATCTGGCAATACATTCACCTGAACAATATCGACATAGTGCCCCTGTACTTCGCCAAGCCACGGCCCGTCGTCAACATTGATGGCGTCGAAATTCTGGTCGACGATGATCGAATGCCTGCCAATACCAGACAGCAGGCCAGTGTAAAAACCGTGCGATTTCGAACATTGGGCTGTTACCCGTTGACCGGGGCTGTGGAGTCAACGGCGACGACCTTGCCGGAAATAATCCAGGAAATGTTGCTGACTACCAGTTCCGAACGCCAGGGTCGATTGATCGACACGGATTCAGCAGGGTCCATGGAAGAAAAGAAACGCAAGGGTTATTTCTGACAGCCGAAGAAAACCTGGTATTTAACGGAACCTAAACGACGACCAAATTACCCATGTCTCACCAATCGGAACTTATCGCCACGGATATCAACGCTTACCTGGCTCAACATGAGCGTAAGGAGCTGTTGCGACTGCTTACCTGTGGCAGTGTTGATGACGGCAAGAGTACGCTGATCGGACGCCTGCTCCATGACTCCAAGATGATTTACGAGGACCAGCTCGCCGCTATCAAGGCTGACAGCGTCAAGTCAGGCACAGTGGAAGGTGAGCTCGACCTGGCCCTGCTCGTTGACGGATTGCAGGCTGAACGGGAACAGGGCATTACGATAGACGTGGCGTATCGATTTTTTTCCACGGCGAAAAGGAAATTCATCATCGCCGACACGCCAGGCCATGAACAATACACGCGCAACATGGCAACCGGGGCTTCCAACTGCGACCTTGCGATTATTCTTATTGATGCCCGTCATGGCGTACAGACTCAAACCAGGCGGCACAGCTTTATCACCTCACTGCTGGGTATAAAACACGTCATCGTTGCCATCAACAAGATGGACTTGATGGACTTTCGCCGGGATGTATTCGAACAGATCCGCGATGACTACCTGGATTTTTCACGAAAACTGGAAATACCCGATATACGCTTTCTGCCGATTTCCGCCCTGCTGGGCGACAACGTGGTAAACCACAGTTCGTCAATGCCGTGGTTCGACGGACCACCGCTTATGGCGACTCTGGAAACAGTGGAAATTGGCGCGGACCGCAATTACAGGGACTTCCGCTATCCGGTGCAGTATGTCAACCGTCCGAATCTCAATTTCCGGGGTTATTGCGGCACGGTGGAGTCCGGCGTGGTACACAAAGGTGATGAGGTGACTGCCCTCCCCTCGGGAAGGTCCAGTCGGGTCAAATCCATTGTCACTTTCGACGAGGAGCTTGAACTGGCCCATGCTGGCATGGCCATTACCCTGACCCTGGAAGATGAAATCGACGTCAGTCGGGGTGACATGATCGTGCACACCGACAACCAGCCTGCCCAGCACAGGAAATTCGAAGCAATGATTGTCTGGATGGCGGATGCGCCTTTGTTGCCCGGCAAGCTGTATGATTTCAAACTGAACACAATACAGGTCACCGGTCGGATCAGCTCCATTCGCTATCGGGTGGATGTCAATACTCTCGAACAGCATCCGGCACCTGGGCTGGAACTTAACGAAATCGGTTTCTGCGAGATTTCCCTGGACCAGAAAGTCTGCTTTGACAGTTATCGCAACAATCACGGCACCGGGAGCTTTATTGTCATTGACCGACTGTCCAATGTGACAGTCGGTGCCGGAATGATCAGCTGCGAGGAGTCCCGACCGGGGGCTCGCCAGGAAAAACACAGCAGCGTCCTGCACGTTACCCGCGAAGAACTGGCAGCCAGGTATGGTCAGAGGCCGGTAACCATCATGTTTATCGGCGTATCCGGTTCGGGGAAATCCACGCTGGCACACGGCCTGGAACGGAAACTGTTCGACATGGGCCGGGTCAGTACGGTACTCGACGGCAAGACCATGCGTCTGGGCATAAGCAAGGATCTCCCGCACGATGCCGAGGGTCGGGCGGAAAATCTGCGACGCAGCGCCAATGTCGCCAAGTTTCTCAATGATTCCGGGCTGATCTGCTGCGCGTCGTTTGTCGCACCAAATCGCGATTCCCGCGAGCATGCCCTGAGCGTGATAGGCAAGGAAAATTGCCTGATAATTTACCTCAATCCGCCAATGGAAGTCTGTATCCAGCGTGACCCCAGCGGGCTGTACGCGGCCGCGGACAGCAGCGAATCAAGCGATGTGCCCGGCTTGTCGTTTCCCTACGACCAACCGGAATACACGAATCTGGAGCTGGATACAGCTGTGCTATCAGTCGAAGAGTGCCTGCAACGAGTTCTCAATCTGATGCGGGAACACGACGTTATCTGACACCCTGTACCGGCTCCTGCAATGGGGTTAGTTGCTTCACACCGGGTTGTCGACATCGATAAACGTGTGCTCAAGCTGAAATTTTTCCGCCAGGTATTCCCCGACGGCCTGGGCACCGTAGCGTTCAGTTGCATGATGCCCGGCGGCAAAGAAACAGAGCCCGCTCTCGCGGGCTGCATGAACTGTAGGCTCGGAAACTTCCCCGGTAATGAAGGCATCGACTTCCGCGGCTATAGCGTCCTCGATATAGTTCTGTGCCGCCCCGGTACACCAGGCAATCGTTTTTATCTGCTTGTTGATATCACCCACCAGTAGCGGTTTGCGGTGCAAACGTGCCGTAATCAGCTCGACGAGTTCCCGGGCCTGACACGGATTCTCCACGGTGCCTGTCAGTCCGATGTGCCCACCCTGGAATGCCGCAAAACTGCCGGTCGTTTTGAATCCGAGCAGTTTTCCCAATTGTGCATTGTTGCCGAGTTGCGGATGAACATCCAGCGGCAGATGGAAACCGAATAGGTTGATGTCGTGCTGCAGAAGGGTCTGGATTCGTCTCTTCTTCATTCCAGTCAGCACCGGGTTTTCCCCTTTCCAGAAATAACCGTGGTGAACCAGCAGCATGTCAGCCTTTTCCGACACCGCCAGGTCGATTAATTCCTGACAGGCCGTCACGCCGGTTACCAGCCGGCGTACAGTCTGGCAACCCTGTACCTGGAGCCCATTGGGACAATAATCTTGGAACTGCTGCGGCTGCAGCAGACTGTTAAGCTCTTCCTCTATGGTCTTCAGTGAGACTGGCATGGCAACGACTCCCAGGACGCGGTATATTGACGGACGGCCGGGGAAAAGGCTGCCGCGCAGCATGGTCGACAACGTCAAGCCCTATTCCCCAATGGAATGAAATGATGGAACAATTAAAACGAATACTCCAGTTCATCAGCTGGCCGGTATTGTCTGGTGTAATGATTGCGGTTCTCGTAATGCAGTATCAGCAGATACAGCAGATCAACGAGTTTCGTCGCATCCTGGAAGATCGTAACTCTCCTCCCCCTCAACCGATATCTTTCTCGGAAGCGATCAACCGGGCCGCCCCGGCTGTAGTCAGCATAAACGCCACTCCGGCAGAGCTGGAAAGCATCGAACAGACTTCCGAAGGACAGGTACGCTTAAATTTTGTCGAACAGGACAGCAGCCTTGGCTCCGGTGTCATTGTCAACAGGGAGGGCTTCATCCTCACCAATTTTCACGTGGTGAGCCAGCTGATGTTTGAAACTGTTGTGACCTTGTCTGATGGTCGAAGCACACCGGCGACGCTGGTTGCCTTTGATGAAGCAAATGATCTGGCGATCCTCCATATCAACATGGATGACCTGACCCCTATAATACAGGGAGATGATGGCAATCTCGATGTCGGCGACGTCGTTTTCGCCATTGGCTACCCGAGAAATATTGGCCAGTCGGTCTCGCAGGGCATAATCAGCGCCAAGGTTGACAACCGTGAAAGAAGCGAAGGAACTTACCTGCTGCAGACGGACGCTGCCATCAACCCCGGTAACAGCGGTGGCGCACTGATCGATCGGGACGGTAACCTGATCGGCATCAACTCTTCGATTTTCTCAGAATCCGGCAGATTCGAAGGCATCGGATTCGCCACGCCGGTTACAACGGCTTTGACCATTATGCAGGAACTGGTCGCCGAGGCGATTGCCAACAATCCCGGCTACCTGGGCGTGTTAACGGGAGAGGTGCTGAACGAGGAAACCAGCCGGCTTTTTTTTGGCATCCCCGATATCCGCGGCATGCTGGTTGAAAATGTCGACGAGGGTGGCCCCGCCGAACGTGCAGGGATACTGCCCGGAGACGTCATAACCCGGGTTGATCGAACGCCAGTCATCGATGAAGAAACTATTATCATGGAATTCCAGAACAAGCGCCCGGGAGACCGGGTACTGGTCCAGGTCTATCGCGACGGTCGCTACCTGGACCTGCCTACAGTGCTAGGTTTCGGGCAGGCCATGGTATTTGCGCCCTGATCAGGCGTCTTCAGGCAATCGATACTCTGCCGACAGAGCGTGAGCCTGCAGAGATTCCCGTCGCGCCAGCGTGGATGCCGTGCCGGCAATGTTTGCTGCCCCTGTGACCGAACAGTTCAGGATGGAACTCCTTTTCTGAAAATCGTATACACCAAGAGCCGAAGAAAACCTGGCCGTGCCTGATGTAGGCAGCACGTGGCTCGGGCCGGCACAATAGTCACCGAGGGCTTCTGCCGTATGGCTTCCCAGGAATATTGCCCCTGCATTATTAATCTGGTTAACCAGTTGCTCCGGGTCTGACACCGACAACTCGAGATGCTCAGGTGCGATACTGTCACTGACCCTGGCTGCCTCTTCCAGGTCCCTGACCTTGATGACAATCCCTCGCTGCTGTAAAGATGCAGCAATGATTTCACGTCGCGCCATGTCAGGAAGCATCCGGTCGATGCTAGACAACACGGCTGCTATGAACTCCTGATCGGGTGAAATCAGGATAGATTGAGCCTGCTCGTCGTGTTCGGCCTGGGAGAAGAGATCCATGGCTATCCAGTCTGGATCCGTGCTGCCGTCGCAGATTACTGTTAATTCCGACGGCCCCGCCAGCATATCAATACCCACTTTTCCAAAAACCTGGCGTTTGGCCTCGGTGACGTAGATATTGCCTGGTCCGGCTATCTTGTCGACCTTGGGCACCGATTCGGTGCCGTATGCCAGGGCAGCAATGGCCTGTGCTCCACCCAGTGTGAAAACCCGGTCGACACCGGCAAGCGCGGCGGCTGCAAAAACCAGGTTGTGAACCGGATTATCGGGCCGGTAATCCGTGGGCACAGTTGCGACCAGGTTTGCCACGCCTGCTACGCTGGCGGGGATTGCCAGCATCAGCATCGAAGAAGGATAGTTGGCTTTGCCGCCCGGGACATACACCCCGGCACTGGCCAGCGGAGTAATCTTCTGCCCGTACACCGAGCCATCCGCCTCCTCGTAGTGCCAGGAGGTCTGTTTCTGTTTTTCGTGATAGCTGGCAATCCTGGTTGCTGCATGTCGCAGCGCTTCGACATCCGCACTCGATGCGCTGGCGAGTGCATCCTGGAGCTGCTCTGGGGTAACTGTCAGGTCTGTCATGGACGTGGCATTGCGGTCATCAAATTGATTGGTGTACTCAACAAGAGCCGCGTCGCCGCGGGTCCGGACATCCTCCAGAATTCCCGCAACCGTTTTACTCACCCCCGCCGGCACCAGTGAATCGCGCTGCAACGCATCCTGCAGCGCAGTCTGAAAATCAGTGTCGCTTGAGTCAATCTGGCGTATGGAAATAGTGCTTTTTGACATGTGTACCTGCTGTCCGTGGTTATTCCGTTGATTCTGGCTGGTCAGCCAGCGTGCCCTGGATTCAGGAATCTCCTGCCTGACCCCGGATAGTCCGCTTCACTTCCGGCAGTCAGCCCTCAACCGCCGATTTCAACTTGCCGAGAATTTCCCGAATAGCGGCATTCTTGATCTTGAGGGATGCCTTGTTGACGATTACCCTGGAACTGACATGGGTAATCAGGTCCAGCGGCTCGAGCCCGTTTGCCTGAAGCGTTTTGCCACTGTCGACAATATCGACGATGGCATCCGCCAGCCCCATGGATGGCGCAAGTTCCAGGGCCCCGTTAAGCTTGATCAGTTCGATCTGCCGCCCCTGTTCGGCGAAGTATCGCCGGGCACTGTTGATGAACTTGGTGGCTACCCGCAGCCTTGACCTGGACTGTCGCAGCGCATCCAGGTCTGCACCCCTTGGCGCTGCCGTCATCAGGCGACAGGTGGCCAGCTTGAGATCCAGCGGTTCGTAGAACCCGTCGCTTCCGTGTTCAAGAATCAGATCCTTGCCCACGACCCCCATATCCGCACTGCCGAATTCAACATAGGTGGGCACGTCCGAACCGCGAATAATCATCAGGCTGACATGCGCAAGATTGGTGTCGAAGATCAGTTTGCGGCTTTTGAAGATATCCTCACCCGGGACTATTCCGGCTTGGGCAAACAGCGGCAACACCTCTTCAAGGATTCGACCCTTGGTCAATGCTATGACAATGTTTGACTGGCTCATCGCGGTAGACTTCAAGATGGTTTCAGGATGGAATGCGCCGGATTCTGGCACCCAGCAGCTGCAGTTTCTCCTCGATACATTCGTATCCCCGATCGATGTGATATATCCGGTCCACCCTGGTCTCGTTTTCGGAAACGAGGCCGGCAATAATCAGGCTCGCGGATGCTCGTAGATCGGTGGCCATAACCGGCGCTCCCTTAAGCGTTTCTACGCCATCCACAATGACAGTATTGCCCTCCACGCGGATGGATGCGCCCATACGGTTCATCTCGTGAACATGCATGAAGCGGTTTTCAAACACAGTTTCCGTAATAGAACCTGTGCCGTCGGCAATGGCATTCAGCGCCGTGAACTGCGCCTGCATGTCTGTCGGAAAAGCCGGATATGGCGCTGTACGCAGAGATACACTTTTGGGTCGTTCGCCGTGCATATCAAGTTCAATCCAGTCCTTGCCGACCTTGATCTCGGCTCCTACCTGCTCAAGCTTGGCGAGCACTGCATCAAGGATGTCCGGCCGGGTATCCTTGACCCTTATATGGCCGCGGGTGGCGGCCGCTGCAATCAGGTAGGTCCCGGTTTCAATACGGTCCGGCATGACCGAGTAGCTGCAACCATGCAATTCTGCCACACCATCGACTATTATGGTGTCGGTACCTTGTCCCTGAATCTGTGCGCCCATCTCCACCAGGCAGTTGGCCAGATCCACGACTTCAGGTTCCCGGGCGGCGTTTTCGATAATCGTCCTGCCTTCCGCCAGGGTTGCCGCCATCATCACGTTTTCCGTGCCGGTCACGGTAACGAGGTCCATAACGATCCGCGCACCTTTCAGTCTTCCGTCTACCGTGGCCTTGATGTAGCCGTCTTCGACCTTGATCGTAGCTCCCATGGCCTCGAGCGCACTGATATGCAGGTTGACCGGTCGACTGCCAATGGCACACCCGCCCGGCAATGCCACTTCCGCCTGACCGTAGTGGGCAAGCATTGGCCCCAGCACCAGGATGGACGCCCGCATGGTTTTGACCAGTTCATAAGGCGCGCTGAAGCTGGTAATGGTGCTGCTGTTGATTTCAACGCTCAGTTTTTCATCGACTACGGGTTGAACGCCCATGCAGCCAAGCAGTTCCAGCATTGTGGTGATATCGTACAGATGAGGCAGATTACGAACCTGCAATGTGTCCCGGGTCAGTAGTGACGAGGCCAGAATCGGCAGGGCCGAATTCTTGGCACCGGCAATACGGATTTCACCGTTGAGGGAAACCCCGCCTTTGATAAGTAGCTTGTCCATTTTATTCCCTGCAGTAATCCAAACACCCGTCAGGTGCTGGCCTCGAACTCATCTTGAGTGTAAAGCCGCATGGATACAGCATGGATGGCTCCCGTCTCAATATGCGGGTTCAGAATCCGGTATATTTTCTGTTGACGTTTGACCGCGTTAAGCCCTGCAAAGCCGTCATCGACGACGGTGACCAGGTATTTGCCGTCACCGCCCTCGACTTTGCTGTCACAATCGGGAAATGCTTCAGTCAGAAGCTGATTGAGTTGTTCAGAATTCACGCTTCGACCCCGGTTTACTGCCAGTTGTCCAGAACCTGGTCGATGTCATTATTGTACTGTGACATCGCGGCGGCGAATTGCGTGTAATACTGGCGTCCGAGATTAATTCCACCGAGACTCAGATTCTTGAGTTTCCACTCGTCGTTCTCATTGAGAAACATTTGATACTGAAGCCTGAACGAACTGTTACTGCTCCCGCTGCCACTGCCTATTCCCCTGATCTCCATGCCGATTACCCGATCAGCCCGGGGGTCGGCAGGCTGGTTGCCGGCTGGCAGGAAAACCAGTTCCTGGCCGTTATATGAAGCCAGGGCAGCACCGTAAAAACGAGTCAGTGTCGACTGAAGAATCTCGCCAAAGCGGCTGATCTGCTCTTCCGTCGCTCCCTGTGCGTAGCGAGACATGACAACCCGCGCCACGGCATCGAAATCAACAATGGTGTTCAGGGCAGACTCGATTTCATTGTAGTAACGTTGCTGATCGGAAAGAAAGTAGGGACGGGCCTGTTGTACGGTTTGGAGGAGTAATTCCACGCCGTTCTGAACCGTTTCTACGGCCGACATCCTTGGTTCCTGTGCGACACTGGTGCCGGCTGTCGCCAACAGCACAACAAATACCAACTTCTTCAATATATTCATCTGGTTATCTCCGAGCAAGGATTCCGACCCTGCTGTCCCTGCGCTTGTTGCTGGTGCTCGGTAAAAGGTCCGTAAGTCAAATTTCCTGACAGCCATCGTCCCTGGTACCGTAGGTTGTCGGACAGGTGTTGGTGAATCTTACAATATTTGACCGCCTCAATAAATTATTACTTGCAAACTTGGCTAAAGGCCTTTGTAATTGGGCGCTTTATCAATTCCGCCAATTTGCAATAATTTTATGGTGTTAGACGCGGTTATAGTGGTCCTGGGTTTCACCGGACTGATCTGGGGCGCAGATAAGTTCGTGTTCGGAGCCTCGGCCCTGGCACGAAACCTGGGTGTTTCCCCGTTAATGATCGGTCTTACCATTGTTGCCTTCGGGACCTCCGCTCCAGAGATCTTTTCGTCTGCTGCGTCAGTCGTTGAAAATGAGCCGGAACTGGCTATCGGCAACGCCCTGGGATCGAATATATTCAATATCGGAATCGCCCTGGGAATCGCCGCCCTGATTAGCCCGCTCAAACCACCAAAGTCACTGTTCCACAAGGAAATACCCGCACTTCTCATGGTTACCGTGGTAACCGGTGCGCTGTTTGCAAATCTCTACATCGGTTTCTTTGACGCCTTGATCCTGATGTCTATAACGGTCTTTTTTGGCTACAAGCTCTTTCGAAACCGCGTAAAGTCCACCGGCCTGCCGGAGATCGATGATGAAAACCTGATGCACATGACCAACGCCCGGGCAGCGATTTACCTGATACTGGGACTGGCTCTGCTGGTTTTGAGCGCAGACGCAATAGTGCAGGCCTGTTCCTCGATTGCCAGGACGCTGGGCGTATCATCGGCGATAGTCGGTCTCACCGTGGTAGCCCTGGGCACCAGTCTCCCGGAAGTCGCCGCGTCGGCGGCCTGCGCACTGAAAGGCCATCACGAGCTCGCTATCGGCAACATAGTTGGATCGAACATTCTAAATTTGCTGGCCGTTCTGCCTTTTCCCGGATTGTTCGCGCCGGTTGAGCTGGATCCGATGTTGTTCCATCGGGATTACGTGGCCATGTTGCTGATGACGCTGTTACTGGCCTGGTTTTGTTACCGTGCAATAAAGCGTAATATGATGATAGGTCGAACCAACGGAATAATCTTGCTGTCCTGCTATTGCGTCTGGTTTTCCATCATGGCCATACAAATGTAAGCCTGCCGAACCAACAATGACCCACACGCCGAAACTTCTAGACAGCGCCAGACGAACTATTGAAATTGAATATAACGCTGTTCATGCGCTATTGGACCGGTTAAATCACGACTTCGAACGAGCCTGTCAACTGATGCTCGCATCCGAGGGTCGTGTTGTCGTCACGGGCATGGGTAAGTCAGGCCATATCGCCAGAAAGATTGCCGCCACGCTGGCCAGCACCGGCACCCCCGCCATGTTTGTCCACCCCGGCGAGGCCAGTCACGGCGACCTTGGCATGATCACGGAAAAAGATGTCGTCCTGTTTCTCTCCAACTCGGGAACTACCGAGGAACTGGTTACGCTGCTACCGGTACTGAAACGCAAGGGCGTTCCCCTGATCAGCATGACCGGCGAACCGGAATCCACTCTGGCCAAGGCTGCCGACGTGTCCCTCGACGCCGGTGTGTCGGAAGAGGCCTGCCCTCTGGGGCTGGCTCCCACCTCCAGCACAACGGTGGCACTGGTGCTGGGCGATGCACTGGCCATGGCGTTATTGGAAGCGCGAGGTTTTACCCGGGAAGATTTCGCGGTTTCACACCCCGGCGGAAGACTGGGACGGCGTCTGCTGCTCAAGGTCAAGGATATCATGCACTCGGGCGATAGCATTCCAAGGGTTTCTATTCAGACTGTATTAAGCGACGCATTGTTAGAAATAACCAGCAAAGGCTTTGGCATGACTACGGTCAGCGACCACGCCGGGGAAATTTGTGGAGTTTTCACTGACGGGGATCTGCGACGCGCCATCGATGCAGGGAGAGATATAACAACAACTCCAATAGAATCCGTAATGTCCAGCAATTACAAGTTTATTCTGGAAAACGCACTTGCCGTGGAGGCGGCAAGGCTGATGCAGGACTCACAGGTTTATGCCCTGGTGGTCAAAAACGGCGACAAGCAATTGAGCGGTATCGTCAAAATGCACGATCTACTCCAGGCTAACGTGGTTTAACAGATTGCCTTAGGAGCAACTTGTCAATGATATTCCAGGGCGACCGAAAGCAGATAATGCGCCTGGCAAAAAACGTCAGTTTGCTGCTCCTTGACGTGGACGGCGTGATGACGGACGGCAGGCTTTACGTTGGTGCCAACGGTGAGGAGCTGAAAGTATTCAATTCCCTTGACGGCCATGGCATCAAGCTTCTCCAGCGTAGCGGTGTCACTGTCGGTATAGTTTCCGGCCGCCATTCCCCATCGCTGCTGCATCGCGCCAGGGAACTGGATATTGAATTGCTTTATACCGGCCGTGAAGACAAGATGGCGGTTCTGGAGGAAATCATTGCTACCCGCCAGATCGACAGCGACCAGATTGCCTATGCCGGTGACGATCTTCCGGATCTTTCGCTGGTTCGCCGCGTCGGCCTGGGCATATCCGTCCCCGGGGGACATCCCGAAGTCAGAAACATAGCCGAGCTGGTAACTGAACGTGGCGGTGGCGATGGTGCTGTGCGTGAAATCTGTGATTTGCTTCTGCAGGCACGGGATTCTTACCGGCAGGTGGTGGCAGACAGCCTTCGAGGCTGACATGGTACCCCCATCCGTGGAATCCGGCCAGTCGGGAAAACAACAAGTCGTCTAAAGCAGGAAAAGCAACAATGTCAATGCCACGATTGCAATTCATAGTCATTCCAGGCCTGGTCGCCGTATTACTGTTTCTTGGTGTCAATCTGCTGGAGCAGCCAGGACGGTCCGGGAGCACAGATGGCCAGATTACCGTGATTGACTACAACGGCTATTCCGAGGGCATAAATACCGTGCATTTCGACGAGCGGGGTCGTATTCGATATACACTTAGCGCCGATCGTCAGATTACCTACCTGAATTCGGAGACTGCCCTGGAGCATCCTGTCATACGGCTCTACCAGGGAATGGATTCACGCTGGAATATAACCGCCAGCTCGGGCAGAATTTCAGCCGTGGAGGAACAAAACAACGATGTCGAGCAGATAGTTCTCAGTGGCAATGTGGAAGTTCACCAGCTTAACGCTGCTGGTAACGGCACCGTACTTTCCACCGACATCCTGCAATTGAATCCAGATGCTGATGTTCTTATCACAGACGCCGATGTACTTTTGACTAGTAACAATTTTGAACAGTCGGCGACGGGAATGCGCGTCGATCTGAATTCAGAGGAGTATATTTTTTTCCGCAATACAAGGGGCAGGTATGCAGCTCGTGAAAATTAACAGTTTCATCGCTCTGTTGTTTCTTGCTTTTGCCGGTGTGAATGTTGCCAGCCTGGAATCCGACAGGGAGCAGGATATCCTCTACAGCTCACTGGGAAGGTCCACCAGCAGAATAGAAAACGGTGTTCGCATAATTACGCTGGAGCAGGATGTGAAGGTGACTCAGGGCTCACTGGAAATAACCGGCGACAATGCCGTTTTCGAAAGTGAAGCGGAATCCAGCACCATTAATCGGGTGACCGTAACAGGGTCACCGGCGAACTATCGCCAGCAGCTTGATCCTGGTGGTGATTTTATCGCGGGAGAAAGTGAATCCATCTACTACTATGTGGAAGCGGAACCAATAGTGGAATTTGTCGGCTCAGCTATCCTTCGAAGTACCAATGATGTAATCAGCTGTGCCGCCATCAAGTACTTTACCGAAAGCCGATTTACCGAGACAACCGGCCCCTGTGAAGGCGTATCAGGTCGCTCAAGCTTCTCCAATCCTCCTGGAAATTAACCTCGACTGATGGATATCCTGCAGGCTGTCAACCTGGCAAAAAGTTATAAGAAGCGCAAGGTTGTCAGGGACGTATCGCTCCGGGTTAACCGCGGAGAAATCGTCGGCCTGCTGGGACCCAACGGTGCCGGTAAAACAACCTGTTTCTACATGATAGTCGGGCTGATAGGAGCCGATGGCGGTCAGGTGAAAATCAATAATACCGACCTGACTCCACTGCCCATGCATGAGCGGGCCCGCAAGGGGTTAGCCTATTTACCCCAGGATTCGTCCATTTTCAGGACGCTCTCGGTGGAAGACAATATCCTGGCGATCCTGGAAACCCGGAAGGACCTCAATGCCAGTGACCGACAACAGCGTCTCGAAGCACTATTGCAGGAATTTCATATTACACACATCCGCAAGAATCGGGGAATCAGCCTGTCGGGAGGGGAGCGGCGGCGGACCGAAATTGCCAGAACTCTTGCGGCAGATCCCAGGTTTATTCTTCTCGACGAACCATTCGCCGGAGTGGATCCCATTTCAGTCAGCGATATCAAGCAGATAATCCGCCACCTTAAAGAACGGGGAATCGGCATATTGCTGACCGACCACAATGTAAGGGAAACCCTGGACATCTGTGAGCGCGCCTACATCGTCAGCGAAGGCGGCATCATTGCCGAGGGCGATGAACAGAGCATCGTCAACAACCAGAAAGTCAGGGAAGTCTATCTTGGCGATCAGTTCCACATTTGAGGAACCTCTGAACGATCACGGAAACCACACTATTTCAATAAATGCTCAGAAGTTTCTTTATCTTCCTGACCCATGCTACCCCAACCCTCTTCCCCGACCCGCAGTCGCCAGCCGTGAGTCAGGTGCCGAGCCAGGTCAAATTCCCAGCGATGAACCGCCACCGAAGAATGGCATACATAGCAGGCACGGAACTTGCTATACTACTGTCGGACCTGCTGCTGCAGGCCAACAGGTTTTTATTTGAGGACCCTCTGATTAAGGAAATACTCTGGCTTCCGGGGAGTTCACTGACGAGGCAGCAAAGGCAGAGGGTGCGCCTGGAAGCCCCGATCGGCGGAGCCCGTCCATAATCAATCAGTGGGTCCGTCAATTTACAGAATATAAATAGTTACCTTCATTAACCCGGGATAATTCCGCAAACGAGCGACACATGAAACTATCGCTTCAGCTCAAGCTTGGTCAGCAGTTGACAATGACCCCCCAGCTGCAGCAGGCGATAAAACTTCTGCAGCTATCCACCCTGGATTTACAGCAGGAAATCCACCAGGTTCTGGAATCGAACCCGATGCTGGAAATGGTGGAGGAGAATGAAGAAACCGGCGAAGATAACCGCCTGAACGAGCCTGAGAACACGGCGAGCCAGGACAAAAACAAGACCGATTCATCAGATGGTGACAGCAGCGAGTGGTCAGAAACGATCCCAGGAGACCTTGCGGTAGACACCAACTGGGACGACGTTTACCAGTCAACTTACACTACAGGCAGTGGCTCTGCTGATACTGATCTTCCGGACTTCGAATCCCGCAACGCCGAATCAGAAACACTGCAGGACCATTTGCTCTGGCAGCTCAATCTTACGCCGATGTCTGACACGGACAAGGAAATCGCTTATGGCATTATTGAAGCCATTGATGCCAATGGCATGCTCACCACCGACATCCAGTCAATCCATAGTGGACTGGACCCAGAACTGGAGGTGGAAGAAGATGAAGTACTTGCGGTGCTGCATCGGATTCAACAATTTGATCCCGTCGGGGTCGGCTACCGTAACCTCAGCGAATGCCTGCTGATCCAGCTCAATCAGCTGGATGCTCCGGAGCTGGCTGTCGACATCGACAATGCCAAGAACCTGGTAAGTAATCACCTGAACCTGCTGGGGAACCGGGACTACGCCCAGATCATGCGTAGAGCCAAGCTGAAGGAACCCGAGCTCAAACGGGCTATCGCCATAATCGAAAATCTGGATCCGCGCCCCGGTTCGGATATTGCGCCACCGTCAACGACTTACGTCGTTCCCGACGTCATCGTGACCAAGCAGCCTGAGTCCGGGACGTGGCGTGTGGATTTGAATCCCGACATTGCCCCTCGACTGCGAATTAACGCCAGCTATGCGGCAATGGTGAAGCGCGCTGATACCAGCGATGTAAATAATTACCTGCGTGACAATCTGCAGGAAGCCCGCTGGTTCCTCAAGAGCCTGCAAAGCCGCAACGAGACCCTGATGAAAGTGGCCACGCGGATTGTTGAACACCAGAAAGATTTTCTCGAGTACGGGGAAGAGGCGATGAAGCCCCTTGTACTCCACGATATCGCCGAAATGGTTGAAATGCATGAATCGACAATTTCACGGGTCACAACGCAGAAGTACATGCATACGCCCCGTGGTATTTTCGAACTCAAGTACTTCTTTTCCAGCCATGTATCCACCGCCGGGGGTGGTGAGTGCTCGTCAACGGCGATCAGGGCAATTATCAAGAAACTCATTGCCGCTGAAAATGTCAGAAAACCACTAAGCGACAGCAAGATCACCAAACTACTCGAGGAACAGGGTATCAATGTAGCCAGGAGAACCATTGCCAAGTATCGTGAATCACTTTCGATTCCACCGTCCAACGAACGCAAGCGCCTCGTTGATTAACCTACTGTAAGATCGAAATAATAGGAACAGATAGCTCAACATGCAATTGGAAGATATTTTAACCCCCGAACGTTGTTATTGTGACGTCGAGGGAGTCAGCAAGAAACGATTACTGAAAACGATCAGTGAAAAAATCGAAGAAGACGTCGGTTATCTCGACGCCAATACATTATTCGATGCGCTGATGTCGAGAGAACGTCTAGGCAGTACTGGGCTTGGCAATGGCATAGCCATACCACACTGCAAGCTTGCCGAGTGTCGAGAGATAATCGGTTCGATTGTTACGCTGGACACGCCGGTCGAATTCGACGCGGTAGATTCGAACCCGGTTGACCTTCTTTTTGTACTGATTGTTCCTGACGAAGAATCGGATGAGCATGTAAAACTACTTGGACAGGTAGCCCAGTTATTCAACGATGAGAATTTCTGCCTGATAATGCGCAATACCCACGATGATGCAGATCTCTATAATGTAGCCATAACCTACTGATTTCACTCTCACCAGGCATGCAACTGAGCCGGGCTTACACATCATGAAACTCGTAATTATCAGCGGCAGATCAGGATCTGGCAAAAGTACGGTGCTTCACATACTGGAAGACCGGGGCTACTACTGTATCGATAACCTGCCAGCGAGCCTGTTACCATCGCTGGCAGACCGCCTGATAACAGGACCTACGGTTAAATCCAATATAGCCGTGAGTATCGATGCGCGAAATATCTACGAAGATCTCCAGAACGTCCCGGCGATAGTCGAGGAACTTAAACAGAAACAACTGACAATTGACGTTATTTTTCTCGACGCCAATAGCCAGACTCTGTTGAGACGATTCAGTGAGAGTCGCCGCAAGCACCCCCTGTCCAACGACAAAGTGGGGTTGAGGGAAGCGATCGACAAGGAAACTGAATTGCTCGAAGCAATGTCATTGATGGCCAGCCTGAGTATCGACACGAGCTCCATGTCTCTGCACGACCTGCGGGACGCCATCAAAATTCGCATTGTGGAACAGTCAGATTCGGGTCTTGCCCTGTTGTTTCAGTCTTTTGGCTTCAAGAACGGAGTGCCCGTGGATGCAGATATCGTTTACGATGTCAGGTGCTTGCCCAATCCATACTGGGAAATTCCACTGAGGTCTCTCACCGGCCTGGATGACAAGGTGGTCGAGTATCTCGATTCTCAGCAGGAAGTTCAGCACATGCTAGCCGACATAAAAGATTTCCTGCAGAAGTGGTTGCCCCGCTTTGAGGATAATAATCGGTCCTATATTACCGTGGCGCTTGGCTGCACAGGCGGACAACACCGCTCTGTCTACCTGTGTGAACAGCTGGGCAGATATTTCAAGGACCATATCAACAATGTACAAGTAAGACACCGGGAGTTGCCCGGATAGCCACCCATGATTGAAACTACGGCGGAAATAATAAACAAGGCGGGTTTGCATGCTCGGGCAGCGTCAAAGCTGGTGTCACTGACATCAGGATTCAGCAGCACCATCAGAATTGGCAATGACAAGATGGTCGATGGCAAAAGCATTCTGTCGTTGATGATGCTGGCCGCCGTGAAAGGAACCACCCTGAAAATCGTTGCTGATGGTGACGATGAGGAACAGGCGATCCAGGCAATAGTCGAATTGATAAGAAACAGGTTTGAAGAAGATCAATAGCTGCAATTTCCCCCATGGCTTCCGGCTGCGGTAACCGCGCAGCCAACCTACTCTGACCAATTGACCAGGGGCCTTGACCGAACCATCGGAGGTTCCCTAAATAGCTGATTTTAGAGTAGAATTGGGATCACCGATTTCGGGGAACAGTTTCTGAATCGTCCCCAACGCGTCAAACCTCATACTCCCTGGAACCGGACTTCGCCAGTTTCGGGGCCTCGAAGTCGAAGGGTGCTGAAACCGTGTCTGAAACCATCGAAACCGTCCTGGACAAGGATCACGTGCTGGAGCTGACCAAGGCTCTGGACAGCGGATCCGTATTCCAGGTCCGGCAAATGTTGAATACTCTCCCCGCCGCGGGAATCGCGCACCTGCTGGAATCCTCACCACCGAAGGCGCGAAGTGTACTCTGGACCCTGGTAGATCCTGAATCTGAAGGGGAAGTTCTGCAATACCTGAACGAGGACATCCAGAGTGAAATCCTCAAAGGCTTAAATGCAGAGGAAGTCGCAGCACTGACCGAAGGGATGGAGACCGATGATCAGGTTGACATTCTCCAGCAACTGCCCCAACAGGTCACTCTCGAAGTCCTCCAGTCCATGGATGACCAGGATCGCCAGCGTATTGAGCAGGTTCTGTCCTATCCGGAGGATACCGCCGGTGGCTTGATGAACACGGACACAATTACGGTCCGTCCCCGCCATACGATCGACGTGGTTCTCAGGTACCTGCGTCGTCACGCCCGGCTTCCGGAAATGACCGATAATCTGCTGGTTGTAAATCGCGACGATGTTTTTGTCGGGATACTTCCGTTGCGCAGACTCCTGGTTTCCGGACCGGGAACCACGGTAAGGGAGGTGATGAGCACGGATATTGAAGCCATTCCGGTAGAGATGGAAGCGGTGCAGGTCGCACAATTGTTTGAACAACATGATTGGGTGTCTGCCCCCGTTGTGGATGAAGACGGCAAACTGGTAGGCAGGATTACCATCGACGATATCGTTGACGTCATTCGGGATAGTGCAGAACACTCCCTGATGAGCATGGCCGGGCTGGATGAAGAGGACGATACTTTTGCCCCGGTCTGGAAAACTGCTCGTCGGCGTGCGGTCTGGCTGGGGGTCAACCTGATGACGGCCATTTACGCTTCGATAGTAATATTTCTGTTTCAGGATACGCTGGATGCCGTTGTCGCCCTTGCCGTCCTGATGCCGATCGTCGCCAGCATGGGTGGCGTTGCCGGGAGCCAGACATTGACTCTGGTAGTCCGCAGCCTGGCTCTTGGCCATATCACCGCCGCAAATACCCGGTGGCTGCTCGCCAGGGAACTTGGCGTCGCAGCAATCAACGGTGTTCTATGGGCCCTGGTAATTTCATCTGTGGTTTTCGTCTGGTACGGCGACATGCTGCTCAGCAGCATCATCGCCACGGCCCTGCTCATCAACCTGTTGACCGCCGCCCTGGCAGGTGCTTATCTACCACTTTTTCTCAAGCGAATTAACATTGATCCGGCCCTTGCCGGGTCAGTAGCCCTTACTACGGTGACGGATTCGGTTGGATTTTTTGCTTTTCTCGGCCTGGCAAATGTCTTTTTCCTCTAGGAAACCGGTCGTTATGCATCCAGAAGACGATAATTCAACGGAACAGCCCAGCAAGACCCGGCGTAAACAGGAAATGTTGGAACTGCAGAAAGTAGGCGCAAGACTGACCGGCTTTTCAGAGAAACAGCTTGGTCAACTGCCGTTGACAGACAAGCTGCGTAACGCCCTGCGGGAATTCAATCGCCTGCCCAACAGCCACGGCGCCCGAAGGCGACAGCTCCAATACATTGGCAGGCTGATGCGGGATTTTGAATTGCGGGAAATTGAAAGCAGTATCCAGCAGGTGCTGAATCCACCGACACGGCAGGCCACCGATCATTCTCAACTCCTGGAAATCTGCAATAACATACTTCAACTGGGGGACGCCGCGATAATTGAGCTGCAGGAAGACTATGAAAATATTGACAGGCAAGCCTTACGCAGATTTCACCTTGCCTACAGCAAAGCGGTTCGAGATAGCGCAGATCAGCAGCAGGCAGATATACGCAACAAGCTGACAGATTACTTGATCGACAAGCTTGAATGAAGCGGATGCCTGGATATCGATCCCGTAAATACATGCTTTAAGAGTGCCGCTATACCTATTAAATTTTAAGTGGTACCATCGCCCCAAAGCTGGCAGCGGGATTGCTTTTCAGCCCGGCAAGACCGCACTTCTCGCGAGACATCCAGCCCTGAACACTGCCGGTACCAGTCACAGAATCTCTGATAAATATTATGTATGTTCTGTCCTCCAGACGAGTACACTCTCAAGGCGCGCTGTTACCGGCATGTGTCGGCATGTCAAGACAACGTAACGAAGAAAGTGGACTTGGCAGGAGAGCCTTTCGGGCGCGGCCGGCCCCACGCCGCCGCGGTGTCATTGTGGCCCTTGCCAGGGGCGACGGCCATTGCCAGCGAACTCCGCCTCCCCACGAAATGCGAAAGACTCGCGCCAAATATTAACCAGGGGTTACTTAAGAATAACAACGAGGTTTTTCATGCCTGAAAATAGTGCTCATTCCTACTGGAAAGGAAACCTGAAGATCGTGCTTTCCCTGCTTTCGGTCTGGTTTTTCATCTCTTTCGTCTGCGGAATTCTACTGGTCGATTTCCTGGACACATTTCGGATTGGCGGATTCAAACTGGGATTCTGGATTGCCCAGCAAGGATCGATTTTTGTGTTCGTTGTCCTGATTTATGTTTACATCAAGCTGATGGATAATCTTGACGCGAAATACTCAGATTCAACTTCCGAAGGCTCACAGAATGACGCACATCATAAAGGAGGCGTGGAATGAGCGTACAAATATGGACTTTTGTGTTTGTCATTCTGTCGTTTAGCCTTTATATAGGCATCGCCATCTGGTCTCGCGCATCATCTACCAATGAATTTTACGTTGCCGGCGGTGGTGTTCCGCCTTTGGCAAATGGTATGGCCACTGCAGCTGACTGGATGTCGGCCGCCTCATTCATTTCCATGGCCGGCTTGATCTCGTTTCTCGGCCGGGACGGCACTTTCTATCTCATGGGCTGGACGGGAGGATACGTATTGCTGGCGTTATTGCTGGCGCCCTATTTGCGAAAATTCGGTAAATTTACCGTGCCGGACTTCATCGGGGATCGTTACTACTCCCAGTATGCAAGAATGATTGCGGTTTTCTGCGCCATCGTCATCTCCTTCGTTTACGTTTGCGGGCAGATGCAGGGAGCAGGAATAGTATTTTCGCGATTTCTGGAAGTGGATCTGACCATTGGCGTTCTGATCGGTATGACCATCGTGTTTTTCTATGCTGTTATGGGCGGCATGAAGGGAATCACCTACACGCAGGTTGCCCAGTACTGCGTGTTGATCTTTGCATTTATGGTACCCGCCATATTTATTTCCCTGCTGATGACAGATAACCCGATTCCACAGCTGGGTTTTGGCTCACAGCTGACGGAAGAATTTGGCGGTGGTTATCTGCTGGACAGGCTGGACGGCCTCAGCACAGAACTTGGCTTTGCGGTATATACGGAGGGTCAGAAAACGACTCAGGACGTGTTCTTCATCACCGCGGCGCTGATGTTCGGCACCGCTGGGCTGCCACACGTAATAATCCGGTTTTTCACCGTTCCCAATGTCCGGGATGCCCGCCGATCAGCCGGATTTGCCCTGGTCTTTATCGCGATTCTGTACACTACTGCCCCCGCGGTAGCCGCGTTTGCCCGGACCAACCTGATCGACACGGTGCATAACATCGAATACTCGGAGGTCCCGGAATGGTTCACCACCTGGGAAACCA
>Ga0070726_10000524_pt1 | contig 46741 bp, 45 predicted proteins | sample tdAd471_FD_67275 | JGI IMG/M metagenome (GOLD analysis project Ga0070726, IMG submission 67275) | Marine sediment microbial communities from the Atlantic coast under amendment with organic carbon and nitrate - tdAd47.1 | ecosystem: Environmental > Aquatic > Marine > Coastal > Sediment | place...
GCAGCAGCATGCTCCGTGCGGCTCCGCTAACAACTAGTAGATCGTCGCCGTCGAGGCCGATCGCCCAAGCGCGCTGCTGGGGGTTGCGGGCTAGGGAGTCGATCGTTCCGTCCGGAGTTACTTTGCGCACCCAGGGTTCGGCCCGTACGTTTCGCTGATCTTGATTGAGGATGTACAAGATTCCGCTCGAGTCCACCTCGATGTCCGCAATGCTGGGAATCTGCGCCTCCAGCGCGGGCCCTCCGTCCCCGCAGTCAAAGAGGCCAGGCGCGACGCCTTCATCACACCGGAAATTCCCGTCTCCCGCGTAGATAGACACGATGCCTTGCGGGTCCACTCGCCTCACCAAGTGCGACTCAGCAACGTAGACGCTACCGTCAGGTCCGGCGGCGACATCCACGATCGAGAAGAACTCCGCTTCGCCGGCGGGTCCCGGATCGCGATTGCGGCCGCGGATCCCCGTACCCGCAAAGCGCCGAAGGCCGCCGGAGGTGAAGACGCGCGTGCGGAAGAGCAGGAAGCTAGAGACGTAAAGCTCACCCGACGGCCCCAATGAGATCCCGTTGGGCAAGAGCGACGCCCCGCCCGAGTCTTCCCCCTCGCCGAGCAGCGGCGGTTCCTCCCGGCCGGCCCAGCGGACGGTTTCTCCGCCTTCGACGAGCTCGGCAATGTGGTTCCGGAACGTCGCAAACAAGCGCCCGTCCGCGGACACGCTGAAGCGAAAGATCTGAAGCCCGGCATCCGCCTCCCAAATGGTCTCGACGCGATCTTCGAGTGAGATCCTCTTGATCGCCCGGCCGTCGCGCCAGTAGATGCGACCTTCGCCGTCCATTCCTAGAGACTGGCCGGCCCAGCGAGCGCTTTGACGCAGAGTTCCGTCGTCGGGACTCCCTCCGGGCCCACCCATGTAGGCCGCTATGAGGTTGTTGTGAATCCGGCGAACTCGGAAGTTGATTGCGTCCACGAACAAGACGGTTCCGTCGGGGCCGGCGACGATCGAGCCCGGCCGATCCAGCGCCGCTTCGGCGGCGGGTCCGCCGTCGCCTTGCGAGGAGCCGCGCTGTTCATTCGGGTCACTGACGCCGGCTACGGTCTCGATCCGGCCCGACGGCAGGATGCGGCGGACTCGATGGCCTCCCGTGACGTAGAGAGATCCGTCTGGTCCGACCGCAAGATGTGAAAGCAAGGAGAAGCGGCCCAGCGCTGCGTCTTTGGCCGTTCCGCCGTCGTCGCCGTCGTGCACCGGGAGCCCGCCGGCTACCGTCGAGATAACTCCCTCGGGATTGACGCGGCGTACAACCAAGGCCTCGAACACTCCTGGATGGGGCGCCGCGTCTAGGAAATAGACGGAGCCGTCTGGACCGAAGGCGAGCGCATGGGGGTTCCTTAGTCCGGCCTCAATCGCCGGGCCGCCGTCGCCGAAATTCTCCGGGACGCCGGTCCCTGCGAAGCCTTCCATCACGCCGTCAGGCCGTACCCTCCGAATCCGATTGTGGTTCGTGTCGACGATGTAAAGAGAGCCGTCTGCTCCGAGGCGCGCGACTCCGGGGAAGAACAACTCGGCGTCCACCGCTGGACCGCCGTCGCCCGCCGCGCGCGGCGAACCTCCCAAGACCGTCTCGACCGTACAGTCGGCCGGCTGTGCGTGTGCGAGAGCTGCGGAGAGAGCCAGTAAGAGCAATAGCATGACCTCGATCATAACGGGGCCGCGCCAATTCGATCGGCGTCGAGCGAATACTTCCTTCGCCGAGTGGGCATTCCCTTCTTGTTGACCTCGGAGTTTGTTGGAAATATAATTTGGCGGGTCTTGTCGATTAAGGGCGGGTTGGCCGTCGCGGGGTTGAGGGGCGGCGCTGCGTCCCGGTGTTGAGCGAAGAGAGGTACGTACGATGTCGATACAAGCGAATCCGGTGAATTGGTTTGAGATACCCGTGAGCGACCTGGGACGGGCGAAGAAGTTCTATGAAGGCGCTTTCGGGGCCGAGCTGGCTGAGAACGAGATGGGACCGGCGAAGATGGCTTGGTTCCCGATGGAGATGGGCGCGCCGGGCTGCGCGGGTACGTTGATCCAGGCCGAAGGCTACGTGCCTTCGCACGACGGATCTCTCGTTTACATCCATGTCCCAAAGATTGAGGACGCGCTACAGAGTATCGAGAAGGCGGGCGGGAAGACGTTGATGCCGCGGATGAGCATTGGGCAGTATGGTTTCACCGCGCACTTCGAGGACTCAGAGGGAAACCGGGTAGCGTTGCACGAAGCGCCGCAGGGGTGATCACGATGTCACTAGCGGTACCGGTGGCGGCGAGTTTTCGGTTTACGGACGGGATGGTCCGACTTGTGTTGGGAGCGCTCGATCCGCAGCAAGCCGTCGAGCGTTCACGGGACGGCGCCGGACCGTCGGTTTCGTGGCTCGTTGGACACATGCTGCACTATCGTTGCCTGGCGTTGAAGACGTTGGGCAAGGAGAAAGCTAGCCCCTACGGAGATCTATTTGGAGAGACCGGGGCAACGGACGGGGCGGGGTATCCGTCGCGGGCGGAGCTGATTGAGCAGTGGAACGGGTTGGCGGAGGAGTTGGAAAGCGTTGTTGCCGCAGCGTCCGACGAGCAGCTTGAGGCACAGGGGCCCGCGTTCGGTCATGGCGAGCAGAAGGTGTTGGACACGATGACGTTCTTCACTTGGCATGAGGCTTACCACATGGGGGCGCTGAGCACGGTGCTGAAGGATCTGGGACTTCCCGGGATTGCGGATCGAGTGATGGCGGCTCGGACCGCCTGACCCCGCCTTCCGTTCCGGGGGGATTGAGTCCCACGGCTCGCGCCGTGGGCTAACGAAATGCCGCCCTTCGGGCTGAGCACAGGCTCTTGCCTGGCGAGTCGCCTCGGGACCCGGAAGGCGGCACGGCGGATGGGAGCCTGCATCAGCCCGCAAGGGCGGCGTCTCCGAGAACCATGAGACCGGCAAGAGCCGGTACGTCCGCCGTACCCGCGCTTGAGGGGGCATCATGTCGCCGGACCATCTAGCACCTTCCGCCCCCGCCGACGCGGACGCCTTTAATCCTTAAAAGGATCGAAGACGTCCGCCCCGGCCATCGCCACGCCAATCGGCTTCAACCGGTGCACTACGTCGATCGTCTTCGCGTGATGCTCCAGCACCTCGGGCAGCCGCTTGTAACAGTGCGGACTCTCGTCCACCCCGGCTCCGCGCAACTCCACCCCGGCCCCGTCCACCGATTCACGCATCATCTCCGCGGTCACCTTCGGCGCACGCTTCACCTCGCCCGTTCGACGGTCCACTTTTCCGCGAGCCGCCGCACGGCCCAAGACACGCCCGGCCCCGTGTACGGTCGAGAACAACGCCTTTCGCTGTTCCTCGGCCGCACCGGCGTCGGTCGCTTCCTTGCCGCGGATAATTACCGCCTCTTCTGACATCGATCCGCCCACAAAACCGAGTTGCCCCGGCCAAGCGGGCGTCGCACCCTTACGGACCACCCACAGCATTTCGCCGTCGTGCTCCTCACGCCAAGCGAAGTTGTGGTGGTTGTGGACCTGCTCGACGATCTTCGCGCCCAGCATCTTCGCCACTCGAGCGCAGACCCAGTCGCGCCCGGCGTAGGCGTAGCGCCCAGCCAGTTCCATCGCCTCCAGGTACTGCGCCCCGAGATCCGATTCCACCGGCAGCAGCGCCGGCTGCGCGTGGATCGCATCCTTCGCCCCCGCTTTGCGCAGGAACCAGGTCGCCGTCTTGTGACCGAGCCCGCGGCTGCCGAAGTGAACCCCGATCCAAACGCGGTCCTCTTCGTCGGTGAAGATGTCGACGTAGTGGTTCCCGGAACCCACCGTGCCCAGCTGCTTCCGCGCCGACTCCTTCAAGCGAGCCACAGATTCGAGCTTCCAGGCGTCGTCGTCGAACAAGTCGTGGTCGACCTTTTCGCGATTCTTCTGCCCCAGCCCGAACGAGATCGTCTCAAAGACGTCGTCCATGATCGTCGAGATGTTCTTACGCACCTCGTCGGCGTCGGCATTGAGGCGCACTGCCTTGTTGCCGCACGCGATGTCATAACCGACCCCGGAAGGCGAGACGTGGTCACGGTAGGCGACCACGCCGCCAATCGGAACCGCATAGCCAAGGTGATGATCGGCCATGAACGCACAATGGTCCGCCGTCCGCTCACAGGCAGCCATCTGCATCTGCGTCTGCTCTTCGGGTTCCTCGCCCCAGTACGGGATCTTTTCGAATAGATACTTCATGGCTCAAACCTCCCGCGAATCTTCTCCAGTTGGTCCGCTCCATGTTTCCGCATGTAGCGATTGAACTCCGTCGTGTAGTTGTCGCCGAGCGTTACCCGAGCGACTTCCTGGTATTCAAGTCTGTACACCTTCTCCCATTTACCGTTCGAGTCGTAGCAACACAGAGCGAAACCCCGATCATCGGCACTAAGAACCGGCCCGATGTAGTACGCGCTCTGGTCTCCGTCATCGAAGACGACCTCGACACCCGGCCAGACATCCCGAGTTACGAACTCCTGGAACAGTTGGGGTAACGACTCGATCTGGTCGAGCCAGGGGATTGCGCACAAGTCATCCAGCGCTCCTCCGTCCCGAAGGATCGCATTCGCGCAGCGCTCAAAGCCGCTGTCTCGATAGCCGCAAATATGCTTTTTGGGCAGGATCAAGACTCCGTCCGCCGCGAACTCGGGAAATTCCCGGAAGACGACCATGCTCTTGTTATTGTGCGTGACCACTCCGTCGAAGTTGCCCCATTCCGGTATCGCCGTCTTTAGCCGCAGAGCCCATTTCAACTCCAACGACTTCCGATATTTCTCTGACAAACCCATCTTGAACTTCCTCCCCCTCGGCCGGCGGATCCCGCCAATGATCCGCCGGCCCAAAACTCCAACAAACATGGCGGGAACGGCAGGACTCGAACCTGCGACCTCTCGATTCGTAATCGAGCGTTCTCAATCCATCTGAACTACGCTCCCGAAAACTCAAACACGCGGAAACTTGGCGGGAGCGGCGGGAATCGAACCCGCGACCTCACGGCTGACAAGCGAGCGCTCTCATCCGACTGAGCTACGCCCCCGCATAAACGGCCGCTCGGCTGCGCCTCCTGAAGGAGCGCCGCACAAGCTCAGAATTCAACTAAGAAGGAAATCGGATCGCGAATCCCTAGGACAGGGGTCGCAAAGTCCTCGTCCGTAGGAGCGGCGTTTGGAGAAACGCGCGCGAGCGCCGATCGTCTGTTTCTGTCATCAGGCTCTTCCTCCTATCCAGGGACTCAGGACGGGTGCTGTTGTCGAAAACAACTAAGCACCACCAATCAGAGGGTAACATTGGAAATCCATCTCTTCAACAGAAAAATTCGCCTGTTTCAAAGATTCTTCGTTCATTCGCTAAACTCTTCCCCAAACATGGCCCAGCTCATTCCGCAACCTGTGAAATCACGAACTAACTTCGCCGTCGGCCTCCTGCGAACCGCCGAGGTGCAAGCGTGAACGGCGGTTACGACGACGGCTACCGCGAGTGCGCCTGCTTCTGGGGAACCGACCCCGGCAGCCTGGTCCGTCGCCTCCCGGAATTCATCTCCGACTTCCGAGATCTTAGAGTTCTCGATGCCGGATGCGGTGAAGGAAAGAACGCCGCCTTTCTCGCGCAACGAGGCGCCCGCGTCGACGCCTTCGACGTCTCTCAACTAGCCATTGAAAACGGTCGCCGACAGTGGCCAGAGCTTCAGTCCATCAACTGGCGTGTCGCCGATGCGCGAAACGAGGAACTGCCTGCAGCACACTACGATCTCGTGATCGCCTACGGCTTCACGCACTGCCTCGCCGACGAGCCCGAAGTTGCCCGCCTGGTCCACCGGCTGCAAGCTGCCGCTAAGCCCTCGGGCCTGCACGTCCTGGTCGCGTTCAATGACCGCCGTCAGGAACTCGAAGCCCACCCCGGCTTCCACCCGACCCTCCTTCCGCATGCCGGCTACCTCGATCTCTATTCCGGCTGGGAGGTGCTCACCGAGTCCGACACCCATCTCACCGAAATCCACCCGCACAACCAGATCGAGCATACCCACTCGATGACGCGCCTCATCGCGCGGAAGCCCCAAGCCTAGGCGTCTGTCGAGAGTCTCCCGCGGCGTTCCCACCTAAGAGCCTCTCGCTCATCGCCCAGCGCTCGGCAGCACGCCGCCGCGTGCGAGAAGACGTCTCGGACGCAGGAGAGCAAGGTCACGTGCATGTGGACGCTCTGCCTCGATAGCGGCTCACTGTAGATGAGCGGATTCCTCAGGTAGGGATTCAGACGGATCGCCTCACGTAGGTGGGTGAGCGCCTCGACGGGATCGGTCTCCTCTAACAAGGCGGCCGCGTTGAGCCGCATCTGCGGCGATTCCGGGATCTGCTGCAACACCACCCGGCAGTGCTCGAGCGCACCAGCCCGGTCGTTCTGCCGCCATGAGATTTCCGCCGCCACGCATCGCGCTGCATCCCACCGATGGAAATCCGGCCCCGCCGCGCAGACGGTCTTTGTCTCCATTTGCGCTTCGCTCAAGCGCCCGCGCCGAACCAAGAAGCTCGCTAGAAACAGCCGAGCGACCAGTTCGTACTCGCTCCAACCGCTGCCTGCGTCTCGCACGCCTCGCCGGAAAGCCGCCTCAGCTTCGTCATACCGATTGAGCAGGGTCAGCTCCAATCCGATGTAGGTATGGAAGATCGGATTGCGCCCCGCGTTGTCCGCCATTCGTGCGATGTATCGCTCCGATTTCGCCCGATCGGCCCTCTTGTAGAAACCGCTCAAGTGGTGGATGGGAACGTGCGCCCGCTCGATCCGTCCAATTGCCCGAGCCGCCGGTCCCGCGCTCGCATGGATTGGACTATCTGAATAGCGGATACGTGGATCGTTCCGCCACAACCGAAACCGCGGCCCCTGAGACCAGCGACCCTGGCCGGAGTAGTGGAGGCAGGGCAAGTTCCATCCAGCCAGATCGCCGGGCGCCTCCGCCGCGACTCTGCGCATTGTGGTTCCGCCTTGATTGCAGATCCGTTCATCGGCGTCGAGCACTAGAATCCAGTCGCTCGTCGCGGCTTCCAAATAGGCCGTCCGCCCCTGGTCCAGGTCCTTCCCCGGCTCCGAGATTACCCGCGCACCAAGCTCTCGTGCCGCCTCCGGACTCCCGTCAGTCGATCCGTTGTCGACCACAACCATCTCGTTGACAAACGGGGCCATGCTTTCCAGGCATCCGCGCAGCAGCTCCGCTTCGTCCCGAACCAGCACACACCCGGAGATCGTCGCGTTGTGTGGATGGTGTTGCGCCAAGAACGAGTTGTAACACTTAGCAGCAGCGCGCGTTCACCCGCGCGATCGAGATAGTCTAGAGGAGACCGCCATGGCTTCCAACCCGGAAATAGCTGAACATTTGAGCCAACTCGACGACGCGGTTTCTCGCGCGGAAACTTTGCTGCAGGGGCTCGACGACGAAACGCTGAATTGGCGGGCGGCGCCCGAACAATGGAGCGTCGCCCAGTGCTTGGATCACCTCAACATCACCGCCCAAAAGTACGTCGGTACGATGCAGGCGGTGGTTGAACAGGCCGCTAAAGACGGCCCGCACGGCACGACGCCGGGGAAGCGTCGCCTCCTGCCCCGGCTGTTTATCTGGATTCTGGAGCCGCCCTCCCGGCTCAGGGCGAAAGTCCCGCCTGACTTCCGACCTGCTGATCGGCACGCGCTCAGTGAACTTCGGGAAGCCCACGCTCAGTGTCATGCCGAAGTGCGACGCCTGATGGAGACCGCCGACGGCGTCTCCCTCGATCAGGTCAAGGCTCTCTCGCCGGTGAGCGACAAGATCCGTTTCCGAATCGGCGAAGCCTTTGCCGTCATTTTGGCGCACGAGCGCCGTCACCTCTTACAGGCGGAAAAGGTACGGTCTCAGATAAAGACGGGCTAGGCGACCCGCGTCTGGCGGGCGTGGCCGAGAGCCGAGCCCGCGGGCCGTCGCATCACCGGTTGCGATTCTTGACGGTCCATTCGCCGAGCGGCGATCAACAGCGCCGCGACTGCTGCCAAGGAGATTGCTGAGAGCGCGATCAGCGGCTGCCACTGCTCCAGCAGCGTCAATCCAACCATCGCGGCCACAACTACATAGGCGACCCACAGGGCGGTTGTCGCTGCAGCCGGCAGCAGGGGGGCGCCTGGTGTGTTGCGTGTCTCGGTCATGCTTGATCCTTGTTGGGCAAAGGCCCTAAACGAGCGGGATGATCATCACTACACTTGCAGTAGTTGCCTTAGATTGTACGTGGCGGCCGAGAGCGGGTCAAGCAAAAATCGCCACTACTACTACGCCTGTCTGAGGCTCTAGGTCTCTTGTAACGACCTTATTTATTAGTCGGTTGCAATTTTATGCGGATTCCTGCCCGCTGTGTGACCCACGGCTCCCAGGCGTCCTCGGCCCGTCCGGACCGGAGCCACAGTCCTAAACCTTGACGATGCAGCTCTGAATTTTGTGCCTCCGGCCGTCGCTGATCCGGTCCCCGTCGCCTGCCGTAGATTGGACGGGCGTTGAATGCGAGTTCAAGCTGCTGCACGACCGCCTCTGACTGACCCCGGAGCGAGAACATCCAGGCCGCCGCCAGCCGATAGTCGCGCTCGCGAGCCGCGCGCTCCGCCGCCTCCAGCTTTGTGGAGCGGATCGCCGCACGCATTCCCGGCAGGAGCGAGCGCAGGTGATCCGCGTTCCGCAGCCGGATGGCTAGAGCCGCCCTCACCTCCAACGCGGCGACCGCCCGCCGTTCCGCTTGCGGGCCCGGCTCCGTCGTCGCCGCCGTCAGCAGTGGTTCGACCTGATGGAGTCGGACGCCGTGCCGGACATAGGCTCTCGCGATCCGCAATCGAGTATCGTCAGCCCCAAACCAGATTCCGTCCGGCTCCGATAGCGCCGCAAGCGCCCCGTCGGCGGCGTCGCGCACCCATTGCTTCGGCGCCCGTTCCAGTTCGTAAAGCGCCAGGAGCCGGTCTCGCCAGGCGAACTCGCGGTCCGGCCAGCGCCTGATCCACGAATCGCTCTGCTCAAGGAGCATTCGCCAAAATGCCTGCCGCGCTTCCCTGGAGGCGGGTAGGCCGGTTGTGCGGATCCGGTCGAAGCGCGCTCGCTCAAGCCGATACTGCACGATCGGCCGCAAACGCCGGTTCTGCTGAACGGTCATTCTCGGGCTAGGCATCTGGGTGAGGAGCGTGGCGGAGGCTTCACTTTGGGGGCACAGGTCGAGGAAGCGGAGCGTGTGACGCCTCGACTCGTCTCCCTCCGCCGCTCTCGCCAGCGAGAGATGGACCCACGGGAGTTTTGGCTCCAATTCCGCCGCCCGCGTCCACAGGGCAACGGCCTGCTCGTCCCGTACGAAACCGGCGAGATAGAGGTCTGTCGCCGAAGGGCTCTGAGGCAGCGGCAAGGGTGGTCGCAACAGACGCCGCCGCAACAAGGTTCGCCGACGGCGCACGAAGATGTTGTTTGGACGACGATCCAGCAGCGCTTCCATTCTCTCCAGCGCCTCTCTCCAATGATCGAAAGGGTGGATGCCTGGCGGCGGCGTCAGCGAAGCCGCCGCCAACTCCGCCCGAACCGTCGCATCGGGGCTGCAAGGCGCCTGCGCCGTTGCGGGCGCGGTCGATGCGGCGAGCGCCAACGCCGGCAGGAGCCGCCTACAATGGCGGAGATGAGACTCCAAGGTAAGGTTGCGCTGGTCACCGGGGCCGCTACAGGCATGGGGGCCGCTATCGCCAAGCTTTTTGCAGCCGAGGGGGCGAGGGTGGCCGTGAACTATCGCGCCTCTGAGGTTGAAGCGCGCGAGGTGGTGAAGCAGATTTCTGAACAGGGCGGCGAAGCGGTTGCTGTGCAGGCCGACGTGGCCGTCGAGTCCGAAGTGGCCCGAATGGTCGCCTCGATTGACGAGCGCTGGGGACGCCTCGACATCCTCGTCAACAACGCCGGTTGGAGCCAAGTCGTCAGCCACGGGGACTTGGACGCCCTGACTGACGAGATTTGGGACCGCACTTTGAGCGTCAACCTCAAGGCTCCCTTCTACTGCGTCCGTCAGGCGGTGGGGCTGATGCGACGATCTGGAGGCGGGGTGGTGGTCAACAATTCCTCCGCCTCGGCCTGGCACGCGGCCGGAAGTTCCATCGCCTACTCCGCCGCCAAGGCCGGCGTCGTCAACATGACCAAATCGCTCGCTCGCGCCCTCGCGCCTGAGATTCGAGTCAACGCTTTCGCCCCCGGACTGGTTGAAACACGCTTCGCCGGCTGGCCTCAATCCGCCTTTGAGCGGGGCAGGGAAACGGCCTTGCTCGGCGATCTGGTCTCCGTGGAGGAGGTCGCCCAGACGGCTCTTTTCTTGGCCGCCGAGGCCAGCGGAATGACCGGCGAAACGCTCCTCGTCGACGGAGGGAAGACGAATCTCGGCACAAAGCCAAAAGTCTAGGAATGGCCCGGGTTCACACGCCCCGAGAGTAGCACCCGGGCCCAAGCTTCGTCGGCGCCCGACTTTCGGCCTAAAAGTGAGAGTGGCGTTCGTAGGTCTGCGGCTTCGCCCTCTTCTCTCTCGACGCCCACAGGAGCCACCCGCATAGGACTGCCAGCGCCGCGGACCAGAACAGCAGCGGCTCCAGCGCCTTGAGTTGGACTCCACGAAACCGCAAGATCAGCTCGGCCTGATAGCCGGCCCCCAGCAGCAAACCGAGCACGTATCCAACCCGCTTGGATCGGCACGTCAACCAGGCGCCCAGCCCGCCGACTCCGATCAACAGCCAAGTCACCGTCGGGATTTCCGCGTGCAACTGCAGTTGCCACCAACTCAACAGAGCCACGAAGGCCACCACCAAATACTCGACAAATTTTTTCATGATCGGTCCCCTCGCTCTGATCTCTTATCTGGAGAAGCGGCTACACTGAGCGCTATGGATCTCGACCTCGATCGCCGTGAGTTTCTCCAATGGACCACTTCGGCCGCTCTCCTCTCCGCGTTGTCCGTCAAGGCCGATGCGGCGAGCGACGACTCCAACGGTGAATGGAGGAACAAGCGTCCTGGAGTGTCTTATCGGCGCTTGGGGCGTACCAACTTCATGGTTTCCGAGATCATTTGCGGCGGCAATCACGTCCGTCCAGACAACTATCGACACGTAGTGGAGGCCTTCGAACTGGGGCTCAACTACTTCGATACGGCGATTGCATACGGCGGCGGTAGGAGTCAGCTCGGATACGCCAAGGCTCTCAAGGAGGTTGGGCGAGAGAACGTCTTTCTGGCCTCCAAAGCCAGTCCCTGGCTCAGCAACCGCAACCAGCAGCTAAGGGCGATCTTCGAGTCTCTCTCCGAAGCCGACCAGGGCAAGCTTCGCGCCCAAGCCGCCGAGTCTTTGGCCGCCCGCAAGGCGCTTGATGATGATTACCTCTGTCGGTACTTCGATGCTCAACAGCCGGCGCTGGAGGCGTCCGCGCTCTCCGCGGCGATTAACGCGAAGTACGGGCACAAAGTCGATCGTCCCAAGAACTACAAGCAGGTCATGATCGACAACGTCCATGAGACGCTCACCAAGCTGGAGACTGACTACCTGGATGTTTTCATGTGCCCGCACGCGGCCAATACGCGCGAGGACGTGACCGACTATCCAGAGATCTTCGAGGCGTTCGCGGAACTGAAGAAGGCGGGCAAAGTCCGCCATCTCGCCGCCTCTTCTCACTCCGATCCCGCGGGAGTGATCGATGGAGCCGTCGCGACGGATCAGTACTCCGTCGTCATGTGCGCCTACAACATCGTCAATCAGGCCTTCCTGCAGTCGGCGCTTGAGCAAGCCAAAGAGGCTGACCTCGGGATCATCGCCATGAAGGTGGCGCGTCCCGTTCATCACGGACGCGCCAACGGCCAGCCCAATGATCCGCGCCGGGTGGCGTTGATCCAAGAGTGGATGCCGGATCAAGATCTTCACCTGGCTCAGAAGTGCTATCTCTGGGCGCTCCAGGATCCGCGGGTCGCCTGCTGCAATTCGGACATGGTCAACTCCGCGCTCGTCCGGATGAACGTGCCTTTGGCGATGAAGAAGGCGTAAAGTCGCTCACTCTCAGCGACTTGCAAACCATACTTGCGAAGTCACCGTAACTGGCTATATTTCGAGCGGGTTATCGCGTCTCAATCAATCGTCGTGCGACGCGTTCCGATCGTTGACACAGTGACGTAGAGAACACTACAATCCGAACAATGCGGAGTTATAGTGTTTTCTACCTAGGCCTGCTTACGAGCATTGCCTTAACCGTCGTTCCGCCCGCCCTGGCCTCTCGTATCATCACCTTGGCCCCCGTTGTGGACGGTACTTGGACTGACGAGGCATTTAGTCCGACCGCGAGTGAACCTCCTTTCCATACTTTCGAGTTGGAGAATACGGATGGTCCCGATCTAAAGGTGCAGGCGGGACCGGTCTCCGCCGACGCCAGCCGGGCGTTCTTGGAGTTCGATCTGTCGTCGCTGACGGATCCTGAAAGGCTGCTCTCAGCCAGTTTAGTGCTGTCGAGCAGCGTCGCCGTAGGGTCCCCAGGAGGACCGCTGACCTATGTATTCGGCTATCCAGCCGACTTTACGGTGGATATGGCGGATGGTTTCAGCGTCGGTGCTTTCCCTTTCGCCGTCGGCAGCCTGGGCATCGACGTCACCCTGTTTGTCCGCGAGCAAATTGCTGCCGCAACCGGACTCGGGTTCATGTTGAGAGCGCTTGGTACGGAGCGCGACTATGACCTGGTGGAACAGTTCTTCCGCTCCAGCGAGTTTGCGGACCCGTCGATGCGTCCGCAGCTGGTCTTGGCTATTGAGTCGCCGGAGCCCCATGCGGGAATCTTGCTCCTGACTGGGCTCGTCGCCGGCTGGGGCTGGCGGCGGATGCGCCGGAAGACGGCGGCCTAATCGTCGGGTCTTCGACGTCGGACTGTCAAATAAGTGACGCTCTGAAGCCCGATATCGGGTGTTGCGGTCCAATGGAAAAAGCCTCGGCGTGAGCCGAGGCTTTTCTTGTTGCTCGCGTGGCGCCTAGGTTTAGGCGGCGCGCTTCAGTTTCTCGTCGGTCTGTTCCAGCTCGTCGTGCTCTTCCTGACAGGAAACGCACAGCGTGGTCCAGGCGATCGCCTGGAGACGTTTGGGGTTGATGTCTTCCCCACAATCCTGGCAGATGCCGTAGTCGCCTTCGTCCAGCAATCGGACCGCCGTCTCCACGGCGCGCCGAGTCTGGTAGTCCGAGTCGAACAGGCGCACGGCCAAGTCCATCTCGTTCCGCGACTGGATCTGGTCCATCGGCTCGTTCGACCAATCAGGGATGAGTTCGTGTCGACGATCACCGGCGGCCAACTGGGCGAGCTTGTCCATCAGGCGCTCGCGAATCTCCGTTTTCTGCTTCTTTGTCATCTCTCTTCTACCTCAACTATGTTCTCTAGCCCGTCGACGGAATCGATTCCGTTCTTCTTGTGAGGACTAGTAGATGCGACCCACTCCTGAGTGGTTGCGTACTTTGCGAAAAAAATCCGACACCCACACTGTCCAAGCACTTCAGGCGCCATTCCCGAGACCCGGCCTCGTTGAGGCCAAAATCTCTCGAGCGCGCTCGAAGATCGAGCGGAACATCGCGGGCGTCAAGCGCCCTGTCTGCGTGTTCTGCCTGCTTGGATGGTAGGAACTGATCAGCGTTCTGCCGTCGGGCAAAACGTGCTCAGCGCCGTGGCTGAAGGGATATTCAGACTTTCGCTCTGCTCGACCCGCTCGAATCTCCGCTCCCACAAAGGAGTCGTGCCCGAGACGGCCAAACGTGACCACCACCAAGACGTGGGGTAAGTGTATCAGCTCGTTGTCCAGATGGGAAGCGCAATTTTGAAATTCTTCCCGCGTCGGCTTGTTGTCCGGCGGGGCGCACCGAACCGCAGCCGTGATGTAGGTGTCTCTAAGCTCCAGCCCGTCGTCTCGCGACACAGATGAGGCCTGGGTTGCGAAACCCGCTTCGTGAAGGGCCCGATAGAGAAAATCGCCCGACGAGTCGCCTGTGAACATGCGGCCGGTGCGGTTCGCGCCGTGCGCGCCAGGCGCGAGGCCGACGAGCAGCAGCCTGGCGGACGGATCGCCGAAGGAGGGGACGGGGCGACCCCAGTAGTCCCACTCACGGTAAGCTCGCCGCTTCGTTTCAGCGATTGCCCGGCAGTGTTCCCGCAACCGCGGGCAGCGCCGGCACCGGTCCACTTCCTTCATCAGGCGGTCAAGTTGGCGGGCGTTGGATGGACGGCCGGACGGCATTGGCGAAGTTAAAGCGAAGGCTTAGGCCATGGTACCGTGGCTGGTACGCTTGATCGGGGAATCACATTTTTGATATAAACCTCGGGGAGCCTTTGATTTCCGAGGCTTCCATACCCGACCCCGGCAACACTCGTGGCTAAAAAATCGGCCCAAAAGAAGGCAGCGCCCAAGAAAGCGTCTCCGAAGAAGGCGGCGCCGAAGAAGTCTGCAAGCAAGAAAGGGGCTGCGAAGGCTGTAGTGAAGAAGACCGCGGCTAAGAAGCCTGCTGTGAAAAAGGCAGTCGCGAAGAAGGCCGCCGCGGCGAAGAAGGTCGTCGCCAAGAAGGCGCCAACGCGAAAGAAATCTGTGCAGAAATCCACCTCCAAACGAACCGGCCCGAATCTCGAGAAGCTTCAGGCGGACGACTACGCAGCAGCCGTCGCGTTCTTCAATAAGGGCCGTTACGCCAACGCCTTAAAGCGATTGCAGGCCGTTGAAAAAGGGCCTGACAGCGGGCTTCGGCATCGTTCGCGAGTTTACATCCAGATCTGTAAGCAGCGAACCGAGTCGGACGCCGTGAAGTTGACCACGGCCGACGATCACTACAACTACGCCATCCAACTCATCAACGATCGCGAGTTAGAGAACGTCGACAAGCACCTGGGACTCGCCCTCAAGCGGTCCGCCAAGGGCCGCGCGGGACACATCTACTATGCGATGGGGGTTTCCGCCGCCATGCGCGACGATGCCGACAAGGCGGTCGCTTCCCTGAAATCGGCGATTGAAGCCGATCCCAAGCTTCGTATCCAGGCCAAGGGCGACTCGGACTGGGGTGCGATCGCTGAAGACGGTCGTTTTGCCGAGCTTGTCGCCGGCGAGGAGTCGGCGCCTCCTGAGGCGTAGACTGCTCCCGGATCGAAAGCTGTCTCTGCGAGGTTTGGCTCTTCGACGCCCGTGGCCGACTACCCCGACAACCTGACCGAGGCCTCGCGCGGCGTTCGGCCTCTCAAGATCGTGACGCTGGGCGGCGGAACGGGCCTTTCGACGCTCTTGAGGGGACTGCGGGACCTTTCCGCTGAACTCGAGCACGCCGCCGGCGCACCGCCCCTCGACCTAGCCGCCATCGTAACCGTCAGCGACGACGGCGGGAGTTCCGGCCGCCTTCGACGCGATTTCGACATCTTGGCCCCCGGCGACATTCGCAACTGCATGGTCGCCTTGGCCGAGGATGAGACGCTGCTGACCAAGCTCTTCAATCATCGCTTCCAGAGCGGCAAGGGACTCGAGGGGCACAACTTCGGCAATCTGTTTTTGACGGCCCTGACCGAGGTCACCGGGGATTTCCACGAGGCGATCAAGGTCTCCTGCGAGGTCCTCGCGATACGAGGCCGTATCTTTCCGTCCACTCTCGAGAACGTCCGATTGGAAGCAGAGCTGCACAGCGGTCGGTCCATGCTGGGCGAGACCCGGATCACCGGATCGCGAGACGGCATCAAGCAGATGCGCCTGCGCCCGCGGGAATGTCGTCCCGTACCGGAGGCTCTCGAGGCGATTGCCGAGGCCGACCTCATTACCCTTGGGCCGGGATCCCTCTATACCAGCGTGATTCCGAACCTCCTGATCAGCGGAGTCGGCGCAGCCGTGGCCCAATCGCGGGCCCGCAAGGCCTACATCTCCAACCTGATGTCGGAGCCGGGCGAGACGGACGGTTATTCGGCTGCGGACCACCTGCGCGCGGTCTACGATCACGCCGCCGATGCGCAGGTCGATGTCGTGGTCGTGAACAATCGCAGTGCACCTGAGAGCGCTCTAGGGCGCTATGCGAGCCAGGGCGCCTTCCCGGTCCCGGTCGACGAGACGGAACTCGGGGCGATGGGCCTTACGGTTGTAGCCGCTCCGTTGCTGGCCGACGGACCGGTGGTCCGCCACGAGACCGACACGCTGGCGCGTTTGCTCGTCAAGCTAGCCGTCGAGGGGCGCCGCGCGCGCGACGCCTCAGGCTAGAAGGTCGCTCAGTCGTCGATGGAGGTGAGGTGGGCCGGTCGCCAGTCGCCGCGGTTCCACTCCGAACCCGGCTCAAACTGGATGCCAAGGAGATAGCCCTCTTCCTTCATCTGGCAGTAGCGAACCCGTGCCGTAAACTCTGTGGCCCCGTCCTTGGCACGGATGTGTACGGGCCGACCGGTCGACACCGGAACAGAACTGTTGATGCAGGCCCCGCCTTGCGCAACGTCTTCGAGCAAGCCTGTCTGCGAAAACCGACGACCGGATTGGTCGCTGAAAGTGACCTCCACAAGTTCGGAGCAAAGCGAGCGCCGCCGTTCCCGACGATCGGTGTTTGGATTGACTGTGGACAAGATTGGAAAGACTCCGTGCCCTGTCTATATCGGCCAACCGGGCCAGAGCATGAAACGTCGAGTGCCGTCTCGTGCGTCATTCTGAGAAGTGTTTCGCCGTTTTCCGTTGCGCTCTCGGACTGTCCGCCCGGACCTCTCGCTTGGGGTTCCCGCTCGGCGCCTGCACGATGAGCTAGAGCTGCGTCACCGTCCCCACGGAACCCTGCTGGACCCTATCTTCGAGTCTCCCAAGAGCCCGCGGATCGATCGCTACACGCGCGGCGGCGATTCCGCCATCTGGACTGGTCACTATCTGGCGGCAGAGGCTTATCGCTGGGCGGTGACTGGTTCCTTCGACGCGCTGGCAAATGTACGCAGCCTCGTTGGAGCGCTCGATACGCTGGTCAAAGTCACCGGCACCGGGTTGCTGGCGCGGGTCGCCTTTCCCGCTGACTCTCCCTGGGGCGCCCCGGTTCTTGAGGAAGAGCAGCACCACGGTTCACATCAAGCTGAACTCTCCGGGCGACGCTTCGTCTGGATCGGCAATACTTCTCGAGATCAGTATCTCGGCGTCTTTTTCGGTCTGAGCGTCGCCTTCGAACATGTGGTCGATGTAGAGATTCGCGACCAGATTCGCGCTGTCGTTACGCGAGCTCTTGAGTTCTTACTCGATCAGAACTGGGCCGTCCGCGATCCTGACGGCTCGACGTCGACCGTATTCTGGCAGCGCGTCGACCAGCGCCTCGCCCTGCTCCAAGTCGGTCGCCAGGTCAACGACGAGCGCTTCTCTCGGACGTACCGGGACGAGCGTTTCTTAGGATCTTTGTCGATCGGCGTACCGATCGCCGCCGAGGTCGTCGATGCACACTCGTCGTACTTCAAGTTCAACTTGGTCGCCCTGGGCATGTTCTGCCTCATTCGCTCGGAACTCTCGGATACCCATCGTCGTCGGTACCTGGACGCCTACAGGCTGTTTCGCCGAACGACCGACGATCACGGCAACGCCCACTTCAACTTGATCGACCGTGCAATCGAGGGGCCCGACGCCCGCCGCGACGCCGAGACCCGCGACCTATTGGCCCAGTGGTTGCGCCGCCCGCGGAGAGACTGGTTCGTCGATCTTCGCAACGAATTGCCCGCTTGCGGCGACAACCGAGCCTGCTCCCAGATTCCGGTCGACCGCCGGGTCAACACGGATTTTCTGTGGCAGCGCAGCCCCTTTCAACTCTCCGGCGGAGGAGGCGGTTTCATCGAGACGGCCGGCGTGGACTTCCTGTTGCCCTATTGGATGGGGCGCTTCTACGGCGTCGTGCAGGCCTAACCGAACGGGCGGCACGTGGTAGGATTTTGAGGGTTTTCTTGAGGCCCTAGTTCATGAATCGATCCCTGTTGCTCGCACTCCTTTCCGCAGTCGTCCTGTCGGCGCAAACCGTTCCCCAAACCAAGGACGCCGTTGCGCGTCCAGGCGGCGTGTTGCCGGGGAATCCCGAGATCGCCCTCGTCAAGATTGCGGGCGGCTTCAAGGATCCCACCAACGTCGCCAACGCCGGCGACGGCTCGGGCCGCATCTTCGTCGTCGAGCGCGTCGGCCGCATCCGGCTGGTCCGCAAAGACGGCTCCGTGCAGAAGGAACCGTTCCTCGACCTCACCAACATCAATCCGCTCGGCAACGACGTCCAAACGGGTTTCGTCGAGCAGGGCCTTTACGCGATCGCCTTCCATCCTCAGTTCAAAAAGAACGGTTACTTCTACGTCCACTACGCCTCGCTGCCGTTCAACGGCGACGGCGTCATCGTCCGGTTCCAAGTCGACAAGAAGAGTCCCAACGTCATGACACCGGAGCGGACCAACCAAACCGCCAAGGTGCTCATGCGCATCCCCCAGCCCTACTACAACCACAACGGCGGCCAGATTGAGTTCGGGCCCGACGGCTACCTCTACATCGCTTCCGGCGACGGCGGCTGGGAAGGCGATCCGTACGAAGCCGGTCAAGACCTTTCGACGCTGCTGGGAAAGATGCTGCGCATCGACGTTGACGTGGAAGACGACACGATCCCGTACAAGATTCCCAAAGACAACCCGTTTGCCTCGGCGTCGAAGGAGCAACTGATGGTTCTCTTCGGCATCACTGAAGAGCAGTTCGGCCGCATCAAGACGCGGTCACGACCCGAGATTTGGTCCTACGGTCTACGCAATCCTTACGAGTTCTCTTTCGATCTCGAGACCGGCGACATGTACATCGCCGACGTCGGCCAGAACCACTGGGAAGAGATCGACTTTCAACCAGCCTCGTCGAAGGGCGGCGAGAACTACGGCTGGAACCGCGTGATGGGCACGCACTGCTTCCCGGCCACCGGACCCGACGACGAGTGCGCCATGCTCGGGGTGCTTCCGGCGGGCGAGTATCCGCACGAGATCCCCTATCCCGGGGCTGAGCCTCTTGATGAAGGCACCGGCTGCTCGATTGAGGGCCTCGGCGTCTCCAACTATGGCGGCATGAAGGGCGTCTATCTAGTCGGCGATTGGTGCTCCGGTCGGGTCTTTGGCCTCGGGTGGGACTCCGACAAATGGATCCTCGACGAGCTGATCCAGACCAGCCTCCAGTTCACCGCCGGCGGCTACGACGAAGACGGCAACGTTCTCGCTGTCGACTGCAACTGCTTCTATACCTCCGACCAAGGCCCGGACGCCAACCCGCCCGGTTCGCTCTGGCGCGTCATGGCCGCCGCCGACGTGCCTGAAGGCGCTGAAGTCGCCCGCATCGTCACTGGCGCTGCAACTGATGGAGGCTCCGATGAAGCCGGCCCGGTGACTCTGAAGCACCCGCTCGACGATTCGCCGATCACGATCCCGGCCTCGGCCCAAACCGATGAGGTCAAGACGTTCCTCGCCTCGGGCTCGAACCCGCACGCAGGCGACGCCTCCTCCGTCGACGACGGCAAAGCGCTTTACGGGCAGTGGTGTGCAAGCTGCCACTTGGCGGACGGCACGGGCCGCATGGGTTCGAACCTGGTGGATGAGACCGTGCGCTATCCGCGCGTCGCATCGACCGTCGGGTTCTTCGAGGTCGTCCACTCCGGCGCCACCGGCGCGATGCAGGCCTTCGGCGATCGCGTCTCCGCCGACGAAATCCTCAAGATCGAAGCCTACGTTGAGACGCTCGGGCAGTAGGTCTAGACCGAACGCCAGTCGGTTCCCACCCGCAGGTCTCCCGGTCGTCCCATCGCCAGCTCGGCGCATCCGCGCAGTCTGCCGCGCCAGATAGCAAGGTCATACAGCGTAAGGAGCGCCGCGTCCGCCAGCCTAGTGGGTTCGGCCCCGCGGACGCGCTGTATCTTTCGCCGCCGCTTTCGAACGGAGAGGGCGCCGATCACCGTCGCGACGAGGGCGGCAGCGATGGGCCCGCCCGCCACCGCCGCGCCCAACACGCCCACAGCCTTCATTCCGACCGTCTTCGCGGTCCCTCCGTGTAACCGGTGCGGTACGGCGTCGCTCGCCGTGCGCAATCGTTGCTGGTAGAGTTCGAACCAATATCCGTTGCGTAAGTTACGACGGAAGAGTTCGCGCCACGTGTCGCATGCCGAGTCATGCTGGGCCACCAAATGGTCGATAACCCAGACCCGGCGACCAGACTCGAATAGCCTGCGGCCCAAATCGATGTTCTCGGTCGCTGCTAAGGCTTCGTTAAACCCGCCGACCGCCTGTAGCCCCGCGCGCTCCACGAGTACGCAGCCGCCCGGGTAGAAGCCCCAACCCGGCGTCTGCCGATGATTAACCTCGAAGTGGATGCTCAGCAGCTTCCGCACGACGCTCCGGTGAGCGGCCTTGCCGTTTGCAGCGACCTCGCTGGTCCGACCGGCGACCGCGCCGGCGCCCACGGACAATCCCTCCGGGACAGCGCGCCGTAAGAAGTTGGGATCGACCGCGCAATCGCCGTCGAGAAATAGGACAAGTCTGGATTCGGCTGCTCGCCAACCCAAGTTGCGCGCTCCGGCAGCCGTTCGGAATTCCGAGTTGTACCGCAGCACCTTGAAGCCAGCGTCTACAGCCCGAACCGTACTCCCGTCCGTCGATTCTGAATCGACGTAGATCTTCTCCAGCAGCTCTGCAGGGTAGTCCATCGCATTGACCGCAGCCAGACAGCGCACCAGCCGGGCGCCTTCATTCCGACCAATGACCACCACGGACACGGTTTCGCGAGAGACTCCTTCCGTCGACGCGCTCCCGTGCGCCGGACCAACAAGCTGCTCAGGCGTCATGGAGCCGAGCCCTCTCCCGTGGACCGCCAGTCCGCGCTCGTCTGAAACGCGCCGGGTATTCCAACGGCTCGCTCCGCGAGGTAGCGTAAGCCGCCGCACCAAACAGTGAAGTCGTAGTAGGCCAACAATAGGCCGTCCGTCACATCGGCGCTCGTGCCCCGGACTCGGCGAATCTTCCGCATGCGCTTCCACAGCGACGCAGCCGCTGCCGCGCCGAGTCCGAACGTCGCACCGCCAGGACCAGCCAGGGCGGCTCCGAACAAGACTGCGGCCAGGCCCGGCGCAGCCTTCCACCCGGCGCTCGTGCGCATCTCGGCTGGGGCGTCCGTTTCGGTCGTCGGTCGTCGGTCGGCGTTGTAGCGTTCGAACCAGTAACCGTTGCGAATATTCCGGCGGAACAGCTCGCTCCAAGACTGGACTCCTGAGTCATGGTCCGCAATCGTTCGGTCCACGAACCAGACTCCCCCAGCGCTCTTCGTCAGACGCCAGCCAAGATCGGTGTTCTCCGTCGCCGCCAGTTCCACGTTGAAACCTCCGACCTCCACGAGCGCGGTCCGCTTCACCAGCGCGCAGCCGCCGGTGTAGTAGCTCCAGCCCGGCTGTGCGGTTCTGTTGATCTCCCAATGCAGAGCCAGCGTGCGTCTCTTAGCGCACGAGTTGGCTCTCACCTCGCGAATACGGCCGCAAATTGCGGAAACTCTCTTGTCGAGAATACAACTGACCGCGTGTCGTAGAAAGTCGGGATCGACCGCGCAATCTCCGTCCAGGAATAGAACGAGATCAGAACCGGAAGCCCGCCACCCCAGATCGCGCGCTCCCGCCGCCGTCCGAAAGGCGGCTCGATAGCTCAGGACCTTGAAGCCCGCCTCGGCCGCCTGTTCCACGCTCCGGTCATTGGACTCCGAATCGACGTAGATTTTCTCCAGCAGCGTCGCCGGATAGCGCATACGGTTCACGGCTTCCAAGCATTTCGTCAGCCGCTTGCCCTCATTCCGCCCGATCACCACGACCGACACGGTTTCGCAAGGCAACTTGAAGGGAGATCCGCCGAATCCCTCCGGCAGCGGAATGAGACGTGCAGCGGTCACTGCGCTGAACCTCGCTCCGGCGACCGCCAATCCGGCCCAGTGCGGAACGCCTCTGGCTTTCCAATCATTTGGCCCGCGACATAGCGTAGTCGTCCGAACCAGATGAAGGTCTCGTAGGCTCCAAGCAGCACGGCATCGAGGAGGTTGGAGGGGCGTTCGCCTTTCGCTTTCCGTACGAGGCGTACCCGCTTTCCCAGTGCGATCGTCGCTGGGACGACTGCGCCGAGCACCAGACCCATGGCCCCTTGGAGCGCCCATCCTGCGAGTGCCGTACAGACTACCGGTGCAGCCTGCCGAACGGCGGTTGTGCGGGCTGCGGTCGTGATGGGCTTACCAGCCGCTTTGGGCATCCTGCTCAACCGTTCAAACCAGTAGCCGTCTCTCACTCCGTGCCGGAAGACTTCCGCCCAGGTCTCCACCCCCGAGTCGTGTATCACCATCGGCCTGTTCAGGTACCAAACATTCCCGCCCTGCTGAATCAGGCGTCGACCTAAATCGTTGTTCTCGGTCCCCGCGAGATCGACGTCGAATCCCCCGACTTCTTGGAGCGCAGCCCGCTCAACCAATCCGCATCCGCCGCGGTAGAAGCTCTTGCCCTCTGAACCCCTCAGAGCAACTTCCCAATAGACGCCTAGACAGCGACGGGCGGCGTGGGGAGCTTGCAGACTCTCCCGCACCTCTCCATTGACGGCCACGGCTTTGTCGCTGAGACATCGCTCTATGGCATGTCGGAGGAAGTCCGGATCGACAGTGCAATCGCCGTCGAGAAACAGTACGAAGCGTGATCCGGCCGCGCGCCAGCCCAATTCTCGCGCACCGGCTGCTGTTCGAGATTCCGACTGGTAGTGCAGGATCTTGAAGCCCGCTTGCGCTGCTCGCCTCGCACTCCCGTCCGACGATTCCGAATCGACGTAGATCTTCTCCAGCAGGGTCGCCGGGTAACGCATCGCGTTGACCGCGGCGAGACAACGCACCAGCCGCGCCCCCTCGTTGCGTCCGATCACGACCACGGACACCGTCTCGCAAGGCAACCCAAGCGAGGCCGTGCGCGGCTCACGCGGCAGAGGTACAAGTTGTTCAGCAGTCATCGCGTCCGAGAGGTGGGGGGACGCAGCGTGTAACCGGCCGTACACCGATCATACGGTGAATACCTTAGATGTCAATATGTCTCCACCCTACCGGGTTGGCGTGGGACCTTAGGGCCTTGCGGAAACGCACAAAACTCCATGTCGATAACAGGCGGAACCGTTAAGATAGAAGAAGGTGACGGCTGCATCCGCAACCCGGCTGATTCTCTGTCTCGCGACGATTCTTGTCGCCGGGGCCGCCTTTGCCGCGCCGCCCGATCCAGACCCGGCGAAATCGAAGAAACCTGTCGCGAAAGCGAAGCCGGTCAGTGAGATCGAGAAGGCGATCAGCGTCTTTCGCATCGAAACCGCCAAGTTGGATTCGGCTACGCTCTCGGCCGGCGGACATTCGAACAAGGCCTCTTGGAACCCGTTCGCGGACTGGCATGGTCGGGTATACGAGTACATCCGTAACAATGCGTTTGACGCCGTGCCCCACGAGGTCGTCCAAAATGGGGGCGACCGCAATATCCTGCGTCGGAATCAGTACGGAATCTCTGTCAGCGGGCCGTTGACGATTCCCAAGCTCTACGACGGCTCGCGCAAGACGTTCTTCACGTTCTCGTTTGAAGGCACGCGCGAGAAGGTGGGCCGCTCCTACTTGCGTACGTTGCCCACCGGGCCGCAACGCTCGGGCGACTTCTCGGACTTGGTCAACAAGTCCGGGGCTCCCGTCTCGATATTCGACCCGGCCTCGACGAGCGCCAACGCCGGATTCGACCCCAGCCGCGACGTCTCCCAGGGGAACCTCGAGTACAACCGTGAGCCTTTCGCCAACAACCGCGTTCCGCTCAGTCGCCTGGACCCCGTGGCTGTGGCCGCGGCTGAGTTCTACCCGCTGCCTAATACTAATATTGGCCCCTTTCTCCAGAACAACTACTGGTCGAACCCGGCCGAGTTGAACACGCCGGACGGTTTCATCGCCAAGCTGGACCACCAGCTGTTAGAGCGTCACAAGGTCACCGTCGACATGGCGCATTCCCGAGGGTTCTCCGGGCAGCCGCGCATCTACTCGACTGCCGCCAACCCTGGCTATCCCGACCGCGACTTCCTCAACCGTCGCATGCAGGTCCGCGAGACCTATGCGATCTCTCCTTCGACAATCTACGAGGGGTCGTTTGAGGCCCAGTCACGCGAGATCGACACCCTTACCCGCGCGTCCGCGGTCAATCTCCCCGGCGAGATTGGCCTTCAGGGCGTCTCCGGCGACGTCTTTCCGATCTTGCGTATTGCGGGCTCGTACGGCATGGGGGCTCCGTCGGGATCGTTCATGCGCAACGTCTGGAATACGTATGAGGCGGAAAACAGCTTCTCCTACCGCAGCGGCAAGCACTCGTGGCGGTTCTCGAATCAGATCAGCCGCCATCAACTCAACACCCGGGAACTGGAATCGCCCTCCGGCGAAGCTCTCTTCAACACGGCGCTCACAGGTCTTCCGGGAATCAACAACACCGGCAGCGGCTTCGCCAGTTTTCTGCTCGGTCAGGCCTATCGGGCCGAGGCGACGGACCAGCCCCAACCGGCGTATCTGCGTCGCACGGTCGTCGACAATACCATCGCCGACGAGTTTGAAATCTCACCGAAACTGACGGCGACGATGGCCTTTTCGGTCGACATCTCGACTCCGCGCGTGGAGCGCTATAACCGCCAGTCCACCATCGACCTCGACGTGGTCAACCCGGCGAATCAGTTGCCGGGCGCCCTCGTTTTCGCTGCGCGCGACGGCTACGATCGCGGCTTCCAACCGACGCGATTCGAGTTTGAACCGCGCCTTGGCTTTGCCTGGAGTCCGACCGCCAAACGGGACACGGTGATCCGCGGCAACTTCTACCTCTACTTCACCGACATTCCTTTGCGGGCCGGGGATTTCGGCACCCAGGGGTTCAGCGCGATTCGCCAGCCGCTGTCGCCCAACCGCCAGCTTGAGCCCGCCATCCGGCTCGCGGACGGATTCCCCGCCCTGGGTTATGCGTTGCCCGTCTTGCGCGGGGACGCCGTCAACGGTGCGGATGCGGACTTCGTGCCGGCAACCCGTGCGCAGCCTCGCTATACCTATACGCGATTCAGTTTTGAACGGCGACTGCCTGCAGGCGTTACGGTGCGAGCCGACGCTCGTTCCTACCGCGGCAAGAACATGCTCATCGGGGGCCAGGTCTTGGGCCTCAACAACGTGCCCACCGAGGCGCTCGGTTTCCGCGACCAATTGAACAACGAGTCTTTCCGCGCCCAGTTGCGGCCTTTCCCGCAGTTCCAAAGGATCTCGACCGACAATCAGTACCCGGGCGGCCGATACCTTTATGACGTCGGCGATTTTTCGGTCGAGAAGCGCACTGGCCAAGGGCTCTCGTTTGATCTCTCCTATCAGCTTCGTCGGCGCTGGGACGATTACTCCGGTCCGGGTGTTCAAGACGCGCTGAATCGCGAATTTTCCTGGGCGCGTTCGCGCGGCAACCGACCGCGCCGGTTCTCCATGAGCTACGTATACGAACTGCCTTTCGGCGACGGCAAGGCGCTCATGAGCCGTCCCGGCGTCTTCAGCAAGATCCTGGGCGACTGGTCGGTGTCCGGCTTCACGACCTGGCTCTCCGGCGACCCGATTGTGCTTGAGCCTGAATTCAATAACACCGGGGGCATCGTCCCGTACCTGCGCGTCAACTCCATTGCGGGGGTTGATCCGCATGTTGAGAATCCCGGACCCGGCGCGTGGTTTAATGTCGCCGCCTTTGCGCACCCGGACGACTTCACGCTGGGCGACGTACCCCGGACGCACCCCACCTTGCGGAATCCGAGCTGGCAGAACCACGACTTGGCGGTGACCAAGCGCGTGCCCTTGCCGTCCGAGCAAACCCTGGAATTGCTTTTCCAGAGCTTCAACTTTCTGAATACGGCCAACTGGAACGATCCGGACGCAACCATCGGGACCGCCGCCGCGCCGAACCGGAATGCCGGAAGGATCATCGGTTCGCGCGGCGGGCGCGTTCTCCAGTTGGGCGCTCGCTATAACTTCTGACCGACTCCTGATGCGTCTGCTTCCTGCATTGGCCGCGAGCTGCTTGCTCTGCGGGTCTCTTTCGGCGTCTTCGGCGCTGCGCGTTGCTGCGTGGCCGGAGCCGGACGCGGAACTCGATGAAGAACTGTTGACGGCGGACCAGTTCCACGCCTGGTTGGAGGGACGGCCCGTCGCCGTGATTTCGGCTCGTGGACCTGGGCAGCCGCTCGTACTGCTCGTCGTCATCGACTGGATCGGAGACCTCAACCGCATCGACCGAGCCAAGGAAGTCCTCGCGGACCGCTTTCGCCGTCTTGATCCGACCTGGCGTGTCGCTCTCCTGCGCGCGCAGGACGGGTTGGACGTGCTCCAGGAACCCACGGCGGACGGTGCGCTGCTCACGGAGAAGTTGGCGGAGGCTCAGACGACCGGCTTCGCCGGTCTGCTCGACGCCATCGAGCCTTCCGCGCGCATCGCGCACCGCACGCTGGAAGAAGCCGACGTGCGGGCCGCCGTCCTGTTTATCACTGACGGCTCGATTCGTCAGTACCGCAACGACTACACGGCCCCCGTCGTCAATCCCTCGGATCGTCGCGACCTGAGTCGCCGATTCGGCAACGCCATCATCCAAGAGAAGATCGCCGCCCTCTCCGACGCCGTCGCGGGTTTCGCGGCTCCGCTCTACTTCGTCCATCTGGAAGAGCGCCAGCTGCCTGATGACCAGGCCTACCAGAACGGGCTCGCCGAGATCGCCCAGCAAGCCGGCGGAGAGGCTCGTTTTGTGCGCGGCGTGGCTGATGTGGATGCCGCTCTGCGAACCGTCCTCGATCGGATCGCTCAAACCTACGCGGTCACCCTGCGGACTCCCGCGAATCTCCGCGGATCGGCCAAAATCCGAATCGAGGCCGATTCCGGACAAAAATTGGCTCACCGAGAGAGCTTCACCTTCGTCCAAGACAAGAAGCGGAAAAAGAAGTAGGCCGCTCGAATCGGATACGATCTTAGGTAAGTCCATGGCGAAGTTGAAAGCGAAGAAGAAGACCGAAGAGTCGACGTTCCATCCGCCGCAGAAGTGGTTCGCCCCTGTCTTGGCCGGATGGCTTGTTCCCGGCGGCGGGCACTTCTACTTCAAACGCTGGAACCACGGCGCCCTCGTGGCGGCGTCAGTAACTGGGATGTTCGTCTTTGGCCTGATGATGCGCGGCCGGATGTTTACGCCGGAATCAGGGAACCTGTTTACGACGGTGGTCACCTACGGCGGATACATCGGCGACGTTGCCAGCGGGGTACTCTACTTCCTGGCCGGCTGGCTCGGGTATGAGCAGCCATACTTGGCCTCTCCTCAAGCCGACTATGGAACGAAGTTCTTGGTTTGCGCCGGGCTTCTGAACATTCTTGCGATGGTGGACGCCTACGAGATTGCCGTCGGGGAGAAGTCGTAGCCATGTACTTGAACCTCTCGCACTTGGAAGTCGCACTGTTGTTCGCCCTCTTCACCGCCGTGGTGATGGGCGTGGTGGGGCGAGAGACCGACCAGGAACGGCTGCGCTACGGCGTCTACGTCTTCGGTTGTTTTCTCGGCGCGATCTTCGGGCTCTCGTGGCTCATGTACCTGGGCCACGGCTAGCGTTCCGCAGGCCCGTCAAATAAACATCTCTTCATCGAGCGTGGCTTGATCCACGGACGAACGCGACTTGCGGGGGCCCAGGTAGGACAGGATGGCTGCTATGGCCGCCGCGATCCCGCGAATCTGTTTGACCGGACCTAGGATCGTGGTTTGTACGGCCTCGGTCGTCTTGTCGACTCGATCGATCTGGGTCCGGGCGCTGACTTCAAACTCGTCCACCAGCTTGTCGATCTTGTCGATTTGTTTCTTGCTCGTCTCGCTGATTGTACGGACGTTCTCAAGAATCTCCGTCGACTGTTTGCTCGCTTGTTGCAGAGCCGATTCGGCGGTATCGGCGAGCGGCTCGAAGCGGTCGAGGAAGACGTTTGTGCGGCCCTTGATCTTCACGACGGCGACGGCGACGACGACCATCGCAATCATCGAAATTGTCAAGGCGACGGCAGCCACGCCCGTGAAGACCGTCATCAGCTCAAGCAGTTGCTGTTGATCCATGGCGAATGCTCGGAGCGGCCCTATACGGCGGGATCGGCGTCGGGGCCGGTAGCCTCGCGGTAGGCGCGACGACCGGCTTCCAGGGCAGCTGCCAGTTGGTCTCGTTGACTGCCGACCGCGCTTCGGCCGCGTCCCACGGCTTCGTCGGCTCGCTCTCTGAGTTCGTCGCCGCGGCGTCGGACGTAGTCCCGTCCGCCGTTGGCGCGGTCGCGTAGCTCGCGCCGCGTCTCTTCACCGGATTGGGGGGCCAGCAAGACGCCGAGGGCGGCGCCGACGCCGACGCCAAGCAGTAAATAAGGGAGATTTGAGTCCGCCATTTTCAACCTCTGCGAAGGTGATGGTATCACAGTCAATCTAGGGTTCCGGGGGGCTCCAGGTCGCCGATCAACTCCAACAAAACGCCTCCGACGCTCTTGGGATGGACAAAGACATATCGATAGTTTTCCGCTCCGACTTGAGGCTGGTCGTGGATGAGACGGAGCCCTTTGGCGCGAGCCGCGGCCACCGCTTGATCGAGGTCCGGGACGCGGACGGCGACGTGATGGAGGCCCTCCCCGCGGCGCTCGATGAAGCGTGCGATCGTTGATTCGGACGAAGTCGGTTCGAGGAGTTCGATGCGCGCGTCTCCGGCGGGCAGCATGACGACCTCGACATTCTCGTGTTCGACGCGAATACGCGGAGAGGCCTCGAATCCAAAGGCTTGGTAGGCGCCGACGGCTTGGTCAATGGAGCGAACGGCTACGCCCAAATGATCGAGGCGAGGAGCGTGGTCGGCGAAGGGCGCGAGTGTCTCCGCAACGAAGGCGTAGGGGTTGGTCTCGCCGGACAGAGCCCCTTGTGCGGCTTGTTCTAGTTGGGCGGGAGGGGCGAGGCGAGGGATTAGGAGACTGCTGATTCCCTGGGATAGACCTGCGGAAATCCGGTCCTGCCAGTAGCGCTCCAAGGCTTGGGGGCCGCTTCGACGCTGCTCTAGAGCGGTGATCAGATCGTCAATGCCTTGGCCTTGTTCGGCTGTGGTGCGCACGATGGTCGGAGAACTCCCGTCAGCCGGGCGGAGCGACAATGCACTTTCCAGTTGCTGCTCGGCTCGGTCGGCGCCCGGCAGGTCGCACTTGTTGAGAGCAAATACCTGCGCAATTTCCATGACGCCGGCTTTGAGCGCCTGGACTCCGTCACCCATGTTTGGAGTGAGGACGAGGGCCACGGTTTCCGCGAGACCGACGACGTCGACTTCCGCTTGGCCCACGCCGACGGTCTCAATGAGGACGACGTCTCGGCCGGATGCTTCGAGGGCTGTGACGACGTCGGCGGCGGTTGCGGAGAGGCCGCCCAGCGAGCCACGGGCGGCCATGGAGCGAATAAAGACGTCGGAGTCTGAATCTCGATCGCTCATGCGTACACGGTCGCCGAGAACAGCTCCGCCGGTGAAGGGACTGGAAGGATCGACGGCGAGGACGGCGACGCGGCGGCCCTGGGCCGAGAACTTCTGTGCGAGGGCGTTGACCAACGTGCTCTTGCCGGAGCCAGGGGCTCCGGTGACGCCGATACGCCAGGCCGGCTTCGCGTGCTGGAAGAGCGCGGCGAGGAGGGGCTGAGATTCGGAGCCACGATTCTCGATTTCGGTCAAGGCGCGAGCCAGAGCGCGGCTGTCGCCTTGGCTGATACGGTCGGCCCAAGCTTCGATTTCGGCCAAGGAAGGCACGAGACTATTGGAGCATGTGCGGCCTGTCCGGCTGTGTCAGGTCGTGTCAGGTTCTGACATTTTGGGGCGAAATCGAGGCTGTAAGTTGTTGATCATCGTCGGCTCGTGTCGTGTGGCTGACGTGTTTTTTTGCGTAAGTCTTTTGTCCTGAGCCTCCCATCAGGTTGTCAGGCTGGAGATGATTGAAGAACGTCGACGCGGCCCTGCCGGAGGCGCGCTACGCTGCACTTGTCTCCACCTGCCCCTAGGGTAGTAGGCGGGTGCAAGCGGGGGCGGCTACGGGACTGGCTCGAGTTCCAATGAACCGGGCGCCGAGGCCGCCCGGATGGTCGAGGAGAGCGCCCGGCCTTTCGAGTTCGAGAGCTCTAGGATTCTTGAGCGTCCAGCTGGGCTGTGGACAAATCGCGGGCGGGCTCTATTCCACCTGCGATCCAGTGCGCGGGCCATGCTTAGATGCCGCTTGCATCTGGACGCCGTCGTGGTGAAAGCCCATCTGCTGGAGAACTTGTTGGAAGCGAGGCTCGTTGTGGAGGGGCTCAAGGCCGGGATCGACGGCGGTGTAGACCATGTTGTACGGGCGCAGTTCCATCCCGGCTTCCAACTCGGTGACGGCTTCGTCGTTCCTTCCGAGCAGCGTGAACCACCAGGCCCGGTGATAGGGGTTGTTGCCGATCCGAGCGCTTGCATTGGGAATGTGAAGGAAATAGTCGAGACCGGCTTGCCACCCCTCGCTCTCCAGCTTGGCCATGGTCGGGGGAAGGGAGTTCTGCCAGGGTTTCCACTGTCGGAAGACATCCCCCATCGCCTCTTTGTGGCGCCCGGTGAGGAACAGGGAGCGACTCCGGAATTCCCAAGCTCCAGTCGAGTCGTACTCGAGGGAGATGGCGTCATTGGCGGACTGGATGCTTTCGGGGTAGCGCTTCAGGAGGTAGAGAATGACCGCTTTGTTCGTGTGTGCTCCGGCCGAATAGGGAGAGGCCGCAACGACTTTCTCCGCTTGCTCCAATGCCTCCTCCAGCCGACCGTTGACGGCCAGGCTGTGGGAGTACCAGCGACGGGTCCGAGTGTTCGAGGGCTCCAGTTCAAGCGCCTTCCGGAGGTGTTCGGCAGACTCTTCCCACTTCCACTCCAGCGACTCAAGCGTGTAGCCGAGCGTGGCTTGGCAATCGGCGCAATTCGGATCTAATTCAACTGCGCGTCGTGCCGCCCTGAGCGACGCCTGACGGCCCTTCGGGTTCATGAGGGCGAATGCGAGCGCTGCATGCGCTCGTGCGTGGTTTGGATCAAGTCCAATGGCTTGGCGGAAGTGGACCAGCGACTCCTGGCGTGGTCCCCACGACTGTTTCGAGAGCAAGACCATGCCCTGCTCGTAGGCGGCCTCGGCCTCTTCATTGACAGCGGGCTCGTGAGGGGTTGACTGGAAGGACAAGAAGACCAGGGCCGCGACTGCACCGACCGCGCCCAGTGCGACCCAACGCCACCGTCGAGGAGGCTGGGTTGGTGCGGCGACGATCGGCTCTGTGGGGACCGCGATCCGGTAACCCATGCCCGGAACGGTCTCGACATATTGGCGTGCTGAGTCGAGGGCGGAAAGCGTCCGTCTCAGATCGGAGACAACCTTGGTTAGGTTGGATTCTTCTACTGATAGATCAGGCCAGAGTCGGGCGAAGAGTTCGTCCCTCGAGACAACTTGCCCCTCCGCCCTAATCAGGATCGCGAGCGCCTCCGCGGCACGCCACCCCAACTCGATCGTGCGTCCGTCGGCTTCAAGAGTATGGCCGGAGGCGTCCACTGTGTAGCGGCCTAGTCGGAATCGGGCTGAATGTGGGGCGCTCAAGGACTTTGGTTGCGTTATCAGCAGCTTGGCGCGATCAGTCTAACACCCGAGGGAGCGAATTTCAGACGGATTCAGACGGATTCAGCTGAGCGCATTGTGATTCCTGCGGTCTCGAATGCACACTCGGCACGTTATGCGACTCCTTCTTCGCCTCTTGCTCTCTTTATCTGTTACAGCGGCTCTTTCACTTCTCGGCCTCCTCGCCGCGCCCAAGGGCCTGGGGTTGGGCGCTGGGACATACGTGACTTCGTCTCGGTTATTCGAACCCAATGACGGGACCCTCGACCCGCGGGTGTCTTTCTTCTTACGCGGGCGAGCTTATCACGCCTTCATCCAGCCGGACTCCGTCGTGTACACGTGGTTTGATCGCATCGATCCAGACCCCGCGGTCCCCCACGGTCGTCCGCGTTGGAGGCGAGATGCGACGATCCGGATGAGTCTTGAGGGCGGAGACTCGACGGCTGCAGTCCAGGGGGAGGAGCCGTCGGGCCACTCGGCATACGAGCGAGTGCGAACTCGTTCAGCCTACGTGGGTGTTGATGTGGAGTACTATCTGCGGGGCGATCAGCTTGAGCACGATTTTCTGGTGCAGCCGGGAGCTGACCCGGGTGTGATTCGGATGCGCTTCGACGGGGTCGATTCCGTCGATCTCTCTGAAACCGGGGACTTGCTCCTCGTCTCTGGGGAGCACACACTCGTTCAGCAAGCGCCGTTCGCCTACCAAGGCGATCGTGACGCTCCGCAGCGAGTGGAGGCGGTATACCAGCTCAGCGACGATGGAGCCGTCGGGTTCAAGGTAGGCGCTTATGACCGTGGTCGGACTCTAATCATTGATCCGATCGCCTGGACGACATATGCGGGCGGCGACGGGGTCGAGTTTCCGATTGCCGTAGAAGCGGGGCTTTTCGGCGAGTCGACAACGCTCATGCTCTCCACTTCGGCTGACTTTCCTGTTACCGAAGCAGGCATCTTGATCAGAAAGGGGATGACGTCAACGAAGCATCTGATAGCAAGGACTGAGCGGGCAACCTCCGACCGGAAGCTTCCTCGCAAGAAGAAGAAGCCGGGTGGGAAAGTAGCCAAGGCGAGCAAGAAAGACAGTAACGGATTCCTGGACCCTCTTGCTATGAGCACCCAAAAGGCTGGAAAGACGAAAGGGATGCCAGCGTGCTCCCCAAGCGCGAGCCGAGGCGTGGGTCAGAGCCTCCCCGGCGGTGACGTTCGTGACCTGGTTTTCCTTGGAGGGGCCGGTAATCCAACAGAGGAAGAAGGAGCGGTGGGGAGAGCCGATGGGTACCTGGAGATGCTTGACTGGAATCGGGGCTCGCCGATTCGGCTCTCGTTCTGGACGATCGGGAGTGATCGGAACGACGGGGTCCTTGCGGTGAAGCCAGTCTGTTCCGGAGGACGCCCGTGGGTCTTTGTTGTTGGCTGGGCGGCTGGGCCGCTGAACTTCCCCTTCCCGCCGTCGCAACCCTACTCAGACAGTTTCGATGTCTATGTGGCCGTGTTCGCGCTTGAGGACGTGCCGGGCGGTTCGCTTACTGTTGTTCCCGTCGCGTACACATATGTCGGGGCGACACCGGCTTCGGAGACCCCCCAGGCGGTCGATTGCATTTTGAACCGCAACGGTACTTTGGACCTCTCGATTGTAATGGATCGAGACAACAGCGACTTCTTTCTGGCGAACGTCGGATACAACATACCGAGCCGGCGATTTGATCAGGAGCCCCCGGAACCGCTCGCTGTGAACTTCCGGCCTCGAAAGCTACGAATCGCCAACGGTGCGACCTATGTCGGCGGTCGCACGGGCGATGGAAGCATCGGGGTTGGAGTCTTCCCAACAGGGGCTCCCGGAGCCGCTCCTGCAACGACGGTTATAGGATCGCCTGGCGCGAACCTCGTTGACATTCAGGCGGGTCCGGCAGCCGCCGGCGAGGCAACGTTCATTTGGACCGCAATGGCCGACGGCTATGAGCCGCCGACGCAGGATACCTCCTCACCGTTTCCACCGTTTGGTCCCGGAATCGGAGACCGTATCGCATTGAGTACCACCATTCGCGACGAGGATGTCTTCCAGGAAGAGCCGTTTTCGTTTCGCAAGGCATGGCTGGGCGGCGGTTCCAAGCGGCAGAGCCAACTCTCGGTCGTGAGCGAGCGGGTTCTGGGGGCTGGGACAACCGCCCTGGACGTCCGTCCCGGCGGGGCATACGTGATGGCCGGCTCTACCAGCCAAGAGGTGTTTGGTCCGGTTGACGGCGTGGAGCCTCCAGCGCCGCTTACGGAGCTTGGCGTTGTGGGCCCGAACGACGCATTCGTGCTCGGTGGGGCGATTGAGGCCGACTGGGTGCTCACCGTGACGGGGCCCGCGAACTTCGAGGTAGAGCCTGTCGCGCGCAACGGGATCGGCACCGGCTTTACCCAGCGTTTGGCTCCGGCGGGACAGACTGCCTTCGCTCCCTCGGTCCCCCTGCCCAACGACATGCTCGGGGCCGTCGCGATGCTGATCGATTCAGCGGGGGACGAGTGGCCGCTGGGACAGTTCTTCGTCGGCTCCAGCCAGATGAACTTCCACGTGCCGCCGGAGGCGTCGCCGGGCATTGCACGACTTGAGGTGCGCACCGCCGCCGGGGAGCTTAAGATCGGTGAGACCGAGATCGTTGAAATTCAGCCGAGCGCATTCACATTCGGCGGCGGCGTGGGCGCGGCGCTCTCGATTCGCATCGCGGGCGACGGTACCCGGACGGACACCAACACGATCGCCGAGCCCGAACCGGCCCTGGCGGCTGGGGATACGTTTGTGGTCAGTCAGTTCGTCACAGGCACTTCCGCCGGCAGCCAGTTCTCGGCATTCTGCGAGGGTCGGGAGATGGCGGTTCTGGGCGCGGGTCCCGCCGCGGGGCTACTCGGCGTGGAGCAGGTGGCCGTCCAGATTGATCACGATGCGTTGGGAGGTTCCGGTCCGCAGAACATCTCTTGTCATGTGGCGGTCGACGGTTTACCGTCGAACGCGTTCGGGGTGCGATTTAATCGGATGCCGTAAGGTCTCTCCGGGCTGATGCGGCGTCGAGCCAGTGGACGCTGAACCACTGGTTGGGATCGGTCCATGTTTGGGCGGATTGGTAGCCGGCTCGGGCGGCTAGAGCGCGGAAGTCGTCGAGGGAGTATTTGTAGCTGTTCTCGGTGTGCAGGCGTTCGCCTTGGGCGAACTCGATCTGGCGGCCGTCGAGGGTGGCGGTTTGGGGTTGCTTGCTCTCCAGGTGCATTTCAATGCGGCCTTTCTCTGCGTCGTAGAAGGCGTGGTGGCGGAAGTTCTCCGGCGCGAAGTTCGCGTTGAGTTCGCGGTTCATGCGGGTGAGCAGGTTGCGGTTGAAGGCGGCGGTTATGCCTTCGGCGTCGTCGTAGGCGGCCTCTAGGACTTGCTTGGACTTGGCTAAGTCCACTCCGATGAGCATCGAGCCTTTGGGGCCTACGGTTCCAATCGATGCAGCCAGGAACTTCTGGGCGGCTGCGGGTGTGAAATTGCCGATGGTGGAGCCGGGGAAGAAGGCCAGTCTCTTGCTGGCGCGGGCTAGGGCTTGATCGGGAAGAGCGATGGGGCGGGAGTAGTCGGCACAGACGGCATAGACGTCGATCTCCGGGTACTCCTCGGCGAGCTGCTGGGCGGAGGCGACGAGGTGGTCGCCGGAGATGTCGATGGCGAGGTAGGAGGGGTTGCGGTCGCGGAGGGCGTCCAAGAGGATGCGGGTCTTGAGGCTGGAGCCGGAACCGTACTCGATGAGCAGACAGTCGTCTCCGGCGAGGCGGGCGATCTCAGGAGCGGCGTCGCGGAGGATGGAGATCTCGGTGCGGGTGGGGTAGTACTCGTCGAGACGAGTGATGCGATCGAAGAGCTCGGAACCGCGCTGGTCGTAGAAGTACTTGGGGGCGATACGTTTGGGGGACGAGGTGAGGCCCTCGACGGCATCGGAGAGGAAATCGCCCAAGTCGGGGCGCAAGTCGGTGAAGTGGATCGTCGAGGTTCCTGTAGGCATGGGTAAGAAAGATTTCTAGGACCGGGCAAGACGGATCCCACTGAACTGCCAGCGGGCTTCGGGTGCGAAGAAATTACGGTAGGTGGGTCGGATGTGGTCTTGAGACGTGGCGCAAGAGCCGCCGCGGAGGACGTACTGGTTGCACATGAATTTGCCGTTGTATTCGCCGACGGCTCCGGCGGCGGCCGCGAATCCCGGGTAGGGGGTGTAGGGGCTGGAGGTCCACTCCCAGGCATCTCCGAATAGCTGCGCCGGGGTAGCAGCGTCGGCCGGGGTGGGAGCGTAGTTTTCCGTCTCGACGAAGTTGCCGGCGATCGGTTCAGGCGCCGCCGCGGTTTCCCACTCCGCCTCGGAGGGCAGCCGGGCTCCGGACCAAGAGGCGAAAGCGTCCGCCTCGAAGTAGCTGATGTGGGTGACGGGGGCGGCAGGGTCGACGGGACGGTTGCCGGCGAGGGTGAACTCGATCCACTGGCCGTCGTCGTCTTGCGACCAGTACAGCGGCGCCTGCCAGGAGTGTTCCTGGAGCGTGGCCCACCCCAGGGACAGCCAATGGCGGGGTTGGCGGTAGCCGCCGTCGTTGATGAAGGCGAGGTACTCGGCGTTGGAGACAAGACGGGAGGCGAGCGAGAAAGCGCGGAGGAGAACTTCGTGGCGGGGCGATTCGTTGTCGAAGGCGAAGACGTCGTCGGCATGGCCGATCGAGCGGACGCCGCCGGGGTAGTCGATCCAGGCGAGGTCGGGGGCGTCGGTGGAGACGATTGCACGCTCGCGGTAGACCGGCTGGAGGGGATTGCTTGCGAGGATGTGCTTGAGGTCGGTGAGGAGGAGTTCTTGGTGCTGTTGCTCGTGGTTGAGGCCGAGTTCGAGGAGGGAGAGGGCCTCGGGTTTGTCGTCGAGGGAGAGGGCGGCCATGGCCTGGTCGACGTGGCGGCGGTAGTCGTAGACCTGCTCGACGGTGGGGCGGGAGAGCAGACCGCGCTGAGCCCGGGGATGACGAGCGCCCACGGCCTCGTAGTAGGAGTTAAAGAGGTAGTTGAATTGGGGGTGAAACTCGCGGTAGTCCGGGTGGTAGGGCTTGAGTAAGAAGGTCTCGAAGAACCACGACGTGTGTGCCAGGTGCCATTTGGGCGGGCTGATGTCCTCGATGGATTGGACGACGTAGTCTTCGGTTTCGAGCGGTTCGCAGAGGCGCTCGGAGAGGGCGCGGACGCGGCTGTAACGTTCGAGAAGGAGCTTCGTCGGGGAAGCCAGGGCGGGGGAGGAAGAGAGCGACATACCAGCTGGTATCTAATTCATGTTAACGACGGATGCGGTGCGTGTAAAACGACGGGCGCCATATTTTCTGATTGTGACCTACGGGGGAATGGAACCCCCGCGGGACTGGAGCCATCTTAAGAGGTGGAGGAGACAAGTATGAACCGAATGATGATTCCGGCGGCGGCGCTGGCCGTTTGCGCGGCGGCGAGCGGGGCTGAGACGCCCACGATGGTGCGGACGACGGGCGAGGCGACGGTGAAAGCCATGCCGGACACGGCGGCGTTCCAGTTCAGCGTGGTGACCTTTGGCGCGGACGCCAAGCCGGCATCGGCGGAGAATGCAAAAAGGATCCAGTCGATCTTGAAGAAGCTCAAGGCGGAGCTTCCGAAAGACGCGGATGTGGAGACCGAGGGCTACTCGATTCAGCCGCAGAGGAAGTATCCGAAGGGTGGCGGTGGTCCGGGCGAAATCACTGGATACACGGTGCGCAACAGCGTGAGTGTTCGTATGAAGGGCGTTGACAAGGTGAGCGAGATTTTGGGCGTGGTGACCGAGGCGGGCGCGGATCAGGTGAACTGGATTCGCTTTGAGCTGGATGACCCGGATGAACTGCACGCGCAGGCGTTGCGAGAGGCGGTGACCAAGGCCCGGAAGTCGGCCGAGGCGATTGCCGGCGCGCTCGGCATGCGCGTGTTGCGGGTGGCGAGCGTGGACGAGCAAGGGACGGCGCAGCCGCGTCCGATGATGATGCAGGCGCGAGCCGCGATGAGCGAGTCGGCGCCGCCCATGGAGCCGGGTGAAGTCGAGGTGCGGGCGCAGGTGACGGTAGAGACGGAGGTTGAACCGTAGCTTTCGTGTACCCTAGCGGGCGCGATGCTGCGATATTTGCGGATTCCTCCTGCGGTCGTCTTGTTGGCGGGTATGGGGTGCTCGACGCCGGGCCCAGCGCCTGAGACCGGGGCCTCGATACAGGAGGCCCAGCCGGCGATGCCGACGCCGGTGCTGAAGGCGAAACGCACGCCGATTGAGACCGCTCGCTACCCGGTGGTGGACATCCACTTCCACGGGCGGAGCTTGGAGTCGGTCGACGATTACCAGGCGCTGGATGCGGAGATGGATGCGGTGGGAGTCGCCGCGATTGCCAGCATGGACGGCGGACGGTCGCGCCCGCTGGTAGACGATCTACAGACGGCGGCGGAAGCCGGGGGGCGGGTCGTCCATTTCGCACGACTGGACTATGACGGAATCAACGTGGAGGGTTGGTCGGAGCGTGAGGCGGAGAGGCTGCGCGACGCGTTCAAGGCCGGGGCTGCGGGACTGAAGGTTTGGAAAGACGTCGGGCTGGAGTTCAAGGATCTGGATGGGGCGTATCTGCATGTGGACGATGCCCGGTTTGACGCGATTTGGAGGGCCTGTGCTGCCGCGGGGAAACCGGTCCTGGTGCACGTGAGCGACCCGCCGGCGCGATTCCAGCCGATTGGGCCGGAGAACGAGCGGTATGAGGCGGGAATGTGGCGCGATACCGAGGAAGGAAACTTCCACGGGACTGGCGTGCCGTCAGTGGATGAGATCTTGACCCATCGAGATCGAATGCTCGAGCGGCATCCCGGGACGCGGTTCATCTTGGCGCACGTGGCGTCTTCCGGATGGGATCTGGACCGAACGTCGAAGATGCTGGACGCCTATCCGAATGCGTACGTAGAGATTTCGGCGCGTCTTCAAGAGTTGGGCCGCCAGCCGTATACGACGCGACGGTTCCTGATGGATTATCAGGAGCGAGTGTTGTTTGGAAGCGATGGAGTTCCCGGGCGGGAAGCGGATCAGTTCTGGCGTCCGCACTGGCGGTTCTTGGAGACTTACGACGAGTACTTCGATCACCCGGCGCAGATGCTGTCGCCCTTGGGAGCGCCGTTGCAGGGGCGCTGGAAGATCCACGGGGTGGGGTTGGACGACGAGGTTTTGCGGCGGATCTATTATGGGAACGCGTTGGAGCTTGTGCCGGCGCTGCGCGAAGTGGTCGAGCAGCGGCTAGGCGACTAGAAGCTCTGGGCTTCGTTGGGGCCTGGGTAGGCGTAGGTTGGGTCCTTCGCGCGGATGTAGATTGCGCCGTCGTCGAGGACGCGTACGTCGAGCGGGACGATGGTGACGCCTTGTTCGTTGATGGTTTGGGCGATGTCGCCGAGGTCGCGCGTTTCGATTCCTTCACGCGGGAGGGGAGGGCGGTTGGGGTTGAAGAAAGCCAACACGACCAGTGGCCCTGTTTGTCTTGGAACGGCGTGCCGGGGCCGAGGAAGCGGCCCACGAATTTTCTGGGGCCGGCGCCGAGGGCGGAACCCAATTCTCGGATCGGTGCTGCGGCTAGGTTGTCATGACAACGTCGGGCGGCATGGTACGATTCAAGTTGGAGGGATGTGATGGCGGCCTCGGAAACTCGGAAGGAGAAACTGGACCTTCGATTGACCGCGTCGGCGAAGCACACGCTGCAGATAGCAGCGCGTGCGGCGAAGAGGTCGGTCAGCGAATTCGTCTTGGAGAGTGCGCTTGCTCGCGCGGATGAGACTCTGCCCGATCGTCGTCGCTTCGGTCTGGACGAGGAGCAGTGGACAGAGTTTCAGGCTGCCCTCGACGCGCCTCCTCGGCCTGCTCCGCGCCTCCTGGAATTGCTCCGTGAACCGAGCGTTTTTGAGCTCGGCAGTTCTGAATGACTGACCGTCTGCGGATCGAGAAACTTGAGCGCGGACATGCCGTGGATAGTTTCGATTGCGGAGTTGAGGCGCTCAATCGTTTTCTTATCCGCTACGCTCTTGTGAATCAGAGCGCGGGAGCTGCGCAGACCTATGTCGCGCTGGCAGGAGAATCCGTTGTGGGGTTCTATTCACTGGCCGTGGGGCAGATAGAGTATTCGGCGGCTGCGGAGCGTCTGAAGAAGGGGCTGGCGCGGCACCCGGTTCCCATCATGTTGCTTGCGCGGTTGGCCGTTGCTTCGCAGTGGCATGGACGCGGACTAGGCGCAGGACTGCTCAAAGACGCCATGCTGCGGACCTTGCAGGCGGCGGACTTGGCGGGAATCCGCGCCTTCATCGTCCATGCAAAGGACGATGAAGCGCGATCGTTCTACGAGCGGTTCGATTTCCTGCCTTCGCCCAGCGACCCACATCATTTATATCGACTGCTCAAAGATATTCGCGCGACGGGATGAGTGCTTCCTGACTCGCTAGCGGCCCATCCAGCCGCCGTCGACGGGGATGGTGACGCCGGTGACGTAGTCAGAGGCCGGGGAGGCGAGGAACACGACGGCGCCTTGGAGGTCAGAGGGTTCGCCCCAGCGGGCGGCGGGGATGCGGGAGACGATGGCCGGGTTGCGGACGGGGTCGTCCTGGAGGGCCTGGGTGACGTCGGTACGGATGTAGCCCGGTGCGATGCAGTTGACTGTGACGCCCTTCGCCGCCCATTCATTGGAGAGGGCCATGGCGAGTTGCGGGATGCCTCCCTTGCTGGCGGCGTAGCTGGGGACGGTGATGCCTCCTTGGAAGCTCAGCAGGGAGGCGGTGAAGACGATCTTGCCCCAGCCGCGGGCAATCATCTCGCGGCCGAACTCGCGGGCGAGGATGAACTGGGCGTCGAGATTGACGGCGATGACGTGGTCCCAATCTTCATCGGAGAACTCGGCGGCAGGGCTGCGGCGGATGGTGCCGGCGTTGTTGATGAGGATGTCAATTTGCGGGTGGTTCTGTTTGGCTTTCGCGATGAAGTCCGTAAGCGCTTGGCGGTTGGAGAAGTCGCATTGGTAGGCGTGGAAGTTGCGGCCTTTTGCGCGGATCTCGGTGGCGGTGGGGCCGTCGTCGGCGAGGTTCTCAGAGACGCCGATGATGTCGGCGCCGGCTTCGGCGAGAGCATTGGCGTAGCCGCGTCCGATGCCGCGGTTGCAGCCGGTGACGAGGGCGGTCTTGCCTTGAAGGTTGAAGGAATCGAGTATCGACATAGCGGAGAAAGGACAGGATAGCGCGTCGATTGCTAAGGTCGTCGGTCTATGCGGCCGAGGCTTTCAGCGTTCCCCAAGTGTTGGTTGGAGGATATCTCCGAGCGTCGAATGACGGTGTTCGAGTGGATCGAGCAGGCGCGGGGGCTTCCGGCGGAGGGGCTGGAGATGTACGAGGGATTCTTCACGTCTCTCGACGGCGACTACTTGGACACGGTGGGCGAGGCGATCGGGTCCGCCGGGTTTGAGATGCCGATGCTGTGCTGTTCGCCGGACTTCACGAATCCGGACGCGGACGGGCGGAAGCTGGCCGTTGAGAAGGAAGCGGAGATGATCCGCGTGACGCGCCGGCTGGGAGGCGAGGGCGCGGTCTGCCGGGTGTTGAGCGGCCAGCGTTACCCCGAGGTGGAGCGTGCTCAGGGGATTGCCTGGTGTGTGGAATGCATCGAGGCGGTTCTGCCGGTCGCGCGGGAGGAGGGAATCGTGCTGGGGCTGGAGAACCACTACAAGGATGGTTTTTGGAAGTACCCGGAGTTTGCGCAGAAGAAGGACGTCTTCTTGGAGCTGTTGGGCGCGATCGAGGAGCGTGAATTCTTCGGCGTGCAATACGATCCCTCGAATGCGATTGTGGCCGGGGACGATCCGATTGAACTGTTGCGCGAGACGGCCGATCGGGTGGTGAGCATGCATGCGAGCGATCGCTATTTGGCCGAGGGCGCGACGCTGGAGGGGCTACTGCAGAGCGACGGTACGATCGGCTACTCGCCGGACTTAAAGCACGGCGTGACTGGGCGGGGATTGAACGACTACGATGCGATTTTCGAGATCCTGGCTAACCATGGATATCGCGGCTGGATTTCGATTGAGGACGGCATGAACGGGATGGGCGAGATGCGCGAGTCGTTGGAGTTCTTGGCGGCCAAGCGCGAGCAATATTTTGGAGGGGCGCAGTGAAGCGGTTGCGCACGGTGGTGATCGGCTGCGGGAAGGTGGCCGGCATCCATGCCGAGGCGCTGCGAGATGCGCCGGAGTCGGAGCTGGTTGGCTTCTGTGATCGCGATGTGGCGCGAGCGGAAGCCTTTGCGAAGAAATTCGGCGGGCGGGCGTTTGCTGATCTGAACGAGATGTTGCGGGAGGCGCGGCCGGAGGCGGTGGTGATTTGCACGCCGCATCCGTTGCATGTCGATGCTTGCGAGGAAGCCGCCGCGGCCGGTGCGCACGTGCTGGTGGAGAAGCCGATGGCGGCAAGCCTCGCCGATTGCGACCGGATGATTGACGCCGCAGAGAATGCAGGCGTGCGGCTGGGGGTGATTTCGCAGCGACGTTTCTACGAGCCGGTGAAGCGGATGAAAGCCGCGATCGACGGGGGCAAGATTGGGTCGCCGGTGCTGGGCGTCTTCCAGATGTACAGTTGGCGCGACGAGGCCTACTATGCCTCGGACCCGTGGAGGGGGACTTGGGAAGGCGAAGGCGGCGGCGTGCTGGTGAACCAGTCGCCGCACCAGTTGGACCTACTGCAGTGGCTGATGGGGCCGATTGAGGAGGTCAGCGGGTACTGGGCGAACGTGAATCACCCGTCGGTCGAGGTGGACGATACGGCGGTGGCGACGATCCGGTTCAAGAGCGGAGGGCTCGGGGCCATTGTGACGAGCGTTTCGCAGAAGCCGGGGATTTACACGAAGGTACACATCCACGGGTCGAACGGCGCGTCGGTCGGGGTGGAGACCGACAGCGGCGCCACGTTTGTGGCCGGGGTCTCGGGTGAGGTGGATGATCCGCCGGTCAACGATGTTTGGACTGTGCCGGGCGAGGATCACTTGCTGGCAGAGTTTGAGGCCGAGGATCGGCGGCTGGCGAAGGAGCGCAGCGTGACGAAGTACTATCACGCGGAGCAGATACGGGAGTTCTTGCAGGCCGCAATAGCCGGGCGCGAGCCGCTGGTAACGGGGCGTGACGGACGGATTGTGGTGGAGATGGCGCAGGCGATCTACCGGTCGCAGGAGACGGGGCGGCCGGTGAAGTTTCCACTGAGAAGCTAAAGGCCGCGGCGAGCCATTTCAAGCCGGATGCGCTGGCGGTGCGCCTCGCGGGCGCGGGCGTCGGAGTGGTCCCATTCAAAGTCGTCGTCGCGGGCGACAAGGGTGCTGGTCCAGGCGCGGGCGAATTCGTAGACCCCGGGGGCGTCCCAGCCGTTGATGACTTCGGCAAGGATCTTTACGACAGGTATTTCGTAGTCGCGGGCGCGCTCTAGATAGTGGTCGCTGTTCATCTCCTGGACGATGCGCGCCAATGTCTGAGCTTGATCATCGGGGAGCGAGCGCAGGACGGAGCTGATCTCTTGCAGGGCATCGCGCTGGGGGGAGGAGAGAGGCTGGACGCCGCCTTCAACGACGGGGAAGGGAATTGCGCTCACGCTGAGCCTTATCGGATGTTTTGGCGGAAGTGTGAAGAAGGTTCTAGGTTCTAGGTGCTCGGAGTGGATGGAGCGTTCCTGGGCTCATGGGCGTGGATACGAACCCCGAGGAGAAGAGGAAGGGGCGGGCTCTTGCATTGCAAATCGGCCTGTGGGACAGGCGCTGCCTGTCCGAGGCGCTAGAGGCGCGGCTCGGAGGGTGGGAGGCGGGCGTAGGGTTGGGGGGTGAGGTAGGCGTCGCCGGGGCCGGTCGCGCGGCTGGGCAGGGCGGCCCAGAGGAACCCGACGACGAACAGGGCCAGGAACGGCAGCAGCGGCCAATTGCCGATGGAAGCGGTGTAGAGGAAGCCCGCCAGGAAGTAGAGTCCGGCGGCTAGGTTGGCCCAGGGGAGCTGGTTGGGTTCGACGTGGTAGATCCTCTTGGCGGTGCGCTGAAAGGGAGTTTGGACTCCCAGCAACGCCTCCAGGACGGCTTGGGTATTGCTGATGGTGAGGCCGATGCCGGCGGACAGCGTGGCGGGGAACAGGAGGGCGTCTCGCCAGGTCACGCGGCCGGTGAGCTGGCGGTGCGAGAGCAAGTAGAAGCTCGCCATGGAGCCGAATGTGGCCAGGAAGACGGGTGCGTCTAGAAGGATCAGCCACGGCTCGGGGCTGTTGAACCGGATGATTGTGGCTGGAATGAGAAGGGCCGCCAGCAGGGTCATCAACGGGTAGCTGATGTTGGCGGTGAGGTGGAAGAAGGCTTCGGACTTGACGGCGAAGGAAACCGGGGCCCGGAAGATCGTCGGCAGGAGCTTGAGGCCCGTCTGAACGAGGCCCTTGGCCCACCGCGCTTGTTGGACGTGGAAGGACGGCACGTCGTCGGGCAGCTCGGAGGGGACGGCGACGTGCTGGAGATAGACGTAGCGCCAGCCTTGGAGTTGAGCGCGGTAGCTGAGGTCCGTGTCTTCGGTGAGCGTGTCATGCTGCCATCCGCCGGCGTCGTCGATCATGTTGCGGCGCAGCACGCCCGCGGTTCCGTTGAAGTTGAAGAAGCGGCTGGCGCGAGACCGGCCACCTTGCTCGAAGACGAAGTGTGCGTCGAGCAGCATGCCTTGGACGCGGGTCAGCAGCGAAGCGTCGCGGTTGCGGAAGCTCCAGCGGGCTTGAACGGCGCCGACTTGCGGGTCCGAGAAGACGCCGACAGTGCGCAGGAGGAAGTCGCACTCCGGGAGAAAGTCGGCGTCGAAGAGGGCGACGACGGGGGCGTCGGATTGAGCCAGTCCGGCGGCTAGGGCGCCTGCTTTGTAGCCGAGGCGGTTGTCGCGGTGGAGGAGGTCGGCGGAGATGCCGGCTTCGCGCAGGTGAGCGACGGCGCGGCGCGCGAGGGCGGTGGTGTCGTCGGTAGAGTCGTCGAGGACCTGGATGTGGAAGCGGTCGCGGGGGTAGTCGAGACGGGAGACGGCGGCCAGCAGTTCTTCCACAACATAGGGCTCGTTGTAGAGCGGTAGTTGGACGAGGACGGCGGGGAGATCGGCAGGCGGCGCGACCTCTTGCGCGGCTTGCTGCGCATGGCGGAAGTAGAGCACGACCAGATAGGCACGGTGCAGGCCGTAGAGAGACAGAACGGCCATGACGGTTAGGTAGGCTGCGACGACGGCGGCCTCCCACGGGCTAAGCTGTTGAGCGAACGCGGCGAGGCGAGCGACGGCTTCAGAAAAAGTCGCCGGTAATTGCCACTGGGGTTGCGTTGCAAACTCGATCATGTCGCCGCTACAGAATCGTCTCGGGTTGGCGATCTTGGGGGCGCTGACGGCCGCGGGCGCCGTCGGGCTTCTCTCCATAGGCTCGCTCGATTTGGCGGTCCCGGAGTTTGTGGGCTGGTACTTCGCCCTGTTTGTAGTGTACTCGGCGTCGGTTTGGTTGGTGCTGCGGCCCGGGGAAGGGAAGCGATTCTCCTTGGCGGTGATCTGGTTGGTCGCGATCGTCAGCCGGTTGGTGCTGTTCCAGGCCGATCCTCGCTTGTCCGAAGACCTGAACCGCTACCGCTGGCAGGGAATGTTGCAGGCCGCCGGAGGCAATCCCTACCTGGCTAAGCCGGAGGATCTGGAATGGGAGGGGCTGCGGGATTCGACTTGGGAACACGTGAACCGAAAGGACTTTCGGTCGGTTTACGGGCCGGTTCTCGAGTTGACCTACCACGGGTGGTATCAGGTTCTTTCGGCGATTGGGGTGGAAGAGTCACGCCAGCCGTCGTGGTTTCGGGCTCCTTTTTCACTAGCCGATCTTGGGGTCGGGTGGGCGCTGATGGGGCTGTTGGGGGCGCTGGGGCTGGCACGGGAGCGGGTGCTGATCTATCTGTGGAACCCGCTGGTGATGGTTGAGTTTTGGGTGCAGGGACACAACGACTCCTTGTTGCTCCTGTTGCTGGTCTTGGCGCTTTGGGCTGCGGAGAAGGGGGGGTGGAAGAGGGCGTTGGCGGCGCTGGCGGCGGCCTCGCTGACGAAGTTCTGGCCCGCGATTGCGGTTCCTTATGTGCTGAGGGAGCGAGGTTGGCGTCGGCTGCCTTGGGGGGGCGTTGCGGCGGGAGCCGCCACGGCGGCGGTGCTGAGCTTGCCGTATTGGGGCGCCTTGGGGAACGTGGCCGAGGTGCTGGAGGGATTTGTGGGCGGGTGGCGCAACAACGACAGCTTGTACGGCCTGATTTGGGAGTGGGCGGATCAGGACTATGAGCGAGGCACGGAGCTGGCCGGACGATTGATGTTCTTTGGCCTCGTCGTCGTGTGGTATTCGCGCCCGTCTCGCATGGCCGGGTTGTTGGCTTCAATCGTCGTGGTCTTGCTCCTGGCGGCGAATGTTTTCCCGTGGTATCTGACGTGGTTTGTGCCGCTGCTGGCGATCTATCCGCGGCCGGCTTTGCTGTTGTGGACCGCGCTTGCGGTGCTGCACTACCGGATTTTGCCGGAGTACGTGCTGTTGGGCGTTTGGGAGGACGCCGACTGGGTCCGGGCGCTGGAATACGGTCCGGTTCTGGCTTGGTTGGCGTTGGATGGGGCGCGGGCGGTGTGGAATCGTTGGAAAACGACAAATTCCGATGTTGTTTCCGCCTAGGTTCAGCTACGATAGTCGTACGGAAAGCCCTGCATGAGCGTAGATCTGGAAAACGTGTCGGTTCTCGAGAAGCTGGAAGAGCGGATCGTGGACATGGTGGAGCAGCTCAAGCAGAGCCGAAGGAAGCAGGCCGCGGCGGAAAAAGAGGCCGCCGAGCTGCGTGAACAACTCGCCGAGAAAGAGCGAGAGGCTGAGGAATTGCGAAGCTCGCAATCGGAAGCCG